>Ga0209052_1000089_pt1 | contig 45477 bp, 36 predicted proteins | sample WorMetHEROISLAND_2_FD_187409 | JGI IMG/M metagenome (GOLD analysis project Ga0209052, IMG submission 187409) | Marine gutless worms symbiont microbial communities from Max Planck institute for Marine Microbiology, Germany - Olavius sp. 4 HERON... | ecosystem: Host-associated > Annelida >...
CATAGCGTTGGCCCAAAGCGCAGTTAATTTAGGCCACAACGCTGACAAATACATCAGACTGTGCCGGTTTAGATAATTTTTCAAAGAACTGGCGATCAAATCGACTCATTTGGATCGTAAATCTAAAATATAAAACCCTGGTGGCTGCGGGACAAACTGTTTATCCCCGCCAGCAAACCAGCGTGATTACTGCTCCGGGCGGGGATGAACCCCGCCCCTACTTCGTGCTGGTGGCATTGCGTATGGCAAGAAATTAGCACAGTTTAATTGACAGGTATTTCTGGGACGCAACAATAGTTAAATTCCAAGCACCAATTATCAAATAACAAATCCGCCTCCGGCGGACCAAATCCCAATGACCAAAATTCAAAACGGAAGTTCAGACAGTGGAAGAAGGTTTGTGAATTTAAACGGCTAACTACCGAGTGCCTTTCGGTCACGCGCAGCGCAGGCGCCTGCGCCGCGTGTTGGGCATTGAGATTTGAGAATTAATTGGAATTTGGTGCTTGGAATTTGTGTTTTCAATCCCCTAAAACGACATAGGTATACGGTTGCAGGACTGTCTTGCCTGAAAACCGATAATTACCATGATCTCCTTGTGCGGGACCTATTAAACTGGTATATAGAGCCGTTAATTTCATCAACAGAAAGGAATCAAGATGGCAGCCAAGAGCCAGTCATTGACCACCAGCGAATTTGCATCTGAGGCGGGGATCGCCGCCGCCAAGGTTTCAAAATTGATCCGGGATGGAAAGATCGAAGCTGAAAAAAAATCCGGCAAATGGATGATCAAACCCAGTGAACTGCAAGTCGCCCGAGATCTGATAAAAAAAGCCAAACCAGCGTCCAAAAAGGCCGCTGCAGCTAAAAACCCGGCTTCGCCGCAAAAAGCCAGACCGCAAAAGAAAAAGGCTACCACCACAAAACCAATACCCTTGGGGGAATTTGTCAGCATGACTTATTTAACCGCCAATGGTGTCAAAGAGTGGCTGAGAGGCGGACGTCTGACCGGTCGGCAGGATGATTCCGGTGAATGGATGATCGATGCGGCCAACCTCGAGCTGGCCGACGTCAAACGCCTGGTGAGATAAAACGCGCCATTTAAGCAGTATCCATCCAGAAATAGTAGATTCTGCTTTTATAAAGCAGATCCCATAAATCCGGTTCGCGCCTTTATGCCTTCATCACTCGGACAAAATTTGCGGGTTTTCATCCCCTTCGCCCTGGGCTATTTCATCTCTTACCTCTATCGGGTGGTTAATGCCGTGCTGGCGCCGGACCTGGCCGGGGATCTCGGAATCGGTCCTTCCGAGCTGGGCCTGCTCACCGCCGCTTACTTCATCAGCTTCGCTGCTTTCCAGTTGCCCCTCGGCGTGCTGCTGGACCGTTTCGGCCCCCGCAAAATTGAGTCGTTTCTGCTCATTTTTGCCGCTGCCGGCGCCTTTGTATTCTCCCGGGCAGAAAGCGTTACCGGACTGGTCATCGGGCGGGCCCTGATCGGATTTGGTGTGTCCGCCTGTCTGATGGCGGCGTTCAAAGCCTTTGTGCTGTGGTTTCGCCGGGAGCAGCTGCCCCTGATCAACGGCATTCAGATGGCCGCCGGCGGGTTTGGGGCCCTCACGGCCACCGCTCCGGTGGAAGCGGCCCTGGGAATTACCGACTGGCGGGGCGTTTTTTTGATTCTGTCCGTCCTCACCCTGGCGGTCGGCGCTGCTGTGTTCTGGGTCGTCCCGGAAAAGCAAATCGAGCAAAAGGGTGACAGCATCAGACAGCAGCTGCAGGGAATTATCCAGGTCTTCTCGAGTCTGACCTTCTGGCGCATTGCCCCCATGACGTTCACGTCCCAGGCCTCTTTTTTTGCCATCCAGGGCCTTTGGTCGGGCCCGTGGCTGCGGGATGTGGCCGGATTTGACCGCGAGATGATCGCCCAGATTCTCTTGATAATCGCCGCGGCGATGGTCGTCGGTTTTATTGTGATGGGCGCCATTGCCGAAAGATTGAGCCGCCTGGGCATCAAACCGATACTAGTGGCGGTAACCGGAATGATCGCCTTCGCGATTGTCCAGATACTGCTGATCATGGAGGCGACATCATGGGCTCGCACCCTGTGGATGCTGTTCGGTATTTTCGGCACCACCGGAATTGTTCCTTATGCCGTGTTGTCCCAGAGCTTTCCCATCCACTTGTCCGGCCGGGTCAACACCGGCGTCAACCTGCTGGTATTCGTATGCGCTTTTGCCGCCCAATGGGGGGTCGGCGCCATTATCAACCTGTGGCCGACGACAGCCGCAGGCGGATACGCACCGCCGGGATACCAGGCCGGCTTTGCCATGATGCTTGCTTTTCAGGTTCTTTCCCTGCTGTGGTTTACGGCGGCCAGCATCCTTTTGAGACGGAAAAACCACCGGGGGTAAACAGGCCAAGTGTAATTAATCTGACACGCAAGACCGGTCATTAGCTATCCCCGTTAGGAGTTTATTGGCCGCAAGTTCTTTGATTTATTGAAATCCCAAATTACAATTAACAAATAACAAATAAATTCCAATAACTAAAATTCCAAAATCCAAACGATAGCTCGCCTGGGGGTTTTGGTAATTGAATATTGGGATTTGTGATTTGTTTGGAATTTAGTGCTTGGAATTTGTGGCTTTAATCCCATAGCTCCAAGACAGAGCCATTTTATTCTGACCGGTCCCAACGTACCAGTATTTCAATATAAATTATTTTTTCCGCTATTGACAATAAGCTTTGCAATACGAAAGAGTGGCGGAAATCTCTAAAAGGAGGAAACATAATAATGCAAAACTTACAGTCGATGTCCGCGGACCTGGTCAAAGATCTTCAGCTTCGGTATGCGCCGGTGGGCATCAAAATCTACACCGAATCGGAGCCGCCGCCCGACAACATTGCCTTGACCGACAAAGAATTAAAAAGTTACTGCCAGGCGGTTATCCTGGCGGGAGAAGGCGAAACCCTGCTGCTGGAAAAAGAAAAAATGGGATGCAAGCTGGGCACATCGGTGCTGGGTTTTGAAAAGGAGATGGCGGCTTTCCTTGATGACGGCGTGCTGGAAAAATACGGCGTCGGCTTGTTCGAAACCGAGGAGGCCTCGGCGGAAACCATCCTCAAGGCAACTTATCTGGAAAAAGGCCAATCCCGCCTGGCTTTAATCGCACCGCTGGCGGCCTTTGACGCAGCTCCCCAGGTGATCATTTTTACGGCCGACAGCGAACAGGTCATGTGGCTGCTGTATGCGGTCAACTATGAAAAAGGCGGCAGGATGGATCTGCCGCAATCCGGCGGTGCACTGGGCGGCTGTGCGGACATCACGGCCCTGCCGCTGCTGACCGGCCAGCCCAATATTACTTTTCTGGGCCTGGGGTGCCGGCTGAAATCGGCCATCGGACCCAGCTTTTTGATGATGGGCATCAACGGCGAGGATTTGGAGCGCGTTCACCGACACGTTCAGGACATGGCCAAGCCCATCGCCATGCTCAACAAGCAAAGCGCGGCCGGATGAACCCACTGGTGAAGTTCTCACGCAAAGACGCCAAGACGCAAAGTAATTTATAAAAACCTTGGCGCCTTCGCATCTTTGCGTGAGGTAGGTTCCGAATAAGCCTTGATTTGTGCAACTACTTTTACGAGTCCTTTAGCGGGAGACTACTCCACCTTAACCTTGGTCATCTTCTTGGCGGGTTTGTCGGATCGCTGCTTCTCGAGATGGTCGATGCGCGCATCCAGCAGCGATCTGAGACCCTTGTAAAATTCGAGCTTCGACTGGGTCATGTGCTCAAAAAACGGGGACTTTTTCCCGAAGGCGTTCTCGAAATCCTCGAAAAAGCTGCCCACGGGGCAGCCGCCGGCCCCCTTTTCACTTTTTTTCTCGTCCATGATCATCTCCTTCAAAGACGATGTTCAAATGTTCGCCTTCCATTTTTGCAGTCACTGAGCCCAGAGACGCCACCTGCCTGGGCAGCAGGATGTGCCGTTTATATCCGCCGATGCGGACCACCAGTTCATCGTAAATCTTGCTGAGTTCCACGTCCTCTTTGGAAATAAAAGGAAGTTTGAGTTTGAGTCGGTAGCTGCCGCCGTCTTTGACCAGCTGATAGGGTTCCTGCTTGTAAAAGCGCTCCAGGGGATTGCGGCCGGCATAGATTTGATCGGACAGGTCACGCAGATAGTCGTGGCCGATGACTTCACCGGAGAACAGCGGCACCGGGAATATGGGCACCGGGTCGAAGAATTCGGCGGCCTGGGCCAAATTGTGCTGCTGGCCTTTGATCCAGTTGCTGAAATAGGTGTCCGTGACAGTTTCGGGCAGGATGCGATTCATAATGATCCCATCGATGTTCATTTTGTACAAGCAAAAATACATAAAAGCCCTCTGAGTCTCTTTTAAGACCACTTTTTCGGGATTGGTCACCAGACGCACCGTGGTAATCTCGGGATCCACCAGGACCTGATCCACGCCTTTGAGCCTTTCGAACAAGTCCTGGATGGCCTGGAAATAGCTGTCTTCCGGCAGGGGGAGGTCCGTCACCCGTTTGGCCACCGGGCGCACATATTTGGCCAATTTTCGCTCCCATTTGAATATCCTCCTCCATGTACCAATCCAGGGTGGCGGGAATACTGATGAATCTGAGAGACTCTCCGGTGGGGGCGCAATCAAGCAGGATGACGTCGTATTCTTTCTCGCGGATGTATTTGTTGATATACAGCAGAAGACTGACTTCCTCCATACCGGGGAAAACGGCCAGTTCTTCCGCCAGAACCTCGTCCATCCCGGTCATGTTCAGCAAACCGGACAGGTACATGTGGATGTCGCCCCAGTAGCGCTGGATTTCTTCCTGGATATCCAGTTCCTGAATCCATAAGTTGTCCCGCACCCCGATCGGCTGTCCCTTGTTCTGATCCAGCAAACCCTTGTCGAGGTCGAAAATATCTGCCAGGCTGTGGGCCACATCCAGCGACATCACCACCGTTTTGTGACCGGCTTTAGCGACCTTGATGCCAGTCGCCGCCGCCACCGATGTCTTGCCAACCCCGCCTTTGCCGGCAAAGAAGATAATTCTCAAATGGTAGCCCCGCTAATTAATGGTTGTTGAAATATGGTTTTGATAGCCAATGGCACCGCTACTTAGAAGCGTGTTTTGTATTTGGTGTTTGGTGTTTTGAATCCCTGCGGAGATGTTCAACTTTTGATTGCTTAACCAAACACCAGACACATGAAGAACTCAAACTGATATGTATTTTTCAGAGAAACCGTCGAGCATCCCCATATACAGCATCTGGTATCCGGATCCGGCATTCGGTATCTGGCATCCGGCATCCGGTATCCAGCATCCAGAACCCAGCATTCAGAATCGAGAATCGAGCACCCGGCATCTCACGGCAGCCCGAGATAATGCTCCATCCGCTCCCGCCACAAGTCGTGGTCCATCACACAGACGTCCCCGCCGTCGTCTCGGGTTGCCACAACCGTTCCAAAATCCTCGGGTGCAAATTCCCCGCAGCTGTCGCCGGACCAGCTGGCGAACACGGGATCAACCGAGATAAAGGTTTCCATGCGCTGGGGGGTCACCTCGACGCTGCAGCCCCTGTCCGGCAGCACGATCAGGTCTTTGTCCTTATTCAGGTCGCGCACAAAATAAGCGATCATTGGGCCTCCTGTCTGTTTGGTCTTCAGCTCAATCGGGATTTGGAACTAATATAAAACAGCTTTTGTCAAATTTCGAGTATAATCTCAATCCGAATTCAAGTTGATTTAAGCTCGCAGATATGCAAATAAAGATCCGGACGCTGAGGACCCGTCTTTGATTTCACCCCAGAGGGGGGGCAGTTTATCTTGAAGGCCGGATGGAATGGTGGAACAATGCAATATTGGGTATCAAAAACGGATGATGCTCTAATTTCAATTTCTGAATCGTTGAATCACCCTAAGATCAGACCTCATTGCGCTAAATCCATTATTCCAAAATACCAGTATTCCAGAATTCCATGGTATTCATGCCTGGCCCGGCCGATTATCTCTGAGCTGGCCCAGAGGACCAGGTTTTTAATGCTAGAATAAAGGAGGGCAGCATGCCGATCGCGGAGAAGATGATTAAAATGGTTGACGGGATGTCAATGATCAGAAAGATGTTCGAGGAGGGCGCCCGGCTGAAAGCCGAGCACGGTCCGGAAAACGTCTTTGATTTTTCACTGGGCAACCCCGATGTCCCGCCGCCGCCGGAGTTCAAAAAAGTGTTGAAGGAAATGGCCAACAGTGATGCCCTGAGCCATGGCTACATGCCCAACCCGGGACACCCCCAGGTGCGGCAGGCCGTGGCCGATTATCTGAGCCGCGAGCACGACGTTAAACTGACCCCGGATTTGATCTTAATGACCGTCGGCGCAGCCGGCGCCCTGAACGCCGCCGCCGGCGCCCTGGTAAATCCCGGTGAGGAGATCCTGGTCCCTTCGCCCTATTTTGTCGGCTATGATCACTATGCCTTTATGGCCGGTGCCGTCCTTAAAACCGTGCCGACGGATGACAGTTTTGAGTTGGATCCGGCCGCTATCGAAGCCGCGCTCACTGCCAAGACCCGGGTGATGCTGATAAACTCACCCAACAACCCCACCGGTGCGGTCTATTCGGCCGCCGCGCTGGCCGAGCTGGGCGAGGTGCTGGAGCGGGCCAGTCAAAAATTCGGCCGGCGGATCTATCTGGTTTCCGACGAACCCTACCGCAAAATCATCTACGACGGGACGGTTCCCTCTGTGTTTCAGGCCTATCCCCACACAATCGTGATAAGCTCCTACTCCAAGGAGTTGTCGTTGGCCGGTGAGCGCATCGGGTACCTGGCGGTCCACCCCGAGGCCGAAGATGCCGGACTTGTAACCGCCGCCGCCGTTGTTGTGAATACGATGATCAGTGTCAACGCCCCCAGCATGCTGCAGCTGGCCGTCGCCCGGCTGCAGGGCGTTACGGTGGATGTCTCCATCTACCAGCGACGCCGGGACATGCTCTGCCAGGGGCTGGCCGAGGCCGGCTATGAATTTACCATCCCGCAGGGTGCTTTTTACCTGTTTCCCAAAAGCCCGCTGGCCGATGACATCAAATTTATGAACATTCTCAAAGAAGAGCTCATCCTGGCGGTACCGGGTGCAGGTTTTGGTGCACCGGGCTATTTCAGGCTGTCCTACGCCGTGCCGGACGCCACCATCGCCGGATCTATGAAAGGGTTCAAGCGGGCCCTGGAAAAAGTTTAAAATGGGACGCTCACCAACAAAGGCATTTCTGTTGATTGCAGACGCTGATCCGGCCGATGTCAGCGCCCTGAAAACGATTCTGGCATCTGATTACGATATCAAAATCGCCACGGACTGCAGGAAAGCCCTCAGGCTGTCCTCATCTTCCGACGCCCCCGGACTGATCCTACTGGGCGATATGGGCCCGACAGCCGATATGTACGACCTGTGTACAACGCTGAAAGCCGATAATGCGACCAAAGGCATACCGATTCTGATGCTCGCGGAGCCCTCCACCGCAGACACGGAGGCCAGGGGGTTTGAGTTGGGTGCGGCGGATTATCTCACCAGGCCTTTTAAACCATCCGTGGTTCTAGCCCGGGTTCGAACCCACCTGGAGTTGAAGCGCTATCGGGAAAATCTGGAAACCAGCGTAAAACGGCAGGTCAACGAGCTGCATGAGGAAGTTCGACAGCGCCGGGATACAGAAGACACCTATCGCGCTCTGGTGGAGCATGCGCACGATGGGATTGCCATCATTCACGATTTCAGAGTCAAATTGGCCAATCCCGCCTTTGCCAACATGATCGGCATCCCTGAGAAAGAACTTATCGGCGCCCACCTCAAAACATTCATCTCCGAGGAGGAGTTCGTCAAAAACACCACCCGCTATTCCAACCGGATCGCCGGCCTGAACCTACCCAGGATCTACAAATCCCAGATGATTCATTCAGACGGTTACACCATCGATGTCGAACTCAATGTCTGCGTCGTGCCCTATGGCAGATCGCTGGCCGCCCTGGTATTTGTGCGCGACATCCGTGAAGAGAAAGCCTGGGAATACCTCAGATGACGGTCAATAAACCGGGACCGTCCAAAAAAGGCGCTACCGAATGAGATGAGGATGAAATGCTGACACCCCGCCTGCAAAGACTTCGAGATAGAATATTAAACGCCCGGCCTGAAGTCCATGCCGAACGAGCCCTTCTTGTTACCCAGGCCTACAGGGAAACCGAGGAGCAACCGCCGGAGATTAAAAGAGCACGGGCCATGGAGAAGATTTTTGGTGAAGGCCAGCTCTATATCAATAACGACGAGCTGATCGTCGGCAGCAAGACCCCGACGCCTCTGGGCTCGCCCCTTTACCCTGAATTTGACTGCAAGTGGATAAAAAACGAAATCGACACCTTGCCGAATCGCCAAGAAACCGCCTTTAGCATGTCCGAGGAAACAAAAACAATCCTGAAAGAAGCGGTGATTCCGTTCTGGGATAAAAAAGCGATATTCGATAGAATCGTTGAAAATGTCCCGGGAAGAGCCCTTAGGGCCGTGGATGAAGGACTGTTCTTCCACTATTATTTAAACCGCAGCATCGGACATATCACGGTCAATTATGAAAAGGTGCTCAAATACGGGTTCAAGGGTATTCGCAGGCAGATCACCCGATCCATCGATGAGAAGAAAATACATGATCCCGAAAAATTAAGCTATTATAACGCGTTGATCAAAGTTGTCGATGCAGTGATTGCTTTTGCACACCGGCACGCCGATCTGGCGACGGAACTGGCCGGCAAAACAGATGCGCCGAAACGTAAAGATGAGCTGCTGACAATCGCTGAGATCTGTCACAATGTGCCCGAAAAGCCAGCCAGCAGTTTTTGGGAGGCCTTGCAGTCCTTCTGGTTTGTCCATCTGATGCTCAACCTTGAATCCAATTCATATGCCATCTCTCCCGGCCGCTTTGACCAGTATATATACCCTTTTTACAGCAAAGATATCGAGGCCGGGCTCCTGACCCGCGAAAAAGCCCAGGAAATCTTAAATTGCCTCTGGATCAAATTTGCGGAGCTGACCGTCGCCAAGGAAGGGGGCACCGCCAAGGCATCCAATACATATACTGATTTTCAGAATCTAAATGTGGGAGGGTTGAAGCGTGACGGCACCGACGGAGTCAATGAGATTTCCTTTATGTGTCTTGAGGCCCAGTCCGATCTTCTTTTGCCCCAGCCCCAGCTCTCCTGTCTGGTCAGCAGCAGATCACCGGCCCGATTTCTGCTGAAATCCTGTGAGCTGATCCGCATGGGAACGGGTATGCCGGCAATATATAACGCTGATGAGCTTGTCCTGTCTCTCCTGGAAAAGGGCAAGAGCCTGGCGGACGCCCGCAACGGGGGGATCAACGGCTGTGTCGAAATCACCGGGCAGGGCAACGACCACATGGCCTCTTCCGGTTACGTCAATCTGGCCAAGTGCCTTGAACTTGCACTGAACAACGGCACCGGGATGATTTCCGGCCGGCAGTGGGGGCCGCAAACAGGTAAGCCTGGAAATTTCCGATCCATGGATGATCTATGGGCGGCCTATGAGACCCAGATCGCCGAAATGGTCGCCTTGAAACACGCCTATGACGAAGGGGCCAAAAAAGCCTTTGCCCAATACTGTCCGGCGCTTTGCACCTCGCTGGTAATCGATGGGTGTCTGGAAAATGCCACCGACTTTCATCAGGGCGGTGCTAAATATAATCTGCCGATGATGTGCGGCGTGGGAACCGGCACGGTGGCAGACTCCCTGGCGGCCATCGATCATTTTGTCTTCAAGAAAAAGACATTCAGCATGAACACCCTGGTCAGCGCCCTGATAGCCAACTTTGAAGGCTACGAAAAAATCCGGGCGCTTTTGTGGCATAAGGCGCCCAAGTATGGCAACAATGACGATAATGCCGATCAACACGGCGTAAATTTGATCCGTGTTTTTGTCAAAATATTAAAACAATTTTCCAACAGGGAAGGTGTGCCCTATGCGGCCAATATGATACCCACAACCACCCACCTGCCGTTCGGGTATCTCACGGCGGCCACCCCCGACGGCCGTTATGCCCGCAGGCCCCTGGCCGAAGGGATCTCCCCGGTCCAGGGCCAGGATCTGTCCGGGCCCACCGCGGTTGTCCGGACAATGGGCAAGATCGACCACGCCGCCACGGCCGGCACCCTGTTGAACATGAAATTTACGCCGCACACCCTTGCAGGGGAGAGCCGACTTAAGAAGTTTGCAGCACTGGTGCAGTCATATTTTGACCTGGGCGGCCATCACATGCAGTTCAACGTGGTCTCCCAGGACACACTTCGCAGGGCCCAAAAATACCCGGACGAGTATCGCTCGCTTTTGATACGGGTAGCCGGATATAGTGATTATTTCGTCGTACTGAGCAAAGATGTCCAGGATGAGGTAATTTCCAGGACGGCCCACGAGGTCGCTTAAATGAACAACGTCATCAAGGGGTTGATCTTCGACATCCAGCGCTATGCCATCCATGACGGCCCGGGAATTCGGACCACCGCTTTTTTGAAGGGCTGCCCCATCCGGTGCAAATGGTGCGCCAACCCCGAATCCCAGCAATCGGCACCAGAAATCAGCTATCTTGCCAATGACTGCATCCATTGCCACAGCTGCGCCCGAATCTGCCCCCAAAAAGCAATCGCTGTTTCGGAAAACAGCCCTGTTATGGATCGGGGAGTCTGCGATTTATGCGGTCTGTGCATTGAAATTTGTCCGGCAGATGCCCTTCAAATGATTGGGAGACATGTAACCCCCGCCGAGCTTTTTGATGACATGGCTGCCGACCAGCCCTTCTGGAAGCGATCCGGCGGCGGCATTACCCTTTCGGGGGGCGAACCGCTGGCCCAGCCCGATTTCGTCTCGGCATTCCTGCAGCTTTGCCGGGAAAATTATGTCCATAGCGTCATTGAAAGCTGTCTGCACGCTCCCCGCAGCATCATCAAGGATGTCCTGTTTCAGGCCGATCAAATCATCTGCGACATTAAAATCATGGATGCAAACCGGCATAAAGCCTTCATCGGGGTTTCCAACGAACTCATTCTGGAAAACCTGGCGATTCTACTGCAAAGCGGCAAGCCGGTTCTGGTCAGAATCCCTTTGATTCCTTCGATAAATGACGATCGGGATAATCTCGAGGCGACCGGCCGTTTCTTGAGCGCCAACCGGCAAAACCTCCGATTGGAGCTTCTACCCTATCATCGCCTGGGAGAATCCAAATATTCAAGACTTGGAAGACGCTACGGCCTGGCAGATCTTGTGCCGCCTAGCGGTCAAGAAATTGAAGCGGCTAAAAGAGAGTTTATCAAATTTAACATCAGCATGGCTGCGAGGTGACAATCCAAGGCCGGTTGGTACGAAGTTAGTTCAGCCCGGCATGGTGATTCGGGCGGCTACCGGTACCCTTAGTGTTCAGGTGTCAGGTGTCGGGTGTCAGCAATGCTTTAATTGAGGAGTTGCAAATTTAGGATAGAAGGATTTAGGAATTATGAATTTAGGAATTTAGGAATTACTTAGATTCCGTCGATTTTAGTTCCTAAATCCCTGAATCCCTCAATCCCTAAATTCCTGAATCCCTTAATCCCTTAACTCCTGAATCATTGAATTCCTGACACCTGAAACCAATAACAGAGTTGATCTATGGCAGAGCCGATCATCTCTCATCCCGCCCAAAGGACCAGGTTCTCTATATTGGGCTGGACATCCAAACCGTATATGGAAAGGCACAAAGGAAGCATGGGAAAAATCCAACGCCTGAAGCAGAGATATCTTGAACATACCCCCGAACTGATTCCTGAAAGGGCTCTGCTGGCGACCCAGTCCTACAGGGATAATGCCGGCCAGCCGATTGTGCTGCTGCGGGCCTTGTCCTTTGCGCACATCCTCGAAAACATGACCCTGTTTATAGAACCGGGAGAGCCTTTTTTAGGCCATCCCTCCCCCAAGGCGCGCTGCCCTGTGGTTTGCCCGGAATTCGGCGCAGTCTGGATAGACCGGGAGCTGGATCTTTTCGCTGTAAGACAGGCAGATGCCATCAGCCTGACGGAAGCGAACAAGACTATTTTAAAGGAGTGTCTGAAATTCTGGCAGGACAAATCGCTGGATGCCATCGCCGACAGCCTGCTGCCCGACAAGGCAAAAAAAGCCGTCGCCGGCGGGATGATCACCGTAGGCGGGACCGGCACGGCCATCGGCAATATTGCCCTTGATTACCCTAAAGTTCTTTCCATGGGTCTGGAGGGCATAATAGCGGAAATCGATCAAAAGATCGCCGGGTTCAAAGCCGTTGGTATCCGGGATGTCGAGTGCTTAAATTTCTGGCGGGCTTCGAAAATCGCATGCCGGGCGGTTATCGAATTCGCCGCAAGGTATGCGCAGCTGGCGAGAAAACAGGCCCAGGTGGCATCCGATCCCGAATGGAAACGAGAGCTCGAAATCATGGCCGACATCCTTGCAAGGGTTCCGGCCGGTCCTGCGCGGACATTCAGGCAGGCCCTGCAGTCGATCTGGCTGGTTTACGTGGCGGTCCACATTGAATCCGATCCCCATGCCATCTTACTGGGCCGCTTTGACCAGTATATGTACAAATTTTATCAATCCGACATCGAAAAGGGCCTGACAACCGCTGCGCAGGTAATCGATCTTCTGGCCTGTTTGTGGATAAAATGCACCAGCCTGATCAAGCTGCGGGATGAAGCCTCGAGCAGGGCGTTTGCGGGCTTTCCCCTGTTTCAAAATATTACTGCCGGCGGCCAGACCCCGACCGGAGAAGACGCCACCAACGAGTTGTCCTACCTGATGCTGGATGCGGCCGAACTGGCGCAGACATCCCAGCCGTCCATCGGTTTGAGGTATCACCGCACCATCCCGGACAGAATAATGTTGCGGACGGCTGAAGTGATCCGCACCGGTATCGGCTATCCCGCCATTATGAATGATGACGTAATTATCCCCAAACACCTGCTGCGGGGCGCCACCATGGCCGAAGCCAGGGATTACTGCACCAACTGCGTTGAAACAGATGTTCCGGGGAAAACCGATTCCAGGGCTCACTCCGGATACGTGAATTTTCCCAAATGTCTGTTGCTGGCCTTAAATGACGGCAAGGACCAGGAGAGCGGTGTTCAGATCGGCCCCGCCGCGGGTCAATTGGCAGCGTTTAATGAATTTGATGAATTTTACCGGGCCTTTCAGGCTCAGGTGGCCTTTTTTATCGAAGCCATTGTCGCGGCCTACAACCTCGTCGACGCGATTCATGCCCAGATCGCTCCGGAACCATTTCTGTCTTCGCTGGTCGATGACTGCATCCAAAAAGGGCAAACCCGCCAGCAGGGCGGGGTCAAGTATAATTTTTCGGGTATTTTCGGGGTGGGATTCTCGGTGGCGGTGGATTCACTGGCGGCGATTAAAAAGCTTGTTTTCGAGCAGGGGGATATGGGTGCCGAACGCCTGCTGGCCGCCCTGGCAAGCAATTTCGAAAATGATCTTTTGGCGCTAAAGCTTTTACTGAACAAGGCTCCCAAATTCGGGAACAACGACGATTATGTCGACGCCCTGGCGGTCTCTTTCAGCAGTTTTTTCGCCCGGGAGGTGACCCGCCACCCGTGCATCCGGGGCGGCTTTTACATACCCGAGCTGCATTCAGTTGCCACCCATGTGCTTTTCGGTGAGATGACGGGGGCGACACCGGATGGCCGCATCGCAAACACCCCGTTTGCAGACGGGCTGTCCCCGGTCCACGGACGCGATCGCAACGGCCCCACCGCGGCCATTCGATCGGTCACCAAGATCGATCATGTCGAAGTGCTCCAGGGACTGTTGTACAACCAGAAGTGCCACCCCTCCGTCTTGGATTCGGACGAGGCCTTGAAGAAATTCGCAGCTTACCTGGCGGTTTTCTGTGAACTGGGAGGGCATCACATCCAGTTTAACGTTGTGTCCAAGCAGACCCTTCTGGAAGCCCAAAAAGAACCGCACAAATACAGGGATTTGATTGTCCGGGTCGCCGGGTACAGCGCCTACTTCACCGAACTCAATTCAAGTACGCAAAACGAAATCATCCGGCGTACAGAGCTGCGCCTCTGACACAGCTCTGTTGGGACGCCCCGGTTACGACTGTGATTGCTTTTCGATAGCGCCCAGGACCTTTTCCGGCTCGGCCGGCAGGTCGTGGATCCATATACCGCAGGCGTCGTTGATGGCGGCCACGATGGCAGGCGCCATGGGAAAATGGGCCGCTTCCCCCATTCCGATGGCGCCGAAAGGCCCCGGACCCTGGGGAATTTCGACCGAGTACACCTGGGTCTCCGGAATATCGGTCGAGCGCGGAATACGATACTGTTTGAAACTCCTGGTCTCTCCGGGAATGTATTTTTCCTTGAGCGCAAACCCCACCCCCATGGCCACACCGCCTTCCATCTGCCCTTCCATGCCCAGTCGGTTGATGGCCCGCCCGCATTGAAAGGCCACAGCGGCATTGAGAACCTTGACTTCGCCGGTCTCGGTGTTGATTTCGGTTTCCACCACTGCCGCCCCGTAGGTAAAGACGACATACAGCGTACCCTGACCGGTTTTCTGGTCCAAAAATCCAACGGCACAACGAATTCACCGAACCCGGTAAGATCGTGTCCTTTGGCGTGCAGATCTGCAAATGAGACTTTCGACGTTGGGTTCGCTGTTGAAAAAACGGCCCCGTCACGGGTTTGCAGACCTTCTTGTGCAACGCCCAGCGCTTGGGATGCGGCCGCGAACAGTTTTTTCTTCAAATCCTGACAGGCCAGCAGCGTGGCATTGCCGGTGTAAAAGGTGTGCTTGCTGGCACAGGTCAGATCCGAGTCCGGTGTCAGCAGCGAATCCGCCGCAATCACTTCGATCCGGTCGAGGGTCAGCCCCATCTCCTCTCCTGCAATCAGGGCCATGACCGTGCTGCACCCCTGTCCGATCTCGGCCGCGCCTTCCTTGACGATCATACCGCCGTCGGCACGGATCTCGACATTGCAGCGCGACAGGTTTAAAAGCCCGGTTTTGCCGATGCCGTACCAGGTTGTCGCAAATCCTTTGCCTCTTTTGATGTGGGGCGGCAGCTTGGCGATTTCCTCGGGGGCGGTGGCCTTTTCGGCCTGGTCCCAGTGGTTTTCGATGGTTTCGATCACCTCTTTGTACCCCGGCGGATCCTTGATCAACTGTCCCGTCGCGGTGACGGTGCCCTGCCGGAAGCCGTTCAGCCGGGCAAAGTCGAGGATGTTCATATTCAGCCGCCTGCAAATCTTGTTCATCTGGGTCTCGACGGCAAAGCACATCTGGGAGACGCCAAATCCCCGCATGGCCGAAGACGGCGTGTTGTTGGTCAGCACGGTCTTGCCGGCCATTCTGATGTTGGGAATCTCATAGGGCCCGTAGGAGTGCACGATGGACCGCATGAGCACACCGGGGCTCGCCAAAGCATAGGCGCCCGCATCGGTGATGATTTCACCCTGATGGGCAACGATTTTGCCGTCTCGTTGCACCCCGGTCTTGAACTTGATCCAGAACGGATGGCGTTTGCAGTTGCCGATAAAATGTTCCTCGGCCGTAAACTGCAGTTTGACCGGCACCTTGGCCTTGTAGACGGCCAGACCGAGAAGCAGTTGAATAAACGGGTCGATTCGGGCGCCGAACCCGCCGCCGGTTCCGTCTTCCACGACCCGAACCTCGTCTTCTCCCAGCCCGAGCACCCGGGCCACTTCGTCGCGGTGGTAGTGCGGCGCCTGGCCGCAGGCATAGATGGCCACCCGGCCCTCGTCATCGATGAAAGCCACACCGGTGTCGGGTTCGAGATAACCGTGGGCATTGGCGGGGGTTGTAAAAATATTCTCCTCGATGATGTCGGCTTGTTCAAAACCCGTCTCGACATCACCATGTTCGAGATTCTGGGCAAACAGCTCGTTGCCCGGGTAATCCTCCTCCTGAACTTCGGGTGCGCCCGCTTTCATCGCATCGAATACGTTGGTGACCGCCGGAAGCTCCTCATAGGTCACCTCGATCTTGCCGAGCGCTTCTTCGGCGGCTTGGAGTGTGCGGGCGACGACAACGGCCACCGGTTCACCCAAATACCTTACTTTCTCATCGGCCACCACGCGAAAATCCTGGAAGATATACTTGACCCGGTTGGGACCCTTTAAATCCTTGGCCGTGGCCACTGCCACGACGTCCGGCAGCGCTTCGGCCGCCGATGTGTCGATGGACAGGACGCTGGCGTGAAAATGAGGACTGCGCAGCACTTTGGCATGGCACATGTCCTTAAGATAGATATCCTGGGCAAATTGCAGGCTGCCGGTGACTTTTTCCCAGGAATTGCGCTGGGGGATTTTGCCCCCCAGCCGGAATTCGGAAACATCTTTTTCCCTGACCAATTCCGGGTCTTTCCTGGCCTTGGCGGCCAGCAGCACGCCGTCGATGATTTTTTTATACCCGGTGCAGCGGCAAAGATTGCGCTTGAGCGACCGTTTGACCTCTTCCCGGGTAGGGTCCGGATTTTCGTCCAGAATCGCCTTGGCCGTCAGGATCATTCCCGGCGTACAGAATCCGCACTGGGTTGCCCCCACATTGACAAAGGCCTTTTGGATGATATCGGGGTGGTCCCTGGTCCCGATTCCCTCGATGGTGACGATATGTTTGCCTTCGGCGCGCTCGACCGGCAGTTTGCAGGTATTCTTGGGCTTGCCGTCGATCAGAACGGTGCAGCTGCCGCAGAGGTTCTCATTACACCCGACTTTGGTCCCGATCAGTTTCAAATCATCCCGAATCACATCGAGCAAAGACCGTGTGGGATCGACCAGCAATTTAACGGGCCGGGAGTTTATGGTAAATTTTATTTGCCGTAAGTTCATTGTTTCGTCCTCCGGGTGTGGTATTGGCTCAATGCCGTCGCGCTTAGAGCGGTTGTCAAAAAATGCATTTCGGAAATTATTTCTGGCGGTCTCATAAAAAGTCGGCTTGCTGAGCGATATTGCCCCTCTTGGGGAAGAAGGTCTCGCCACCGGCGGCGTTAATCCGCCTGAGGTTTGCCCGCCTCCGCCTCCGGCGGGCGGTCAAACTGTTTGAGGAGCTGGCGACGCATTCATTGAAATTAAGCCGCCGGGGTCGAAACCCCCGATATGGGGACACCGCAGCGAGCCAATTTGACTTTTTACGAATCCATCCTTTGTGAAAAGCGCCATAAAATCTTCGATCATCAGACGATCGAAATCTCGATGGCCCCTTCGACCGGGCAAACCGAGTAGCAGCCGCCGCAGCCGATGCAGTTTTCGGCCTGGACCCAGGTGGCGTCCTCGCCGTCCTGCATCGCATCGTAGAAGCAGGCCTTCAGGCACAGCTTGCAGTTTTTGCAGGTGTCCGGATCGACCTCGGCTTTCTCGCGGGGCATATCGGCATAGGCCAGGCACGCATCCGTTGCGATCCCGAGGATTTCCGACACACTGGCGTAGCCTTTTTCGTCGAGAAATTTTTCGAGCCCCCGAACCTGTTTGCCGAGCCACTCGTAGCCGTAAACCATGACCGCCGAACACATCTCGATGATGTGGGCGCCGCTCATGATAAATTGAACCACATCCCGCCAGTCGTAGGCGCCGTTGGTGCCGGCAATGTAGATCTTGTCTCCATAGGCCGCGCGCACCTCGTTGATCCACCGCAGGGTCAGGGGTTTGATCCAGGGACCGCCGACACCGGCCTTGCCGTAGACAAAGGGCCGGCCGGTTTCGATGTCGGGAACAAAACCCAGAAACCGGTTGGTCAACGTTACCGCCGCGGCCCCGGCCTTCATCAGGCTGCCCGAGAATTCGATCAGATCGGTGACCTGAGGGGTAACCTTGATCATGATCGGCACACTGACCGCCTCGGCCACCGCGTTGGTGATTTCGCAGGCATAGTCGAAGTCCTGGCCGACATTCATGCCGGTTCGCATCCCGGGCATAAACTTGGGATGGGGGCAGCCGAAATTCAACTCGATCAGCGGTACGCCGGCGCCTTCGGTCCTTTGGCCCAATTCGACCCAGCCGGAGATCTCGGTGGAGGCGATGCTGCCGATGACCACCGCGTCCTGCCCGGCGGCGTAGCGAACCGCTTCGCGGATTTCCTTCTCAAACTCCTCCGGCGGCTCCAAGGCAAGGCCGCTGCGCCCGTAGAGGCTGAACGCGCGCGGGATTTTGCCCCGGCACACCTCGTGTCGCTCGTTTAAAAAGCGCCACTTGGAGCGGGTCGTCAGCTCACGCATCCCCGGGGAATCGGTCATGGTTTTGGCAATCACCCCGCCCGCCCCGGTATCGATACACTTTTTCATGTTGTTGGCGTTCAGGGTGGGCTCTGCCGATGCCGCTACAACGGGATTTTTTATGCGAACCCCACAAAAATCGACTTCTAAATTCGCCATTGGTTTCGGCCTCCTTATAATTTAGATAAGCAGCGAGCTTCTCATAATTTTCGCCACGGGGTCAAGGGCATATTCCGCCAACCGCCGAGCAATATGAGGGTCTCGCCATCCGCTTGCCGGGTCGGATTCAGGACAGCCAATCCGTACGGTCGGCCAGCGCCGGAAACTTCTCACGTGCGTTTGTCAAATCTTTTAAATCGATTTCGGTTTTCAGGATCACCTCATCGTCGCCTCCGCTGGCCAGGATCACGCCCCACGGGTCGACGATCAGGCTGTGCCCGACAAACTGGGTACCCTGATTGAAGCCAACCGAATTGGCCGCCATTAAGAAACACTGGTTTTCGACGGCGCGCACCCGGTTGAGCATCAGCCAGTGTTCAAGCCTGGGGTAGGGCCAGGCCGAGCACACCAGAAAAATTTCGGCACCCTTGGCCGTCATCCGCCGGAACAGCTCGGGAAATCTCAAATCGTAGCAGGTCGCCATGCCCAACTTGCCAAGGGGGGTGTCCACCACCGCGACGGCTTCACCGGGAGTGAGAATCTGGGTTTCACGCGAGTTGTAGCCAAAAAGATGGATCTTGCGATAACCGCCCAAAATCTCACCCTGGGGAGAGATCAGATAACTGGCGTTGTAGTAGGCCTCCCCGCCTTTTTCCACAAAACTGCCGCTGTGCAAATAGACGGCGGCATCTTTAGCCGCCTGCCTCAAGGCCGTCATCGTGGGGCCATCCTGAGCCTCGGCATCGCTGATGTATTGATCGAAGCTCATGAATCCGACATTCCAGATCTCGGGCAAAATAACCAGGTCGGCTTCGGCGCAGCGGGCCACGGCCCTCACCGCCTTGGCGATGGTCGCATTTTTATCGCCCTCCACCACCGACATCTGTATCGATGCTAGCTGCATTAAATCCTCCTGTGCGTTACTGTACCGCCTCGAAATCCAGCTGACGTACGCCGTATTCCAGGGCCAAGCGCCGGTCGAGGGTCTCGTCGACGAGCTCGGCTAAAAATTTCTCCCCATACACAAACTCGCCCGGAAGCAGTCCCAGGGTCCCGGAATAGATGATCGTGTCCTGCAAAGATGTCGGGATCTTGGCCTTTACGAATGCCATCAGCTCCCCGGGCGTCATAATAGCGACCAGGCGTCCCTCCTGGTAGGTAACTGTTTCACCGTCCATGACGACGGTGCTGCGGATCAGAAGATCGTCCCAGTGGTCGGCCACCTCGTCCAGCAGCCAGACCTTTGGGGCTATGATGTTGGGGCATATCTGTTTGGACCGCGGGATGTCCGCTTCTTCCAGGTGACGATCGGTGTGGTCGCTGCCCAGTCCGACGTAGATTTCTTTTTCGTCGACCACCAGGAGCACGAATTCGACTTCTCCCGATGTCTCTTTGCCGTAAACCTCGATATCCGCGTCGGTGGTCAGCGCCCGGCATACCACCGGATATAGCACCGGTGTCGTCTTGGGCGCCGGAATCCCCTTTTTGGCCAGCTCTTCGACGTGACGCCGGACTTCCTCCTGGTTCCGGCCCACGAACCCGGCATTGACCATGCGGTCGAATTTAAAAGTGAGTGGCTGTACCCCGTCTTTTTTCTCAAGCGTCAATGTGATTTCCAAACCAGCCTCCTGTGGTTGCTGTCCACGACCTCGTCGCCTGCATGCAAATTCATGTCGCGGTTGGACAGCTTGTATTATTTATAATAGCGTATCTCGAAAGTGACACACCCGTTGGGAATCCGGTAAGGTCCATGGGTCATTCCCGGCGGCCGACAGGCGTAGTAGCCGGGCACAAAGGTCTGATCCTTGGCAATGTCGTAGAGCGATCCTGAGACGATCAGGACTTCCTCCCAAAAATCATGCACGAGGGTCTCGGACGTTTCGATCCCCGGCGGGAACTTGAGCATCCGCGTGTAGTCCCCGGTTTCAGGGTCGAGGCTCAGAATCTTTTCCTTGATTCCCAGGGTGTCGCCCTCCACGTCCCGCCATTCGTACTCTGTGTCGTAGTCTTGGAATTCGATTTCCGGTTTCGGCATAGATTTCCTCCTTTTCAAGCTTATTGTTTATGCAAACGGTGTCTGGATCCTCAAAAAGCGATTGGCGCAACGATCCGCTGTCGCTGCCGCCAGCTTATTCTTTGTGTGCCTTCAGATGCGCCAGGATCTTTTCCGGCGCTATGGGCAATTTTCTGATTCTTAAACCGATAGCATCGTAAATCGCGTTGGTGACGGCGGACATGGCCGGATTCAGCGCCGGTTCACCAATCCCTTTGGCCCCGTAAGGCCCGTTGGGCTCGTGGGGTTCCACCAGAATCGGTTTGATTTCGGGCACGTCCCTGGTGGTGGGCATGACATAGTCGACAAAATCCGGATTTTTGAGGATACCGTTATCTGTGACCATGTTCTCGGTGAGCGTCCAACCGAGCCCCTGGGCCACCCCGCCCTGGATCTGACCCTCGGTGGCCAGCGGATTGATGGCCCTGCCCACGTCGTGGGCCGCTGTAAAATCGGTCACCGTCACCTGCCCCGTTTGCGGGTCCACCTCGACTTCGGCGATGTGACACCCAAAGGGATAGGCCGGCGAGATGTTGCCGTATTTGGACTTGGGATCGGGCATTACCGTCGGCGCCTTGTAGATGCCCACACCCATCACGGGGGCGCCGCTGCGGTCGATGGCGGCCTGCTGGGCCACTGCGGTGAAGGATACCGTTTTTTCCGGGCTCCCCTTTACAAAGAACCGGTTGTCCCGGCTTTCGATGTCCTGCTGGGGGGCTTCGAGCATTTCGGCCGCCACCGCGGCCATCTGATCGAAGGCATCCCGGGCCGCGGCAAGCACGCCGTTGCCGCCCATCAGGGTTCCCCGGGTGGCGAAACTGCCGAGCCCGAAAGGAGAGACATCCGTGTCCACCACGGCGACCTGAACCCTGTCCAGGGAGACGCCCAGGCGTTCTGCGGCAATCTGAGCGAAGGTGGTTTTTTGACCCTGCCCCATGTCCGACTCACCGTGGTAGACCGTCACACGCCCGTCCCGGCCGATTCGAACCATACCCGCCCCGCCATCGAATTCAGGCGAAAAGGGACGGTTGCCCGAAACATGGTTGCAGCACGAAAGCCCGATCCCCTTGAGTGGTTTCTTTTGGCGGCGCTTTTGATCCCACCCGCATGCATCGCTCGCCCGCCTGACGCACTCTTTCAATCCGGCACTCTTGATCTCCCATCCGTGAACGCTTTTCTCATTGGCGTCGAAGGCGTTTTTAAGGCGCAGCTCCCTGGGATCGATGCGCAGCTGCTCAGCCAGCATGTCCATGGCGGATTCGAGCGCGAAGGTCGACTGGGCATTGCCGAAGCCCCGATAACAGCCGGTGGGAACGGTATTGGTGTAGACGGTATAGCCTTTGGCCCTGACATTCTGGAAACGGTAGAGGGAATCAACCCGGTAGCAGGCGGTCGAAACGATGGCCATGGCGTAGACCAGCCGCGCACCGCTGCCCCCGACAATCCGGACCTCCTTGCCGGTCAGGATACCGTCGCGGGTGGCCCCCAGCTTGATGTCGATGTACATCGGCACGCGCGGGTTGCCGGCAACGAAGTCATCGTAGCGGGTGTTCATCAATCTGACCGGTTTGGCGGCTTTTTGGGCCAAAACGGCGGCAATGAGATGGACGTTGTTTTCGAATTTCCCGCCGAAGCCGCCACCGTAGTCCGGAACCACCATCCGGATATTGTCCGGCGAAATCCCAAGGGCCTTGGCATAGGTCAGACGGGCCATGTTCGGTATCTGACAGCCCGCCCACAGGGTAATCCGCCCGGACAGATCCACGTCCGCGACCGCTCCCATGGGTTCCAGATAGCCCTGGTAGACCTGGTTGGTGTAATAGCTGTCCTGGTAGACGGCCGCAGATTGATCGAAAGCCCGCTCCACATCGCCGACATCCACACTGAACTCGGCCGCAATATTGCGGGCGGATGCCTCGTGAACCAGCGGCGCACCTTCCTGCATAGCCTCCTCCGGGTCGAATACCCCGGGCAGTTCTTCATATTCGACTTTAATGAGATCGAGGGCTTCCTCGGCGGTATCCCGGTCCACGGCGGCCACGGCAGCGACTTCCTCACCGTAGAAGCGCGCTTTGTCTGCGGCAAAAATCGTCCAGTCCTCGGACCGGGGTCCATATTTGATGCCCGGCGTGTCGGCGTAGGAAGCCACGGCCTTGACCCCGGTCAGCGCTTGGGCCGCCGACGTGTCGATGTGAAGAATGCGGGCGTGGGGATAGGGGCTGCGCAGCGTTCGCCCGTGAAGCATGCCGGGCAGAACCAAGTCCGACACAAAACGCGTTTTGCCCATGGTTTTTTCGAAGGCATCGATCTGCGGATAGGAATGTCCGACAATGTTTAGCTTATCCATCTTCGGCTTCTCCCTGTGATCGGTCCGTCCGGGTTGAAGGGGTGCAGGCGCGGATCGCCTCGAGGATCTTGTTGTACCCGGTACAGCGGCAGAGATTACCGGCTATGGCGTCCTTGATCTCATCCTCGCTGCAATTCGGGTGCTGGGCGAGAAAGGCGCTGGCGGTGTTGATCATGCCGGGGGTACAAAAACCGCACTGCACCGCCCCTTTTTCCACAAAGGCCTTCTGCAGCAAACTGGGCTCGAGCCCGGCATGCCCCTCGATGGTAAGGATATGCTTGCCGTCGGCCTGGGGTGCCAGGATCAGGCAGGAATGCACCGGCCGGCCTTCCACCAGCACAGTACAGGCGCCGCATTTTCCCAACCCACACCCTTTTTTGGTTCCGATGAGACCCATGTCCTCGCGCAGCACATCCAGAAGGGTGTGGTTGGGTTTTACATCCAGTCGATGATCTTCCCCGTTGACGTTGATTTTTATCGGGATCTTCATAATGTCAGTCTTCACTCCAGCAAGGTGCTCAGAACTTTTCGGGCCGATTGACGCACATAGGAAGCGACAACCGATCGCCGATAGGATGCCGTCGCACGAATGTCGTCGATGGGATTGGTTGCCGCCAGGGCGGCGTCGACACAATCATCGATTTTTTTAAGCGCATCTTCATAGGTGCGTCCGATCAGCACGGCTTCCGCCTCGGGTGCACGGATCGGGGTCGGCGCCACGCCCCCCATAGCGATGGCCACCTTGGCCAATGTCCTGCCGTCGCTGTCGCTCTCGGCCTGAAAGGCCACGCTCGCCAGCGACAAATCCACCGCTTTGCGGCGGCGCAATTTATGGTAACACCCCGCGGAGTGGTTCTGCGGGCGTTCCAGCACAATTTCTTTCAAGATTTGATGGGGTTGGAGCACCGTCGTCCCGGGGCCGGTGAAAAAATCAGACAGGGGATTCTCCTTTTCCCGACCGGTCTCGGCGATGACAACCCGGGCGTCCATGGCCAGCAGGGGCGGCGCGGCATCGGCTGACGGCGAGGCGTTGCACAGGTTGCCGCCAATGGTGCCGACATTGCGGATCTGCCATGACCCGATCAGCCCGCAGGCCTGGCACAAAATCGAAAAATCGTCCTTGAGAAGATCGTGGGTGGCCAGATCGGCGTGGCGGGTCAGGGCTCCGATACGGATGGTGCGGCCCTCTTGGCGCACAAAATCGAGTTCCTGCAGGTTGAGCAGGCTGAAGATCCGTTGGGGCAAAACCTGTTTTTTCTTCATCTGCAGCACAAGGTCGGTCCCGCCGGCCACGATTTTGGTCTGCGGGCCGTGTCGGCCCAGGAACACCAGGGCCTCATCCAAGGTGCTGACGGTGTGATATTCAAACGGACGAATTCGCATGCTTAATTCCCTAAATTAGTATTTAATATATTTTATATTTAAATACCGCGTCAAGGGCTAATTGAGTCCTCAAATGCCGGGAGAAAGTCTTTATCAGCCGTGGCGTGGCTGCCGGCTGACACCTCTTGCAATGGCCCAACCGCATGAGGATCTCTTGGATGCCGGACACGGATCCGGCACATTTCAGGCGCTGTCTTTCCGGTGCTTTCTGATGGCCGCCAGCACGTTTTCAGGCGAAAGCGGCAAGGCCCTGATCCGCACACCGACGGCATCGTAAAGCGCATTGGCTACGGCGGCGGCAGTCGGCGGCGCCGCCACTTCCGCCACTCCCTTGGCGCCGAAAGGGCCGGTCGGATCATAGGTCCGCGTAAAATAGATATCGAGGGGGGCGGCTTCAAACGGTCCGGGCGTGCCGCTGCCCATGAAGTCCGGGTTCAGCACCTGCCCGTCCCGGTAGACCATCTCCTCGGTTTTGGCAAAACCGATTCCCTGCAGGACCTGTCCCTCTATCTGCCCCTCAGCGCCGACCGGATTGACGATAAAGCCCCCGTCGTTGGCGGTCCAGACCTTCAAAATCCGTATCTCGCCGGTGGCGTCGTCGACTTCGATTTCAACCACCTGAGATGCAAAGGAATAGGTCGAGCAGGGACTCGACTGGCGGGTCGGTTCCATCTTGGTGGTGTCGGGCTCGTCCACTCCGGTGCCGCGAATGCGCCGGCCGTTTTTGCGGAAGAGCGCGAAATTGGCGACAGCGGCCACCGTCGCCAGGGGTTCGGCGCTGCCTTTGACAAAAATGTGGCCTTTTTTCACAAACAAATCGGCGGCGGCCGCCTCAAGCATCGACGCGGCCTCCTCGAGAAGCTGGCGTTTGGCATCTTCGGCCGCCCGGACCACCACGATCCCGCCCGAATATGTTATCCGCGATCCCCAGGGGCCGAGGGAATAAGGCGTGATGTCCGTGTCGGGCAGCACAATTCGGACCGATTCCATCGGCACATCGAGCACCTCCGCAGCCATTTGGCAGAAGGTCGTGTCTCGGCCCTGACCGTATTCCCCTTCACCGGAGTAGATGACGATTTGGCCGTCTTCCAGTATCTCCAGGTAGGCCGTACTTCCGGCAAAGCCGTCCGAATGGCGGTCGTCCACCTCGTGAATGGTGCAGGCCATGCCGATGCCGCGCTTAAGGTGGCGCTGCTTGCCACGCTTGTTTTTCCAACCCGAACTGTGGACGGTGTGCTCGATGGATTCGGGCAGCCCGCAGCTGGTGATCTTCCAGCCGTGCACCGTGACATCCCCGGGCCGGGTGGCATTCTTCAAGCGCAGCTCTGCCGGGTCAAGGCCGAGGTCTGCGGCGATCATGTCAAGCTGGGAGTCGAAAGCAAATGTGTTCTGAGGGCTGCCATAGCCGCGATAGGCGCCCACCGGACTTTTGTTGGTGTAAACAAGCTTGGCGTCCGTTCTCACGTTGGGGATGCGGTAAAGGTTGTCGTTTCTGTGGGAACAGACGATGATCATGGCGGCCGCCATGTCGCAGTAAGCACCGGCATCGTAATAAAAATCGAGATCCCTGGCCAGAATGAAGCCTTCCTTGCTGACGGCGGTCTTAAGGTAATAGCGACCCGCAAACCGGGGTCGACCGGCAAAATATTCCTCTTCGCGCGAATAGATCATCTGCACGGGCCTGCCGGTTATGCGGCTCAAAACGGCCGCCGCCGGATAGATCGAATTGAGCACGACTTTACTGCCGAAGGACCCCCCGGTGTGGCACTGGACCACCCGAACGTTTCCGACCGGCACCTGCAATACCCGGCCGAGCATAATCCTGAGACCCGATGCGTTCATGGTTCCGGTATGAACCGTAATTTTACCGTCGCCCTCCCATTGAACCACGCACCCATAGGGCTCCGCATAGGACTGATGGACCCGCTGGGTGTCGAAGCGGTCTTCCCGCACCAGATAGGCCTCGTCCAGTGCCCGCTCCACGTCTCCTTTGTGAATTGCTATTTTGACACCGATGTTGTTTTCCGAATCTTCGTGCAGAGGCGGTGTTCCCGCCTTGACGGATTCTTCGGGATCGAAAACAGCGGGCAGATCCTCATATTCCACCCGGATACGCGCGAGGGCCTCACTGGCAGCGTCGGCGTCCGTTGCGGCTACCGCCGCGATCTCGTCGCCTTTGTAGCGCACCCGATCTGTCGCGAACACGGTCATGTCGGCACGGCGGTCTGCGAAACCGTAGACCACCGGCGGCAGGTCCCTGGCGGTGATGACGGCCTTGACGCCGGGAACCTTCAGGGCCGCATCGATGTCGACGTTGAGGATCCGGGCGTGGTGTTGCGTGCTTCTCAGGATTTTGCCGCTAAGCATGCCGGGCAGCATCAGGTCGCAGGTGTAGCGGCAGCGCCCGGTCACCTTCAGCAGCGCATCCGGCGAACTTACCCGCCGGCCGACAAAGGATAGCTCCTCTTGTGGTTTGCCGGTCATTAATCAGGCCTCCCCGCCTGGTTTAAGTTTAGAGAGTTTTCTTCTATTTGACTTGGCTGTCATTTAGTGCCCTGCATCCAATGCCGCGTGTCCGGTTGGGGTACGCGCCCGGGCCAGGGGTAACAAATCCGTACCGAACTCCCTATATGCCTCTATCCTCTGCGCCGATTCCGGAAAGGCAGAGACGATCATCTTCGCCGGGGGAGTCTGTCTCTTGGAGCTGGCAACGGAACCAATCGATGCGAGATAGCTGCCGTACCCAAGTTGCTCGATCAAATTGTTACGGCTGGCCCGGGCGCATACCCCAGCCGGACCGGGTACAGATCGACAAATTACCCCGCCTTTATTAAGTCAGCCCAACCGCCGATCTCAAAATTGTGCCCTCAACCAGAGAACGGTCGGTTTAATAAAGATGCTTGAGCGTAGCGATTCCATCCTTCGACATTCGACATTCGATATTCTGCGGTTCTGCGGTTCGCCTTTTTTAGTTTTTAACGTTTTATAAAAATCCTATCTGACCGAGTAATTTCATCAATCCCGCTTCAATCACCTCCCGTTTGAACCCCACCCCTCCCCTGACAAAGGACACGATTTTAAACTCCCCGGCGGCCTGGGCGGCAATGCTCGCGGCGTCACCTTGTCCGCGGTCGAGCATCTCTTCCGCCTTTTTGGCCCTCAAAGGCCGACTGGCCACGGAAGCGGCCACGATCCGGGCTCCGCTGCCATTCATGGCCGGTATGATCGTAAGGGTATAGGTTGCAAAGTCGATGTTGTTTTGGGGACGAAACTTGATAAACGCACCCGGCGTCGGTGGCGGCGGCAGCATTACGTCCGCCAAAATTTCTCCGGGTTGAAGGTCCAAGTGCCGGATTCCGTCGCCAAGATAAAAATCAGCGATGTCGACCAGTCGCTCGCCATCATCCGACACGAGCCTCAGTCTGGCATCGAGGGCCACCAGGGGGCCGACGGTGTCCCCGGATTGCAGCGCAAAGCACCCGTTGCGGCTTTGGGGCACCACGTAGCAGGCATCCCCGCCCGACGCCTTGCGGCATCCCGGATACTGTGTGCGCCAGAAGGCCGATTTGTTGAAGAACCAGCAGCGGGCCCCCAAACAAACATTGCCGCCGACAGTGGCTTTGTGCCGAATCTGGGCAGAGGCGACGGCACCCGCCGCTTTGGCCAGCACCGCGTAATTTTTGCCAACCACAGGATCCCGCGCCAGGTCATCCAGGGTCGTAAAAGCGTCGATCGACATGCCGCCGTCCGCGGCAGGCCGGCAGCCGCGTCGTTCGGTGTTGGAATCAAGCCGTACAACCACCCGCGGCTGGATAAGACCGTGGCGCCTGAGGACGAGCAGATCGGTGCCCCCGGCCATGAGAACCGCCTCGCCTTCGGGGTGGTCTTTTAAGATCCAGCTGGCTTCCCGCAGGCTGCGGGCGTTGATCAGTTTGAACTTAGCCATCGCCGCCATCCTCCCGTCGCACGGAAGCCGCAGCCTGTTGGACAGCTTCGATAATCTTGTAATAACCGGTGCAGCGGCACATAACCCCCTTGAGTCCTTCGCGGATATCGTCGTCGCTGGGATCAGCCGTGTGGTTTAAAACATCGAGGGCCGACATGATCATCCCGGGCGTGCAATAGCCGCACTGGACGGCGCCGACATCCACAAAAGACTGCTGCAGCGGGTGAAGCCGGCTTTCAGCGCCCAGGCCCTCGATCGTCAGGCAGTGTCCGCCCTGGGCTTCCAGGGCCAGGGTCAGGCAGCTGTTTACGCTCTTGCCGTTCAGGATAACGGTACAGTGGCCGCATTGGCCTTCACCGCAACCCCTTTTTGTCCCGGTGAGGGCAAGCCTGTCCCGGAGAGCATCCTGAAGGGTTTCATCATCCTCGACTTCCAGCCGGACCGTCTCTCCATTGAGATCGAATTCCAGACTTGTGGACATGTTGCCTCCTGTAAATGCGGCCGGAGTCGCACGATTTCGGGCCGCTGCGAAAAATGCCGCTGATCCTGCCGCTGTACCACGCTTGCCCGCATGCTGCTTATGGCCCCGGTGCTGGCCTGGGTCTCGGCGTGGAGCGCGAAGACTGGTTCATTCGCTTTGAAAGCGGTATTAAATTCCCCTTATCGACCAGACTGAAAAGGACAGATATCCAGAAAAGAAGTGATGGTTTTTTCCACCGTCCGGGCATCGATCCTTTGCGTTCCGGACTGCTTGGCGAGCCGATCGGCCATGTCCGAGCGATAGAGGGTCAGCCGCACATTTGCGGGAAGCGATGGTTTGTAGGGTTTCAGCGCGGCGGCAGACCGAAAGGCTGCGCAAACCGCCGCTTTAATGCGTATGTGAGCCTCTGCCACGGGAACACATTCGGCCCGGTTGCGCCCGAGACCTCGTTTTACGGCGACGCCGCAAATATCGCCCAGCAACGCTTTGCCCTCCGCGACGGCGGCTTTGTCGCCGGCTACCATGATTACCGGAACGTCGTAATGACCGGCGTAGGCGGCGGCCATGGCGATTTCACCGCATACCTTGCCGTTGAGCCGGTATTCGAACCACGTTGCGGAGCTGATGGTGTGGTCTAAAAATCCATTCAGGGTTCCCGCACGTGCATGTTGACCCAACAGGATCAAACCGTCAAAGGTGTTGTTTAACGAGGGCATCCAGCGGTCGCCGGCAGGTGTTTCATAGACAGCCCTGGGGTCCATCTTCCCGCCCTGCAGCGGTCCACCGCCGCCGTGGGTGTCGCAGACGACCACGCGGGTGGCGCCGCACTCAAAGGCCGCATCGACGACGGTTTGAACCTCGGCTGCCAGCAACGCACAGGCTTCGGCTAATTCAGGCGACCCCCGTTGGGTGTGCTCGATGGTCGTGATCCCCGAAACGCCTTCCATATCTGCAAGAATATAAAGTCTCATCCTTCCAAAAAAGAACAACGGGGAAATCGGCTGCATACAATCGAACCAACGCCGCCGGCGTCATTAATCAGTCCACGCCGCCAAGGATCAGCTCCCGATACTTCTGGTTGTTGAGCAGATCCTCACCCGAGCCCTCAAAACGAATCTCACCCGATTCCAAGGCATAGCTGCGCGACACCATTTTCAGAACCGATTCCATTTCCTGTTCCACCACCCACAGTATGGCGGTGCCGGTCTGGTGAATTTCGACGACTTTGTCGAAGACCTCATCGGCCACCTGAGGCGCCAGCCCGCCGCATGGTTCGTCCAGCATCAACAGATCCGGCGTCATCACGATCGTACTGGCGATGGCGAGCATCTGGCGCTCCCCCCCGGACAGGGTGCCGGCTTTCTGGCTGGTTCTCTGCTCCAGGATCGGAAAGCGCCCGAATATGTCTTTGAGCCGATCTTCGAATTCGGAGGCGGGCAGGAGATAGGCGCCCATTTCCAGATTTTCCATGACCGTTAGATTCGGGAAGACGTTGTTTTCCTGCAGAACGTATCCGATGCCGGCGCCGACGATCTGACTGGGTTTGAGTTTGTTCAGCGCTGTATCCTTAAAGGTTATACTGCCCTTTTTGGTTTTCAGGATGCCGGACAAGGTCCGCAGCAGTGTTGTTTTGCCGGCACCGTTGGGGCCGACCAGCGAGACCATCTCCCCTTCCTCGATTCTGAGATCGATATCGAAAAGAACGGATGTCCGCCCATAACCCGATTCAATGCCATTGGCCTCAAGCAAACTCATTTTCTTCCTCCCAGATAGGCATCGACGACCTTCTCGTCGCTGGTGATCTGTTTCCAGGATCCGTGGGAAATAACTTCGCCGCTGTTCATCACGTAAACGACATCACTGACTTCACGCATAAAGGTCAGATTGTGCTCGATGATAAAAAAGGCCAGCCCCAGCCGATCCCGGATATCTCTGATGTACTTTACCATTTTTTCCTGAAAGGCCGGCAGCACGCCCGACATCGGTTCGTCCAGCAGAAACAGCTTGGCGTCCGTCATCATCTGGCGGGCCACCTCCAGCAACTTGACTTCAGCCCCGGAAAGGTCCTGCACAAATTCGTCACGTTTTTCGTATAGATCGATAAAGTTGAGAATTTCGGCTGCTTTTTCAACATGTTCGCGTTCAGTTTCTCGGATTTTTCCGTGGTTCAGCAAATTGTTCCACACATTTTCCTTGTTCAGTGATGGTGTGGCGATCATCATGTTCTCCATGACGGTCATGTTTGCAAATCCGGCCGCGGTCTGGAAGGTTCGCACCATCCCTTTCAACGCAATTTTATGGGGCGGCAGGCTGCCGACCTCTTCGCCGTTGAGCCAAATCTCGCCGGCATCTCTTTTCAGAAAACCGGTGATCACGTTGAAAAGGGTCGTCTTGCCCGCCCCGTTGGGACCGACAAGCCCTGTAATGCTTTTATCCTCAATCCGGACGGAACATTCGTTGACGGCTTTCAACCCACCAAAACTTTTAGATACTTTTTTGGTCTCCAGCATCGTTTCCCTCTATTCATCCATAGGTGATTTTCTTCTCTTTGAGCACGCCCTGGGGCATGAAACGCAGAATCAGAATCAGCATAACGCCCATGATCGAGGCACGCAGCGAGGACAAGCGCACCGCATGCTCGGCGGAAACCTGCAGAAACAGGGTCATCTGGTCCGCCATCACAAATATCAAGGCCCCGATGACAACCCCCTTGTTGTTGCCGATACCGCCCATGATGACCCCCCACCAGGCGATAAAAGTCACATGGGGCACAAACATATCCGGGACCACCAGGGTGGTGTAGCGGGCGTAGAGGGCGCCGGCCACCCCGGCGAAAATGGCGCCCAGGATAAAGGCTTTCATCTTGGCCCCATCCGTGTCTTTGCCCAGGGCTTTGCACAGCTCTTCATTTTCGCGGATGCCTTTCAGGAGCCTGCCGTAGGGCGACATACAGATTCTCTGGATAACGACTATCGCAATGACGAGCATGACGAAGGTGAGAAACAGAAAAAAATACTCGTAGGCATAAGGGCCGAAGAATTTGCGAAAAGGCCGTTCGAGGCCGTAGAATCCGGTGGGACCGTTGGTGAGCCACTTTTCGTTGATGAGAATATATCGGAGAACTTCCGAAAAAGCGAAGGTGACCGCCGCAAAGTAGGCTTCGCCGATCTTCAAAATCGGCATGCCGATAAAAAACGCGAACAAAGCAGCCGCCAGAGCGCCACCCACGACACCGACCCACAGAGGCGCTCCAAACCCGACGACATAGGCCACCTCAGGTCCCGGCTTTGGAATGGTCAGGATGACCGAAGTATAGGCACCGATGGCGAAAAAAGCCACATGGCCGAGATTACCGAGCCCGGTGTAACCGATCTGAATATTCAGCCCGATGGTATAAATACCGTAAATACAGACGAGGGACAGGGTTCCAACTAAAAAGAACAACCAATCACCACCCATTTTATTCACCTCCGAAAATACCCTTTGGCTTGAAAATCAGCATGACGATGATCAGCACAAAGGCGATTGCCGGGCGATAGCCGGCAGGCAGAAAAATGACCCCCAGGTCCATGGCAAGACCGATAAGGATGGCTCCGATCATCACGCCGTAAACACTTCCCAGGCCGCCCATGACGGTCGCCGCTAAGATGATCAGGAGCTGGGCCCACCCCAGGTCGGGATTGACCGATGTGACCATGGCCAACAGAATTCCCGCAATTGCGGCCATGGCGGAAGAATAAATCCAGACAAATACCGAAATTCGGTCCGTGTCGATCCCTTTGGTCATTGCCAGCGTACTTTGCGTCGACATGGCCCGGAAGGCTTTGCCCACCTTTGTACGGGTGAGCAGCAGGTGCAGAAGAATAACGCTGATCAGCGCGATCCCGACAACCATTAACTCGATCGGCGTAATCAGCGGGATGCCCAGGACCTTGTAGGCAGGGTGTATTCCGATGTCTAAGGATCTGATTTTAGGCCCGGCAAAAAACTCAAGCGCCCCGTGGAGGGCAAAGGCAACGCCCACCGAAACGAAGAGCATGATCAGGGGGGTGTGGTGCTCCATCGGCTTGTAGAGCCACTGTGCGATCGCCAACCCCAAAAGCGTCGTTGCCACGACGGCCACCAAACCGGAGTAGAAAAGGTTCCACCCCAGAATAACATTGCAGGCATAGGCCACATAGGCGGAAGTTGTCAGCAGCTCCGCATGACCGATATTCAGGAACCGTTTGACGGTAAACGTCATCGAAAAACCGATGGATCCCAAAAGCAGTATACTGCCGGTAACAATTCCGAAAACAGTATGTTGCAAGAAAGTGGTTAGCATTGTCTCCTCCAGATTAGATGCTGCATTTCGGCGTCACGCTGGAATTAAGTTCTTTCGGCCGATCTCCAAGTAAAAAACACGGGGGCCAATCAATCGAATGGTCCGCTTTCGCGATTTGCCACAGTGGACATTATGCGTTACCCACCGGTGGCTCCTCAAAAAAACGCTGTCTGGTTTGGTGGAAAACGTCCATCAGGTGCGACCCGCCGGGTGACGCGGCAGCCCGCCGCAGGGGGCTGCCGCATCCCGGGCGATTCGGCTATTTTGCGCCTTGGGCCAGCTCGGTGCCGCTGTAGAATTGGATATCGACCCATTTGCCGTTTTGGCCCTGCTGAATCCGGGAATTTCCCATGACGTTGCCGAACTCGTCAAAGTCACAGGGACCGGAGGCGCCCTCATAGTTGATTTCATTGCCCTGGAGCAGATGGGCCAGGGCTTCGGCATAACTGTAAACCTTCACGCCCGGCGGATTGGCCACCTTGCGCACGTTTTCGGAGATGGTTTTACCGTCGGCCTTCCCTCCGGCCTGGATGGCCAGGGCGAAGATGTTGACGGCATCGTACATGTTGGGGGTGAACCAGCTGACGGTCTCCTCGTTCATATGCTCGACATATTTTTTCTCGAAATAGCTGTAGGCGGGTGAATCGAGGGCATTGGCCGGCGACTCCCCGTAGACGCCTTCCAGGGCTTTGGCGCCCAGGATTTCCATGGTGACCGGCTGCATGGCGTTGGCGGAAAATATTGATTTGGCGGACAGTCCCATTTCGTACATTTCGCGGTAGGCGATTTTCAGGGTGTCCACGTCGATGGCGAAAAAGACAACATCCGGGTTGGCGGCGAGGATTTTCCTTGATGCCGTGCGGTAGGTCGTCTGCTCGGGATTGACCGTAACATCCGCTACGACCTGGCCGCCCATATCGCCCACACTCTTTTTGAAGGCATTGGCGATGCTCAACGTGTCCTCATCGTTCAGGGCGATGATCGCCGTCCGTTTGAAGCCCTGGTCATGGGCGAACCGCGCCGCGACCTGTCCCTCGAAAAAGTCGTCCGGGCAGGTTCTGAACTGGTACTTTCCGCCCGAGGTGGTCAGGCGGGTCGAACCGGACCAGTGGGATATGATCGGCACCTGGCTGTCCTCGGCAAATTTCATAATAGCGACAACGATACTGGACGAGGGCCCGATAAGCGTAATCGACCGGTTCATCGAGATAAGCTTTCTGGCGCCGGCAATGCCCCTTTCGACATCGGTGGCGGTGTCGGAAACCGAAATTTTTATCTTTTTCCCCAGAGGACCGCCGAGCATGTTGATTTCCTTAACGGTCCATTCAACGGTTTTGTAGCAGGGTTCGCCCTCGGTGCCGAGCGGTCCGGTCAGTGAGGTCAGAACTCCGAACGGAATCGTATCCTCTGCATAAGACCCGGCCGTAAAAATTAAAAGCATCAAGGCGAACACGGCAATGCAAACTCCCTTTACATTTTTTCTTTTTGGATACATGTTTCCCTCCCTTTCGATGAGTTGGTGCATTTTCGTCCCAAAAACCTCTGACACATGTTAAACTGCCTGGTATCGAGTCTTTTTGACGACAATTCAATAAATCCAACACGGGAAAGCCAGCTTACCACCTCCTTTCGACCTGACACCGATTCTTAAATGACCGGGATCCGGGACTCCTCGCGGTTATCCGGATCGACCTCAAGTGCCCCCATCAACATCCGGAAAAATTTAGTTGATATTTTGTCTGTAATATACTACATACCATTCCCATGTCCTCGGAACCATGTCAATAATAAAATCGAACCGGTGTTTATTTTTTATCGGAACTATAACATTATTAAGGAATACCGAGGATTTTTCACAGTCGGAGAATCTATCGATCATGGAGTGATGGAGTATTGGAGTGTTGTAATCAGGTGGTCGATGCTACGGCCCTCATTCCATTACTCCAGCACTCCAATACTCTGAAATTAATACAAAATCACAACCCAATGGAAGATCAGCCTTATTTTTGTTCATAGGACCGTTTTTTATTGACTTGACTAATCCGTGACATCAATATTAATTAGCAGCCTGATATTTTACAGGCCTTATTTTGTCGACAATATTCTCAAGCGCCGGACAAATCGAATGCAAGGAGTATTGCCCGGTTGAGCTTGAGAAATCAGCCAATATATTGTGACCTCTGTTCCCAGAGCCAATCAAACGAAGATAGCACTATGCCCAAACTGCAGCCCATAAATCAACCCGAATCTTTGGCCAAGATCGCCTATGACGTGTTGCGGGAATCGATCCTGACCAACAAATTAAAGCGCGATGAGCTGTACACCGAAATGTCCCTTGCCAAGGATCTAGGAATCTCCCGCACCCCGGTCAGGGAAGCCCTCCTGGAACTATCGTCCCAGGGCCTGGTTACCTTTTTGCCCCGCAAGGGGGTGATGTTGAATCGCTATACCAAACAGGATGTCGACGAAATCTTTGAGCTGCGCAAAGCGATTGAATTGGCCGCAATTGAGAAGGTCGCCAGGAGTTTCCAATCCCACGACTTCGGCAAGATAGAAAAGATCCTGCAAAATCAGCGCAAAGCCGCCAAAAAAAAGGATTACTTTGCCTATATTCAGGCCGACCGCGTCTTCCACACCACCTTCAGTGAAATGATCGCGAACCGGCGTTTTGTGGCCGTCATGGAAAACATCAGAGACATGATCCACTTGATGGGCATCAAGGCACTGGTCATCGAAAACCGCGCCGAGGAGGTGATCGCAGAGCATGAAAAAGTGTTGGAAGCGGTCAGAACGGGCAAACCCCTCGAGGCCAGAGAAGCGCTAAGTCACCACCTGGACCAAAGCAAGCAGGCGGTTGTAGAAACCCTGCAGGAGTAATCCCGCCCGCCATTGGCAGCCGATCTTGGCCCCGCGAACCGGTTGCCTTCAGAATCGCGGCGGCATTTGGCATTTGCCGCCATACCTCACGTTCCCAAATCTTTGCGGCTAACTAGAAGCTATCTCAATTTCGCTTGAGGCAGATTTGATATAGCTTCTAGTGTTGTGTCCGAAAAATAATTGTGAATACCTAATGGCCGAATTGCAGTTTGACAACGATCTGTTATTCGTAGTGGCGGGGTTCATCCCCGCCAGCAAATCAGCACGATTACTGTTCCGGGCGGGGATAAACCCCGCCCCCGCCCCTACTACGTTCTGGTGAGGCCGCGTAAAAAGATGAATTAACCTCGTTTTTTTTGATAGTTATTTTTGGGATATGCCACTAGTCGTTCCCCGGCCAGACCACGGCAGACCCGTTCCAGGGTGTCCAGATTGTAAAGCGGCATAAAGTGATCCACATAGGGCAGGGCGGTGCTCATGCCCTGGCAGATCGGTTCATAGTCCGGGCTGGCCAGCAAAGGGTTGAGCCAGAAAATATCTCCGGCGCCCTGACCGATCAGCGCCATGGCCTGCTTCAGGGTTTTGGGATTCCCCCGGTCCCAACCGTCGCTGACAATTACCACCAGCGGGCTGGATAATGACCTTAAACGAAAATGGTGGCTGTAAAAATCCATCAGGGATGTGCCGATGTCAGTACCGCCGGACCAGTTGATCCGGTTCTGCTGGGCCTGTTCATAGGCTTCCATCAGGGGCAGATTTTTCAGATATTGCGATATCGGGGTGAGATGTGTGCTGAACAAAAAACAGCCTGCCTGCCTGAAATACTTCTGTACGGCCCACATGAAGAGCAGGAAAAAGTGGCCGAAAATATCCATGGAACCGCTTACGTCCAACAGCAGGTACAGGGGCTTGGGTTTGTGCTGTCTGTCCAAAAAGCGCAGTTCCACCTGCTCGCCGCCGTTTTTGCGAGCCTGGTGCATGGTGCTTCTCAAGTCTATTTCAGAGCCCTTTTTTAGCTTCTGCCGGCGGCGGCTGAGCCGCCGGCTGAGCCTCTGGGCCAGGCGCATGATATAAGGTTCCAGGAGGCCCAGTTCCGCGGCGTTCATCTCGGAGACATCTTTGAATCTCAGGCCCTCCTCCAGACTGCTGCTGGTGATGCGGTTCTCTCCGGTCTGATCCCGCCGCTCTCCTGCGCGCACCAGAAAAGGCGCCTGTCCGCCCTTTCCATCCTCCCCGGGGCGCGTGTCACCCGGCCCTTCCTGCTCCCGGTCGCAAGGACCCCAGAACTGTTCGAACAAGGCCGAAAAGTGTTGAAATTCATAGTAGTCGTTTGCCAGGGCCGCGCGCAGAAGCACAAAAAACTGCCGCCGGTCGCCTACATCGATGAGGGGCAAGGCCCTAAGGACATCTTGGGTCCGCGCAGCGGTGGCCCTGAAGCCGGCTTTCTTGAGCACCCGCGAAAACCGGCAGACAGCCCCGACAAGGTTTTGCTGTGGTTGCACTGCTTGCATGGCCTGGGTCTGATTCAGACAACCTCCAGAAAAGCACTGCAGTCTTCCTGGAATTTCTGTTGGTCCTGACGAAATTTGAAAATACAGCCCTGAGTTTCCATGACGGTCTTCTCGTCCAGCTGATCCCGGTGCAAAATGAGCAAAGCCTCGGCCCAATCAAGGGATTCAGCGATACCGGGACGCTTGACAAACGACTCCTCCCGGCGCACCCGCTCCATGAACTTGCATATCTGCCAGGTGAGACCGGGCTCTATGCCCGGGACCTTGGCCCGGATAATTTTTTCTTCCAGATCCGGTGTGGGGTACTTAATCCAGTGATACAGACAACGCCGTTTGGTGGCGTCATGCACATCCCGGGTGCGGTTGGAAGTAATCACCACGATGGGTTTGCGGTCCGCCTTGATAGTGCCGATCTCCGGAATGGACACCTGGAATTCGGACAAGAGTTCCAGCAAAAAGGCCTCAAATTCCTGATCGGCCTGGTCCAGCTCATCGATCAGCAATAATACCGACTGTCCCGACGATTCGGACTGGATAGCCTGCAAAAGCGGCCGTTTGATGAGAAACGGCTCGCTAAATACATCGTCAAGACCGCCGATATCGCAGCGCCCGGATTCCTGCAGCTTGATCCCCAGCAGCTGCTTGGCATAATTCCATTCGTACAGAGCGGCATTGGTATCCAGGCCTTCGTAACATTGCAGCCGGATCAGCTTGCGGGAAAGGATACGGGCGAGCACATTGGCCAGCTCTGTCTTGCCCACACCGGTCTCGCCCTCCAAAAACAAAGGCTTCTCCATCTTCAGTGCCAGATAAACCACCATGGAGAGGTCCGGGCCGGCGATATAGTTTTCTTTGCCGAGGATGTTTTCAAGTTCTTGCGGGCTTTCGAACATAGGCCTCCCGTATTAGGCGCCAGCCGCCGCTGGCCAAAAAAACGGCCAGTCTGATCGAAGATAGAAACTGCTTATTTTCACGCAAAGACGCCAAGGCGCCAAGATAAATCATAATATTAGTTGTTTCCTTGGCGTCTTTGCGGCTTTGCGTGAGATAGATTTTTCGTAATTTCATATAAGCCTTCGCCTGGACAAAATGTTAAAGTTTCATGCCCTGCCTGTCAAGGTGCATCCCCGATTAAAACACCGCGGCAATCGCAGTTGTAATTTTTTTGAGGGATCGGGGAGTTTCTCTGTAATTGTCTATATTATCATTTTATCGCCCGGCGCAGTGTCCGGCCGGGGTATGCGCTCGCCCCAGCCGTAACAATATGACCGCGCAACTTGGGCACGGCAGCTATCCCGCCTCGATTGGATCCGTGCCAGCCCCATAAGACAGTCTGCACGGCGACGTTCATCGTCTCTGCCTTTGTGGATCCGGCGCAGGGGATAGGGGGCGTGTGCGGAGTCCGGTACGAATTTGTTACGGCTGGGGCGAGCGCATACCCCGGCCGGACATAGCAGGAATTAAAAACTCCCCGATCCCTCAGTTATTCGGCGGTTTCCATCATTCCGGCTGCGGCCCGAACCGCAGTGATGATCTTGGCGTAGCCGGTGCAGCGGCATAGGTTCCCGGAAAGCGCAATCCGGATCTCCTCCTCGCTGGGTCGGGGATTGGCATCCAACAAAGCCTTGGCGGACAGGATCACCCCCGGGGTGCAAAAGCCGCACTGGATGGCGCCGTGGTCGATGAAAGCCTGCTGAAGGGGATGCAGTTCGCCGTTGCGGCTCAGATCTTCTATCGTCGATATCCGGGCACCTTCCACATCAACTGCGAGGGTCAGGCAGGCGAGGACGGGCCTTTGATCCACCAGGACCGTGCAGGAACCGCAGGCCCCCTGATCGCACCCCCGCTTGGTTCCGGTCAACTCGAGCGAGTCTCGCATGGCATCCAGAAGGGTCAGGTTGGGGCGGCCAATAATTTCGTAGTCCTGCCCGTTAATTTTAAGGGAAATAACGCGCTTCATGGCCCTCCTTCCCGGCCGACCACATCCGCGGCCCGGATCAGCAGACTTCTCATCAATCGTCTTTTCTCGGCCGGACCGGTTCTGGTGTTGTTGACCGGTTTTGGCTCCAGCTTAGGCAGGTCATCTGGGCTGATGCCCGCCGTCCCGCCTTTAGCGGAAAAGAATTTTTCAGCCCGAACGGATCGGACCGGCCTGCGATCCACCGCTGTAAAACAGACCCTCCACGTCTTTGCCATGGGCAGGGCACTGACGGCCAAGCCCACAATCGGGAAATCGATGGCCGACCGTTCGGCTTCCCTGATATAGACGGTGGTTCTTGTCAAACCCGCGGAAGGTATCCGGATCCGGGTCAGAATCTCGAACCGCTCAAGGGTGTTGGGCCGCACGCCGTCACCTGAAAAGAGTTTTTCCACTTTCTCGGTCCGGATGCCTTCGGGGCCTTGGATTTGGGCCTCGGCACCCAGCACGATCAGCACCGGTGCCAGGTCCCCATGGTAGCAGGCATAACAGGCCTTGTCTTTTGGAACTGCGTGGCAGACACCACCTCCCGCCTTGATGCAGGTCGCTTGTCCCGACCGCCACCAGGCCGATTGATTGTACCAGACGCAGCGGCTGTCCTGAAGAATGTTGCCGCCCAAAGTGCCCATGACCCTGAGCTGGTGGGCGGCGACCCGGCCGGCGGCATAGGCCAGACCGGGGGCGCAACGGCGCACGAGCCAACTGGCGGCCAGCTCGGCCAGGCTGGTGAAAGCTCCCAGGCAAAGCCCTTTTTTCTGATCCCACCTGATATCTTCCAATCCGGATCCGGGTTCGATTCTGATCAAATGGGATGGTTCACCCAATCCGTTCTTGAGATTGGCCAGAAGGTCGGTTCCCCCGGCCAGCAGTCTGGCGGACGGGTTGTCCTCAAGGATAGTAATGGCATCCTCCACCGAATCGGCCCTGAGATAGTCAAAGCGTGGCAGCGTCATCGTCTATCCTCCTCCGGCTCGCTTCAGAGCCTTGATGACGCGGTCCCGGGTGATAGGCAGGTCTTGTATCTGAACCCCCAGGGCGTCGGCCACGGCATTGTTGATGGCGGCTACGATGGCCGCTTCGGCCGGCTCTCCCATGCCCTTGGCTCCGAAGGGACCTTCCTTATGGGGATTTTCGATAACCAGAGGGATTATGACAGGCGTTTCGCCGATGGTCGGGATTTTATAATCCAGAAAGGACTGGTTGACGGGTCGGCCGTCGAGATGGGCCATCTCCTCCAGGAGGGTCTCGCCCAGGCCCATCATGACCGCCCCCTCGATCTGGCCTTCCAGAAGGAGGGGATTGATGGCGCGGCCGACATCATGGGCCGAGGCGATTTTCAGAACCTCGATCCGACCCGTGGCCGGATCGACCCGAACTTCGGCGGCCTGGCTGAAGTACATCCAAAAGGCCGAGGGCTTGGCCCCCTGGCCGGTCTTGCGGTCCAGTTTGGTGGCCCCCTCCACGGTGCAGTAGCCCTCGGCCACCAGGGGCCGGCCCCTGCCCGCATGGACGCTGCCGGCATAGGCCGATTCGCCCTGGGGAATATCGGCCAGATCAAAGCCGGACCCGGGACTGCCGACGACATGAACGCGGCCTTTTTCAAAGACCAGATCCCGCCGGTCCACCTCCAGGATCTCCCCGGCCGTCTCGAAAATCAACTCCTTGAGCTTGACGGCCGCGTCGCGGATGGCGCTGCCCATGAAAAAAGTGGAACGGCTGGAGACCGTGGCCATGTCGTAGGGGGTGGTGTCCGTATCGGCCGGAACGACCCGGACCAGGGCCGGATCGATCCCCAGCTCCTCGGCCAAAATCTGCGCCAGGACCGTCTCCGAGCCCTGGCCCATGTCCACCGAGCTGGTCAACAGCTGGAGGGTTCCGTCCTCGTTGACCCGAACCACGCAGGCCGAGGCGGTAGGGGAAACGGTGGATTTGTGACCGCAGGCAATCCCCCGGCCCACGCCGGACGGCCGTTTTTTATCCAGACCGATGGCCTTGCCGGCCCGCCGGAGCGTTTCCTTGAGACCTACGCTGTGGAGTATCTGTCCGGTGGCCGATTCAGAGCCCTCCGCCACCGCGTTGTTCAGGCGAAACTCGAGGGGATCCAGCGCCAACTCCCGGCAGATGAAATCGGTATGAGACTCCACGGCCCAGGTCACCTGGGGGATGCCCAGACCCCGCATCGCGCTGGCCGGAGTGGTGTTGGTGTAAACGCAGTAACCGTCCACGGCCACGTTGGGAATAACATAGGGACCGGGCGAGCTGAACGAGGCGTTGCGGCATACCCTGGGACCGATGTCGGCGTAGGCTCCGGTATCGAAGACCAGCTTGACCCGGCGGGCCAGGATGCGGCCCTGGCGGTCCAGCCCGGTGGTAACCTCGGTGGTCACCGGGTGACGGGTGGCGGTGTTGCCGCTGAACTCCTCCTCCCGGCTGTTGAGCAGCCGAACCGGCCTGCCCCCGGTCCGCTGGGCCAGGGCCACGGCCAGGGGCTCCAGCTTGGGATAGGCCTTGCCCCCGAAGCCGCCCCCCAAGCGGGTGACCGTAACCTGAACCTGGTTGTTGGTCAGTCCAAAGAGCTTGGCCAGAATATTGCGGGTCACAAAGGGCGTCTGGGTGTTGGTCCACAACCGCACCCGACCCGAAGGCGCGACCTGGGCCATGGTCTGGTGGGGTTCCAGGCTGGCGTGCTGAGTTTTGTGGGTGCTGAAGGTGTGGCTGAATACATGGACCGCCCGGGCCAGAGCCTTGTCGGGATCGCCCTTGCGCAGCAGGAAGTGATTACAGCAGTTGGTTTCGGACTGGATAAAGATCCCCGGCGCACACCGGTAATCGTGCAGTCCGGGGTGGATCAGGGGACTTTCAGGGTCCAGGGCCGCGAGGGCATCGGTGACAGGCGGCAGGGGCTCGTAGTGGACTTCGATCAGATCCAGGGCCTGGGCGGCCGTGTCTTTGTCCACAGCGGCCACGGCAGCCACCGGCTCGCCTACGTAGCGGACCTCATTGCTGTTCAGGATGGGCTGGTCCATGATAGCGGCGCCGTATAGACCTTCCACGTCCCGGCCGCTGATGACGACGATCACCCCGGGCACGGTCACGGCCTTGGCCGTATCCACGCAAACCACCCTGGCCCTGGGGTGAGGCGAACGCAGGACCCGGCCCACGAGGAGCCCTTTTAGTCGCAGGTCATCTCCGAAGTCGGCTTGCCCCGCGGCCTTGGCCTGCGCCGACGTCGAGGGCATGGCCCGGCCGACGGATGTGGGTTCATCGATCATGGATTTCTTCCCGTTATACCGGTTGTCATATATTTGACAAACGCTTTATTTCTCGGTTGATTGTCCCGGAGGTCTTTCACGGCAAACCCACCAACTCAAAGGAAATGGCCGACTTGGGGCAGGCCCGCAGGCACGCCGGGTCACCACCGCAAAGATCGCATTTAACCGCATAACCCCGCTCCAGGTTCATCCAAATGTTTCCCTGGGCGCAGGCCACCAGGCAAAGCCCGCAGCCGATACATCTTTTGGCGCTGATACCGGTCCCGGCCCCTTTGGCTGTGACCCGGAAGGCCGCGGTGGGGCACTTTTCGGCGCAAGGCCAAGTCTGGCAAATGTTGCAGACCCCGGCCAGCCGGGCCTGGCCGTCCTCAATTCTGATGGGCCCGGAAAAGGGTTCCAGCCGCATCCCGTCACGGTCTTCCAGATTTTCGATCCGATTCACCGGGCAGGCCCGTACGCAGGGCTTGTCATCGCATTCCAGGCAACTGCCCCCATCCACCGACATCCTGACCCAGGGCCCGCGAAGGGCTCTGGGCCTCCGGTTGCTGGATGTCAGGATAATCGAACCGGTTCGCACCAAATGGGGTGGTCCGGAATCAGCGGTTCGCCGGGTCCCGAAATCAACCACCAGATCCTTGATCACGGGATAGTCGTAGAGAGGCTCGATGACCATCTGGTTCCTGACGATGGTGGTGCAGGCCCGTTTGGTTGTTCCGTCGATGGTCATCACACAGCTGGCGCACTGTCCCCGGTGGCACTTGTAGGGCCGGAAGGCGGGCGGATCGGGGTCATCGGCCTGAAGATGGAAGAGGGCGTCGATCACCGAGCGGGACGCCTCCTGCGGGAGTTCATAATCCTGGTAGTAAGGCCTGCCCTGCTCCGGATCGTAGCGAAAAACGCTGATCCTTATAGTTTTTGTGTCAGCCATCGTCTCCTGCTTAAATCAGCGATCCGCTAATTAACTCCATTGATGAGCCACCGGCATGGTTCAGGTCGATATCAATGATCTCCCGGTGACCGTTCAACCTTTTCGAATCTCACCGGCAGAGCGGGTGGCTTATTAATGGAGTTAAGTGATAACCGGCGTCTTATCCACCTTCAACTCCGCTCCCTGCCGGGTTACCAGGAGATGGATCAGCCAGTCCTGGTCGTCCTGGAGGGGAAAGTCCAGCCGGTTGTGGCAGCCGCGCGTCTCGGTCCGCTCCAGGGCGGCCCTGGCCACGGCCTGGCCGATGTCGATCATGTTGGCCAGCTCGAGAGTCTGGATCAGGTCAATATTAAAGACGGGCGAATTCGATGACGGTCCGGCCCTGGGCAGATCTTCAGTCCTGATCCTCTCCAGTTCGTTCAAGGCCTGCTCCAGCCCGTCCCTGTCCCGGCCAAAGCCCACATGGCGGAACATGACCTCCTCCACCCGGGCGCGGACCGCTGGCGGCCGGAGCGGAGCTCGGGCATCGCCGCTCATTATCTTCCCTACTTCCCTCTCAAACTGCGCCGCCTTATCCGCAAGGCCTTTGGAAATCGGCCCCGGCCCTTTCGTACGGGCCGCCCGAACGGCCTGCTCACCCGCGATCCGGCCGAATACAAAGATATCGGTCATGGCGCTGTTGCCCAGCCGATTGGCCCCGTGGACCCCGCCGGTAACCTCACCGGCGGCCAGAAGGCCGGGAACGCCGGTTTGACATGCTTCGTCGATGGCGATCCCGCCGCAGCTGTAGTGGGCTGCCGGGGCCACCTCCATGGGGGTTTTAAAAATGTCCTGGGGCGGGAGCCCCAGGCGACGGACGTAATCCAGCAGAAAAGGGGCCTTCTCGGAAAGATAATCCTCCAAAGGAGTCTCCAGCTTGACCCCCCGAAAGTCCAAGTATATTCCGCCGTTGGCGCTGGTGCGGCCGGAGATGATCTCCTGGTGCATGGCCCTGGCCTTGATGTCCCGGGTAGTGTTTTCGCGCCGCACCGGATCATAGTTGTGGAGAAACTCGGTCATCTCGCCGTTGAAGTACTTGGCCCCCTTGTCCATGACCAGATACCAGCCCGGAACGATCACCCCTCGGATGGACGGAGGATGGTGGAAGGCGGCCGGATTGGACTGGATGAACTCGATGTCCTTGAGCCCGGCCCCGGCCCGCAGGGCCATGGCCTGACCGTCGCCGGTGTCCCTGGGATGGCCGGTACGGATGTTATAGAGCCCCACGAACCCGCCCGTGGCCAGGATCACGGCCGAAGCCCAAATGACCATGATCTGGCCGGTGCGGATATCCAGCCCGATCAGCCCACGGACACGCTTCCCGTCGCTCAGCACCTCGGCGGCGAAGAAGTCCTCTACCAGATGGATCCCGGACCGGCCGATCTCGCCTTTTAAAGCGTTGTAGAAGGTCCGGCCCATGCAATCGTCCACCCCCAGCTGGCGGGGAGTACCGGTGATGGTGTGCTCAACCCCGGAATAGTACATGAAGGTGCCGTCCGGGTGGCGGTCGAAGCGAACCCCCAACCCCTCCAAAAAGCCGATCGCCTCCCCGGAGCCATTTACCAGGGTATTGACCAGGTTGCGGTCGTTGAGGTAGGCGCCGCCGTCAAGGGTATCTTTGAAAAAATTGTGCGCCGAATCCCGGGGGTTGTCCTTGAGGAGGGCGCCGAAGCCGGGCATGGTCATGGCCGTTAGTTCGCACCGGCCGATGGGCCCCTTGGCCACCTGGACGGACAACCCGGCATCCCTGGGATCGGGCCGTCAGCGCGGCGCGGCAGCCCGCCCCACCCGTACCCACCAACTTGCCTTCACTGGTACGGTTGATGCCCACGTCGATGACCACTGCGCCTTCCTTGACCCAGT
>Ga0209052_1000090_pt1 | contig 45204 bp, 40 predicted proteins | sample WorMetHEROISLAND_2_FD_187409 | JGI IMG/M metagenome (GOLD analysis project Ga0209052, IMG submission 187409) | Marine gutless worms symbiont microbial communities from Max Planck institute for Marine Microbiology, Germany - Olavius sp. 4 HERON... | ecosystem: Host-associated > Annelida >...
GCTCCTTTCCACCTCCGGTCGTAGAATTGATCGCTTTCAATCCTCTATACCAGAGATCGGCTCAAGGGGGTCAATTTTGGGTTGTCGTTTGGACTCTCAGGGGGTCAGTTTTAGGTTAGCATAACCAACAACGATGCCTGCCCCCGCCAGCCCCACGCAGATTCCTTTGATACGGTCACCCCTGAACCAGATCAATAGTGCTTTCAAATCCTTGTCGATTGCATTCATCACCAGGACCAGCAGCGGTCCAAAGGCAGCAAATATGATCAGAAGCAGGGCATCTTCAGTCCACCGCATCCAGAAAAAACCCTCTGTTCCCAGAAACCAGAATTTCATCGGGGTCATTGCATCCCTCATCAGTAAAAACAGAAATACATATGCCATTATCCGGAATGGTTTAAGGGACCTCGGGATAACTACCAAAAACAGGGCAATCATTAACAGACCGGGAAAAATTCTAATATTGTACTGAATTAACTCGAAAATCATTATACCGTCTCCTTTTTATAATTTCATTTGACTCGGTTTAGGTTTCATGTCATTGATAATCAATATGCGAGTAATTGCTCACAAAATCAACTCGCATTCCAGATGAGGGAAAATCCATGCCTAAAAAACCTGTCAAGCCCCGCAAATTGCCGGTTCAAGAACGATCAAATAATACCGTTGACGTTATTTTGGAAGCCGCTGCTCGTATTTTTATGGAAAAGGGATATGCTGCTGGCACCACAAACCATATTGCCCACAAGGCAGGGGTATCTATTGGATCTCTATATCAATATTTCCCTAATAAAGATGCCATCCTGGTTAGTCTGGCTGAGCAACATCTTGAATCTGCCATGGATGAGATTAGTGAAATCCTGTCGGAGGCAGAGGCTGACAATACTTCAATTGTCAAGTTGATTCGTAAAATTGTAGACGCCATGATCCGCATGCACATGCAGGCGCCGCGGCTGCATCAGGTTATATTTGAAGAAGCCCCGCTTCCTGACGACCTGAAATATCAACTAAACACATTCGAAGATGCAATTGCCGAAACGCTCTCTCAGATCATGGATCAAAATTTGAAAATGGATATTGAACGTCCCCTGCTTGCGGCCCGCTTAATGGTTAGAATTGTTGAATCCCTGACCCACTGGTATGTGATCGAGGAGCCCGAAGGTGTAGCTTCGCAGGATATCATTGACGAAATAACCACGATATCAAGCAGATATTTTCGGATAAAGTGAATTGACGGATAATGTCGTTATTACAATTTATTTAATCGCAAAAGAATGAGAATTTTCGAAGTTACCTATATTGGGAAACATAAGGATAAGGAACATGGATTTAATAGATTATTCTTCGAGAAAAAAGCTTAAACATGGTCACAACACTTCGACCATTGGTCTTTTGTTATGGGGGAATCTGAAAAGCGGGTAAAATTGTCAAAATGCGCACTAAAAAATGTTGTCAGACTTATCAACACCTGATCAACATGTTAAACAAGGTGAATTTTTATAGCATATTGAAATTTTTGTAAATATTATAGTGGAGGCGGCGGGAGTCGAACCCGCCGCCTTTGGTTGTTAGACCGGGCTTTTAAGCCACTTCCTCATACTCCGCATCGACCACATCATCGTCGCCGCCGGAGCCCGAAGGCCGGGCAGTTCCCTGATTGTCCGCTCCGGCCTGATGCCCGCCCGAAGGTCCGGGCTGCTGGTACATAGCCTGGGCCAGGGCGTGGGCAGCGTGGGTCAATGTTTCGGTCAGACGCTTGATCTCGTCGACATTTTCGCCGGCTGCTGCGTTTTTGAGGTCTGCCACGGCGCGCTCGACCTCGCCTTTGGTACCCGGGTCGATTTTAGCCGCATGTTCCGCCAGGGTCTTTTCGGTCGTGTAAATCAAGCCATCAGCGGCGTTGCGGGCGTCCACCAGCGCTTTTTTGCGGCCGTCCTCCTGGGCGTGCAGCTCGGCATCTTTAATTAACCGATCGATTTCAGCCTGGGTCAATCCGGATGAATGGGTGATCCGGATGGACTGCCGCTTTCCGGTGGCCTGGTCCTTGGCCGACACCTCGACAATGCCGTTGGCGTCGATGTCGAAGGCGACTTCGATTTGAGGCGTGCCCCGGGGCGCCGGGGTGATCCCGGTCAGCTCGAAGCGGCCCAGGGTTTTGTTGTCGGCTGCCATTTCGCGTTCGCCCTGGAGCACATGAACCGTGACGGCCGGCTGGTTGTCCGCGGCGGTGGTAAACACCTCGCTCTTCTTGGCCGGGATGGTCGTATTTTTTTCGATCAGTTTGGTCATAACACCGCCCATGGTTTCGATGCCCAGAGACAGCGGGGTCACGTCGAGCAGGAGCACGTCATCGACATCGCCTTTTAATACCGCGCCCTGGATGGCAGCACCCATGGCCACGACTTCATCGGGATTGACACCCTTGTTGGGATCGCGGCCGAAGATGTCCTTCACCCGCTGTTGAACCGCCGGCATGCGGGTCATGCCGCCGACCAGAATGACCTCCTTGATATCGCCGCCGGAAAGACCGGCATCCTGCATGGCCGTGCGGCAGGGCGCCTGCAGCTTGTCGAGCAGATCGCCGACCAGATTTTCCAGCTTGGTGCGGGTGATCTTGATTGCCAGATGTTTGGGGCCGTTGGCATCGGCGGTGATAAACGGCAGATTCACCTCGGTTTCCATCGAGGTGGACAATTCGACTTTGGCTTTTTCGGCCGCCTCCTTGAGGCGCTGCAAGGCCATCTTGTCGCCTCTCAGATCGATGCCCTGCTCTTTCTTGAATTCGTCCGCCAGGTGGTCAACCAGCCGTAGATCGAAATCCTCGCCCCCCAGGTGGGTATCGCCGTTGGTGGCCTTGACTTCGAAGACGCCGTCGCCGATTTCAAGAACCGAAACGTCGAAGGTTCCGCCGCCGAGGTCGAAAACCACGATCTTTTCATCCTTTTTCTTGTCCAGCCCGTAGGCCAGCGAGGCTGCCGTGGGCTCGTTGATGATGCGCAATACGTTCAGGCCGGCAATTTTCCCGGCATCTTTGGTGGCCTGCCGCTGGCTGTCGCTGAAATAGGCCGGCACCGTAATCACCGCATCCGTAATTTTCTCGCCCAGGAATTCCTCGGCCGACTTTTTAATGTTGGTCAGTATAAAGGATGAAATCTCCGCCGGGCTGTACAGCTTGCCCCTCAAATTGACATGGGCGTCGCCGTTGGCGGCCTTTTCAATTTTATAAGGCAGCACCCGCAGGTCCTCCTGCACTTCCTGGGAGTCATACTGCCGTCCGATCAGCCGTTTGATGCCGAAAACCGTGTTCTCGGGATTGGTAACGGCCTGTCTTTTGGCGATTTGGCCGACCAGACGCTCCGAGTTGTCTGCGACGGCGACCATGGAAGGGGTCGTGCGGCCGCCTTCGGGGTTGTTGATAATTGTGGCATCGCCGCCTTCCATCACGGCGACACAGGAATTGGTTGTTCCGAGGTCGATACCTATAATTTTGTTCATGTCTTCCTCCTTTTAAAAACTAAATTTAAATTCTAATTATCGAATTCGAAGCCATTTTTCATTACTCAATAATAAAACATTAAAAAAGTAATGCAAGCAAAAAATATTAAAAAAATATTGACAACCCTAAAAAGTGAATTAACTTTTAATCAACAAAACGAAAAATGAAATTACGCAGCTAAACACCGTGGTAACAAAAAACCAAAATACCTTAATAAAGAGGAGGGCAAGAAAATGATGAATTTAGTTAAATGGAATCCTTGGAGAGAGATGCACACGCTGCCCGTCAGGATCAACCGTCTGTTTGACGACCCGTTTTTCCGTATCGGGCGCCTGGACGATGACAGCAGCCTGGGCATGTGGAATCCGGTCGTGGACCTGTATGAAAAAGACGATCATTACATGATCACCGCCGAACTTCCCGGCGTAAGCAAAGACGATATTAAAATCGATCTGAAAGACCGTCTCCTGACTTTGTCCGGTGAGCGCAGCGCTGAAAACGAGGTCAAAGAGGAAAACTACTATCGACGCGAAAGGTCTTACGGGAAATTCCAGCGGGCTTTCACACTGCCGGCCGATGTCGATTCAGACAAAATCAAGGCCGAATTCAAAGACGGTGTCCTGAAGGTTGAAGTTCCCAAACCCGAGGAAAAGAAAGCCAAGCAGGTAACCGTCCACTAACCTTCAACTGGTCGTGTTATTTAAATTAATCAGCAGGGGCGGCATAAATATTTGCCGCCCCTTTTTTTTGTGCTAATCTGTAATATATTGTGTTCGAGTCTGCAGACTGCACAAATCCGGCCGCTGTGGATTCTACTCTCATCCAGATTTTTTTGGCGACCGGTATGAGCTACTCCCAAGGACAGGGGCATTCATCATGACATCATTTTTCAAATTTATCGGTAATATAATCCGTGGTTTCTGGCACGGGTTGTCGGTTTGCCGTATTTTTATCGGCAACTTGCTGTTCCTGGTATTGATCATCCTGTTCGTTTCGATTCTTTTTTTCGACAGGGAAGAAAAGATGCCGGCAGAGGCTGCGCTGGTATTGTCGCTGCAGGGCAATATCGTGATCCAAAAATCGGCAACGGTACCTTCAGGTTGGTTGTTCGGCGAATCGTCCCCCCAGGAAACCCTGCTCAAAGATGTCATCGATGCCGTTGAATATGCTGAAAGAGATGAGCGCATTCAAGCGCTCGTATTGGATCTGGACCATATGGGTGCTGTCGGAATCAGCAAGCTCGAGTATATCGGGGCGGCCCTGAAACGGTTCAGGGATAGCGGCAAAACAATTATCGCCTCCGGTGATGTCTTCAATCAAAGCCAGTATTATTTGGCCGCCCATGCCGACAGGGTGTATATGCATCCCATGGGAGGGGTTCTTCTGACCGGATTCGGCCTCTATCGCAAATACTTCAAAACCGCCCTGGAAAAACTGCTGATCCAGTTCCATGTCTTTCGCGTTGGGACATATAAATCGTCGTTGGAACCGTTTCTGCGCGATGACATGTCCGAGTATGCCAGAGAGGCCAACCTGGCCTGGTTGACCGTTTTGTGGGACGCCTTCAAAGGCGACATCGCCGAGGTCCGGGGCCTGTCCCCGGAAAGCATCGATGGCTATATTAACAATATTTCCAGGCTCTTGGCCAGGGCTGAGGGGGATGCGGCTCAAATGGCCGTGGATTACGGCCTGATCGATGAACTCAAAACCAGGGACGAAGTCAGGGAGGAACTTGTTCAGCTGGTTGGCGGGGATGAAGATCAGAAGACGTTTAATCAGATTCAACTCGACGACTATCTGGCGGCCATTCGACCTGAACTGCTGCAGACAGACCCGGATGCATCCAAAATCGGTGTCATCGTTGCCAGGGGGACTATCCTGGCCGGCCCCCAGCCCGCGGGCAAGATCGGCGCCGACACCCAGAGCGATTTGATCCGTAGGGCCCGCCTGGACGATAATGTGGCTGCGGTGGTGCTTCGGATCGACAGCCCCGGCGGCAGTGCGCTGGCTTCGGAAATCATCCGCAATGAAATCGAACTCACCCGGCAGGCGGGCAAGCCGGTGATTGCTTCGATGAGCTCGATCGCCGCTTCCGGCGGATATTGGATCTCTTCGGCAGCCGATGAGATCTGGGCTTCACCCACTACAATTACAGGTTCCATCGGTATTTACGGGGCTTTTGTAACCCTTGAGAGAAGCCTGGATTCGCTGGGTATTCACAGCGACGGTGTCGGTACCACTCAACTGGCTGATGCTTTCGATCCTGCCCGGCCGCTGAATCCCAAGGTGGCTGACGCCATGCAGCTAGTTATTGAAAACAATTATCGTCGTTTCATTAATCTGGTGGCCGAAGGTCGCAGTCTGGATTCCGGGGAGGTTGAAAAGGTGGCCCAGGGACGGATATGGGCGGGGCAAACTGCCAAGGAACTGGGCCTGGTGGACCAGTTCGGCCATCTGCAGGATGCTGTCCAATCGGCAGCTGAGCTGGCCTCCCTCGAAGCATACGATGTTATTTACATCGAGCCGGAGCCGACGGCCCGGGAAAAGCTGATCCGGCGGATGAATCGATTGTTTTCGAATGTTTTCAGCGGTGCCCTGGAGCGGCCTGTCCATCCTGTTGTTCAGGTGTATGGCGATTTCGGCCGGGATCTGGAACAGATTCTGGAGCTAAATGATCCCCGTGGGATCTATGCCTACTGTCTGATGTGTGAAATTCAATAAAAAAATCCCGGGGAAATCCCCGGGATTCGGTGATTGCTGATTGCTGATTGGTTGTTTTGTAGCGTTTTACAGCTAAATTTCCAATTTGTCACTGGCATTGCCCAGATGCTCTCTGAGCAGTTTTTCCGCAGTTTTTTCGGCGTCGACCTCATAGGTGCCGTTTTGGATTTTATTTCGAAGCTCGGCTACCAGGTCTTCGCGCACGTCCGGAATTGCATCCAACTGCGTTCGTGCATCCTGGATTCTCCGGGCAGCGTCGGAAATGACGACCGTATCCGTTTTGGCTGACGTCTTGTCGGCTGTGTCTTCGGCCGGCCCGGCCTTATTACTGTCGTGTACCTGTTTTACATAGGCATCAACTTGAATGCCTTGGGCTTTATCTATTTCCATTGCTACGTTACCTCCATCTGTTTATAAGCTTAGCTCAGTTCAGAAGGCGTGTCAAATTTGTTTTCAGTTATATTATCGGTAATTACAGCTCAAACTTTAGCTTTTTTTGGCCTGGAGTTTGATGCCTAACCAAAAGGGAATCATTTCCAAAAGCGCTGCTGCTGCCGCAACCTTTCAAGAAAACCTTCCACCTTGAACCGCCGGGCCTGTCTGCCGTGAGGAACCATGTCGGCAAATGCTCAACGCACAAGTCAGCAAACTCCATTATCCGGCCGCTTGACGGCTGTGGATGCCCTGCGCGGAACAGTGATGGTGTTAATGGCTTTTGATCATGCCTCTTACGCTTTTAATGCCGGGCGCTTTGTCAGGGATTCGGCCGCCAATTGGGTGCCGAAGACTGAAGTACCGACCGTTCAATTTCTATTGCGCGCAATCACCCATTTTGGCGCCCCCACTTTTGTATTTTTAGCCGGCCTGGTGCTGGCCATCAGTATCGCCAGACGACGGGAAATGATTGAATCTGAGCGTGGTATCGACGAATTCTTGTTAAAGCGCGGGATTTTGATCCTTTTGCTTGATCCCCTCTGGATGAGTATCGGCTACGGAACGAGTCTTCTCTTCCAGGTAATGTACGCCATTGGGGCCAGCTTCTGCTGCATGGTCGGATTGCGCCGGCTTGATGACCGGATCCTGCTTCCCATCGGGCTGGCAATTTTACTGCTCGACGAGGTCTTCGCCGGCCTTGCTCTATGGGCCGGCGGCGGCCGGCCCGGCTTTCTCGGTGCGTTGCTGATAACCGGCGGGCCGGTCTTCAACAAGGCTTTTGTGTTATATCCCCTGTTGCCCTGGCTGGCGTTTATGATCCTGGGCTGGGTTTGCGGTCGCTACATGCTAAAAAGTAAAGGTGCTTCCCCCGTGGGCTTTTTTCTAAAAGCCGGCCTGGGGGCCTGGATTGTATTCGTTGTGGTTCGCGGCATCAACGGCTATGGCAACATGGCGCTGTTGCGGGACGATTTCTCGTTTTTCCAATGGCTGCATGTCAGCAAATACCCGCCCAGCATATCCTTTGCGGCCCTGGCTATGGGAACCATGTTTATGCTGCTGGCGGTCTATTGGATCTGGTATCAGAAGCGGTCCCTCTCAACAGCCGATCCCCTGTTGGTCTTCGGCCGGGCTCCGTTATTTTTTTATATGATCCATGTACACCTTCTTGTCGCTGGGGCCCATATTCTAGGTATGTACAAGACCGCTGGGCTGGCGGAAACATTTGTCGCCACCCTGGTGCTGCTGATGATTCTCTACCCTTCCTGCCGCTGGTACGGCCACATCAAACTGACCGGGTCCCGGCGGATCCTGCGCTATCTCTAGATCTCCAAGCGATTCTTAAAAAGCGGTTTAAATTCAAGCACATACATTGTTCTGTCCCGCCGGCAACCGGCAAGATTGTATTTGCACCATTGACATTATCACGCTGTGGCATTAAAATAGATGGTTACAGGATCGAATCAGCGTGACAACCTCCTTCGACCGTTCCCGCCTTCATCACCTCGCAGTGAATTTTCAACGGTTGTGCGCCTGATTGAAAACGGGAGGTGCCGACCATGCAAAACGAGCGTAGACAATACCGTCGATACCGGGTCAAGGACAAGGCGTTTACAGTGATCAACCCGGATCCCGTCAAAGTGGTACCGATTATAGATATCGGTATGGGAGGGATTGGAATCTACCTGGATGATGGGGCCCGATGGTTGGAAACATCATCGCACCTGGAAATAATGCTGGCGGATTGCAGCTTTTATCTTGAAAAGCTTCCTTTTCGTGTGGTTGCCGATGGCAAAGCATTTCCGGACAATGACTCCAACCTCATGGATGGGCGCCGCTACAGCCTAAAATTCGGTGCGTTAAGTCCCGGCCAGAAATCCCATTTGAGATATTTTATCCGCCATCACACTGAAAAAGGTTTGATCTCACAAGTCCTGCACAGTTTCAGCAAACTGCTGCGTCCCCTCCGAACTCCCAAGTTTTCGACCCAAAGCTGCAACACCAGGATTTGGCAGAGTATCCCGAGATCCTCGTTTTAATCCGCAGATTTCGCAGATAACCCAGACGATTCCGGGCATGAGATAGAGATTGTGAAGTCTGCCGGGTTTAATTCCCCGTCGCGCTTCAGTGCAGCGGGCCTGCGTTAGGATTGAATCGGTTCCTCACTGATACTCCGCGGCTTGCCGCGAAGAAATCCATTCCTGATGCGCCGGAGGGTTGATTCGGCCCCTATAATTATGGATTACACCCCGCCTCTTCCTTCGAAAGCGGGGTTTTTCAGTTCTGGGCAAACCAATCCGGCGCTGCCCTCCAACCTTTGCGCCATTTTCAGGGACTCGCTTTCAGTCGGTAGGAGCAAGCCGTTCGAATAATGGGTTGATGGCGCATGTCAAAACGTGTAACCATAACCATTATACCCTGCATGATCTCATAAGATTCTTTTGTTTCATGCTGCGTTGTGGGCGTTAGGGCATGAAAATTTGTGACAACCGGTATCGTCCCTGACAAACCACACGTGATCTGTTTTTGGAATCTAATCCATGCTCACTCCTGAACAGGAAAACTACATTCTCAAGAACGCTTATGTCCCCGAACACACAGTGGGGCTGATGGTCAGCCTGTCCGAAGGAGACGGATATCTGTGCGATGATTATTTTTTCTGCCGCCGGGATGACTGGATCGTGTTGGTCGGCTATCCTCTGTTAGAGGAATTTGTCCTGGACCAGTTCGAAACAGTTCTCGAAAAAATCAGAAAGGATTTCAAACCCGCCCGCATTTCTCTGATTGCACCTCAAATCTCACCCGGGCTGAGCACGGCCTGCCGGCAAAGAGACAGTGACTACTACTATACCGTGGCAAGCGAACCACCCGTGGTCGGTGATGCGGTTAAACGCAATTTAAAAAAGGCTGCGCGGGTCCTGACCGTCGAGCGTGGAACTGAGATGGGAAATGCCCATCGTGAGCTGGTTGATGAATTTTTTGACAGGGCCAGGCCGCCCGAGCGGGTCAGAAATCTCTTTGTCAAATTGCCCCGGTACGTTGCGGCCACCCAGACCGCCTGGGTGCTCAATGCCTGGTATTCAGATGATAGATTAGCGGCATTTTATGTGGCCGATCTTGCGGCTCGCAGGTTTACCAATTATATTATCGGGTGCCACTCCAAATTGTCTTATGTGCGGGGTGCATCAGATTTGCTGGCAGCCGAGCTCATCCAAATGAGCGCCGAAAATGGAAAAGCGTACATCCATATGGGGCTGGGGGTCAACGACGGTGTCCGGCGGTTCAAGGAAAAATGGGGCGCACGGCCCGAGCGCAGATATGAAATGTGCGAATTGGTTTTTAAAAGGCCTTTGTTGAGGCAATTTATTAATTCGGTTTTGAAAACTCATGAATAGGATATTGCCGGTTTTCCGCCTGCAGCGCCAATCCCGGTGAATTGCGGGCGGGACAGAGCCCCAGCCCCTGCAAATAGATGACAGCAGTCGTATTGGACTTGCCGCCTAAACCCACTGATTCAAGAGAATATGTTATTCAAGCGATCCAATGAAAAAGAGCTGAAAATGATCTGGGATGTTGAAAAGGAGGGGGTCGTTTCCCGTCTCATCGGCACGGCTCATTTCTTTCCGCATTCCTTTAATACATCGTTGACACGCTGCCTGGAAAATGCCCGGATCGTCATGTTTGAAGGACCTCTGGATCCCGTAAATATGGCCAAAGTTGTCGACAGCGGGTTCGACCGTGATAGCGGTTATCACCTGTTCGAAGATCTGGATCGCCATACCATCGATAAAATTTCTCGCCAGCTTGCACCTCCTTGCCGCGGCAGAAATTCGTTCATGGTGTTAAACTTCCGGAAATTCCGGGTGGAAAATCCGTTATATGACATGGTCAAGGGGATGAAACCCTGGTTGGCATTTTTTACCATCTGGTCTAATTTTTTGAAAAGCATCGGCTGGACGCATTCGGTTGACTTAGAAGGCTACCGCATCGCTGAAGAACTGGGCAAAAGAATCGAATTTCTTGAGACCATCGAGGACCAGATCGGCGTTCTCGAAAACCTCAATCTTGAGCGGATCACGGCCTTTTTAAAGCAGGCCGATAAATGGCAGGAACTGGCCCGGGGGTACGAGGTATGTTATCTGGCCGGAGACCTGGGAAAATTAAGATACCAGGGGCTTCGGTTTCCCAGCCGTCATCCCTCCGTAATCAATTATCGGGACAAAATTTTTTTTGACAAAATGATGGCGCATTTTTCCACCGGTGATGCGGTGGCCTTCGTCGGCGCGCCCCATGTGCGCGGCGTGAGCAGACTGCTGCGGGAGGCCGGTTTCCACGTTAAGGGACCGGCAATACCCGACGAGTGACGGAAGACAGATGACAGAGGACAGAAGACGGATAACAGATGACGGAAGACTGAAGACAGATGACGGATAACAGAGGACAGACGACAGAAGACAGAAAGCGGATGACGGAGGACAGAAGGGCGGATGACTGGTGACCGCAGACGGATGCCGAATGCCGGATGCCAGATACCGGCGACAGCATGCCAGGTACCAGTAGCCAGAAATCAGTGACCAGATGACAGAAGTCAGAATTCAGATGACAGCAGTGCTTGAAGCCGGAATGGGAAACAAACAAATGCTATAAGGTGTATGGTTTAGGGTGTAAGGTATAAAATGATTTCATCCTTATTTTACCTTAAACCTTAACCCTGTACCGTTTATGACCAGAGACCAACAGCCAGAAACGAGAGACGAAGCCCCGGTGGAACCAACCCAACCGGATCGTTCTAAACATGCCCGCCATAACACCGCACGCAACAGCGCCTTGCGCATACTTACCAGACGTGATCATTCAAGATACGAGCTTTTACTAAAATTGAAAAAGCGTGGATTCAGCGATGAGAATATCGACGATGCCGTTGCATATTGTGAGCGACTCAATTATATCGACGACGAACGCACCGCACAGGTGTATATACGACAGCTTAAGCGTAAAGGCTATGGGAAAAGACGCATTCAACTTGAACTCAAAAAATAAGGGCTCAAAGACAATCCGACCCAGGCTATATTGGATCAATCGGTTTCTGAATCCGATGAGAGGGAAAGTGCGGAAAGTATAATCATAAAACATTTCAGGCGCTTTGAAAGAGAAATGGAAATATCTAAAAGACGGGCCAGGATTTATAGGTTTTTGCACGCCCGGGGGTTTGCACCGGAGATTATTAGGGAGGTCGTCAAAAAGTATATTTAGACGCATCTCAGATCCGTCTGCAGCGGATCCGGATGGACACAAGCTGATCGACAGGTTTGAAGCCTAAAAACTTAATTTTCCCCGTCGGTCTACGACGGGGAAATTCATTTAAAAAGATTTTTTAAAAAATTCTGGGCGCCTTTTTCGATGTTTTTCTTCAGGGCCTGCTCCATCAGATCACCGGCGGCCTGCTGAAAGGCAGCTTCGTCCAAGCGGGGCCTGGATGTCGTGCCACGGATAGGCACCTTGATGGTTGCACCCTCAAGAAATTGATAGGCATCTTTTCCGACCAACTTCTCGGTTACCGGGATTCGGGCAATAAAATCGAGGGTATTGTCAAAGCCGATCGACCCGTGCATTTTCAGCTGATAACCCTCGGCATTCAGGGTTATGGGTGACAGTGCGATCCGGCCGTTTTGGGCCTCAAAATCGATCGCCTGATCAGCCAGGCTTAGCTGGCGTTCACTGATACCGATCAGGTCCAAAAGCCCGGCTAAAAAAGGCGTTGAATTCAGCCGCACCCCCTCTATTTTCAATGTGCCGGCAAAGGCTGCGCGGTTTCTTGCTTTCTCTGAAAGTGGCCAGCTGAAGTGTTTCATATTCAGACCCAGCAATCCATCCGGAACAATAGAATCTTTGAACAAAGGATTAAGCGTGGCCAGCAACCCATCGATCAATCCCTGGGTTACCTGGACGTCCTTTAACAGATCGATGTTTTGTTTAAACGACAGAATATACGGATCCTTGCGCATGTCGATGGCCGGTTGAAAGTCCAGTTGACCGCCGTTGGCCGGGGAGGCCAGGTGGGCCCCGGCGGCGGCACCGGCGACCCTGATCGGCACATCCTCGGGGGTTAGTTTCAGACCATAGGCTTCGATGTCGGTTACGTGAAGCGCACCGGAAAAGTCCAGATGTTTAAGCGGATCCTCCCAGCGGTCTCCTTTGGATACCAGTTTGAGGGTGAACGGGGTTGCCTTTTTGCCCGTAACCGTCACCTGGGATTGGCCGGTTTTCTTTAAATAATCGGATATCAGCTTCAAATCCGGTGTCATCGTTCCTTCGATGTCGAGGACTTTGTTATTTCCGACCCGGTTCAAGCTGCCGGCGGCTTCCATCGACAGGGCGTTGGAGTTCAGCATGAGGTTGTTGATGGTCATGTTCATGCCGTCCGGGCTGCGGGTTACATCTGCGTTCAAGGTGACTTTTTTCTCGGAGATTGTCGGCAGGGTTTCGGATACCAGTTTGAACGGTGCCACATTTGCCCGTAATTTTAGAAACTGTTCGGACAAATTGGAAAAATCCATATCGAAATCAAAGTTTCCGTTTCCAGAAAAATTTGTTTTTTCGGGAAGTTGTAGAAAGTCACCGTAGCCTCGAACCAGTTTGTTCAAGGATACGTTGCCTTGACCGTTAACTATCATATCCTGTTGGGCATCGTTCCAGTCGGCAACAGCCAGTTCGGGAAGATGGACTTTGACGGCCTGGCCTCTGATGTCGACGGGCGCCAGCAGCAGTGACCGGGTATTCAAATCGATCTCCCCCTGAGTGGTGAGTATGATTCGGTTTTCCCGGATACTCTTATTGTCCTGTCTGAAAACCAATTTTTGGGTGTCAACCCGTGCATTATCGAGCGTCAAGCGACCTTCCTGCAGGGTTGCGCCGGCCTTGACAGAGGACTTTCCTGCCAGCAGGGTTTTTACGGGTAATATTTTCAGGTTTTTAAGCAAAGATGACAGCTGCTGCAAGTTGATATTTGCATCCAGTTTCAAATCCGTTGCATTCGGCAGAGAAGTGGCTTCTGTGCCTGCCAACTCCTGGGCCGTGACCGTCGCCGATACTACCGAGGACTGAATTTTCAGGGCCGGATTGATCAATATATTGCCGGTGTCAGCAGCGGCCACCTGGACATCGCCGGCCATATCCGCGCGGATAGTCTGCCGGGCCAGGATGGGCCGGCGGTTGCGGCTCAGTACAAAGCCGTCAATTCTTAATTTCATGATGGCGCGGGTCAACTCCTGCGGTGTTGCCTTTAAGTTGAGATTCAGTTTTAGCTTGCCGCTGCCGTCCCATGGTTTAATCTCGATAAATTTTCTCAGTTCTACCAGAGCTTCCTTCAAATCAGCCGACAGGTCGACCTGCATATTGCGCATGTCGCCCCGGCCGTCGGCCCTTAAAAAAGAAGAACGCAGGGATAGATTTTCCAGTTCCAGTCCTTGCCGGCCGACTTCACCACGGGCGTTGACTGTCACGGCTTTACGCCAGGATATCTTCTTGCCGGCACTGATTCCCTCCAAGCGGTCAATGCGGCCGTTAGCGTCAAAAGAAGTCACGTCCCGGCCGGTTTCGATAGCGGCGCGAAGAGCCATGCGACCTTTTTTTATTTTGGTGCCCTGGCGAAGCTTGAGAGATGTCGGGAACTGGTTGAAAATCTCGGCCAGATCAACATCGGCCTTGGCGCTGACGCGCGTTTGATCTTTATCCCCGACAAAACCCCTGGCCGAACCATTGGCCAGGGAAGAGGTAAATCCCAGGCGGTCCAACGTCAGCTTGTCGCTGTTGCCGGTAGCCTTGAGATCGATGGCAATGTTTTTGACTGTCGGGATATCGGAACCCAGGAGACCACCGCGCAGTTGGAGCTTTTCAACGGCGATCCGGCCGACCAATTTGAGATGCGCGGCCATGCTGCCGGTCATTGACAGACCGGCATTCAGGCGCCCTCTGGCCGATGGCAGGCCGGGCGAGTTTGCAATAACCGCAACCATGTCTTCCAGCTCCCAATTTTCAATACTCAGAGTTGCATCCGATTGAAGGTTGCGGATATCGGCTGGTTGATTTGCCGCCAACACCAAGCTGCCTTCACCGGAGGCCCTCCCGCTGCCGTCACTGGATTCAGATGAAAAACGGTATGTTATCGGATTTTGTGGTCCGGGTGCATCCAGCACCAGGTTCAGATTCCGGGCAATTGTTTTCTCCCGGCCGGCGGTGTCGGCGGTCGCTATGGAACCATCGGTGATGTTTATTTTACCGTAAAAGGCAGGAATGACGAGTGCTTTTTGGGCAGGGCGTGTTGATTCGGCCGACGGCGCAGCCGGCGGGAGCCCTTGCGATTCCCGGTCCGCCGTCCTGTCCGGAAGATAATAAAGAATCGCAGGTTCTCTGATCTCAACCGCACCCAAATGGCCCCCGGCCAAAATCAGCCCATAAAGTCCCTTTTCGGTCTTAAACTCTGGTATCCGGGCGAGAAGGCCGTCCCCGCGGTTGTCGTAGACAACTTTCTGTCCTTCAATGCCGCTGAACCAGCTCAGCGACCAAGAATCCATCTGCAGCTGTCCCGGCAGCTGCTGATTTACCCTTGCGATGACGAAGGATTTCATCATATCACTGGACACAATGGTCGGCAGCAGCACAATGATGATTATCGCAACGACGATCAGACCTGCTGCAAGGCTGAAAATGAGGCGTGATTTCTTCATGGCTACCATCCAGGAATCAAGTCTATGGTGGTTGTCACTAAATACCTTGTATTGGAAGCGGTGCTTTCTGCACCTTTTAGTACCGGTGCAGGTATTCGAGAACCGGTTATTTGTGCTTGGCTCACCTCAGCATGATTATTTAAATAGCTGCATTGTACCCTTTCGCCGCTGAAACTCAAATAAAAATTAAGACTTCGGGAAATAATTCCAAAATCAAACATCCCGAGAAAAGTCAAAATGCAAATTTAGGGCAGCTACTTGTTGAAATATGATTCGGTATTAGGTTATAGAATGCATTGACATTTTCGACCGACCAAAACCGGAGAACCGGCCCAATGGAACGAGAGATGACGAACCTGACCGCTGCCCTAGACGAAATGAATGCCGACGACAAAAAAAACAGGCGATCCGGGATTCACAGAAGGCGATTTAGTTACACCCATCATCTGCCGGAACGAAGAGCGGGAAATGGCCGTCGCCGGGATGACGACAATAAAGCCGCTTCGAAAGACGAAAGATAGCAGCTCCGAACCTAAGGAGCGCCGCATATCCTTATACGAAACTTCATCAAAAGCGAACCGCAGAACCGCAGAATATTGAATGATGAATGTCGAAGGATGGATTCGCTTCGCTCAAGCCTTTTTAAAATAGACAGAATACATTACTCGATGTTCATTGGTTTCTTTTCCGATCAGACCGGTTGTGCTTTTGCCGGCGGAGCGAATAACTGTTCTCCAACCCGACAACCTACTGAAAGATTGGTCCCCCCTGCCATGGCATATGATATCAAACAGTCGTTTCAAAACCTGGCCTGCTATAATGAGCGCGTCAATCAGGAGATGTTTACGATTCTGGCGGCGCTTACGGACCGGGCCCGCAAACAGGACGCCGGGTCGTGGTTCGGCTCCATCCACGGCATCCTGAACCACATTATCATCTGCGACATCAACTGGCTGAAACGATTTCGGGTGCTTGCGCCCGGGTCGCCCGTGTTGACGGATTCGCGACTGGACCCGCCCAACCTTTCCTGGGACCATGACCTCCACGATGATTTCGCCGCTCTGCGGGAGGACAGGTCCATCGTAGATGCGAGCATTCGCGCCTGGTTTGCGGAGTTTCCCGCTGAGCGCTACGACGCGGCCTTCGAATACCGGGATTCGGCCGGAAACCGCCGGCACGCCGTGGCGGGGGCGGCCTTCGAGTTTTTGTTTCTGCACCAAACTCACCACCGGGGGCAGATTTCCCAGATTCTGGACGGCATGGGACTGGCGCACAGCTTCGCGGACAATGCCGCTTACCTTGAAAGCTAGTGTCCCGGGGGGTCGAGCGGCAGCGCCTGTTGTTTCCCGCTTGGCGCCCTCCACCGGTTTGCATTTATAGTAAAATTACTATCGCCTGGTCAATGGATTTGGCATCTCATTCCTAAAATGGACCTCCGGGACGGCAGCCCGGACATTGTTCCTTCTCGGCCGAATTCCAACCTCCGGCCTTTTGCTCCGGCTGGAAAGTGAAATCGGTCCGGAAAGATCAGAAAAGGAGACATACATGCCCTCCAAATCTATTTCGGCAGACTTTCCGTTCGAGTCCAAGTATATCGAAATCAAGGAGTCTAAGATTCATTACGTTGACGAAGGAGCCGGTGATCCGATTCTCTTTTTGCATGGCAACCCGACCTCTTCATACCTTTGGCGAAATATCATTCCCTATCTAACCCCTCACGGCCGCTGCATTGCTCTGGATCTCATCGGTATGGGTAAATCCGACAAGCCGGACATCGATTACCGTTTCGTTGACCACGCCGGATATGTGGAAGGTTTCATTGAGCAAATGGAACTTGCCAATATCACCCTCGTTGTCCACGACTGGGGTTCGGCTCTCGGCTTTAATTACGCCATGCGGCACGAGAGCAACATCAAGGCATTGGCCTTTTTGGAGGCCATTCTCAGGCCCGTAAAGTGGGATAGCTTTCCGAGGGATTTTAAAATAGGATTTAAACTGTTTAGAACACCGCTCATCGGTTGGCTGATGATCGTTGGAATGAACATGTTCGTCGAACAAATTTTGCCCAAGGCCATCGTGCGCCCGCTGACGGACGCTGAAAAAAACCGCTATCGCGAACCTTACAAAAGCCTGAAGGCCCGCAAACCGCTGTGGCGGTGGCCCAACGAGATCCCGATCGAGGGTGAGCCGGCGGATGTCACCGCTGCGGTGCAATGGTATTGCCAGAAGCTGCAGGCGTCGGAACTGCCAAAGATATTGTTCTACGCTCATCCCGGGGGCATCATTACCGCCGCCATGGTCGAGTGGTGTCAGCAAAACCTCAAAAACCTGAAAACAGTCGATATCGGGCCGGGAATTCATTATCTCCAGGAGGACAACCCCCATCTGATTGGCTCTGAATTGGCTCAATGGTACCGGGGCCTCGACGGATAAGGGCGCGACAAAATAGAGGGATTGGGAGTTGGAGGTCTTTTCGGATATTTCCGCTAAAAATCATGATCCGCCAATGCATAGATTCGGATACCACTGACATTTTCGAGATTATCAACGACGCAGCTGCGGCCTACAAGGGCGTCATACCGGCCGACAGGTGGCATGTGCCATACATGTCTGTGGAGCAAGTCGTGCAGGAGATCGAAGACGGGATTGTTTTTTGGGGTTTTGAGCACGACGGCCACCTGGCCGGTATCATGGGTATCCAGGACAAGGGGGATGTCACCCTGATCCGACATGCCTACGTGCTGACGCGTTTTCGAAGACAAGGAATCGGTGCGGCACTGCTGCAGCACCTGGAGTGTCTGACGGATAATCCCGTTCTGATTGGAACCTGGAGAGACGCTTCGTGGGCTGTCGCCTTCTATGAAAAACATGGGTACCAGGTAGTGTCAGAGATGGAAAAAGACCGGCTTCTGCGCAAGTACTGGTCGATTCCGGCACGCCAAATCGAAACTTCGGTTGTGCTTGCCAAGCATAAAGAACGCACTCAAAACGAGCAGAAGTGAGGATGGAGATGTCGAATATTGTCGATCATCCGGAAGAATATTTTCGAGACTTGATCCCGGCACGGGATGAAATCCTGCTGGAATTAGAAGCCGAGGCCGAACGGGAAAACATACCCATTGTGGGACCGTTGGTCGGCGAGTTCCTGTTTATATTGGCAAGGGCGATCAAGGCGCAAAACATTCTTGAACTCGGCACCGCCACAGGCTATTCGGCCATTTACCTGGGGCGAGCCTGCAACGCAGTCAACGGCCGGGTGCTGACCCTGGAAATGGACCCGTCGAAGGCCGCCAGGGCCAGGAGGAATTTGCATAAAACCGGGCTCGGGGAACGGGTTGAAGTGCAGACTGGAGATGCCCTGGCCACCCTGAACCGGCTGAAGGATGAGTTCGATCTCATCTTCATCGACATTTTCAAACAGGATTACCCCAAAGTGCTGCCTGATTGTCACCGGCTGCTGAAAAAGGGCGGGCTGCTGGTGGCCGACAACGTCGGATTTAAAGACGCCGATGAATTTAATCGTACTATTTCCGAGCATACCGGCTGGAGATCCATCGCCATGTTCGGGCACATGCCCCTGCACTCACCCGAACACGATGCCCTGTGCCTGGCGCTGCGCTTGTAAAGTCATTCCAAAAGAGCATGGGATCAATAGCCTGATTGTATCGATTTTTTGGCAAGGGAAGTGACCAATTTCGGCCACATCGGATCTGCCTTCTGCCGATCCGATGTGCCTGGAGGCTGATATGTTGGCAAATGAGAACCAAACAGGCACTGCACTTCGATCAGGCAACCTGTCGCGCCGAAGCATCCTGGACAAAGGCGGATCACCCGCTCGAGGAGCTGAGCACGCATCAAAGCGCAAGATTGTCCTATTCGTCCAATAACCGGATCAGATTGCTATAATCATCGGTCCATATGATTGGATTCTGCTTTACATCGTCATCCCATATCTCCATTTTCTTCAGAACGGTTCGATCTTTCCCAAAATCGATGTTTTTAGTAACCAGGACCCATTTGGCTGCTCGAATTGCATGTTTTCGTTTCTTTTCGTTGGTAATTAGGATGGCTTTAAAGCCAAATTTTTTCGCGGTGTGGAAAACTAGCGGTTTGAGGTCAAAATGTTTGTTGCTGATATGGACGGCCAATATCCCGCCTTTGTTGAGGTGAGCCAAATAGAGGGTAAAGGCTTCCATGGTCAGCAAATGGACTGGAATGGCGTCACCTCTAAACGCATCGACAGCGAGAACGTCGAAGTTTCGGTATTTACCTGCGTTGATCTCCCGGCGAAGAGAAATACGAGCATCGCCCAACACTATTTTCACCTGGTGATATTTGGGCCTCAAAAAGCTAAAATGCTTATTTGCCAATCTTGCGACATCCGGATCGATTTCATAGAAAACCATCCGATCGTCAGGCCGTAAATAGGTGGCCAGAGTCCCCGTGCCCAGACCGATGACGCCGATATTAAGGGGGCGGCCCGCAAGACGAAGGGGATGCCTGTCGATGGATAATCCAATCCCGCTGTGAGTCGAATAATAAGTCGTGGCGACTTGCCTGCCTTCAGGGGATTGTAATTGGGTTCCGTGATCGATATTGCCGTGCAGGAGTTCTTTGCGGTGGCGACTGGTTTTCACACCTTCCTCGGCTACCCGAAGAACACCGAAAAAATTTCGATGGTGGTCAAGGACGTTTTCTGTGAAATCTTGCTGAAATTCTGCGACCTTTAGACCCAGGAAAAAACATTGGCCCAGAAACAGTATCATCACAAATGAGATTCCTGTCGCAACCCTTAGATGAAAACCTTTCACCCGGGAGTTTTCTGAACGCTGCGCTGCGAATCCCGGGCAGCGGCAATAACTGAGGCCTGCCAGCATAATGCACAGCATGAAACCATAGGGCCATTCCCAGTAATCGGAGAAAATTTTTGGCGCAACGAGGTTGACGAAGGTTCCCCCCAGGGCACCGCCCAAGGCGATCATCAAGTAAAAGAGGGTCAGTCTTTGCGCCGGTGGTTTGACGCGAGTGAGTTCGCCGTGGCACACCATGACAGCGATAAACATCGCTGCAAGATAGATGACGGATTCCTTCACCATATCTCCGCTTTCAAAATCATAGTGACCTTCTAATTGATCGAAGACAGGTTGAATTACCAGGATGAGAGCCGGTAGCCAGAACCATCTGGCATACCAGCGAGGATTTTCAAAGGTGATCGTGAACGTTGCTAAATATAAACACAGCGGCACAATCCAGATGAATGGAACAACCGCAACTTCCTGACAAATAAAATTGGTTGCGGCGAGCAGTAAAATAGCCCCGCAGGCTGCCAGTGACATCCACAGAAGGGGATCTAAAATAAGTAAACTGTTTGCAGAGGAGTCCTGAACCGGTTTTGAGGACCCTAATGGTTTTTCTGCCGCATCGGGGCGCCTGCCTTGGAGAGAATGTTGCCGGGACCTGTAAAAGGACCATCCTGTCGCGATGCAGATCAGGGTAGCAATACAATACCCGGTGGACCACATATATATTTGAGTTGTTAAGCCCCAATAGGGTTCGATTAAAAACGGATACATCATGAGTCCCAGAATCGAACCCAGATTGGCAATGGAATAAAGCCGGTAGGGAGAGCGCTGGGGTAACCGTTGGGCAAACCAGTGTTGCAGAAGGGGGCCTGTGGATGAGAGCAGCACATAGGGAGGGCCTATGGAGGAGATAAGGAGCACGATAATGAGCCATTCTGGTGAAGCAGTGGGATCTGATTTGATGCTGTAGTTTGGGACAATCGGCAACCAGAGCAGGGAAATTCCCAACAGAGCCCAATGAATCCCCACCTGCCGGCGGATGCTTAAATACTTGCAGAGGGCATGGGCATAACCATAGCCGAGCAGCAGCCCCAATTGAAAGAATAACATACAAGTGCTCCACACAGAGGGACTTCCTCCAAACCACGGCAAAATATATCGGGCGATGATTGGTTGAACCTGAAAAACCAAAAAGGCACTGATAAAAATTGTTGAAGCAAAAATCAGGTATGTATGCGGGAAGGAATCAGCGCTCGAAGCCGCGCGCAGTGTTGTCGGCTGCGAAATTTCAGTTTTACTTTTGTTTTCCGAGCGTGCTTGTTGATTTCGGGCAAGTATTGTCAATTTTTACCTTTCTGCCATCGCAATTCGAAACTTCAGCGTTCCGGGCTCCAAGGTTCAACTGCCATGAATCGTCGTCAATCCTGCTCCCCTAGCAATTGTAAGCCTGTGATTAGGGCTGCGGCAGGCCCAGGCTGCCAACTAGGGGGAGTGTTCGCAGATTGCAGAGCTCATGGTCCCATCAATTATCTCATGCCGGTCGCCCAATTTCAAATTTCGCTGGAATTGGATTCGGTAGAAGAACGACGGGCTCTCGGCTGAAACTCCCCGAGACTTCAATTAATCAAGGTATTTCGGCCCGTTTTGTGATATAAGGCTTTGAAACAATATTTATATCGAGGATAAATTCTTGACGATATACTCAGCCATCGGTTTTTCAGTCGCCATGCTCATTCTGGCGGCCAGCCCGGGACCCGGGGTTTTCGCAACGGTTGCCAGGGCCCTGGCTTCCGGTTTCCGGCCGGCCCTGGCGGTTATCGTGGGCATTGTGACAGGAGATATCATTTTTCTGTTGTTTGCGGCCTTTGGACTTTCCATGGCGGCCCGGGTTCTGGGAAACATGTTTCTCATAGTCAAAATCTGCGGCGGCGCCTACCTGATCTGGCTGGGCATCAAAATCTGGCTCAAAGATCCCCAGCCGGTCCTGACCTCTCAGGATGCCGATACCCGCTCCCGGTGGGGAAATTTTGTCAGCGGTCTTGTTATCACCTTGTCCAATCCCAAGGTGATTCTTTTTTACTGCGGTTTTTTGCCGACTTTCCTTGACCTGACCGTCCTCACCGCCGTCGATCTGGTCATCGTGGTCGCCATCATCACGGCGGTGCTTGCCGGTGTCCTGGGGGCCTATGCTTATCTGGCCAGCCGTGCCCGCCAACTATTCAAAAACAGGCGCTCGGTCCGCCGCCTCAACCGGGCGGCCGGCGGCGTGATGGTGGCCGCCGGAGTTGCCATTGCCGTTCGATCCTAACTGAACGCGATCCGCTAAAATAGGCCTGGCCAAAGCGGGTGGGAAGTGATATCAGCAATCCGAGTATCTCGCTGTTGACCGAATTCCCTGCCATAATGATCCGCTTCTGAGGGTGAATATGAGAACTGCGATTTTGGATCTGGTTTATGTCGGACTGGGCGGATTTATCGGCTCTATCGGTCGCTATCTCGCCTCGGGCGCAATGCATCGGGTTTTCCCCGAGACCTATTTTCCAATCGGTACGGCGGCAGTCAATATCATCGGCTGTTTCCTAATCGGCGTCCTCACCGGCATGGCCGAGCTTCGCAGCCTGCTCAGCGCGGAGATGAGGACGTTTCTGTTAATCGGTCTGCTCGGGGGGTTTACGACCTTTTCCACCTTCGGGCATGAGACCGTCGCCTTGTTGCGCGACGGCCAATTTTTGCATGCTTTCGGCAATGTCCTGCTTCAGGTCGCCATCGGACTGTCGGGCGTCTGGCTCGGCTATAACGCAACCCGTTATATATGAGGTGTCAAATGACCTTGCCGGAAGAGGGGCCGCTGCTCCGGATTTTCATCGGAGAAATAGAAAAAAATCATTATCACCACAGAGGCGCCGAGGACACAGAGCAAAATTTTTGATTTTTTCCACCTGTATGTCTTGAGCACCGTCCGCCGAGGGGGGGAATCAGGCAAGGTCGGTAACGGCGGAGACATATCCGACGAAATATTAACCGCCCCGATGTCTATAGTAAAGTGAATTTATCCCTAAGCAAAATATGAGCATCACTTATTCAGAATTTACCATCGAATCCTACGATCAGGTGTATGCCCTGTGGGAGACATGCGATGGAATCGGGTTAAGCAGCGCCGACACACGGGACGCCATTCAAAAATACCTGGATCGCAATCCCGGACTGAGCCTGGTCGCCTGTGACAATGAATCGGTCATCGGCGCCATATTGAGCGGGCACGATGGTCGCAGGGGGTATATTCACCATCTCGCCGTCAGACCTGATTATCGCTGTCGGGGAATCGGCCGGCAGCTGGTCGCCGATTGCATTTCCGGGCTTCAGTCATCCGGGATCCAGAAATGCCATCTTTTCATTTTTCATACCAACACCGAGGGCATCGAATTCTGGCAGCGTATCGGCTGGACGTATCGCCGGGATATCGGTGTCGTCTCCAAAAACATCGTCTAATAATGCGGGGAATACTCCATGATTACCGTCAATACCATCGACAGCACGAACTTTGAAGTATTAGTTGCAGGCCCCACGACGACGACAACTCACAGAGTTACGGTCACCCACTTATATCACCGCAAGTTGACCGATAATCGGGTACCGCCCGAAGCCCTGGTGGAAGCATCTTTTAGATTTCTGCTTGAACGCGAAAGCAATACCAGCATCCTTGCGCGTTTCGATCTGCCGATTATCGAGCGCTACTTTCCGGAATATGAAGAAACCATTAAAAAAATGCTGGAATAGTAAAGGGAACGGATATTATTTGTGTAAAGAATTCATGACGGGATTCAAAGGATTATCAGGGGTTTTCAAGGTATACTGAGGAATCCGAAAAACAAAGCAATATCCAATTAATCGCCTAAATCCGGTCTAAATTAATAATAAAATAAAATCCATTCCTTGTTACCCAACCGAATCTCCGGAGGTCACCAGTCTATGCAGATTTCACCGTTTAAAATCGAGCGCTATTTTGCCCGCTATGAATTCAATGTGGATTACGTTTTGTGCGGATCGGATTGTGAGACGCTGACCATCGAAGATCTGCTGGCCTTTGAGCCGGATGCCGGCGAGCGGTTCAAGCGACTGGGTCTCGGGTACACCGAATCCCAGGGCAGCCCCGCTCTGCGCCGGGAAATCTGTAACATCTACCGTGATATCGCACCCCACCAGGTACTGGTCCACACGGGTGCGGAAGAGGCCATCTTCCTGTTTATGCATGCAATGCTGGGGCCTGAAGACCACGTCATTGTTCACTGGCCGTGCTATCAATCCCTAGGGGAGGTCGCCCGCAGTATCGGCTGCGACGTTACCTGGTGGCAGGCGGCCGAGGAAAGCCAATGGGCCCTGGATCCGGTCCAGCTGCGGCGGCACCTGAAACCGAACACCAGGGCTATCGTTGTCAACACCCCTCACAACCCCACCGGTTACCTGATGCCCGGCGAGATCTTCCGGGAAGTCAGCGCAATCGCCCGGGACAACGGGGTCATCCTTTTTTCAGATGAGGTCTACCGCGAATCCGAATACCGGAGCGAAGACCGCCTGCCGGCGGCCTGTGATCTGGGCGAGCACGCCGTCTCCCTGGGGGTGATGTCCAAAACCTACGGGCTGCCCGGGCTGCGGATCGGCTGGATCGCCACCCGCAACGAAGCCGTGTACAACAAAATGGCCGCCCTGAAGGACTATACCACCATCTGCAACAGCGCTCCGGCTGAATTCCTTTCCGAGTTGGCCCTGCGCCACAGAAGGGTGCTGGTGGAACGCACCCGCCAAATAATTAGCGACAATTTGAACCTGCTGGATGCATTTTTCGAACGGCATGCCGGCCGCCTGGCCTGGCAGCGGCCCCAGGCAGGTCCGATCGGCTTTGCCAAGCTAGTCGGGGAGGACGTCGAGGAGTTTTGTGAATCCCTGGTGAAATCTGCAGGTGTGCTGCTGCTTCCGGGCACTGTGTACGACGATCCTGGGAACCATTTTCGCATCGGGTTCGGCCGTAAAAACCTGCCGGCTGCCCTCCAACGGCTGGAGGATTTCCTGCAGATACACTGATCGAGCCCGATTCTCAGGTTCGAACCCGTAAAGAAGTCGGGTGTCGCGGGGCAGATCTACAACCCGAGCCGCCGGTAAGTGTTGTAAAATCGCTGTCGCCCCGCCACTTCGGCAATGACGACGCAGACCAATGCCATGCACGACCATATCCACGGAGGACTGGTTCCGCGCGATGCCGCCAGGACCATTGTCAGGCCGGCCAGCCCCAATCCCGTGCGGATGGCCAGGACCGTGCCGGCGGGCAGATGCGCGGCGGCCGGCTCGTACCAGGTTCGGACCCGGGCAGCCTGCTCGGCCGCCAATCCCGGGGAGATGGCTGCAACCTTCAGAATCAGACCGAGCACAGTGCTGCTTCCGGGCACAACCAGCTGCAGATTCCAGCCGCTTTGACCACCGCTTGCGAAAGTCGCAAGTACCGCCCCCAGAACCCCACCTAGAAGCGCGGCGCTGCCGGCAAACTCGAGAGGAGTGGCCGCAGAATTCCATGCCGGCACGGTTTCAAGCAGATAAACCCGGGTCATCGCCAACAGGGCCGCCGCGCCCAGCAGGCCGGCTGCAATTTCCAGAACCACCAGCGCGGATGAAGCCCTCGCCGGTGTGATGACGATCGTCAAAACCAGCGCTGCAAAGACCTGCACCAGCAGAATCTCGCGGCTCAGCCAGGAAGCTGCCAGGTTGCCAAGCGCTTTGGGGGCCAGTCGCGGCCTGGCAAGATGGGTCAAAGCCACCGACAGACCCAATGCGGTCAGAGCCAGGGCGAGGGACATGGGCCAGGCGGGAAGATCCCCGCGTTCTTCCCCAGCGAACCAGCGCCCCAGGGCACCGACCCAGACCAGACCGACGGCACCCTGGGCCGACAGGGTGAAGCAGACCAGGCTCCAATTAGGCATCTTTGACCTCCTCAGGGTTGGCGACAGCCCCGCTTCGAGTTTGCTCCGGCACTGCATCTTGATGGGGCTCGAGGATAAAGTTAGGCTCGGTAATGGCGGTCGGCGGCAACGGGTCCATGGGCCGATCGACACCATAACGGGCGGCCAACTGATCATATTCTCCGAACTGCAGGGCCCGGGTGGGGCATCCCGCCACGCAGGCCGGGACGCCGCCCTGCACCAGGTCTTCCCGGCAAAAATCACACTTGGTCATCTGTCCCAGGGCTTGGTCGAATTGGGGTGCCGAGTAGGGGCAGGACCATTCACAGTAGCGGCATCCCAAGCATTTTTGGGGATCGACGCTGACGATACCGTCATCGTCCCGGTTCATGGCCGCGCTGGGGCAGGTCCGAACACAGATAGGCTCCCGGCAGTGGTTGCAGCTGACCGAGATGTAATAGGCGAACACGCTTTGACTGAAAGTCCCATCCGCCTGCTGAAGCCAGTCGCCGCCCGCGAACTCCACCACCCGCCGCCAGCGCACCCCCATGGGCAGGTCGTTTCTATCCTTGCAGGCGATAACGCAGGTCTTGCATCCGGTGCAGATCTGAACATCCAGGAAAAACGCGGGCCGTTTGAGCATCACTGTTCCTCCACAGCCCTGGCGACCTGCACCAGATTGGTATGCTGGGGATTGCCCTTGGCCAGCGGCGAAGGGCGCAGGCTGGTCAACACGTTTATGCATCCGTTTTGATCGATTCCGTCCGGCCCCGGTTGGTGCCAGGCGCCCTGGGGCAGCGAAAGCACTCCCGGCATGATGCGGGGCGTGACCTTGGCCTTGACCCGGGTTTGACCGAATTGGTTGAAAATGCACACCAGGTCCCCGTGGACAATACCGCGCCGACTGGCGTCCAGGGGGTTGATCCAGACCGTTTGAGGGGCGGCTTCCTCCAGCCAGGGGTTGTTTCCGTAGGACGAGTGGGTGCGCTGTTTGTAGTGATGGCCCACGCATTGCAAGGGATAGCGGCCGGAGCGGGAGGCATCCGGATCGCCCCAGGTGGGGTGGTACTCCGGCAGGGCGCTGATCACATCTCCCTCGGGCAACTCCCAGGTGCGGGCCATGTCCCAGAGCCGGGGAGAGAAGATTTCGATTTTGCCCGAAGGTGTTTTCAGGGGATGTTTGACGGGATCGTCCCGGAATTTACGCAGACCCACGCGGGGCTTTCCCGGTCGGGCCCATTTGAAAAGACCGGCGGCCACAGCCTGGTCGTAATCTTCGGGCAGCTCCGGCTTGACTCTGCGGCACTGATGATACATGTGCTCCACCCACGCATCATGGCTGCGCCCTTCGGTGAACGTCCCGGCCACCCCAAGACGCTCGGCCACCGCCGCGCAGATATCGAACAGGGTACGGCACTCACCCGGTGGTTCGACGGCCTTCTGCCGCATGATCAACGCGCCCAGTTCCATCCCGTAGCTCTGGTAGCACAGGTCGCTCTCCTCGAAGCTGCTGGTGGCCGGCAGGAGAATATCGGCAAAGCGGGCACTGGCGGTCATCATGTTGTCAATGACCACGATCATTTCGCATTTTTTTTCGTTGCCCAGGATCTTCCTGGTGCGATTGATATCGGAATGCTGGTTGATTAAGATGTTGCTGGCAAAACTCCAGATGAACTTGATCCCGGTCTTAAGACGCTGTCTGCCCCTCAGGCCGCCGTTCAATGCGGTCAGGCTCGCCGGGTCGTCGACGGCCCGGGTCCACATGAAGCAAGGGATGGATGTTTTGACCGGGTTTTTTCCCACCGGTATGCCCGGAAAATCAATGCCGAAGGGTCCTTCCCGGTCGCCGCTGTTGCCCCCGGGAATCCCAAGGTTGCCGGTGAGGATGGCAAGCATGCAGATGGCCCGGGCGCTCTGTTCTCCGGCGGCATGACGTTGGGGTCCCCAGCCCTGGGTAATAAAGGCCGGCTTGGCGGTGCCGATTTCCCGGGCCAGTTGGGTGATGCGCGCAGCAGGTATGCCGGTGATGGCCGCGGCCCATTGCGGTGTCTTGGGAGTGCGGTCGGGGCCGTCCCCCAGGATGTAATCCTTGTAGCTGTTGCCGGGCGGGATGCCGGCCGGCATGGTGCTCTGGTCGTAGCCCAGACAGTGACTGTCCAAAAAGTTTCGGTCCACCAACCCTTCGGTGATCAGCACGTGGGCCAGAGCACCTGCCAGGGCTGCGTCCGTGCCTGGGCGGATGGGGATCCACTCGTCGGCAAAGCCCGCGGCGGTATCCGTGTGCCGCGGGTCGATGACGATGATGCGCACCCCGCTTTTCTGTTTGGTAACCACCAGGTCGCGGATGGTGCCGCCCCCGCTCATGCGGGTTTCGGCCGGGTTGTTGCCGAAAAAAACGGCCAGTTTGCTGTTGACGATGTCGCTGATGTGGCTGCCGGTCAATTTGGCACCGAAGGTGTAGCGCATGGCGTGGTCGATTTGGGCCGTACTGTAGGAGTTGTGCAGATCCAGCCGGCCGCCCAAAATGTGCATCAGGCGGTCGATTTGATCCCGGCTGGAGACCACCCCGCCCAGATTGCCGGTGCCGTAAAGGCGGAACACCGCCTCATTGCCATGGTCTTCTATTATCCGGTCTAGCTCGGCGGCGACGGTGTCCAGGGCCCGGGCCCAGGATATGCGTTCGAAGCGCCCCTCCCCGCGCCTGCCGACCCGCCTGAGGGGATGCAGCAGGCGCTCTTTGGCGTCGACCCACTGTCGCAGTCCCCGCCCCCGCAGGCAGGCGCGGATCTCGTGGGGGCCGCCGGGCGTCTCACCCGTGTTGTCCGGGGCGATGCGAACAACCTTGCCGTCCCTGACGTATAGACGCACCGGGCAGCGGCTGCCGCAGTTAACATTGCAGGTCGACCAGACAACCTTGTCGTAGGCTTGAGTTGGGTTCATACAGAAGTCATCCACATGTATAGGGGGATTCAACTTTGGCCAGAATACATCAAAATAGGATTCAAGCCAATTAGAGTTTCGGTTTCTGGGATTATGTGGAAACCGGGGCTTAAAACAGCTGTTTGACTTTTTCTTTCAACACCTTGCCCATGGTGTTGCGCGGCAGGCTTTCCACAAAAGAAATTTCCTTGGGGCATTTCCAGTCGTGCAGGCGGTCTTTGCAGTGGGCTTGAATCTGGGCTGCGGAAACCTGCGCCCCGGGGATCTTGACCACGGCAGCGACCACTTTTTCTCCCCATTTCTGATCGGCAACGCCCACTACCGATGATTCGGCGACACCCGCCACCTTGTTGATGGCGCTTTCAATTTCCTTGGGGGAGATATTTTCACCGCCGGAGATGATGATGTGTTTGATGCGGTCGGTAAGGTAATAATAGCCGTCCTCGTCGACATGTCCCAGATCACCTGTTTTAAACCAGCCCTGCTCGAAGGTGTCGGCGGTCTCCCGGGGTTTTTGCCAGTAGCCCGGGGTGACGGCCGGCCCTTTCAACCAGATTTCGCCGGTTTGACCGGGTTCGACGTCGGCGCCGGTGGCGGGATCGACCAGGCGCACCTCCAGCGCGGGCAACGGGATGCCGATGGATCCCGGTTTTCTCTCACCCTGCAGCGGGTTGGAAAAGTTCATCCCGGTTTCCGACATGCCCTCCCTTTCCACGGGCTGTTTGCCGAATATCTGCTCTATGCGCCTAAAGTCAGAGGACGGCAGCGGAGCGGACCCGCTAGTCCACAGGCGCATGTGGCCAAAGCCAGGTCTTTCGTCGCCCAAATAGGCTATCAATTTAGCGTACATGGCCGGAACAGCCATAAAAACCGTACATGCACGCGTCCCTTTATTTTGACTTAGCGTTTCGATAACGCGCTGAGGAGAGAAGCTGTCGAGCATGACCACGTGGGCGCCGGCCAAAAGAGCCGTATGCAGGGCAAAGCAAAGCCCGTGGACATGAAACAGCGGCAGGGCGTGGCAGATCACATCGCTGTCGCTGATTTCCCAGATGTCGATGATGTTGCGGGCATCATGAGTCAGGTTCGATTGGGTCAAAACCGCGCCTTTGGGTTTGCCGGTCGTACCGGAGGTATAAATGATCAGACCGGGATCCTCCGGTTCGATGTCCACCGGGTTGAAGTTCTCGGAAGCATTTTGAAAAAACTCGATGTCCTGGTAGGGCGCTGCGGTATCCACAGTCAGGCAGACGAGTCCGGGATCAATTGCTTTTATCAGAGATTCATTGCCGGGCTCGCATAAAATAATCTTGGCATCTGCATCCTGAAAAAGATACTCCAGTTCGGATTTTTTAAAGCCCGGATTCAGGGGAACGGTGATGGCCCCTATTTTTTGCAGTCCCAGGTGGGCCACCACAAAAACCAGGGATTTGGAAATCAACACAATGACCCGGTCGCCCTTTGCGACCCCCAGGTCCTGGAAGACATTTGCCATCCGGCGGCTATTCCGCTCCAGTTCGGCATAGGAAAGCCGTGTTCTCGTCCGGCCCTCACCCAAAAAAGTAATCGCCGGTCGTTGTCCGCGTCTTAAAAAGCTTTCTTTGAAACAATTTCCAAGCGATGTTCCCCCCATAAAATCACCTTTCACCAATTCTGAAACACGCTGACATCGGAAATAGAGCAACGCTGTTTTTATCCGCTATGTGACTGTCCCATGTCAACCAATATCCTGTTCGGATTGATCATCGCTGCAGACCGTCAATACCCCGGCAGGATTATTTTCGGTCTGTCGGGTTTTCCTCCATTGATTAGCAGGGTTTCATGCTTAGTCTTGAAATAGGTTGCTGTAATCGGCCGATACAAGAAAAAAGCAACGGCAAGTTCGAGAGACGAAAGGAGGATTTCATGAAAGAAATTTACAAGCAGCACGGAGCTTTTAGCTGGTTTGAGTTGATGACCACGGATGTTGAGAGTGCCAAAAAATTTTACACTGAGATCTTCGGTTGGCAAACCGAGGACATGCCCATGGAAAACATGACTTACACGGTTGCAAAAATAGGCGACGAAGGTGTGGGCGGGATGATGCTGTTGCCACCGGAGGCTGAAGGTGCACCACCCCACTGGGGTGTCTATGTCATCGTTGACGATGTTGACGCCACCGCCGCCAGGGCCGAGGAATTGGGCGGCAAGATCCACATGCCGCCGACCGATATCCCCAACGTCGGTCGGTTTTGTGTCCTCCAAGACCCCCAGGGCGCGTTTTTCTCGGCCATCACTTACACGATGGAGGAATAAGCCGGTCGGATCAATCCTCAGTTGTTGGTGACCGGGATCAAAACCAAATCGAATTCCCCCGACCTTTGACCGGTCTCGGGGTAGTGTTGGGTTGCCAGGGTTTCGAAGCCGTTGGCCGATACGCGAATGTGGATATGGGGCGGCCGGAAGGTATAGCCCGGGGGGAAGTTGCTCTCGAAACGATAGCCCCCGTTTTTATCTGAGTACACGGTGGCGCGATGATCGTCATCGTAGTCTCCCTCAGGGCTCGTCAACCACAATTCGATCCCGGCCTTGGCAATCGGCGTACAAGTTGCCGCAGACCTGACCACTCCGGCGAGTTGATACCCTTTCCCAACGCTCGCGCGCACGGGCGCACCGGCCTTGTAAAACGGACCCAGGGAGTCCGGTGGTGTTGGTTGGCATTGCATGCCGGCAGCTTGCAGCTGCGACAGGTCCATATGCTCCTGTCCCACTGGCACCATCGACGGACCGATAAAGACGGGTGTGCAGGCGACAATCACGATGAGTATGGATTTAATTGTTATTCTCATGATCTTAAATTAGGCACGATGGGCCGGTTTTCAATCAGGATACGTTAAATAAGGTCCTTCCTTTTGAATGCGAGCCGGTAGCCTTCGACCGTCATAGTTGTGAAATAGGGCAAGGATAAAATTTGCTCTGCGGTCAAATCGGATTTTCTGGCTAAAATTTCGGCCACCCGGCCAGCAACGCCATCCTGATCCTCTCCGGCCTGCAGTGCTTTTAGAGCGGCTTCGGCGCACCGGCGTTCATTGGTTAAAATGACGTCAACAATGCCAGATGCTTCGGCCACAGCCCCGCCGTGGGAAAAAAACAACATGGCCGGACCGAACCGCCGCAGCTTGTCGATGCTATCTAAAATCAGGTCCGGGTCCGAACCCGGCACGCATGCCGGCATTATGCTTCTGGTTTCGGTAAAATATCCTCCCAGCGCATCCCCGCAAAAAATCCCTTGGGAGATTGAGTCCATAAAGCACAGGTGATAGGGATCGTGGCCGGGCGTGTGAACGACCGTTAACGTGCGACCTCCCAGGTCGATGGTGCCCCCATCTTCCACCAGTACGAATCTATCCGCCTCAATGGCGATCATTGCGCCAAAGCGTTCATCGGCGTCATCACCAAAAACGACTTTTCGGCTGAGCAGCATCCGGTCGATGATTGTTTGGTCCGCCAAAAGGCGGGCGGATTTGGGATGGGCCACCACCCGGGACCGAGGCAGCTGCCGGGCAAGGTGGCCTGCTCCGCCGGCATGATCCGAGTGCACGTGGGTGGGGATGATATAGGCAAGCATTGTCAAGTCAAAGCCCAGCCGCCCGAGCGCTTCTCGGATGTCAGGAATCTGGACGCTGCTGCCGGTCTCGATCAGGGCGGTTTTTTCATCCACCACCAGATAAACCGTGCACAGCGGAAAAATTTCATGTCCCCGGCCCTCGGGTTTGATCGCATAAACCTTATCCGCAACTTCAGATATAAGCGCCATGCTTCTCTCCATTTTGCTTGACAGCCGCAGCCGTTTTGTTCATTAGTAATAGTTTGTCAGCCTAAATTGCCTATCATCAGCATCAGACCATCATTTTTAAGCCTTTATTTTGTCCTTGAAAAACCTGGTCTTGCGGCCAGGTCAGAGACATTCGGCTAGGCCGTGAATCCTGCAGCAAACGGGAGCGCAATACTGGAAAGTTGGAAAGCTGGGTTTAGTGGAAGGGAATCCAATCTTGCAAGGATGGCACGAATCAGTTCATAAAATCAGACCGTCATCCGATTTTGATTCCCGTTATTCCATTATTCCACCCTTCCATTGTTCCATTCGGATTCGAAGGCAAACCCTACTCCTCTGGAGTGAAATATAAGCCGGGCCCTCTGGGCTCGGATTCTTTACATATTAGGGGCCCATGAAAGTCTTACTCGTATATCTCAATAAACGAACCGACAACCTGAAATTGATGAATCCCGCCCCCCTGACCCTTCCTTTACTGGCGGCCTACACGCCTCCTGACATTGAAGTCTCCATCGTGGACGAGGCTTTCGAAACCATTGATTACGACCAGGATGTGGATTTGGTCGCCACAACCTTCGTCCTGCCGCTGGCCCACCGGGCGTATAAACTCGCCCGCGAGTTTCGCAAAAGAGGCAAAACCATCGTCTGCGGGGGACCCCACGCCACCCTGATGTCCGCTGAAACCGCCGAGCACTTCGACGCGGTGGTGATCGGTCAGGGGGATCTGACCTGGCCTATTTTGCTGGAAGATTTTAAAAGGGGGCGCTTAAAAAAATTCTACACCAATCATCAAGATATCGACATGGCCAGCATTCCCTTTGCCAGAAGGGATCTGCTCAACCCCAAAGGCTACAGCATTTTAAACACCTTTCAGGCCACCCGGGGGTGTCCCTACAGCTGTACCTACTGCACCACCCATACCATTTATCCCAGGTTTTTAACACCTCCGGTAAGAAAGGTGGTTAAGGAAATCGAGCAAGTGGACGGCGGGCCGTTTCAGCGCCGCATGCTTCTTTTTTGGGACGACAATCTGGTCGGCAACCCGGGATGGGCCCGCAGGCTGTTCGAGGAGATGACGCCCTTGAAAAAGAAGTGGGTCGCCCAGCTGACCTTTACGATCACGGAGGATAGACAGCTGGTGCGGGCGGCGGCCAAAAGCGGCTGTGTCGGCCTTTTTTTCGGCCTTGAATCCTTCAATTCACTCAGTTTGAAAAACAGCAACAAGAAACACAATGTGGTTGAAAAATACAGGGAAGGCATCAAGCTGCTTCACGACCACGGGATTTCAGTCTATGCCGGTATGATGTTCGGTTTCGACGATGACAGAAAGGATATTTTCGAAATCACCCTGGAAAAAGCCATCGAGCTGGGTATCGACAATCTGGGGCCTAAAATTCTGGTACCCTACCCGAATATGCCCCTTTACGACCGGCTGGTCAAAGAAAAGCGGATCATCCACACCGATTGGTCCAAATACAATGGAAACCATGCCGTTTTTCATCCCCGGCATATGACCGCCACAGAATTGGAGTGCGGCAATCAATGGTTTCACCGCGAATTTCATTCCTATAAATCCATCGCCCAAAGATTGTGGAAATCAAAAGCGGCGACCTGGTTCACCCTGCCGATTAACCTTTCAAAAAGAAAAGTCTTGTACCGTTCACCTGTTGAAAAATTACATCAGCCAACTGATGCCAGCCCGGCTTGAGCCCTTTCCAAAAATCCATTGGCACCGCAGTCTTTGAATACGGCAATGGCTTGGTTTAAAGCGTACCCGGCGCTGTGGGAGTCTCCCCTGCGCCTATGCAATTCGGCGTAAAGGGCGTAGGTTCGACCCAGATTCAGCAGGGTGCCGTTGGTGCGATCGGCCTCAATGGCTTTGTTTATCCATTTTTCGGCCGCGTCGATGTGCCGGTCATCGGTATTTAACAGAATTTCGGCGATATTGCGGCGAACCCAACCATCCCAAATCCTGGCCTTGTTGACATTGGCATAGCCCACCACGGTGTTTAAATCCACGCCCGCTTCTTTGTTAATAACGTTTATTTTGGCGATCGCTGCCTTGGAAACATTCTTCCAGGATGGGATAATGCTGTTGTGCTCAAAAATGTCAATCGCTTGCCTGTAACTATCGCCGGCTTCTTTAAAACGGCCCACTTCAAAATATGCTTCACCCAGAAAAAAATGGGCCAATCCGTGAAATATGATCAGCTTGATTTTATCGCAAAACCGACAGCCTTCTTTCAGATGTAAGATGGACTTGTCAAATAAACCGCAGCCATAGCAGGCAATCCCATGGCAGACAGAGGCCATCGCCTTCGAAAATATGTCACCGCTCTCATCGGCGCCCTGCAGGGCTTCGCGGCTGGTTTTATAGCTGCTGGCGAGACGGCCGTTAAAAAAATAGATAAAATAACTCAGGTTGCTTTTAATTATCGAAACTCCCCAGTGGCTGTCAGCCGCCAAATTGATTTCCAGGGCCTTGGTGATATGCTGCTCGGCTTTTTCAAATTCGCAATTCACCGAGCGAACGATAGCCGACCAGAAATTCGAGAAAAGGACCGACACCATGTCGTCGGATTCCCTGGAAATGGCCAGCGCCGCATCCAGGTTTTTGAGCGCATTGGGGAAAATCCTCTTCGACCAAATAGTCATAGGTTCCGATGATGGTGTAGATTTGAGAAAGCCGGCGTTTATAGGACAGGGTTTCGGCAAGTCGAACGATGGGTACGACGGCATTGTACGCATCCGCATGAAATCCGCTCTGGATGGAATACAATCCCAACACCGTTCTGGCATCGATGACCTCTTTTTGGACAGCATCGGTCTGAGGCAATTTTTCGAGACAGCCGATTCGTTGGCGGGCGTACACTATCGCATCCGCCAGAGAAGCTGATTTTTCAGCCTGCCTTTCTGCCAGGCGGGAATAGTGAGCGCCCTTTTCATATCTTTCACCGGCGATATAGTGCTCGGCCAGAATGCCATAATACTTCTCGATGTCATTGTGATAGATCTCCTCGACCGCGTTGCCGATTTTTTCGTGATAGATCTTCTTTCTGTTGCTCAGGATCGATTCGTAGATGACCTCACGGGTCAGGGCGTGTTTGAAAATGTATACCGTTTCCGGGAAAATTCCCCGCTCATACAGCAATTCCGATTGTTTTAAAACAGACAGCCAGGAAAGCAGCACCTGTTCCTGAAGGCCGGTGACCTGCTGCAACAACCGGTAGCTGAATTCCCTTTCGATAACCGCCCCGGTCTGAAGCAAATCTTTGGCCCCTTTCGGCAAAGTGTCCACCCGGGCCATGATGATATCATGAATCGTTGACGGGATCGTCATGCCCAGCGAACTTTTTGCGAGGAAATAGCCGCCATTGTGTTTCACGGCTATCCTCAGATCGATGAGGGACCGGACAAACTCTTCGCTGAAAAAAGGAATCCCTTCGGTTTTCTCCAGGATGACATTTTTTAGATCCCGGTCGAGTTTTTCCGTGCCAAGCAGGTGAGACACAATCATGAGAGTTTCGCGGTTGGAAAGCCGGTTTAGATTTATGCGGCTGTGATAGGTTTTGCTGCCCCAGCCAGGCGTGAACTCGGGCCGGTAGGTGAATACTAAGAATACGTTTGAGGCGGGTATGTTTTCCAACAGAACTTTAAAGCTGTCCGCGGAGGTCTTGTCGACCCAGTGCAGATCCTCGATGGCCATGACACAGGGACGAATCTCGGAGTATTTCAGCACGACGTTGTTAAGGGCCGCGATGGTGCGCTCTTTCTTGGCTTCGGGGCTCATCTGGATGGCGTCGATGCCGCTTTGTTTTACGGATAACAATTCCAATAGGTATGGCAGGGATGCAGTCCCGTCAGCGTCCAAATTCTCCAGCGCCTCTGAGGTTTTTGAGATGATTTCTGCCTCGTTGTCCTCCTCGCCGATACCGAAGGTCGATTTTAAGATGTCGATAATCGGATGATAGGCGTCCCCTTTGCTGTAGGATAGGCATTTGCCCTCGAAAAAGGAGATATCCTGGTCGCCGACCGCTTTTCTGAACTCATACAAAAGCCTGGATTTGCCGACACCGGCTTCTGCCACAATCGAAAAAGCCTGTCCGTATCCGGCCTTGGCCCGCTCAAACCCATCGAGGAGCAATTCGAGATCACGCTGCCGGCCGACAAAAGGGGTCAGTCCTCTTTCTGCGCTGACATCGAACCGTGATACGCTCGTACTGGGGGCAATAAACCGATAAATCATAGCCGGCCTGGCCTTGCCCTTGATTTTCTTCTCCCCCAGCGCCTCATAGCGAAAAAATCCTTCTGTCAATTTGAAGGTCTGCTCCGACACACAGGTGGTTCCCGGCTCTGCCAGTCCTTCCATCCGAGAGGCCAGATTGACGGTATCGCCGACGGCCTTGAATTCCAACCGCAAATCGTTCCCAAGGGTCCCGACGACCACCGGACCGGTGTGAACACCGATCCGCATTTTTATCGGCAGGACCTCGCCCTGTGGCTGCTTCAACTGCTCGCTGAATTTGGCGATTTTCCTGTGGATGGCATGGGCGCTGCGAACGGCTTTTTGAGGGGCATCTTCCAGTGCAATCGGGGCGCCGAAAAGCGCCATGATTCCATCACCGGTCATTTCATTGACCGTGCCTTCATAAACATGGACATTTTGAATCAGAATTTCGTAGACTTTATCCATGATCGTGTAGGCGTCTTCAATGCCCAATTGTTCCAGCAGCCCGGTGTATCCCTGCATATCGGCGAACATCACCGTGACCAGTTTACGCTCCCCTTCAATACGGTCTTTTTGCGAAAGGATTTTTTCCCTCAGACCCTCGGGCAGATACTTTTGAATGTTCTGCAGTTTTTCATCATAGGACAGCGCCCTGGAGATGGGGGCGGCGGATTCGATCAGCCTCGTTCCGCATTTTTCACAAAATTTGCTGCGGGGTGGGTTGTGATGATCGCAGCGGACACAGGGGAGTTCGATTTTGTGGCCGCAATTGGCGCAAAAATTAGCCTCTTTACGATTTTCTACCCCGCAATTCGGGCATTTCATGGGTGTGCTCCCGCGATGAACAATTGAATCCGACTGGAAATGAATTGAAGATAGGGTGCTTTTTCTATATAAAATTTAGATTGCCAAGTCAAAGCTAAATATCGTCCCCATAATTGCCCCGGGGCAGGGTTGAAATATGAATTAAACCTTGCAGCGGGGGCCGTGTTGACATATACCGCTTAAACCGAATCGATATCAGAGATTGAAAGGAGTTGACCCCGATCATGACAGATACCCTCACGGTCGATGAATTGAGGAATTTTGCAAAGACCTTTGTGGCCCGGGAACCGGACCGGCTGAAAACCGACGGGTGGTGGCGGACTCCCCTGCTGGCTACGGCCCGTGCAGATTCCCGTTTCGATGAGCTGCCCCGGATTGCGGCCGATGACCACATGCTTCCCCGAGACCTCTTACCGGATGTCCGATCGGTGATTATATTTTACCTTCCCTTTAAAAAGGAACTGGTAAAGGAAAACCGCCACGGTGACCGGCCCTGCCGCAACTGGGGCTTGGCCTATGTCGACACAAATAATTTGATCGAGCGGCTGAGTCGGGCGATCGGTGACCTATTAAACGACCGCGGATTTAAATCGGCCCTGACGCCGGCAACCCACAATTTCGATGAAGACAAGCTAATGGCGCGCTGGTCCCACAAGCACCTGGCCCATCTGGCAGGCCTCGGACGGTTCGGGGTTCACCACATGCTGATTACACCGATGGGCTGCACCGGGAGGCTGGGAAGCCTTGTCAGCGAGGCGGAGCTCGGAGATCATCCGCTGGTCGACACCCGGGAAGCCTGCCTGCATAAAGCCGGTAAAGAATGCGTCCAATGCATCAAAGCCTGCCCGGTGGCGGCGCTTTCCGAGCACGGCTTTGAAAGACGGCTTTGCTGGAACCGGCTCAACGAAAACCGGCGAGTCCTGGACTATTTGGATGATCTTCCCGAATCAACCGATGTATGCGGCAAGTGCGTGGCCCTGATGCCCTGCAGCTTTAAAAATCCCGTGGCGGCTTATGAATCCGATAACGTCGAGCAAAGATAAGCGCCCGGGGCGCAGCAGGAAAGCTTTTTACAGGGGTGCGGCAGCCGCATGGCCGATTTGTCTGGGTTATGTACCCATTGGCCTGGCCTTCGGGGTGCTGGCCCAGAAGGCGGGACTGTCGCTGCTGGAAATCGGCCTGATGTCAGTGTTCGTATTTGCAGGCAGTGCTCAGTTTATCGGCGTTTCCATGCTGGCGGCAGGCGCGTCGCCGGCTTCCATCGTGGCCACGACCTTCGTAGTGAATTTGCGCCATTTTTTGATGAGTTCGGCCCTGGCCGTATATCTGAAAAATGCCGGCAGAAAAAAACTATCCTTGTTTGCCTATGGTGTCACCGATGAAAGCTTCGCCGTCAATCTTGCCAAATTCAGGGACTCCGGATGGGATCTGAATTCGGCCCTGGTGACCAATCATACGGCCAATTTTACCTGGATTGCAGCAACGGTGCTGGGGGGGATGGGCGGCCAACTTATTCCGGCCCATTCTTTCGGCATCGATTACGCCCTGATTGCCATGTTCATCTGTCTGCTCGTATTCCAAGTCAGGGGTTATCTCTATGTCGTTACCGCCGTGATTGCCGGTATAATTGCGGTGTTTCTGTCGCTGTTGATTCCGGGCAATTCCTACATTGTCATCGCCTCGATGACCGCCGCTGCCGCAGGAGTGATCTTAAAAAAGAAATTGAGGCAATAGCCCACAAGTAAAGTAGAAAAGCCGCAAAGCAGATCTAAAAATAATCGTGTCATTGAATTTAGGAAATCCCAAGCATCAAATAACAAATTACAAACAATATCCAAATTCCAAGCTCCAAATAATCCCCCACTTCCCACTATAAAAGGGGGAAACAGGGTGAAATCTGCCGCGAAAAATTAATTTTGCTCTCAGCTTGGGCTGAATATGGTTCTTCACAAACAGCCAAACTGATTTGCTTCATTGTATTCTGAGATTTGTTTTGGATTTGAGTTTTGTAGTTTGGAATTTATTTGTGATTTGTAATTTGATTTTTGGTGCTTAACCAATTTCGTTATGGGGAAAAGTAATTATATATCCGGGATTTTGGGATTACATCCGGGATACAACACTCGGGGGAGGGAGCGTTAGGATGGCATCTCAAGAATTTCTGGTAGTCATACTGGGTATGGGGCTTGTGACCTATGTGCCGCGCTGGCTGCCGCTGGTCTATTTGACCAAGCGCAGTCTGCCCGCCTGGTTGATCGAGTGGCTCGATTTTATTCCGGCGGCCATCTTGAGTGCCCTCCTGCTGCCGGCTCTGGTTTTAGACAGTCCTGCCCGGACTCTCGATTTCTGGCGGCCCGAATTCATCGTTGCGATCCCCACTTTTGTATTTGCCATTCTCACCAAGTCTCTCGGCGGAACCGTCATCGTCGGTATGGTCCTGTTTGCGCTTGCTGAGAAATTTTTATAATAAAGAATCAAAAAAACAATTTGCCGGAACTGAGAGTTTTTAGGGTAGTTTTTAGTTTAATAGTATTTTTTCGATCCTAAAAGTTGTGGCTATGATATTTTCTCAGTCTGTGCACCACGTTAGGGTCCAAGTACCGACACGGAAAAAATATCCTTATTGAGGGGGCCTTTATGAAGATCATCCGCTGCGATCGTGAACTTGAAACTCCGCACATCGATCGTACCCTGCGAGACTGGGGGCACGAGCTCATCCTAATGCCCGAGAACATCAACGAAGACGAGCTATGTACGGCCATGGCGGAGTGTGAATTATTGCTGATGTGCTATACATCGATTACGTCGCGGGTGATAGCATCGGCGCCACGACTCAGAGGCATTGTAAAGTATGGCGTAGGCATCGACGCGATAGACATCCCGGCTGCACATGAACGCGGGATTGCCGTGGTCAACATCCCGACCTATGCCGAGGAGACGGTGGCCGAAGGTGCCTTCGCTATGTTAATTGCCCTTGCAAAAAAGCTGATGCCGCTGCAAAAGGCGCTTCGTGCTGATGGTTGGGCCTGGCCAACATCCCGGTGGCTCGGGTATGACATAGCGGGCAAAACAGTGGGCATCGTGGGCTGTGGTAAGATCGGTTCCAGCATGGCACGCATGGTGGGAGCCGGTTTCCGTGCGCGCGTGGTGGGTTACGATCCAAATAAGAGTTCAATCGAAATGCAAACCATTGGCATTGAAGCTTTCGACGACCTGCATGCCATGCTTGCTATCTGCGATTTCGTATCGCTTCATGTGGCGCTGAGCGATTCGACCCGGCATCTCATCGGTGCTGAAGAACTGGCGGCCATGAAGCCAACGGCCATCCTTATCAACACGGCTCGTGGTGCCCTGGTTGATGAAAATGCCTTGCTGCACGCCCTGCAGGAAGGCCGCATCGCCGGTGCCGGACTCGACGTCTTCAGCCAGGAGCCGCTTAACCGCAAGAGCCACCCGCTAAAGGCCTTGTACTCGATGGATAACGTTGTCCTGATGCCGCATCTTACTTTCTACACCCATGAGGCTATGGATCGACTTGAGGCTGAAACCCTCGAACGTTGCAAGGAAATTATAGAGGGTCGGCCGGTTACTATTCGTTCGGCCGATCCGCGGCTGCAGGGTGGTCCGGTCTAAAATTTGCTGCTAATCGTATTCATAGACTTCGTAAACGGTCTCCGATCCCAGCAGTTGATCAATTTTTCCTTGTATTTCAGCACGTTCTGAGCTCTGCAGCCATTTGTTCCAGTAAAATTCCGACTGCCATTTGGTAACCACCAGGCTTTCACCGGGTTCATCCACCCGCTTCAAGGTTTCACCGGCGATGTATCCCGGCGTACCCATGGTCACTCCCCGCAACCGGTTGATCAGCACCTTCAGCTCATCAGCCTTATCTTCTGCCACCTTGCGCCTTATATGAATCCTGATCATATCCCATGCTCCTTATTTTCAGTTGGGGCATTTGCGTTTTATTAAAACCGTGACCGCCATGATGACCCCCCCTGCACGCTTTTTCCCGGCCTTAGGATGTCAAAATTCAAAAAACCGTAAAAATAAGTGAACAAATTGGTCCGGCTTCAATTTGCAGGAGACCGGGATCGGCGCCAGAGGAGTTCTTGCGTGTTTGAGAAGCAGAGCCTAAAAGCTTCGCAGCGGAGTCTACCGGAAAAGTAAGATCGAACGTTCGCGGGTGCAATGGCTAAGATTTTTTTATCTGAATCGAATGCATCTGTCAACAAACACGCTCTAAGCAGCGGTGATTTCCATCTGCCGCTGATAAAGTTGATTGTACAGTCCGCCGTTTTGCAGCAGCTCTGCGTGTTTGCCGACCTCGACGATGCGGCCTCGATCCAGGACGATAATTTTGTCGGCGTTGCGAACCGTGCTCAAGCGGTGGGCGATGACCAGGGAAGTGCGGCCTTTAAGGACCCGTTCCAGGGCCTGCTGGATCAAATATTCGGCCTCGGCATCCACCGAAGAGGTGGCCTCGTCTAAAATAAGGATGGCCGGGTCGGCCAGGATTGCCCGTGCAAGCGCCAGGCGCTGCTTCTGTCCGCCGCTGAGTTTGACTCCCCGTTCTCCGATTTCGGTGTCGTAGCCTTGGGGCAGCTGCATGATAAAATCATGGGCATTGGCGGCTTTGGCGGCTCGGACAAGTTCGTTGCGGGTGGCATCCGGTTTTCCATAAAGGAGATTTTCAACCACGCTGTTGTTGAAAAGAAAGGAGTCCTGCAGCACGACCGCGACCTGTTGCCGCAATGAAGCGAGTTTGATTTCTCGCAGATCGTGGCCGTCGATGGCAATTTGTCCCTGGCTGGGGTCGTAAAAGCGGCAGATGAGATTGGCAATGCTGGTTTTACCGGCGCCGCTGGGACCGACCAGTGCCACCATTTCACCGGGAGCCATTTCGAAGGCAATATCGTGCAGGACTTTGTCACCGGTACCATAGCGGAAAGCGACCCTGTCGAAGGTCATCCTGCCCTGAATAGTCTTTAGCGTGCGTGCTCCCGGGGCATCCCCGACTTCAGTGGTTTCGTCCAGAATTTCGAAAAATCTTTCACCGGCCGCGATGGCTTCCTGGAATATGTTGTCCACCTCGGTCAGGCGGTTGATGGGTTCATAAAAGGAGGTGGTATAGGAAACAAAGGCCACTAGGGTTCCCAGGGACAGTTCGCCTTTTACAACCATCCATGCGCCGACACCGAGGACGATCACCGACCCCATGGCGCCGAGAAATCTGATGGCCGGGAAAAAGACCGACCAGTAGCGGATGCCCTTGACCCGCGCCTGGAAATAGCGTTCGCTTTCGGTCGTGAAGCGCCGGCGTTCCATTTCCTCCCGGGCGAAGGCCTGAATTACGCGGATTCCTGAAAGATTGTCCTGGAGTTTGGCATTGATGTCTCCCAGACGGGCGCGCACACTGCGGTAGACCGGGCGGATTTTGGTGTTGTAATGGCGCAGGGCGACCGCCAGGATCGGGACGGGTATCAGGACCAGGGCAGCCAGACGCCAGTCCAGCACGAAAAGAACCACCGAGCCCCCGATCAGCCGCATCAAGTCGACGGCGGTCAGGGCGGACCCGTGGGTAACAAAATGCTCCAGGGCGCTGAGATCGTTGGTTACGCGTGACATCAGCTCACCGGTCGAGGTCCGCTCGAAAAACGACAGGGACATTTTCTGCAAATAGGCATACAGACGGACCCGCAGATCGAAAATGAATTTTTCGCCCAGGACATGGCGGATGTAGTTGTCGCCGATCTGCACCAACTGGCTCAAGGCATAGGTGCCCACCAAGGCGGCGACCAGAATTCCTAGATATTTCAAATTTGACGCCGTGATGACCTCATCGATGATTTCTTTTTGAAAAAGCGGCGGCACCAGTTCCAGACCGGCCCGCCCGATGAGCAAAACGGCACTCAGTATCAGGGTCTTCCAGTAAGGCATTAATAGCCGAAATAGTCTTTTCAGAATAGGCATGCAGCGCTCCAGTAAGCCGTTTTCTGTGAAACAATCACTGCGGTCGTGAAGTATAGAGAAAGATGGGCCGGGTGTAAAGATCTGATTATTATAGGAAGGAGATCCCGGTCATCAGGGCCGGAGCGGAGCAAATTGGTTGTGCCGTGATTTTAAATAGCGGAATAATGGAATGTTGGAGCGTTGGAATAATGGGTTTAGCGGAATGAGATCTGTTCTCAGCGAGATAGTAACGATCTGAGATTAGAATCCGGCCATTTTCCGCTTTTGATTCCCAATGTCCCATTGTTCCAATCTTCCAACATTCCAAACGGAGGTTAAGGTAAACATTACCCCCCATGGGTGAAATGAAAGTGGGGGTTCACCGCGGACGGCTCATGACCCAGTCGGGGTTCAGGATGATATATATTTGTGGGGGTTGGCCATAAAGTCCTTGTAAATCCGGTAATGGTTGGTGGCCTCGTATTCAATGGGTCGGACCGGCGCGTCGTCGAAGGACAGGATCCGGGCGCCGGGACAGGCCAGCAATATGGGTGAATGGGTCGCGATGATAAACTGGGCTTTTCCGCTGCGGCCGGCCGCCATGAGCAATTGGAGCAGTTCCAGCTGACTGGTGGGCGAAAGGGCGGTTTCCGGCTCGTCCAGGATGTAAAGTCCTTTGATGTTGAGCCGTGCTTTGAAAAAGGCCATCAATGATTGGCCGTGGGACTGGCTCATCAAAGATTTACCACCGAAATATTCCAACAACCCCGGGTCCATGGTCAGCCATTCGTCCAGAATGCGGGCAAAATTGTTAAAAATGTCCGAACCGAAAAAAGACCCGTTTACCCGGCGGCCGTTGGCCCATTCGATGCTGATGGACCGGAACAAAGCGTTTTCGTACGGGCTGGCATTGTAGCGGGGCCGCAGAACGCCCTGCCAGATGTATATGCCGCACTTGCGGGTTATGGCCTCAACCAGGGTTGATTTGCCGGAGCCGTTTTCACCCACAAAAAATGTTACCGGGGTGTCCAGGGTTATACTGCCGGTTTTTTGAAGCAAATCCAGGTTAAACGGATAGTGATCCCGGGTCGGGTATTGGTCGGGATTTAAGATGACTTTCTTCAAATGCATTATTAGATCTCCTGAAAAATAAGTAACCACCCACTCGCCATGCTCGTGAGAGACACAGAGCACACAGCGCGGCAGAGCCGCAACCAAACGGTCTCTTGGGTTGGCATTAATTAAATTGATATATTTGTAGAAACGCCAAAAAAATAAAATAGAAATGGCGACACACCTAAGGTATTGTTGGAAGCGCCA
>Ga0209052_1000091_pt1 | contig 45043 bp, 46 predicted proteins | sample WorMetHEROISLAND_2_FD_187409 | JGI IMG/M metagenome (GOLD analysis project Ga0209052, IMG submission 187409) | Marine gutless worms symbiont microbial communities from Max Planck institute for Marine Microbiology, Germany - Olavius sp. 4 HERON... | ecosystem: Host-associated > Annelida >...
AGGAGAAGAATTTAGCATACCATCAGGCCAAGATCACCGGCTGAGCGTGAGTAAAATTCCATTCATGAAATAAGAAGCATTCATTATCGCTGGCGCTCTAAAAATGTCGATTCCAGCAACAAACCGTTAATTTGGAAAATGTGAACGCCATACCGAAAACCGCGGCATCAATTAATATCAGACAAAATAGCTTTGAAAGATATAAAGAATACCCTGTCAATCATTCCTGGCCGATTAACAAGAATATAACGATCGAATGTACCACATACGTTGGTTGTACAGATACCGACCGCGCAAATTTGCGAATAAAGATGAATGGCAAAATATTGTTCGTACTTTCAGATTTAGGCTGGGTCACTATGTTCGGCTACGATCTTGATTCGGATAATAAAAATGAATTGATCGTTTTAAGCCGAAAACTGTGTAAAGGGATGCTTGATATTTATCTAATTAAATTTGCCTAAAGCTATTCAGCCTGAACGGCCATATCGAGCGGTTTGGGACCTTCGTTATGACATCGATTTTATGGCGGGCTAAAACCCGGCGATTTGGCCCACCGCAGGCAGGTGAAACGCTCCGTTATAAAAGGACATAGTATATGCTTTCAAAACTTCTGACTCTATTATGCGCTAGAATTGAAATAGAAGTTTCACCTGATCGTTTTGTTTTTAAAGGAGTATTTTCCATGCGCAGAATATTCTTTAGTACAATTGTTTTGATACTGGCTCAAGTCGGCGTCGTATCTGCAATAGATATTGCGCCCCAATTTAAAGCGGGCGAAACTGTATATTATCGAATCGAGACAATTGAGGAATATCCACCCAAAGCAGATAGAAGATTCATAGTTCACGAATCCTACATGGCATCCGTAAATTTGAGAGAAAGAACAGAAAGGGAGTTCATTCTTGAATGGAATTATCTGCCGGTGAAAAATCCAATTATAGAATGTTTTATGAAGGAAGAAGACGGCTGTCATATGTGGACAAGCGATATCAAGCAAAGACTTCGTATTGTGTATCGCCTGAACAGCGACGGGATGTTTGGCGGTTTTGTAAATGGCGATGATATCCCAGTCCAAATCGGCTCTATTTTTGAGCATTTTACGAATAACCATAAGCGATATAGCAAGATGAAATCGGATTCCTTAAACAGTCTTAAAGAGTCGGTAATGTTTGACGAATCTATTCTGCGCGAATTTTTAGAATTGCATGGCATATATGGTAATTCAGTACAGAATAATAAATTCACTGAGAATAGCAGGATAAGGGAAATGTCGGAAATACTCTATGATACATTCGAAACACAAATAGAACTCGATAGAGAGTTCTTAACCATTGGTATAAACGGTATTAAGGCGGATTCCCCGGAGCATATTAAAAGGGTCACCCATGACTATAAATGGAAAATATCATTGAAGAATATGATAATTGAAAGCCTGGTTAAGTACGTTGAGCTGAATACTGACAGAGGTATAAGAAAATTTTCGCTAATAATCAGTAGAACCAAACAACCTGAGGCAAACTGAGCAAGTGCCTCGTGGGAGTCGAATCCGGCAGCCAATTGCTGCCCCTGAAGATATTTTGCCCCGCCCGCCCGTTTGGTTATAAAAGGGTCTGAAACATGACGGAGACAAGTCCAAGTCGTCTGCAGCGCGTGGTTATGAATTTGATGGAAACCAAAATAAGAGAGGCGTCTGGTTTCTTGTTATACGGGATGGTGAGTTTTCGTATCTAGAGTGGAACCGGCGCGCACCCTGCCAGCGGTGCAGGGGCAGACCGGCCTTCGCTTTTTTGAGCTTCGCCTCGGCACGTCGGCGTGAAGATAGCGGTTTTACCTAAAGGCCGTGCGAATTCGGCCTTTATTTGATTCGCTGTTCATTGGCAGCCGCTATATTGCGGGTTTTCACGATAATCATCAGAGAATAAGTTTTATAAACGAGATTGAGCTGACCCGTCACCGCGAGACTTCGCCGAGGCACGGCAGCATTCAGGTCGCGGTTTTACATTGGGACCGCCCGGACGTGCCGGTCATCCCGACCGTTACACTTTCAAGAGGTAAACATGCCCACAGATCAAGCAAGGAATACATATGAGTGATTTTAAGATTTCATTTATGGAAAATTGTGACATAAAAGAATCCGCAAGGGTTCTCAGTCTGGCGATGCTCAACAATCCCCTCCATCTTGCTGTTTTTCAGGGCAATGGCGAAAAAGAACGTTTAGAAATTGAAAAAATGTTTTATGAGCTCTTTATCAATTTGCCGGGCATCGTCTTTCTGGCCAAAGAAAAACTAAAGATCGTCGGTGTCATGAGGATGAAGTCATGCGCTGGCCGTGAAGTTGTAGATGATCCAGTTCGGTTTAAAGACCAAAATAATGTCAGTTGGCGAAAATCAATCTGGCATAAGGAGTGGGCCGCCCATGACCCATTGGAACAGCATTGGCACCTCGGGCCGATTGGTGTTCTGTCTACTCTTCGCGGACGTGGGATCGGTTCCGGACTCATGCAACGTTTCTGCCAGGAAGTGGATGCTTGTTCTGCCAAGGCCTATCTGGAAACGGATTTGGATGAAAATGTGCGTTTTTACAAGAAATTCGGGTTCAAAGTTGTTTTTGAGTCCGAAATTTTCGGCGTAAAAAATCGATATATGCTTAGAGATTCACAAGCATGACCTGATGGAAGGCATAACGACAGTACGAAGGACTCGGCAATGGGCAGACCGCATGGCACGGTCAATGAAAGGGGGCATGATGAGAATGAGACTTGCCGCGCTTATCCTATCAACCTTGTTATTAGTAGGAGCGTGCACGGGACCTAAAATCGGAACCGACGCCAGGATTGCGCCCGACCCGGATCACCAGGTACGATTCGCCGTTGTCGGAGACATGCCATATAGTGATAGGGAGAATGCGATGCTGACGGCGCCGGATGGTAAAATCGCGGCGGCCATTCGGGCTTACGATCCTGCGGTGCTAATTCATGTCGGAGATTTAAAATCGGGAGGCGCTGCGTGTACCGACGCATTGCTGAAGGCACGCAGGGATCAGGTGTTTGACTTAAATCCCTTCAGGACCGTCTATACACCCGGTGACAATGATTTGACTGACTGTGATCGAGATGGCTTGACTATTCGGTTTGACGAACTGGAACGGCTGGATTTTTTGCGCAACCTTTTTTATGAGGGTGATGGCGCTAAATTGTCGAGGGACGTTCCGGGGCTAACACGACAAGCCGGATTCGTCGAAAATTCCATGTGGCAGATAGGGGGACTCGTCTTTGGCACCCTGCATGTTCCGGGAACTAACAACGGACGGGATGAGATCCTTCGAAGTGACCCGGGCAAGGCTTTGGCTGAAGCAGATCGGCGAGACGCGATGAATGATGCATGGGTTGAGAAATTATTTGAACGCGCGGGTTCCGCAGCTGCGCTCGCTATCGCCTTTCAGGCCGATATTTATCATCCGGATACGATAAAGTCGCACAGGGAATGCACCGCGCAGCATCGTACGGATTGCGACGGTTTCAAAAGAATTCGCGATCATATCGAGCGCAAGGCTGCGCTTTATGAAAAACCGGTACTGATAATCCATGGGGACACCAATGCCTATTGCTTTCATAAGCCGGCAGAAGGCCTTGCCATAAATCTCTGGCGCCTGAATGCGCCGGGGGATTACAAATTAAGTGACGCGGTTCAAATTACCTTCGATCCCGGCAACACCAAAACGCCTTTTCACGTATTAAGAATGCTGAACCCAAAGCCCCTGCCAGATATCTGCGACTACAGCCGATAGGGGAAGTCGGCTTGCATGCAGATCGATTCCGCAGTAAAATTAATAATTATCGCTGAATATATTTAATTATGGCCTCCTTTTGTACAAGGTTTTAGAATCTATAGGAATAATTTCTTATAAACCTTTTTGCCGGGGGATTGCCATAGTCAGCCGCCAACGTACCGATAATACCGGATAATCCGCCGGTCAACTCGCCTATTAACTGTAATTAAGATGACAACTGTATTGATAACGGGAGCAGCCGGCAACCTCGGCAGCCTGCTGTCCAGGCATATCAGGGACTATGAAACCGATCTGAAGCTGATTCTCATGCAGCACAAAAAAAGTATATCAGCTGATATTAAAGCGTGTGCGAGGTTCCAAGTGAGAAAAGCAGATCTATCAATTAAAGAAACCTTATATGAATGCCTGGATGGCGCCGACACAATAGTCCATTTCGCCGGAGTTTTGTTTAAGGCCAACCCTGAAAAATTTCTCCACGAAACCAACCTAGGATACTTCAAGAATTTGGTTGAGGTGGCTAAAGCAAAAAAAATAGGCAGGGTGATATTGATCAGTTTTCCCCATGTTGAGGGCCCGACATCAAGAAAGGCACCTGCAACGGGAAGGCTTGACGGCCAGCCGGTATCTGTGCATGCAAAAACAAGGCTTGAAGAGGAGATCCATCTTTTTAATGAAATCACAAATGCAGTTTCGCTCAGAGTCGGAATGGTCTATGGCCGGGGGGTGTTAATGATCGATGCTGCAGAGTGGTTTGCCAGAAGAAAAATTCTCGGTGTGTGGTCGGAACCAACCGAAATCCATCTTATTTCTAAAACCGATTTTTGCAGAGCGGTTGTCGCTGCCATAAGAAATGAAAGTGCACTTGGTGTATTCCATATTGGCGATGATGGCGATGATACCATACAATCCTTTCTGGATTTTGCATGCGGGCTATGGGGATGCAGAAAGCCATGGAGGATGCCGCTTTGGCTGATCTATTTTGCGGCAGCTCTTTTTGAGCTGACCGCGAGGATATTCGGCACCGTAAGCCCATTAACCAGGGATTTTATAGATATCGGCCGGGTATCCTACTATGGCGATACGTCACGCTTCAGGGCAGAACTGCTGCCTGGCCTGAAATACGCTACCATCAATGAGGGCGTTGAAGAAATGCAGGTGTAATCAAGCGCCCGTTTTAGCCCTGGGGGCTGCGCCCCGGGCACGGCGGCATCAAATAAGCTTATTCCGGTTAAGACCCTGCAGGATAGGAATTTATTGAGGTCGCTGCTTACCGGAAACGGGGGATTATTTTGAGAAAGCAAATAGTATTGACAGCGATGATTGTTTTGTTGGCGATTTTTGTCAATGCGGCGGAATCGGCACGAATCAAAGATTTCGTAAAGGCCGCTCGGAGCCAGGTAGGAAAGACACGTTATTATGATCCCAGCTACCGGTCCTTGCGCTATCCCAATGGTGACGTTCCAATCGATCGGGGCGTTTGCACGGATGTTGTTGTTCGTGCACTGCGGGACGCATACAATTTTGATCTTCAGCAATACGTTCATGAAGATATGAAACAGAATTTTTCTAAATACCCAAAAATATGGGGACTTAAACGACCGGACAGCAACATTGATCACCGGCGCGTGCCAAACCTCATGACTTTTTTTAAAAGGAAGGGGTGGAGCTTGCCTGTAACCAGGCAAGCTTCAAACTTTAAAGCCGGGGATATTGTCACTTGTATAGTACCCCCTCATCTGCCCCATATCATGATTGTCAGTGACCGTCTGAACCGCGGCAATATCCCTCTTGTTATTCACAACATCGGCTCCGGAACCCAAGAGGAGGATCGATTGTTTGAGTTTCAGCTGACAGGTCATTTCAGAATTCACGGTTTCGAATAAAAGTCTTGACAGATAAATCCATATTCGGCGTTAATTTCGTTGACGGCAGAATCAAGGGATATCCCAAATACAACCCTCGGACCGGTCGTCCCAACAAGATGTATTTTCGGTTTGTGCGCGGCAACCAACGCTATGGATTCAATCAGCTCATCGACAATAACGACGGCACAGTTACCGATATGGCCACGGGCCTGATGTGGCAAAAGCATGACCGGATATTAGCGCTAAGCGACATCCTTCCTTTTGTTGCCTGCGAATTCGGGTGAATGCCTGAATCGACTTTTAATTATTCAACAGACTTGTTTGCACAAAGATGCCATGGATAAATTTATCGGTCTCGGAATTTTAGCCGTTTTCCTGATTGCTGCCATAACTGTTGTGGTTTGGATAATTAAATTTATTTTCAGCACTTCTAAAGATCATCTAGAATATGGTCGCAACCCGAAACCGTGGCTAAGGAAAAAGGAGTGGGTAGAAAAAAAAGTAATCTGGAAAGGAGCGGTACGAGGGAGTCTGGTTTTTGCTTTTTTTGCAATAGCCATCTTCCCGATTTTGATAGCCTTGATTATCAACATTATTAGTCCCAACAAGAAAAATCTTATAGAAATTACCCTCTTTCTAATGGTTGTTGGATCTATTTTTGGCTATTTCATGTACTTGTGGCTTCGATCTAAGAAATTTGGCCACTCAATATGTTATATTGAAACCCTGCCGGGCGTAATTGGAGGTTTTTTTAAAGCAAAGGTCGAAATATATTTCCCAAAGGCAACTCCAAAGGATATTGTCTTGATACTGAGGTTGATTTCGTTCAAGGAACCTTTACAAAAATATCCTGACATCTGGGAAATACAAAATATTGTTCGACGCGAGGAGATAGAATGCCGAAGCCGAGATAAGTATATAGTGCCGGTAAATATCGACATTCCCGCAGATGTCCCCCTACAAGAGCATGCAAATAATTGGGTATTGGTTCTGAAAATTGATTCACCGGGTATAGACTATGAATCGAATTTTCATGTTCCTGTATTCAAACTCAAAGACTAAGCATCCAAAAGCCGCTAGAATAAGGGATTCACCCTCCAGGATTGCATCCATTTATCCCTGCTGTTGCCGAAAGATATTTTGAAATCCGTATGAAAAGCCGGCGCTGGCTTGCGCCTGCGCGACCCATCCTTATCAGCAACCTGGTGCCGGCATTTCCCGGTGAATACCCGTTGACAAAAACAGGTTGCATTGGTAATTGGATTTTTAGAGCAGATCCTGGCCAATCGAATAGAAGACGCTTCATACCCCTGCTGCTGCGCTGCAACTCAAGCGCAATTTGGGCTCTCGCCTTGATTTGTGTTTAATAAAAGCTGTCGATCACCGGTCAAGTTTTAGCACTGTAATTCAGTTTCTCCATGGCACCTTGTACCCTTGCACCACTCCACTTCAATAATTGCTCTAGACAAATTTAACACCCTTGCCCCAACCGATATCAGGAAAGGAGGACAGCATGGAATATCTTTTTGTCAGATATTTTCGCAGCCGCAATGTCTTTGTGGACGGAAACCTCATCGGCAAAACCAACCAATCCCTGCGGGTGGAAAAAGGAACCCACCGGATCGATTTAGGGGAACCAAAGAATTACTCCCCTGAATTTCGAGAAATCCCGGTGGCGAACACTTCCCAGATTTTCCCGCTGGAGATTGAATATGAGTATGTGGGAGGTGCGTCATGAAAGCATTGTTGGCCCTTATGGGAGCGGCCGTCATTTTGTGTTCCTGTGCTACCCACGAAAAAAACTTGCCCTTGGACCGTTATGATTCGCAGGCGGGTTACCGTTTCAACAACCTGAAAGCCCCGGGCAAACCGGATGAATTATTCATCGTATTGACGCTTTCAGGCGGCGGAACCCGAGCGGCGGCCTTGTCCTATGGTGTGCTGGAAAAGCTGAAGGAGACCCGCTTTCATTGGCAGGGGGAGGAAAGATCGCTGCTGGACGAAGTGGATGTGATATCTTCGATTTCCGGCGGCAGCTTCACCGCCGCATATTACGGGCTCTTCGGGCAGGGAATTTTCGACGATTTCGAACAGCGATTCCTATACCGCAATATCGAAGGTGAACTCAAACGGATGCTTTTATCCCCGGCGACCTGGTTGAAGCTGGCCTCACCGAACTACAGCCGCACCGACATGGCTGCCGATCTTTATGACCGGCAGATTTTTCAGGGGCGCCGCTATGCCGAACTCGTGGCCAAAGGCCGGCGACCTTTTATAATGATCAATGTCACCGATATGTCCATGGGGTCGCGCTTCAGCTTTATTCAGGAGAAATTCGATCCGATCTGCTCGGATCTCGGCGATATGACCGTGGCACGGGCGGTTACCGCTTCATCCTGTTTCCCGCTAGCCTTTGCGCCGCTGACCCTTTACAATTACGCCGGCCAATGCCAATACGAGGCCCCGCCGTGGGTGGAGACCGCCTCAAAAGATTTGCAGCTCAACCCGTCCAGATTCAGGCGCGCCCAGGAAGTCATGTCCTACCTGGATGCATCCGAGCGACCCTATATTCACCTGCTTGATGGCGGCGTCGCCGACAATATCGGCCTGAGGGGCCCGCTGGCGGGCATCACCTCCAACGATCCGGCCTGGAGTATCTTGAACAAAATTGATCAAGGCAAGGTCGCCAAACTGGTGGTCATCGTTGTGGACGCCAAGACCAAACCCGAAGTGAAATTTGACAAATCGCCCAATCCGCCCGGACTGGTGGACGTGCTCACGAAAATTTCCACCATCCCCATGGACAACTACTCGTTTGATACGGTGCAGGCCCTGAACGATGCCTTTGAGAGGTGGAACAAGGATCGGCTGAATTACCAAGGGTGCCAAAGGGTCTTGGGCATGAACAACTGCGAGAATCAGCAGATGCCCTTTCCGCCGCCGGCCCCGGTGGAACTATTCGCCATCTACGTCGGTTTCGATCAAATCCGCAGCGCAGAAGAGCGGACCTACTTCCAGAAAATGGCCACTTCATTTTATCTGCCTGAAAAGCAGATAAATGACCTGCGCGCCATCGGCCCGCAGCTGCTGGATGAGTCCGCTGCCTTCAACGAGTTGGTCGACGGGCTTTCGTCAAGATAAAAAAAGCGATTGTTCTCCAATTCAATTGGGTCAATAAATAGGTATGGGGGGTTATGCCTTTTTTATGGCTTCTTTTTCGGACAGCGTTCTCGGGACTACCCCACAATCGGTCTCACGACTTTGACAAACTCGTCCGCCTTCTGATGAATCTCTTCTTCCGTGGACAGGATATTGATGCCGAAAGACGCACCGATGCCGGCATCTACCACGCCGACGCTCAGGTTCACGGCCCTTTTCAGAATGTCATCGGTTCGGGGGAGCATATGCCGGCGATAGGGCTTATTGCCTTCTGAATCCGTATAGGCCAGGAGATGCTCCATATTGTTGTACACATGCCAGCCGCTGTCGAAAACGGTGATGGTGCCGAGGGAATCGGCAACACGTCGCGCAACGGCGGCATCCGGGAACAGGACCGTTAAAATCGTGTGGCATTCTTCCGGATCGCTTATTTTGCGAAATTCCAGGTTGCGAATACCGCCTGCTGCCAGTGCCTTTTTGAAAAGGGTTTTTTTGGCCTTGAGGGTTTGCAGGATTTTGTCCAGTTTTTTAAATTGCCCCAGGGCGAACGCGCCGGTCAACTCATTTAGTTTTAAATTGATCCCCATAATGGTGCGGCTGCCGAATTCAACCCCCAGCAGAGAGGGGATGTGCCCCTGGTCGTGGAACCCGAAGGCCCTTTCATACAAGCGTTGGCTGTTCGTCGTGGCGAGCCCGCCGTCACCGGCGGTAAGGGTTTTGTTGATATTGAGGGAAAAGGCACCCATATCCCCGAAAGACCCGACGCTGCGCCCTTTATAGCGCGCACCCAGCGCCTGGCAGCAGTCCTCCAGAACAAAGAGACCGTGCTCACGGGCAAGGGGCATGATCCGGTTCAAATCACATGGATTTCCGAGCATGTGTACCGGGATGACGCCCTGAGTTTTCGAAGTAATCTTGTTTTCAACGTCGGCCGGATCTAATGTCAAAGATTCGTCAATTTCCGCCAGGACCGGCTTGCCGCCGACGGCGATGACCGCCGACATCGTGGCGATATAGGTATATCCGGGCATGATAATCTCTGCGCCCGGCTTAATATCCAGCGCCGCCAGTGAGGCCATGATCGCACCCGTGCCGCCGTTTAACGCCAGGCAGTGCTTCACGCCGACGATTGTGGCAAATTCTTCCTCCAGCTTCGCAACCTTGCGCTTGAAATTGGGATTATCTAAACTGCCGTATCTTGACAGATATCCGCTTTCGAGAATTTCTTCGACTTCGCGACGTTCTTCGTCCCCAACCAAAAAAGCTCCCGGTCCCGGCATATGCTACCTCCTTAGAAAAATCGCTATTCATGGTGATGTGAAACAGGGTGATGGGTTCGCAACGGCATGCGCTTGAATCGCCGCCCGTTTTGCGGCCGAGGCGGAATCCCTCAAGGCTTAACAGCCGCCCTACCGCTGTTTACTAAAAGCCGTCACAACAAATTCTTCCAGTCTCCTGCCTTTTCGCTTTATGATGTAAACGTATAAAAAGCAATACTTATCCGCCCGAATACAACTTTCGTTAAAGAAAGCTTCGAAATTGTCGATAATACAATTACTTGTATCAATATCATCAAGCTCAAAATTATCTGATAAACCACAAACCATATAGATCCCATGTGCACAATTCGCCATGCAAGACAAGCGAGGTTAATCGCACTCCTCACAACCATCGGATTTGTACTTCTTTGCACACCGGCAGGAGCCGTGGTCTCCGAGCCGTCTGACGATTTCCAACAGGGTCGCATCTATTTTGATTCCCGCAATTATGAGGAATCCTACAAACTATTTCTTAAAGCGTTTAAAGCGGATCCCGGCAATTCAACTGTCAATTTCTACCTGGGACGGGCAGCCTTTGAAATTGGAAACTACGAGATGGCGCTGATGGCATTCGAGCGGATACTAATCGCGCAGCCCGAGTCCACCCGGGTCAAGCTTGAACTGGCCCGCACCTATTACCGCCTCGGTTTGTGGGACAGCGCCCGGCAGTATTTCCAGGAGGTATTGGAGACCAATCCGCCCGATGTCGTGCGGCGAAATATCGATATTTTTCTGGCAAATATCGACATGGTGGAGAAACGTCATTTTATTCACGGACAGGTCGCCGTGGCCTTGGACTGGGACGACAATGTATATGTGGCCCCGGCCAATGATGTCATCGATACGGTGATCGGCGATATTCAGTTGGAGGGTACGGCAGCCGAACCCACCAAGGACTGGATATTCAATACAACCGCAAGCCTGAACTACAATTACCGGACACCGGACAGCCCGGTTTCCTGGACCGCCACCGGTGACTTCTATCAGGGTCTTTACCGGGAAGAGAGCGATCTGGACACCCTCTTTTTGGCTTTGAATACAGGTCCCGAAGTTCATTTCGATCGATATATGCTGGGACTGCACGGTTTGGCGAACTACCTGGCCTTCGACCGGGATCGCTTCCTTCGAACCGGCGGATTGGAAATTGTCGCGGGGGTAGTATTAAATGAACACACCCTGCTGAATTTGAGTTCCAAGTATGAGAACAAAAAATATTACCAGATCGACAACCGGGATTCACACAACACCAACCTGGTCATTGAGCCGGTCTATTTGTTCGGCGCCAACCGAATCGGGGTAGCGGCCATGGGAGAAATCGAGGATGCCCGGGACGATATTTACAGCTATAAACAGGTCGGGACCCGGATTTACTACGAACGTTTGCTGCCCCGTGATCTGACGTTTTTGGGTTACTACGAATACCGCTTTCGGGCTTTCGAGAAAACCGAGGTGCTTTTTGATAAAAAGAGAAGGGATAACCTGCATTATGCCGGCGCCGGATTGTCAAAGACGATCTGGCGCACTGCCGATCTCAGGCAGAACTTAGCGATGCGCGTCTACTATAGATACACAAATTCAGACTCCAACATCCCGCTGTATGATTATGACAAAAATGTGGTGAGCGCGTCTTTGGCGTATACGTTTTAATTATAAGTATCCGGATTCAAATAGGTACTGCCTTGAAGCCATTGATCTCTGGAGGTTATGGCGATGAAGAGGAATCGACATATGCTGTTTTTGCTGCCGGCCGTTTTGGTGCTGCTGCTGAGTTTTGTTCAGCCCCTGTCGGCGGAAGAGCATCCGATCGGTATGGTCGTTGCCCTAAGAGGAAATGTGATTGCCGTCAGCACGGACGGCGTCAAGCGCGCACTGGCTGTCAAAAGCAGCCTATATCGCGCGGACACGATCAAAACAGGCCGTCGCGGTCGCCTTCAAATGATGTTCGATGACAATACCCTGGTCAGCCTGGGGCCGAACAGCGACATGCAGATAGAAGCATACCAATGGGATTCCGACAAAAAGACCGGGGAAATGAAGACGCGCGTCAATGAGGGAGTTTTCAGAATCATGGGCGGCGCCATCACCCAGTCGGCACCGCAAAACTTCAACACCGAGACACCGGCCGGCACCATTGGGATCAGGGGATCCATGTATGCCGGCAAAGTGCGCGGATCTTCTCTGCGTCTCCTTTTCCTGGGAGGCAAGGGGGTTTATGTCTCCAATGACGCCGGTACCGTCAACATCGATCGGCCGGGATTCGCTACTTTTGTCGCGGGACCGAACACTGCGCCGACCAAGCCAGCCAGGCCCTCCAATGAAGATATGGCCCAGCTGGACAACGCTGCGGCAGACACATCGGATGACTCTGATGATGAAGGCGAACCGGATCAGGCAACCGAGTCCCAGGATACTGCCGGTGAGGATAGCGAGCCGGAACCGGCCACCGAACCCCAGGAGCCTGCCGGAGAGGGCAGCGAGCCGGATCAGGAGACCGAATCCCAGGAGCCTGGCGCTGAGGGCGGCGAGCCGGACCCGGCCACCGAACCCCAGGAGCCTGCCGCTGATGGCAATGAGCCGGACCCGGCAAGCGGATCCCAGGATCCTGACGTTGCCGGCAGCGAGCCGTTGGCCAGTCAGGGTGAACAGCCGGCTCAGGACACGGACATCCCGGAGGAATTCCAAGATCTGGCCGCCGATGAAGTGACCGCTCCCACCGGCGGTGCAGGGACCGTTTCCGATTTTCAGGCAAGCGGGAATGCCAATCCAGCTGATACGGTCAAAGATACGGTCAGCGAGGTGGTGGTAGAAAGCATCGAGACCGTCAGGCAAGATGAGGTATTGGAGATAGAAAAGGCCATATTGGAACTGCTGCAGCAGTTGGGTTTTTCAGGCAGCCGGTCGACCGCCGTTAATGCCAGCGGCATTGAAGGCTATGACGGTCAAGTCCGGCACAAACTTGTCGATGAGCAGGACTATTCTCAAACCCCATCCAAGTTGGTGTTCAACTGGCATAACAAAAAATTTTTTGGTGTCGTCGATGACCCGGATCAAAGCGAAGAGGAGTTTCCCGTTTTTATCTTCGGCGAGGTCAATGGAACTGCCTTGGGCAATGCCTGGGTGATCGGGTCTGATTCTGATTCGGGCGCAAACAGGGTGGCGACGATCAACGGCACGGGCACATTCGGGCAGTTATACGGCGATCCTAATGAGGCCGTGGGTTTCGCTGCGGAAGGCGTCGATGTCAATGTCCAATTCCAGTCCGACCGGCAGGCCTGGAAGGCTTACGGGGCCGCGGTCAGAAACAACGATCCATCCTCGCCGGCGCCTACCGGCAGCGATATCTATCGTGGATACGTGATGGGTTATGCCGAAGATATGACCGCACCGGATGTAAACCGCCGGATATTTACCAACAGCGCGCCGGACCAATTTCAGCTCGGCGTCAATAAGGACACCGGAACCATCAGCGGCATCCTTTCGGCAGTTGATGACAACGGATCGAGCAGTGCGATCACCAATCTGCAAATCGGGGGGTCGCTGCCGTCGGCCTATGTTGAAGACGACGCCATGATTGCCTTTCTGGGAGGCGCCAATGTGATTACAACCGGAGGCAGTTCCGGTGACCTGAAGCAATACGGCAACTATATGGTGACCCGCAAGAAGCAGGGCGAGATCGCCCCTTACACCACCTGGGGATACTGGGAAATGGCCTATCAGGATCCGGAATCGGGCGCTGACTATCACTTGCACGGTCCCGGTTCCTACTGGATCGCCGGGCCGCAAACACCGACCACCGAGGTGAACAACCTGATGAGTGCAAGGGCTACGGGCACCTACACCGGCGGCGCGGAGGGATTTCAGGTCGATGCCGCCGGGCGGATTCAGGGGCTTACGGGGGGGGCCACCGATCTGACCATTGACTTCGATCCGGGTGCAGCGGACAAGGTGACGGGAAGAATTTCATTCGACCAGGTTAACTTGAATATAGCAGGCGCATCCGGATACGTAAACCCGGACGGTTTCGGCGCCCAAATCAGCGGGGCGACCACCAGCGAGGTCAAGGGGGCTTTTTTCGGACCCGATGCCGCCGCGGTCGGCGGCAAATTCAAGGCCAATATGAGTACCGGGGAAGGCTACTTCGGTATTTTCTCCGGCCATCAATGATTGCTCCCAGCTTTCCAAATAGCGGTCGACTATCAGGTGCGATGATCAGATGACAATCCCGAACAGGCTCCAGCTGTCTCCTTTTAAAATCGGCTGTCTGGCGGCCTTGGCCGCCTGCCTGCTTTTTTATACTTTTGGCAACCGCAAGCCTCCCTTGCTGGCGGCCCTGGACCATCGCGTCGCCGACGCCATGTTTCGCTGGCGCGGACCGGTAAAGACCTCCGGCTCGGTGGTGATCATCGATATCGATGAAAAAAGCCTGCAGCAGATCGGTCAATGGCCCTGGCCCCGGAATGTGGTCGCACGGCTGATTCACCGGATTCAGGCAGAGCAGCCCAGGGTCATCGGTTTGGATATGGTGTTTGCCGAGCCCGACCGCACCTCTCCCAGCCGCTATCTGGATGAACTGCAGCGGGTTCTAGGCGTGGATATGCCGGCTCTAAACCCGGAGGTGGATCCTGAAATCTTAAACCACGATCTGGCGCTGGGCAATGCCGTCTCTTCGGGGCCGACCGTGCTTGGATACGCCTTCCAGCTCTATGATGACGGGCTTAAAACGCCGGACACACTGCCGTTTCCATCCTGTCAGATAAAAATACTGCCGGCATCCACCCGCTTTCGAGACCTGGCCCTGATAAAAGCCTATCGCGGAGTGGTCAACATCATGGATGTCGCCCAGGGACAAAGCGAAGGGTTTTTCAACGTCATTCCAGATTCCTCCGGAACCATCCGCAAAGTGCCTTTGCTGATGATGATGGATGATATCCCCTATCCGTCGCTGGCGCTGGAAATGTTTCGTGTCGGGCAGCACACCAACGAAATCCAGATCCATGCTTCCAGTCAGGTCAAGGCACCGCAAACCGGTCTTCTGGGTGTGTCCGTGGGCCGGCGCTTTATTCCGACCGACGACAACGGCCAGGTATCGGTGAATTTCCGCGGTCCGGGCAGGTCGTTCCCCTATGTCTCGGCGGTGGACATGCTGCACGGCCGTCCCGGTGTGCCACTAAATGACAAGTATGTCCTGATCGGCGGCTCGGCAGCCGGTCTGTTTGATCTGGTGGCGACACCTTTTGCCAATTTGTACAGCGGTGTGGAGGTCCACGCCTCCATCATCGACAATATGATCCTAGAGGATCCGTTCACCCATGACATTTTTACGGAGATCGGCTGGACCTATGCCCTGATTATTGCCGGCGGTGTAATTATCAGCCTGTTGCTGGCTTACGGCGGACCGCTGAAAGGCGGCCTTGGCGGATTGCTTATTCTTGGCGCCGTCCTGATCGGCAATTTTCATCTGTTCTTTCTGCAAAACATGCTGGTTGGCGTGGTCTACCCGTTTCTTTCATTTTTGCTGGTCTTTCTGGCAGTCAGCGTCAGCAACTACTTCTACGAAGGCCGGGAAAAAAAATTCATTCGAAACGCCTTCGGGCATTATGTCTCCCCGCGGGTGGTCAACCAACTGATCGACAATCCGGCCACGCTGTCGCTCAAAGGAGAGCAGAAAAACCTCACCGTGCTTTTCAGCGATATACGCGGCTTTACGACTATTTCCGAAAAGATGAGCTCCGAACAGCTGAGTATGTTTATGAACGAATATTTGACCGCCATGAGCAATTGTATCATGGCCCATGGCGGCACACTGGACAAATTTATCGGGGACGCCATCATGGCGATCTGGGGTGCGCCCATCGATGACCGGGACCATGCGGTCCATGCCCTGCAGGCCGCCATGAGTATGATGGAGAAACTCAACGAAATCCAGCGGGATTTTGAGGGCAGAGGTTTGCCTGTCATCGATATCGGCATCGGGATCAACACCGGCATTATGAGCGTCGGCAATTTCGGCAGCCATGAGAGATTCGATTACACTGTGATGGGAGACAACGTCAACCTGGCTTCCAGGCTCGAAGGGGCCAACAAGAACTACGGAACCAACATCATAATTTCAGAATTTACCAAAGCGGAACTGGGGGACAAGTACCTCTGCCGATTTATCGACAAGGTCAAAGTAAAGGGCAAAAACACGGCGGTGAAGATCTATGAGCCGTTGGCGGAGGGGCGACCGGCGTCCGATTTGCCCAAGGAGGTCGAGGCCTTTGAGAGAGCGCTGGCGGACTACCGCAACCAACAATTTGACAGGGCCAGGGAGGTCCTTGCAGGCTTGTACCGCAACAATCCCCTCAGGCTTTATGAGATTTATCTGCAGCGAATAGATGCCTATCTCGAATCGCCGCCCCCCGATGATTGGGACGGAGTGGAGCGGCGCTTGCATGTGCCGGGAAAATAGGCGGCTGCCCGGCTGGCCGTTCGATTCGCCCGGGCCAAACATCAGTGTCGCCGGCGGGTTCGACGTTCAATCCATTCAGGTTCCCGGTCAGGCAAAAAATTCATGCCAGTTGTGCGGTCGTATCCCTCAGGCGGCGGCTCAGGATGCGGGCGATATTGGCGAGAATCGTATTATAGGCTTCCAGATTTTTCTGCAGGACAGCGGTGAATTCCAGCCGGTTCAGCGACCATATCCCGACCTCGGTAACTGCCACGACACTGGCTGACGGGGGTTCTACGTCTATCAGCGACATTTCTCCCAAAACGTCCCCCTGATACAGATCATACATCTTGTTGGTACCTGCCAGAGTTGTGATTTTTTGCTGTCTGCCATCCCGCTCGGCTCCGGATTTAAATACCTCGACCTGTCCATCTTCGATCAGCAGGATCTCGTTCGTCTGTCTGCCTTCTTTGATGATGAGGTCTCCGGGCTGATAGGTGCGGAATTGCGCGATAGCGGCCAACTTTTCAAAAGTGTCCCGATCGACACCAAGGAGAAAAAGCCTGTTCCTGCACACATTAAAATCCGGCACTGGATTTGCCTCCTGTCTCGTTAAATTGTTTGTTGTGCTAAAGTCATATTATTCCATATATCTTTGGGTTTGTATACCCCGATAATTCCGGCAGGAATTGAATCTTAAAACTAATCAGGATGTTAGCCGGATTCGATACGGGAGTTTATCACCACCCTTGGATGGATCTCATCCTAAAGAAAACGACCCCCTTGGCCGATAACAGAAATGATAGGATTGCAAAAATATTCCATCATGGAGGCCAACGCTATGCCGAATTTTAACGATCTTCAGGGTCGACCGCTTTTTGTCGGCGTTGACAGCGAAGCAATAATTAAGTTCGCGCAGATTGCTTCGTTTCAACTCTATCATCCGGGGGACGTGATTATCAAGGAAGGCGAGCAAAACGATACCCTAATGATAATCGACAATGGACAAGTCGAAGTGTTCAAAAGCGACGTCAGTTTGTATGCCGATGACCAGAAAGTCGCCACAGTCAGCGGTGACCGGAAAATCGGAGACATTTTCCGGGGCGATATCCTCGGAGAAATGTCGCTGATAGACGTGGAGCCCGCATCAGCAACCGTGAGAGCCGTCACTGAGGTTGGCATCTGGTCCATGAGCCGGGCGGACTTTGCCGGCGTTTTGCGCCAGGATCTGACCACCTACATCGTCATCATCACCAATATTGCCCGCATCCTAAGCCGCCGCTTGAGGGATACCGGCAGGATAACCATTTGAGGGATCGGGGAGTTTCTCCCCGATCATCCGATCCATAGCTTATCCGTCCTTCGCCCGATATCCCAGCCGGACACAGCGGGGATTGAAAGATTCCCTGTCCCCTGAACCTAGTCTTATATGAAACTGCATTAAGTTAAACAGCGAACCGCAGAACCGCAGAATGTCGAATTACGAATTTCGAAGGATGGAATCGCTTTGCTCAAATTTTATAATATAATACTGAAACACAACACTGATTGAAAAAACACGATAGAAAACCGCGATCCGGTCCACGATCCTGCAGTTCCTCCGCCTTGACATAAAATAAGCGATGCCCTACTGTTGGGGTGCGTTCAATAGGGAGCGCAATCCAAAGGAGTGTAAACTATGGGAATAGACATTGAATCAATGGATTATGATGAGCTTGTCGAATTGAATCACCGGATCGTCGCCCGACTGAAATTCCTCGCTTCAATCCATACCCATAACGAAATGATGCGATTCAGCCCCGGCGAGCAGGTCTGTTTCGAACCGCCTGGCAGAGACAAGCAGTTCGGCACGCTGGTGAAGTACAACCGCAAAACGGTCAGCGTGATCACCGAATCCGGAGAGAAGTGGAATGTCTCTCCCCATTTGCTTAGAAAAGTGAAAAAAGCAAAAAGCCCTAAAGGCAGGCAGGGAAAAATAATTGATCTTCCCAGGAAATGATTCGGGTTGAGGGCCAAAATGAAACCTATGTTCAAACCCGGTAAAAATATCGCGATCAAAGTCCCGTCTCATGAGTACGAACAGACGGTCGCTTTCTACAAGGATATTCTCGGACTCACTCTCCGGCAGGTGTCGTCACCCGATAGCATCGAGTCGACGACCTTTGAATTCGGCAACAAAAATCTCTGGATAGACAACATTGCGGGTATCAGCCAGGCTGAAATATGGCTGGAGATAGAAACCGATGATATTGAAGCGGCCGAAGCTTACTTTGAAGCCATGGGTTGCACAAAAAGAGATGAAATCGAACCGCTGCCGAGCGAGTTCAATGGTTTTTGGATCAGCAGTCCCTCCAATATCATTCATCTGATAACCCAATAGGGCCTATCGAGCCGCTGCCCTCCGGCTGTCGCATTCTGCAGCGATCCTGCCCCTGCCCCACCCGGCAGTTCCCGGCGGCCTTAGGCTCCGACCGTGGCGGCAGCAGCCGCCAACAGCCAAACCATTACCCAAAGAGGCGCTTAAATGTCAGATTATCCAATCAGTCGCTTTACCGTTCCCGAACTCACCGAATTGCCCGAAGACATCCGGAGCCGGATATTGGCGGTACAGGAAAAGTCCGGTTTTGTGCCGAACGTCTTCCTGGCTCTTGCCCATCGTCCGGACGAATTCCGGGCTTTTTTTGCCTATCACGACGCCTTGATGGAAAAAGAGGGCGGTCTTTCCAAGGGCGAGCGCGAAATGATCGTCGTTGCGACTTCAGGTCTCAATCAATGCATCTACTGTGTTGTCGCCCACGGGGCCATATTGCGTATTCGTGAGAAGAACGCGCTGTTGGCGGACCAGCTGGCGACCAATTACCGCAAGGCCGACATCGCCCCCAGACATAAGGCCATGCTTGACTTCGCCGTAAAGGTTTCCCGGCGTTCCCACGAGATCGGTGACGCTGACATCGAGACTATGCGGGACCACGGTTTCTCCATGGAGGATATCTGGGATATCGGCGCCATATCAGCCCTATTTGCCCTGTCAAACCGGATGGCGAATCTAACCGGCATGCGGCCAAATGACGAATTTTACCTGCTGGGCCGGCTTGCCAAGGACGGATCCTGAATAGAGGATTTCAAACGCCGCCCCTGACGGCAGATCGGGAATAGGGCACTGTTGTAGCTGCGTACCAAGCTTAGGTGAGCTATGCTACTTCGCCCTGCCACAATCGATGATCTTAGCACCTTGATAGCCTGGGTTAAAGACAAAGATGACTGCAAATTATGGGCAGGTCCGCGTGTCAGATTCCCTTTGACCCTTGGCAGCCTCACCGAGGATATAGATTTTTCGGAAGAAAGCACTCTTTCGATGCTAAGTGAGGGCCAAGAGCTGATCGGTTTCGGACAATTGCTCTCCAAAGAAAAGGGCCGGTACCATATGGCCAGGTTGATTGTTTCGCCGGCCCGCAGAGGCAAGGGGTTCGGCTACCTGCTGTGCCGGCTGTTGATCGAGGCGGGGATAAAACGATATGGGGCAGTATCTTTCTCCCTCAACGTTTATTCAGACAATAAGACAGCTGTGAAGTTATATCAAAAACTGGGATTCAGCCCCGAAACAGCCCCATCCGATTCAGCGATGGACGAAGAAATTATATACATGGTCTACTGCCCGGACCATTAATAGTTATTTGTTTTACGTTATTGGCTAATGGTGAAAATGGACTGACTGCTGAATTTAGGCATCAAGATGATATAAATATCAAATCAGGCTGTTCGCCAAACCGAACAACAAATAACCATTAACGAATAACGCGTCATTGAGCGTTCTTTGCGCAATGAAGGTTAAATCCCGGCAAAAAGCTTGCTGAAAAAATCCACGAAAGGCCAGATAAGTCTTCCCAGAATCGAAACGTCGGTTGCGCGTCCGATGACGATCAATCCGATCAGGATAAACGGGCCGAAGCGTTCCAGCACACCGATAAACTTGCCGAAGCGGACCGGCAGGAGTCCCGATAAAATCTTGGAGCCGTCCAGCGGTGCGATGGGCAGAATGTTGAAAATCGCCAGCGCCAGGTTGATCTGCAGGCTCATCACCGTCATTAAGATCAACACCCCCATGGCGGTACTGGTGTGATGGTCGGGGCTGCCTTCGATGGTGATAAGAAGCCTGAGGAGCAGACCGCTGGCAAGGGCCAATATCATATTTGCCAGGGGGCCGGCCGCGCTTATCCAGAGAAGATCCTTTCTGGGATTTTTTAGCCGGTAAGGATTCACCGGTACCGGCTTGGCCCATCCGAAACGGACCAGAAAAATCATGATGGTGCCCAGCGGATCCAGATGCCGCATCGGATTTAAGCTCAGGCGACCGAGTTTTTGGGCCGTATCGTCTCCGCAGCGGTAGGCGGTGTAGGCATGGGCGAATTCATGAAAGGTCAGGGCGATTAAAATCGGCGGCGCCAATAAGAGCAAGGATGCAAAATTCATTTATTTTTTTACCCGTAACAAGTGTTGCATCCCAGGACTAACTGGTACTATAATTGCCAATAATTCTGCGATGCCTCTAATCACTTGACGTCTGAGGTTAAAAGCATGAACAGGTTTTATATCCACCCGCATCAGCAACTGCGTTGGTTTTCGAGTCGGGGGATTTTTTGATCCTGAAAATATAAGCAGGTGCCCGACCGGGAGATAACATTTCAGGCTTTGGCGGTTCCTTTCGGGACATTGCAACATGGAATCGCTCAAGGCTACTGATACAATAACACATTCAACCAGCCTGGGTATACGATTTTATATGGATTGGTTCCGAAAATGCAAAAGAATCAGGCTGGTTGCCGTTCTTATTTTGGCAGGCTGCAACGGCGCGCCGGAGTTGCCGACCCCTGATAAGATCGGAGAAAAAGAGCGCATCGGTATAATCTCAGGAAAGAAGGCCGCCCGGGTGGTGAATAGAATGCACGGCCAGCCCGTGGCCACCAGTGAGAACGCCATTGCTGAGTACGGCCGGGGTGAAAAAAAGGATATTTTGTATATTACGCGTTACCCCGATCCAAAGGCAGCGCAAAAGGCCTTTGTTCAAATGATTGAAAAGATGGCTGCTGCCCCCCAAAGCCCCTTCTCTCACTTGGTACCAATTGGCAAATATCGTGAGAAGGTTTATATGACACTGGGCTTAGGGGCTGTGCATTATATCTATCCGTCTGGCAGCACGCTGCTGTGGTTTCAGACCTTCCAGTCTTTTGGGACGGAGCTGCCGCCCCGGCTGCTGGCCGTTTACCCAATCGAAACCCTTCCAACCAGGACAATTTAGGATGCCAAAAACCCAATCTGCAGATATCGCTTATGACAGCGCTGTCGAAATCGCGGCGGGGATATTCTGGGTCGGTTTTTACGATGCCCCGTCCGGACTGCACTGCAATCCCTACCTGATCATCGATGGGGATGAAGCCGTGGTTATTGACGGCGGCAGTCGGCCGGATTTTGCCACGGTCATGTTGAAGATCCTGCAAACCGGTGTCAACCCTCGACGGATCAAGGCGTTGATTTACCAGCACTACGATCCCGATCTGTGCGGCAGCATCCCCAATTTTGAAGATGTCATCCGGCAAAAAGATTTGAGCATCATATCCGCGGCAGAAAACATGATGTTTATCCGGCACTATTGTGTCGCCTCGCCCCTGGTTTCTTTAGGCAAATTAAATTATGAGTTTGGGTTTTCCTCCGGCCGCAAGCTGCAATTTTTCAAAACACCCTATTCGCACTCGGCCGGCAGCTTCATGACCTTTGATTCCCAATCCGGGGTGCTTTTCACCAGTGATCTGTTCGGCAGCTACGGCGTTGACTGGCAATTATACCTGCGCCTGGCGGATGCATGCCTAGAATGCAAAAACCTGTCCCAATGCTACCGCAAGCTTCCGAATTGCCCGGTCAATGACATATTGAATTTTCATCGCAAAATTATGACATCCACAAAAGCGCTGCGGCATGCTCTGGAGCGGATCGCCAAAATCCCGTTTAAACTGCTGGCGCCGCAGCACGGCAGTATTATCGATCAGGAAGAAGACATTCACCACGTATTCAAGCTGTTGACCGCACTGACCGACGTGGGCATAGACGGCGCCGTTGCTGATTCGGCCGATCGGTTTGATTACGGCCGATTCGGCGAAAGGGCTTGAGAAACAATGGGAGCCGGGCATCATTTTGACAACCATCTCGATTTGCTGAGAAGCAAGGATCCGGTGCTTGCCGGGCTCGTCCATCAGCTGATAGAGTACCGGGCCGCCGTTGCCGATAACGAGATCAACAACCGACTCCTCCAGGAGTTGATTGCGAAGTATGCCGAATCGGAAAGCCGGCTCAAGAAGCTGAATCAGGAATTAACCGTTAAGCAGGACCGCCTCGAGCAGGACCTGGTTGCTGCGGCCGAAATTCAGAAGAGTCTCTTGCCCACCAATGTGATTGACAGTGATATCCTGGATGTTGCCTGGTGCTTCCAACCCTGTGACAAAATCGGCGGCGATATCTTTAACATCATTCAGCTCGATGATGAACACTGGGCTTTTTATATCGTTGACGTGGCCGGCCATGGTGTTCCGGCGGCGATGGTGGCGGTGACTGTGTATCAATATCTGCAGACCCGAAGCGGCAGTCTCATGACGAAACCGGGGCAGTCCGGTCATCTCCATGAGATTCTCCGGCCGGCGCAAGTTCTGGAGTTTCTCGACCAGGAATACCCCTTCGAGCGGTTTAACAACTTTTTCACCATGAACTATGTGGTCCTCAATATCAGCACCGGCACCCTGGTCTCAAGCAGCGCCGGACATCCGCCGCCCATCATCTTGCGCCGGGACGGGACCCTGATTCCGCTGACCGAAGGCGGACGGCCGATCGGGACGATCGACCTGAGGCTGGAAAGCGATGAGCCCATCCTTTATGAGGAGAAGCATGAGCAGCTCGGCAGGAAGGACAAGCTACTTTTTTACACCGACGGTGTCTATGAGTACCAGAACGACCAGGGGGAGTTTTACGGTAACAGTCGGTTTCACCGGCAATTAAAAGAATTGAAAGACCAACCGGTTTCGGAATTGGTCGAGGCCGCCTTTGAATCCCTCTTGGACTTTGGTAACAAAACGGCCCCGAAAGATGATATTTCCCTGCTGGGGATACAGCTGAAAAATCCGCCGATCAAAGCCTGAAGGATTCGAAGATCTGCAGCCGCCGCGGGGTCCCCGTCAGGGATTGCCCAGTTTTTCAAGATCGCTCAAGCCGTTGATCAGCGGCTCGATGTGGTATTCCAGCTTTTCCATGACGCCGGATTGGGCTTCCATCCAATACGGCAGCGCGTTTTGGAGTGTTTTGGTGCCTTCCGGGGTCAATTTCAAGGTGCGGGTGCGGGGATACTTGCCCGAGCCCGAGCTGATCAACTCTTTGCGCTCGAGGGGTTTCAGGTTCCGGTTCAGGGTCGTGCGGTCCAGACCCAGAATATCCGCTAATTGGCCGATATTGGCAGACGGGTTCATGAAGATGGTGTTCAGCAGGGTAAACTGGGTGCCTTTCAATCCGGCAGGTTTCAAATGCTTGTCGTAATGATTGGCGACCACCCGGGCCACTTTGCGAACCCGCGTGCCCATGCAGCTTTCAGCCACTTTGCCACAGATGTCCTTTAATTTTTCGCTGTCATTTTTTTCCATAATAAGTGCACGTACACACTAAAATCCGAACTGTCAATAAATTATTTAATCCTGACTGTAGGGTCCGTGCCTGACGATTTCCCCTTCGATCAGGTAGATGACCTCTTCGGCAATGTTGGTGGTGTGGTCGGCCAGACGCTCGAGGTGGCGCGAGATCAAAAACAAGTTGATTAAATATCCCATTTTATCCGGATGCTCCGTCATGGCCCGTTTGACGCGGTCATAGGCCTGTTCTTTGATCGCATCCACCTCATCGTCCAGCGTGACGACCTCGAAGGCTTGGTCGTAATCCAGGTTGACCAGGGCATCCAGGCTCATTTTCAACATGCTTTGGGCTTTTGCTCCCATGGCTGAATAGTCGAAAAATTCCTCCATCTGTTCACTCTTGGCCGTAACGCCGACCCTTTCGGCAATGTTCACTGCCTGATCCCCGATCCGTTCCAGTTCGTTGTTGATCTTAATGACGGCGATGATGAATCTCAAGTCGACGGCGACCGGCTGGTGCAGCGCAAGGACCTTTAAGCACTCCTCCTCTATGTCGACTTCCATTTCATCGATTTCATAGTCGGATTTTACAATCCGCTGCGCCAAAACAGCATCATTGTTCTCGATGGCCTGGGTTGCCATGCGGACACGCTCTTCGACCATAGCGCCCAGCGATAGGATGAGCTTTTTTATTTTTTGTAGTTCTCTGGAAAAATGCTTCCGTATTCTTTTCTCCATTTCATTATCCCGGCTTGCTGTTGGGGGGAGCTGCGGCTGGCCCCGTTAATCGACAACTGTATATTCAGTCCTAATTGTTAGATCGTTGTTAGCAGCATATTAATAATTTGTGAGAACCGCTGGTAGCTATTCAAATTACAGGGGATTCGGGCAGGGCGACACCCGTGTCCGTTATCACGAAAACCAATGGTTTTCAAGATTTCTACTTGAAATAATAGAGAAAAAAAGCGCGGTAGGCGATCGCCGACCGCGGCGTCTAACACAATCCTAACACAATTATCATAATGCGTTAACACACCGGCATTAGTTTAGAGCGTTGCACTTATCATATTAGAGAAGAATTTCAAAAATCCCAAAAACACGGATACGAATCCATGTCTCCTGCAACCTTGCTCATCGTACTTTTAGGCCTTTCCAGCGCCGGCTATTATTTGGGAAGGAGGCGGGCGTTTGCTGTCACCGGTGATGCCGCCGGGATGCGGCGACTGCATTCCCGTCCCACCTATTACGGTGCCCTGACGGCCATCTGGTGCGGCATTCCCGCCCTGCTTTTATTCGGTTTCTGGCTGGCTTTCGAATCCGCTGTTGTCACCCAGCTTGTGGTTTCGCAGCTGCCAGAGAATATCCGCACCATGTCGGGGCCGGAATTAAATCTTTTTGTCAACAAAATCAAAAATTTGGTGAGTGGCAACATCGTCTCCGGGCAGATCACCGCGGAGATGCAGAGCGCCGCCGACCATTACCGCAGCCTGCAGACAACCAGCAAAGCCGCTCTGGCGGTCACTGTCATCTGCGTTGCGATGCTGGGCCTCGTGACAGTGCGCTCCAGGATCAAACCGGCCATGCGGGCTCGCAACAGCGTCGAACATGTGATCAAGTATGTTTTGATTGCCTGCTCGACCATTGCCATTTTTACTACCATTGGTATCGTCTTGTCGGTCCTGTATGAAGCCATTCGATTTTTCAAGGTGATTCCGCTCACCGATTTCCTTTTCGGATTGGAGTGGAGCCCCCAGATGGCCATTCGCGACGATCAGGTTGGATCTTCGGGGGCCTTTGGGGCGGTGCCGGTTTTCATGGGAACAGTGTTGATTTCGGCCATTGCCATGATCGTGGCGGTGCCTGTCGGATTGATGTCCGCAATCTACCTGTCGGAGTATGCAGGCAAAAAATTCCGTGCTGCCGCCAAGCCGCTGATTGAAATTTTAGCAGGCATTCCGACTGTTGTGTATGGATTTTTCGCCGCCCTGACAGTAGCGCCTTTCATTCGCAATACCGGCTCCATTCTGGGGCTAAGCGTCTCTTCCGAAAGCGCGCTGGCCGCCGGACTGGTGATGGGGATCATGATTATTCCTTTTGTCTCTTCCCTGTCAGACGATTTTATCAATGCCGTGCCCCAGGCGTTGCGGGATGGGGCTTACAGCCTGGGTGCGACCCAGTCGGAAACCATCAAGCAGGTGATTTTGCCGGCGGCCCTGCCCGGCATCGTCGGCGGGGTGCTTTTGGCAGTTTCCCGGGCCATTGGCGAGACCATGATTGTGGTGATGGCAGCAGGTCTGGCGGCCAATCTGACGGTGAATCCCTTAAAAACCGTCACGACGGTAACCGTTCAGATCGTCACCCTGCTGGTCGGGGACCAGGAGTTTGACAGCCCCAAGACCCTGGCAGCATTCGCCTTGGGGCTGCTGTTGTTCGTCGTGACTTTGTTGTTAAACGTCATTGCCCTGCACGTGGTTCGCAAATACCGGGAGCAGTATGAATAAATCAGCAAATAACCAAAGACCTGACAGGATCCTGGATATCGTCAACCGGGGTCTTGCCAAACGCTACCGGGCCGAACGCCGATTCCGATTATACGGCCTGCTGGCCATTGTCGTCAGCTTGTTGTTCTTGTCGTTGCTGTTTATCAGCATCGGCACCAAGGGATACAGCGCCTTGCAGCAAACCTTTGTCAAATTGAACGTCTTTTTCGACGCCGACCTGCTGCGCCAGGAATCCCTGGCCAGCGCCAACTACCAGGGATTGGTGAAAAAAACATTGCGGGACATGTTTCCCGATGTCAACGGTCGCCGCGATAAACGTAAGCTTTACGGGCTGGTCGGCCCGGGAGCATCATTTCAGCTGCGGGGTATGGTGCTGCAGCACCCTGAGATCATCGGTGAAACCCGGGAGCTCTGGGTTCCGGCCGACGATGATGTCGATATGTTGATCAAGGGCCATATCAATCGGAATGTTGTCGAGGGCGAGCGGCGCTTGAAAGACAGTCAACTCGCCTGGATTGACCGGCTGGCGGCCGAAGGGCGAATCAGAAAACAGTTTAATGTGACCTTTTTCACCGCCGGCGACTCCCGAGAGCCCGAGCTGGCCGGTATCTGGGGTGCGGTCGTCGGCTCTTTCTTAACCCTGGTAGTGACGCTGATGCTTTCATTTCCCATTGGCGTGGCCGCCGCGGTCTATTTGGAAGAATTTGCGCCCAAGAATCGCTGGACGGATATAATCGAGGTCAATATCAACAACCTGGCTGCGGTGCCCTCGATTGTTTTTGGATTGCTGGGTCTGGCGGTGTTCCTCAACTTTTTCGGGCTCCCCCGGTCGGCCCCGGTGGTGGGCGGGCTGGTCTTGACCCTGATGACCCTGCCGGTCATCATTATTGCCAGCCGTTCGGCCCTGAAATCGGTGCCGCCTTCCATCCGCGAGGCGGCTCTGGGTGTCGGCGCCTCCAAGATGCAAATGGTATCTCATCATGTACTGCCCTTAGCATTGCCGGGCATGCTGACAGGAACCATTATCGGCATGGCTCGGGCCCTGGGCGAAACCGCACCGCTGCTGATGATCGGGATGGTGGCCTTTATCGTCGATATTCCGGCCGGGTTTACCGATCCATCCACGGCTTTACCGGTACAGATTTTTTTATGGGCCGACAGTCCGGAGCGCGCTTTTGTAGAGCGAACCTCGGCTGCTATCATGGTGTTGCTGGCCTTTCTCATTACCATGAATGCCGCTGCCGTTATTCTGCGCAAGCGCTTTGAAAGGCGCTGGTAGCCTTCTTAGCTATGCCCAAAAGATCTTGGCAATACCGGGGCGGGTTTTGTGCCGATCCCAATACAGGAGTGAGGATAAAAGCCCGTCCCTATCTTTTGGCGGCGAGAAAAAATAGGGAATAAACATAAAACCAACAGCAACCTAACACCAATCTAATGATTTGCAGTTAACTTCGGGACATTAATATCAACTGGATCAAATCAATGATCTAATTAATTCTCGAAGGAGGAAAAAAACTAATGAGAAAAGCAATTGTTCTAATGGTTATCACTGTGTTTGCGGCCGCATCGTTTAGTGTGGCCGGCGCCGCATCCGCCCGGGATTACATCAGTATCGTCGGCTCTTCGACGGTGTATCCCTTTGCAACGGTCGTGGCGGAGCAATTTGGCAAATCAACCTCTTTTAAGACCCCTAAAATCGAGTCCACCGGATCGGGCGGCGGCTTGAAGCTTTTTTGCGGCGGTGTCGGTGTCGAGCATCCCGACATCACCAATGCCTCGCGCCGTATCAAGCAGTCCGAGCTGGATCGCTGTGTCAGCAACGGTGTCAAGGAAGTCATAGAGGTAAAAATTGGCTACGACGGCATTGTAATGGCCAGCTCCAAGAAAGCCGCACCCCTCAAGCTGGCCCGCAAGGATATTTTTCTGGCACTGGCCAAAGACGTTCCTGATCCCAATGGCGGTGAGAAGCTGATTCCAAATCCCTACAAAACCTGGAAAGATGTCAACCCCGCTTTGCCGGCCAAAACCATCGAAGTACTGGGACCGCCTCCGACCTCCGGAACCCGCGACGCTTTTGTCGAACTGGCCATGGAGGGGGGCGCTAAAAAGTTTGCCTGGATCAAGGCATTGAAAAAGACCGCTAAGAGAAAATACAAGGCGGTTGCCCACACCATCCGTGAGGACGGTGCCTACGTCGAAGCCGGTGAGAACGACAACCTGATCGTGCAGAAGCTGGAGGCCAACCCCAATGCCCTGGGTATTTTTGGCTTCAGTTTTCTGGATCAGAACACCGATAAAGTTCAAGGTTCTATTGTAGACGGCGTCGAGCCGACCTTCGATGCCATCGCCGACGGGAAGTACCCGGTGTCGCGCCCGCTGTTCTTTTATGTAAAAAAAGCCCACATCGGCGTCATTCCCGGGATTCAGGAGTATCTTGAAGAATTTAGCAGTGACAAGGCCTGGGGCGATGATGGGTATCTGGCTGACAAGGGTATGATCCCAATGCCCGATTCCGAGCGGAGCAAATTTCGCTCAGACATTATGAACGTTCAAATTCTAATGTCCCTCAAGTAATAAACCCATTCAGGAGCAGACCGGTCGCATCCCGCCGGTCTGCTTCTTTATTTTTAAGTTGCCAGGGTACAAAATAGAAAATTGACCAATATTTTAATTGTGTTTGTTTATTGATTGACTCCGCCCGGGAGTTTTTGATGGAGTGCCATGATTTCACTCAGAGAAAAGAATGAGGCCGGTTTCGTGGAAGAATTACCGCAGGACAGCATCCAATCTCAAATCATTCACAAGGACAAGCGGGATCTGGTCAGTCGCGACAATCGCGAAACCGTCGGTGATATTACCGTCAAGAATCCGCGCATGACCTGCCGCAGCGTGGATGTTTTTTACGGCGAAAAGCAGGCCATCAAGGATATTTCCCTGGATATCGGCAACCACGAGGTGATTGCCATGATCGGGCCCTCGGGCTGCGGTAAATCGACCTTTATTCGTTGTCTGAACCGCATGAACGACACGATCGACGGCTGTCGCATCACCGGTGAAATAAAGCTCGACGGGATCGACATTTATGACAAAAATATCGACGTGGTGCCATTGCGGGCCCAGGTCGGGATGGTATTTCAAAAACCGAACCCATTTCCTAAGTCAATTTACGACAACATCGCCTATGGCCCCAAAATCCATGGACTCGCCCAAAACAAGGCGGAACTGGATGAAATCGTTGAAACCTCCCTGATCAAAGCCGGTCTTTGGGAGGAAGTCAAAGATCTCCTGGAGCACCCCGACACCGGCCTTTCCGGCGGGCAGCAGCAGCGGCTGTGCATTGCGCGTACCATAGCCGTGGGACCTGAGGTCATTTTGATGGACGAGCCCTGCTCCGCCCTGGACCCGATCGCCACAGCCGTCATCGAAGATTTGATCGATGAATTGTGCGAACAGTACTCGATTGTCATTGTTACCCACTCCATGCAGCAGGCATCCCGCGTCTCCCAGCGGACCGCCTACTTCCACCTAGGCGATCTCATCGAGGTCGGACCCACCGCTCAGATCTTCACCCGTCCCAAACACCAACTGACCGAGGATTATATCACCGGACGTTTCGGTTAGTAGAGGTACCTGCTTTCAGAAAAAATGAACTGAGAAATGAGTGCATTTTTACCAAGCTTTTCCAGTTTGGTTCAGAAATGGCCGGTATCGCGGAGGTTACAAGATCGTCTCGACCCAGTCCGTTACTTTTTCCCGGATTTGATCCCGAATTTTGCGCAAATCCGCCAGCTTTTGCGCATGCGTGCCCAATAAGTCCTCCGGATCCTTGAACGGCCAGTGAAAGCGTTTGGTAATTCCGGGAAAAACCGGGCATTGCCCGGCCGCAGTTTCATCGCAGACCGTAATGACGTAGTCATACAGGCGACCCTCTTTGAAGAATTCAAAGACACTGTCCGATTCGGCCTGAGACAGATCATAGCCGATTTCCTGCATCACTTCCACAACCAGCGGGTTTATCGTTTTGGGCTCCAGGCCGGCGCTCTCGATAAACATTTTGTCTCCGCCGATCTGTTTTAAAAAGGCCTCAGCTATCTGACTGCGGCCGCTGTTGTGGCCGCAGATAAACAATACTCGGATTTTATCCATGGTGATTTCTTTCTTGAAACGACCTGTTTATTTTTTCGTCGAACTCGCACCCAGCCGCTGCAGCATGCCAATGAGCGATTCCGCATTGGCATGGTATTTTTTCATGAATTGCAGTTGCAACATGATCAGACCCGCAGTGATGAATACACTTGTGGCTATAAATAAGATGATCTTCATATTATCAAATAGGTTTTCCTCGTTCCTAAAAGTTATCACTATATCTTTATTTGCTACTGTTTAGCCCATGGCTAGAAAAATATTAGAATCCGGTTAGGTTGGCGGTCCCCGATGCACGAATCCGGCTCGACTTCGCGACTTGGCCCATTTTCACTTTCTATTAGGCTGATGTAAATCGAGGCGACCGCGTTAGCCAATTTATAGCCATTTACCAACTTCATGGATAATTTGTTTTTTCCGATCAGTGCAGATATTACAGAGATCCTAACACAAACCTAACAATCCTATTTGTATCCAAATAATAGATACGGCGTTTAACCAGCGAGTCACTACCTTTGCACGCCAATCCCTATTGTGCGTATTCGAGCTCGCCGGTTAAATAAGAATAGTTGTATTATTTTAAAGTGGGTTATCTATTCAAACGCTAAACAGATGCACGTGAGAGAGGGCGGTTATGGTTTCAGGGAACTGCGACATTCGATATTCTGCGGTTCTGCGGTTCGCTTTTGATGTAGTTTCATATAAGATAATGGTGGGCTAGTTATTTGGCAGGTGGATTGAAAAGGTACTTCCCTTGCCGGGCGTGCTTTTGACGGTTACCTGGCCGCCGTGGGCCTGGGCAATATGCTTGACGATGGCCAGTCCCAGCCCGGTGCCACCCATCTTGCGGCTGCGGGCTTTGTCGACGCGATAAAATCTTTCAAAAAGCCGGGGCAGGTGTTTCTTGGCAATGCCGATGCCCTGGTCTTCAACCGCAATCTTTACCTCCGAATCGCTCAAATCCGCTGATAAGTGAATGGCGCTGTCCGGTTCGCTGTATTTAATGGCATTATCGAGCAGGTTCACGACGGCCTGTTCGAGCAGGGTGGGATCGAAAAAGGATTTCAGCTGTTCTTCGCAGGCAACATGGACGGCGATGTGTTTTTCTTCCGCCTTCGAGTGGCAAATTTGAATCGCGGATTTGAAGATATCCATAATCGGCATATTTTCGAACTGAATCGCCTGCCTCCCGCCTTCCTGCTCTATTCTGGAAAGCGACAGCAAATCGTCGATAATCGAGCTTAGCCGGTCAACATGCTTCTGGATGATGTCCAGAAAGCGTTGGGCTTCTTCAGGATTGTCGACGCTTCCCCGGTGGAGTGTTTCAACAAAACCCTTAATGGCGGTCAGGGGGGTTTTGATCTCATGGGATACATTGGCAACGAAGTCCTTGCGCATGTCTTCCAACCGCCGCAACTGGGTGACATCGTTAATCACGACCAGGGTACCGATCTGATCTTTGCCGGCATCCAGCAATGGAGAACTTTTTAAGTTTAAAATTCTCTCGCCGTTCTGGTACAGCACGATATCATCTTCTTTGGGCTCCCGGCCGGCAATGGCCTTGCGGATAAACTGCTGTAGCGGCAGGTTGCGGACGACTTCCTGGATGTTTTTGTCCTGGGAGTCAAGCGGATCACACTCAAACAGAACTGCTGCGGCCTGATTCATGGATATAATGCGCTCGTTGTTGTCAAAGGCGACGACGCCTTCCTGCATACTGGAGAGAACGGTTTCGAATTCATTGCGCTGGTTGATGATGGTATTGATGCGGTTGTCCAGCTGTGCTGCCATCTGGTTGAGGGCTTCCGCCAGTCCGGCCAGCTCTTCAGAATCCGGGGCTCTCAGATGCTGGCTGAAATCTCCGTCTGCGAATTGGCCCGCACTTTTTTTCATGGCCTCGATGGGCCGGGTAACACGGCGCGATATCCACAAGCTGATGCCGGCGGCCAGAAGGGCAATCAGCAGCCCGCCCAGACCGATTTTAAGTTGAATCGATTGCAGCTCACGGTCAATGAAAGTCGTCGGTATCGAGGCCCTGATAACCGCCTGAATGGGGCCGTTTTTATTGATGGGTCGTGCCACATACATCATCGGCTGCAGCAGGGTGCTGCTGTACCTGATCGATGTGCCGTTTTCTCCCCTCAGGGCTTTGGCGATTTCGGGCCGACCGGCGTGATTGTCCATGAGATCGGGCATCTCCCGGGAATCGCCGATCACTTGACCGGAAGGCAGTATGACGGTAAAGCGCGTTGCGGACCGACGCCCCATGGCTTTGCAAACGGCGTCAACCGATGGGGCGTTTAGGGGCTGCAAATGGGCGATGATCTGCTGTTCCAGCAGAATTGCTCTGACATTCAGATCAACGGCGGTCTGATCTAGAAAAAAGTGGCGCATCGAGCTGGACGCATACCAGCTGACGGCTGTCAGCGCGAGGAGGGTGATCAACAGGAATGATGGGAAAATCTGCCATATCAAGCGTTTAGGTTTCTTCATGGATTCTCCCGAAATCGATAGCCGACTCCCCGGACCGTTTCGATGTAGGCTCCAAGGGAACCCAGTTTTTTGCGCAGCCCGACGATCTGCACATCCACGCTGCGATCGGTGACCGGGTAATCGTCACCGCGCACGGCGTCCACGATCTGGTTGCGGGTAAACACCCACCCCGGCCTGCGGGCCAGAATATAGAGCACTTGAAATTCGGTATAGGTCAGATCAATAGGTGTGCCCGCGGCCGATACACTGCGCCGGCCGGGATGAATTTCCAATTCGTGAATCCGAACAACAGCAGAATCGTCTTCCGGATTGGCGGCGCGTCTGCGCAGAGCAGCGCGGACTCTGGCAATCATCACTCTGGGGCTGAAAGGCTTGGTGATGTAGTCATCGGCGCCCAGTTCGAGTCCGGTGACGATATCGGCCTCTTCTCCTTTGGCGGTCAACATCACAATGGGAATATGCCGGACCTTCTCGTGGGCCTTTAATTTTTTGGTGACTTCAAGACCGTCAATGCCCGGAAGCATCAAATCAAGGACGATTAAATCGAATGGTTCGCTGCGGGCTTTTCGGAGGGCCTCTTCCCCGCTTAACGCCCCGGTGACCTGATATCCCTCTTTTACCAGATTGAACCTGACAAGTTCAAGGATATCCTCCTCGTCGTCTACCACTAGAATTCTTTCTCTTGGCATAATGGTGTCTCTTTGTTTAGCTGATTGAATATCGGCAGTGATATCAGAAAAATAAAAGGATAGTTGATTGTGTCGATGATCAAATCAGTATTAATAAATTTACCCTAGATCAGCAAACTATTTCTTTATTGTTATCGCAAAGTTAATATTTGGTTATTTTCCTGTTAGCGCGGCCTCCGGCAAAAGGTCAGCCGGTCTGATCGGAAAAAAAACGCAAGTCAATTTATCTCTCACGGAGCCCGCAGAGTTCTCAGAGAAAAATAAAAAAAAGCGCTCTGCGCTCAGCGGGCTCTGCGAGATATTTAATGAAGTTTTCCACGAGCTGGGGCCGCTGGCTAAAGGGCAGCCAGTCTGATCAAGGGAAGAAACGTTGAAAAAGCGAATATCGAATAATGAATGTTCCGCCGGAGGCGGATCGAAGGAATGTATTCTGTCTATTTTTAATAAAAGATTGAGCGGCTTGTCGGGTCGTAGCCGAAGGCGAAGCCTGAAGCGAAACCACCCTTCGAAATTCGATCCGCCTGCGGCGGAATATTCTGCGGTTCTGCGGTTCGCTTTTGTTGTAGTTTCATATAAGATCGACAGAATACAAGCCATCACATCTCAGCCCTCCCCTATCGCCGCACCGGTCAATCCCGGCGGATACCTTGAAGGCGATCCGATCGACCCCTCCCAAGGAGATCCAATGATAGCGACCGTGCCGACCCTGGTCGACATGACTCTGGCGGCTATCAACCACCTGGACGACAACCCGAAAGGCTTTTATTTGAGTGTCGAAGGCGGCGCCTGCGACTGGGCCATGCACGGCAATTCGATTGCCCGCATGATCGAAGAGCACACCGACTTCAACAATACCGTGCAGGCGGTGATCGACTATCTCGATGCCAACACGAACGGCAATAATTGGGAGAATACACTGCTGATCGTCACCTCGGACCACGACCACAATCTGTATGGACCCAAATCCGATGAGCTGGCCTTCCAAGATGTCTCGGACGAAGGCCCCGGTCAAAACCCCGGTCACATCTGGCATGACAACAGCCACGGCAACCAACTCGTACCGGCGTGGATTCGCGGTATCAACGCCGACCTGCCGGTTGAGATGATCGACGGACTAGATCCGGTCCATGGCTGGTATATCGACCAGGTCGATCTTGGAAAAATTATGATGAAAAGCGTGAAGTAGTCACCAAAGTAAAAACCCGTCTCCGGTTAAGGAGACGGGTTTTCCCCTCCAACTTACCCCTGGCAACCCCGCTGCCTTTTCCGCCGAAGCGAAAGTAGGCCGGAAGCTTTGCGCCCCACTTTTTCAAGTGGTTTGCCATTGACAGGTTCCGTCGGAACGTTCCAATACAATAATCGGTAGTTATTGGAAATACTTTAGAAATAATTACAATATTGCCTCTGCGCGGCGGACTGTTCTGCCCTTTCCCGGAGAGATTCCTCAAATTAGCGATCGTCACGGGGGCGAATTTTGGTTATAAAAACTCTTGACGAGCAGACGCTATCTGGATAATATATGAACATATGTTCATATAAAAAAAATAGGAGGATCCAATGGGAAGCGCCCGGGCCAAAATCTTGGAGGAAAATGGCTGCCTGGTGAGGATCGTTCATCTTGACAGGGTTGAAAAGGCGCGCCAGGAGATCATTGTCGAACGTGAATTGGATCGACTGTCTCTTATCTTCAAAGCACTTGGAGATCCGAACCGACTTAAAATTGTAATGGCGCTTAATAATGTCGAAATGTGCGTATGTGACCTGGCGGCCTTTACCGGGTCCAGCGAATCCGCTGTATCCCATCAACTGCGCCGCCTGAAAGACCTGGCTCTGGTCAAAAGCCGCCGGGATGGTCAAATTGTCTATTACGCATTGGATGATGATCACGTGTCGCAACTGATGGAAGTCGGAAGGCAGATGACGGATGTCGGATGACAGAGGACAGAAGACGGATGACGGATGACAGAAGACAGACGACGGACGACGGATTACAGACGACTGATATAAGATGGGCCTAAACATTGGCCTGATATCAGAAAAAAATTAAAGTTGCTGTTTGTTTAAGCTAAAATGATTTAAATCCTTACTTGTCTGTCCTCTGTCCTCTGTCTTCTGACAAAGAAAGGAGAGAATCGTAAATTGAACTTTGTAGTCAACGTGCTGGCCGCCTCATGGCACCTGCTGCTGGACGCATCGGTTTACATCTTGTTTGGTTTGATCGTCAGCGGGTTGCTGCGGGTTTTTCTCAACCCCAACACGGTGGTCAAACACCTCGGCCGCGGACGTTTTGCGTCCGTTTTTAAGGCCGCTTTTTTGGGCATTCCCATCCCCTTGTGATCCTGCGGTGTATTGCCGGCAGCCGTGTCGCTGCGGAAACAGGGTGCCAATCGGGGTGCCACCACGGCCTTTTTGATCTCAACCCCGGAATCCGGTGTGGATTCCATATCGATTACCTACGCCCTGCTGGACCCCATCATGACGGTGGCGCGGCCGGTGGTCGCCTTTGTGACGGCTTTCACGGCCGGTTTTTCCGAAAATCTTTTCAGCTATAGCAAGGAAGCCCGCGAGATCATACCGGACCTCAGGTGCCCGGTGGATGGCTGCTGCGACGGTATCAACTGCGATGCCCGTGAACACAGCCGGCACCACAGCTTTTATGAAAAATTGAGGGCCGGATTCGCCTATGCTTTCAAAGACCTCTGGAACGATATTGCCGCCTGGTTTCTTTTCGGGTTGTTGCTGGCGGGACTCATCACCGTTCTCATTCCGGATGACGTTTTCAGCCGTTACCTTGGTCATGGCCTGCCGGCCATGTTGCTGATGTTGGCAGTCGGGATTCCCCTGTACATCTGCGCCACGGCCTCGACGCCGATCGCGGCCGCGCTGATTTTAAAAGGTGTCAGCCCGGGAGCGGCCCTGGTGTTTTTGCTGGCCGGACCCGCCACCAACCTGGCTTCCCTGACGGTGCTGATCGGTACCCTGGGCAAACGCGCCACCGCTATCTATTTGTCGGCGATTGCGGTCTGCAGTGTGGTATGCGGCCTGGCACTTGATCAAATATACGGGGCCTGGGGTGTGTCGGCCCAGGCCATCGTCGGGCAGGCCTCCGAGGTGGTGCCGCTATGGTTGCAATGGGCCGGCGCGCTGGTGGTGGTGCTGCTTTCCATCAAACCGGTTTGCAACATAATTTCTTCGCTGCTGATACGCAGGGGAAAAGGACCGCCCAAACCTTCTCAATCCGCCACGGTGCAGCCGGAAATGGTGTCCCTGCCGTCGTCATCGAACTGCGGGCCGACATGAAATTGCTCATCCTGAGGATCAGGCGATCCTTAAAACTGGGCGCGGGTTTCCACATAAATTGTACTTTTTTCTTGACAAACACGCCGGAAAGATTAATATTTGCAAATTTTGAACCGGGTATTAAAATATAAGCAACGGGAGGCCGATCCGATGTACGCAGTAGTCAACACAGGCGGTAAACAATATAAAGTCCGGCAGGGCGATTTGTTAAGGGTGGAAAAACTTTCCGGGGACGTTGGCAGCCCTGTGACGTTTGACCGGGTTTTGATGTATTCCGACGGGGAAAACGTCAGCATCGGTCAGCCGTTGCTCGATGGTGTCGCGGTTGAGGGGCATATCGTGGAACAGGGCAAGGCCAAAAAGATTATCGTTTTCAAATACAAACGGCGCAAACGCTTTCGGCGTAAAAAAGGACATCGCCAGGATTTTACAGCTGTGGTGATCGACAGCATCAAGGCCAAAGGCACCAAGGCTGCGAAACCGGCCAAATCCAAATCCGAGACCGCGACGGAAGCCGAGCAGCCTGAGGCCAAAAAGGCGGCACCCAAAAAAGATGTGCCCAAGGAGGCCCCTGCCGAGCAGGCCGCGGCTGAAAAAAAGGCCAAAGAGTAATTAGGTCAGCGAATTTGAATCACATCTAAGGAGCAACAAGGAGTCTAACGATGGCTCATAAAAAAGCAGGCGGCAGTTCCAAAAACGGTCGCGACAGCAATGCACAGCGGCGTGGCATCAAACGCTACGGCGGCGAACCGGTTAAGGCCGGCAATATTATAGTTCGGCAGCTTGGCACCCAATTCCATCCCGGTGAAAACGTCGGAATGGGCAAAGATTACACCCTCTTTGCCAAGATCGAGGGGCGGGTTGCCTTCGAAAGATATGGTCGTTCGCGTAAAAAAGTCAGTGTATATGCAGAGTGAAATTTTTTGACGAAGCGTTCATTACCGTTCAGTCCGGAGACGGCGGCCGTGGATGCGTGAGTTTCCGGCGGGAGAAATTCGTTCCCCGCGGCGGTCCCGACGGGGGCGACGGGGGCAAAGGCGGTAATGTCGTTTTTAAAAGCTCGGCGCACCGGCGCACGTTGTACCCTTTTCGCTTCAAACGGCAACTCAGGGCCCAAAACGGTTCTCACGGGCAGGGAAAACAGAAAACCGGCAAAAAAGGCGATGATCTTATCGTCGAGATCCCGCCCGGAACTATCGTCATCAATGAAGAGACCGGCGAAATCATCAAAGATTTCAACCAGCCCGATGAAACCTGCACAATAGCCCACGGCGGCCGCGGCGGTCAGGGAAACTCCCGATTCAAAACTTCCACCCATCGTGCACCGCGGTTTGCCCAGCCCGGTGAGCCCGGTCGGTTTCTAAGGCTCAAACTCGAACTCAAACTTCTAGCTGATATAGGGATTATCGGCTTGCCCAATGCCGGCAAATCGACCCTTATCAGTGCCATCTCTTCGGCAACCCCCAAAATTGCAGACTACCCTTTCACCACCCTGACCCCGACCCTCGGCGTGGTTCAGGCCGGGTGGGGCGAGCCCTTCGTAGTGGCCGATATACCTGGCCTGATTGAAGGCGCTCATAAAGGGATCGGGCTCGGCACCCGCTTTCTGCGTCATATCGAACGCACCCGGGTTCTGGTTCACCTGATCGACACCTCCGCCTTGGACTTAAAGAACCCTCTGGCAGAATACGATAGCATCAACCGGGAGCTGGCCCATTACAGTTCAGAGCTGACGGGCAAGCCCCAGATTGTGGTTTTGAACAAAATGGATCTGCCCGACACGCTGCCGGCGGCTAACGCGTTTAAGGCCGCCGTTAAAGACCGGGAGGTGCTGCAGATTTCGGCAGTTACGCGCAAAGGCGTCAGGAGACTGACCTCCAAAATGGTTGAAACCCTCGAGCGCTTTGCGTCCCAACCGCGACAAGCTTCGTCTGCCCAAAATCAAGGGCTGCGATTATGAAAACGGATACTAGTCTTAAATCAAGTTTCGAACAGGCCAAGCGGGCCGTGGTGAAGGTGGGCAGCAATGTGCTGACTGCCGACAATGGACTTAACCTGAAAGCGATGGGCTCAATTGCCCGCCAGATCTGTAAATTGATGGACAGCGGCCTGGAAGTGATTCTGGTGTCCTCCGGGGCAATGGCATCGGGTGTTAAAAAGATCGGTCTCGCCCAGCGGCCGGACGAGCTGCCCAAGCGCCAGGCGGTAGCCGCCATCGGTCAGGCCGGCCTGATGATGGAATACGAAAAAGTGTTTGGCCGCCATAAACAAAAGGTTGCCCAGATATTGCTCACCAGCGAAGACCTTTCCAACCGCAAACGCTATTTAAACGCCCGCAATACCCTCAACACCCTGCTGTCATGGAAAGTGGTCCCCATCGTCAATGAGAACGACACCGTCTGGGTCGAGGAAATCAAGCTGGGGGACAACGATAACCTGGCCGCAATGATCACCCTTTTGATGGATGCGGACGTATTGATCAACTTGACGGATATCGACGGTTTGTATACTCAAGACCCCCGGGTGCATCCGGACGCCGAATTAATTCCCAGGGTTACCCGCATAACCAGGGAGACCGAGCGCTACGCGGGGGATATTCCCGGCGCACTGGGTACCGGCGGCATGATCAGTAAAATCAAAGCCGCCGGGAAAGTCAATTCGGCCGGCGTGCCCATGGTGATCTCCCGGGGCGACAAACCGAATATTCTGCTCAAGCTGTTTGCCGGGCAGCAACACGGGACCTTTTTCGAACCCAAAACCCAACGGCTGGCCAGCCGCAAGTGCTGGATCGCATTCTCGCTAAAGCCTCAGGGAACTCTCAAAATCGATGACGGGGCCGCCAACGCCCTTTTGAGGAACGGCAAGAGTCTGTTGCCCAGCGGTATCCTGGAAGTGAGCGATGATTTTGGGGTGGGGGCACCGGTGGAATTTGTCGACCACCGCAACGAAGTCCTGGGAATCGGCCTGGTCAACTACAGCTCTGCTGAAATCAAAAAAATCATGGGCCTGAAATCCAATCGGATCAAGCAGGTCCTGGGGCATAAATCCTACGACGAGATCATTCACCGGGACAACCTAGCCATTACGGCGGCGGTGGATGGTTGAAAACCGGATGTCGGGTACCAGATGCCGGATACCGGATACCGGATGCTCGATTCTGGATACTTGATACTCGATATTGGAGACTGGTTTCTGGTCACTTGTCGCTGGTCCCCGGTCCCCGGTTGCTGGTCACTGGTGACTGGTCGGCGCAGGTGATCGATCCTGCTATTTTGGCAATTGGTTAGTAGGCCTTATTTAAACCGAATCTCCGTCTCCGTGTCATCGGGATTATTCATGGGCACAAAGGATTTTGTTTCCAGTAAATATGAATATCGAGATTCCTAAAGTCGCAGGCCGGTCAAGAGCCTTCAGATACCGGAGACAAAAGCCCTGCAATCCGTTGTCAGGAGTCAGTAACTAGAAACCAGAGACCAGAGACCAGTGACCAGTATCGAGGATCAATTCTAAATTGCGAATATTTGGCGTTACCACTGTATTAACTTGAGCAATCGGATTATAGTTATGACCATCGAATCCACCATCACAGAAATGGCCGCAGCGGCCAGGCAGGCGGCCGCTGAACTGGCCCGTGTTTCCAGCAGGCAGAAAGACGAAGCTTTGTTGGCCATGGCCGCCGGGCTCGAGAAGGGGGCTGATTATATTCAGGCGGAAAATAAAAAGGACCTGTTGAGATCGGAAGAACTGGGCCTCTCCGGCGCCATGATCGACCGGCTGACCGTTAAAGATGCGACTGTCGCTGCCATGATCACCGGCCTCAAGGAGGTTGCCCGCTTAGCCGATCCGGTCGGGGTGATGGGCCCGACAACGGTGCGGCCCAACGGGTTGCAGGTCGCCCGCATGCGCATACCCCTGGGGGTTATCGGCATTATTTACGAGTCCCGGCCCAATGTTACCGTCGATGCTGCCGGGTTGTGCCTGAAAGCCGGCAATGCCGTCATTTTGCGCGGCGGGTCGGAGGCCTTTTATTCCAACCAGGCCCTGGCGTCTGTCATCGCCGAGGCCCTGGAAAATTCCGGGCTGCCCCGGAAGGCGGTTCAGGTGGTGCCGGTTCGGGAACGCGAGGCCGTGTATGCCCTTTTAAGCCAGGAAGAATTTATCGACCTTATCATCCCCCGGGGCGGTGAAGGACTGATTCGTTCGGTGGTGGAAAACTCAAAAATTCCGGTGTTAAAGCATTACAAGGGCGTGTGTCATATATACGTCGATGCCGACGCCGACCTGGATATGGCTCAGAATATTTGCCTGAATGCCAAAGTCCAGCGACCCGGTGTGTGCAATGCCATGGAGACGATGCTGGTGCACCGCTCGGTGGCCGGAACTTTTCTGCCGGCTGTGGCCGCTCGCTTTGATGAGGCGGGGGTGGAGCTCAGGGGCTGTCCCGAGACCTGCCGCATTTTGCCCGCTGCCCAAAAAGCCCGGGAGTCTGATTGGCCGGCGGAATATCTGGATTTAATTCTATCCGTCAAGGTGGTCGACGACATGGACGAGGCCCTGGGGCACATTGCGGTATACAGTTCCAATCATTCGGAGGCCATCGTGACCCGCGATTACGAGCGCGCCAGACGGTTTGTGCGCGAAGCTGACTCTTCCGTCGTTCTGGTGAATGCATCGACGCGGTTCAACGACGGCGGGCAGCTGGGACTCGGTGCTGAAATCGGCATCAGCACTTCCAAACTGCATGCTTTCGGCCCCATGGGCGTCGAGGAATTGACCACCTCCAAGTTCGTGGTACAAGGCAGCGGTCAGATACGGGAATAGCACCATATGTCAAGTTTGAGCTTGCGTGAGGGTTTCCTGCTGTATAACAATAAGAAATTACAAATAACAAATCCCAAATATCAAACAAATCCCAATGACCGATCCGCCTCCGGCGGACAAAACATGCCAGCTAATCGATTTCATAAGATAAAATGAGATATGGGTATATTTCCGATGTTTTGATCATTGGGTATTGAGATTTGGGAATGATTTGTAATTTGGTACTTGTGGCTTGAGATTTTTTCCTGGATTTACCGATATTCGGTCTTTTTCTAATAACGAATAACCATTAACATATAACTGGTGTTTTTATGCGAATCGGTTTATTCGGCGGGACCTTCAATCCGGTGCACCTGGGGCATCTGCGAGCGGCCGTGGAAGTCAAGGCGGGATTCGATCTGGACGAGATATTTATGATTCCCGCAGCTTTGCCGCCGCACAAAGCGTCCGGCGAGGTGGCCGCCGCCGCCGACCGGATGTACATGCTCAACCTGGCCCTCGAAGCCGATGCCAATCTGAAGGTTTCCGATGTCGAGTTGAAGCGCTCCGGTCCGTCGTACACCATCGACACCGTGCACCATTTCCGACGGGTTCTGCCGGCCGGCACCCGGCTGCATCTGATCATGGGTTTGGATGCTTTTCTCGAGATCGATACCTGGAAATCCTACCAGGAGTTGCTGGCTCAGATCCCTCTTATTGTTGTCAATCGGCCTGCCGGCGGTTGCCGGATGAACGGCTCTCCCTGGAAACGTATGGATGATTTTATTGCCGCCGGATTACCGGCGGACTACCGCTTTTCAGCCACCCGGTCCGCTTACCTTGCCAAGGGCCGGCAGCCGATTTATGTTTTGGAGGTGACGTCCCTGGATATTTCCTCAACCGGAATTCGCCGCTGCATACGCGAGCACCGCTCGATAAGTTATTTAGTGCCCCAAAAGGTGGCCGATTATATTGGAGCTAAAGGAATTTATTTATGACCGAGAAAACGGATCCCGATCTGGATCTATATGTTAAGGCCTTGCTGGGAAAAAAAGCATTGAACGTGGCGGTTCTGGACGTGGCCGATCTGACATCATTCGCCGACACTTTTATTATTTGCAGCGGGCGGTCCAACCGGCAGGTCGGTGCGATCACCGACCATATCAAAACCGAGTTGAAAAAACATAAAATAAAGCCCCTCAGCGTGGAAGGCTCCAGAGACGGTCACTGGATGCTGCTCGACTACGGACATGTGATCATCCACGTATTTTACGACCCGATGCGGGAATTCTATGACCTGGAAGGGTTGTGGGTGGATGCCAAAAGAATCGAGACACCGGCTCTGAAAAAGGCCGCCGAGAGATCCGACCCCGCGAATCAGGCGGACGAAATTTGAGCCGAATTATTTCAACTGTCCGTCAAGCTTGTGAAATTTTCATGCCATATATGCTGTAGATTCCAGCGATGCCATTTCAATTAAAACTTGTGTTTCCTGCTTCGTTATGCGCGTTAGGGCATGAAAATTTATGATAGCGCTTTCAAGCCGGTGCTGACCGAATCGGCAATGGCAAAGTCGCGTTCCTCGAAAATCTCCTTGACGAATATGTTCAGGGCGCAAAGCACCATGCGGCCGTTCTTTTGTTTCAAGTCTCTGGTTGTATTCAGGAACACCCTCACTCCGGAGCTGCTCAGATATTCGAGGGCGCTTAAATCAAACAACAGGCTGCAATTGTCCCCGGCCAGAACGTCCCGGATCGCGCGGTCCGCCTCGTCTGCCGATGCAGCATCCAGCCGTCCTCTAAGTGCAATACAAATAACGCCGTTTTCCTCCTTGAATCGTATTTCCATTTTCGATTTCCCCTCTCATTCGGTGATCGCGCCGATCTGTTAAAGCCTACAATGGCCTTTACAGGCGGTCTTTGGTGCTGTTAGATTAGAAACCGCCACAAATGTTGTGATAGTTCTATATCTATCGAGGCGGAGTGAAAGATTGATGAAAATAGTTTGAAAAATGGATGAAAAATAAAGGAACAATCAGATGGCAGAAGATTCAAAGCCCTGCACCATGATTACCGACTATATCACCGGCCGGGTGGTGCCCAATGTCGGCGCAGAAGAAAACCGCCAGGCAGTGGAGAAATTTCTAGTGGCGGAAAAAGGGTATCGCAAGGATGACATCCAGGTCGATGTCGATATTGCCCTGACCGTTGCCGGAAAGCCCTATCGCTCCCAGGTGGACCTGGTGGTCAGTGCGGGCGACGGCAAAACTCGTTTCATGGTTTTTAAGTGTGCCGCCGGTTCTCTGGGATCCCGCGAACGGGAGATCGTTGCTGCTGCCCGGTTGCTGGACGAGTACCAGATCCCCCGGGCGGTGGTCTCCGACGGCAGGACAGCCGTTGTCCTGGACACGCTGACCGGGAAAAAACTCGGTGAAGGGCTGGCCGCAATCCCCTCGAGGCAAGCGGCTGGCGCCGAACTCGAAACCTTTACTCGGCCGGCATTTCCCGCTGAACGCCGCGAACGCGAAAAATTGATTTTTCGAACCTACGACGTTGAGAATGTGAACGTGCAAAGAAATGTTTGACCTTGGTCTCTTGGCAGGTGCGGTTCGATTCAAGATGCCAGAAGCTTCGGTCAGCGCCTTTTCGAAACGCTCTAGACGATATATACTATCTCCATCAAGAAGTTAATTCTTCGCACAATTCTTTGGGCACCTTTAGTATATACTTCATCTTTTCCCGATTATCACTGATAATGACATAACGAATAAGGATAGATTGTGAGAGCGAAGCGAACCACAATCTTATCCTGTAGTTGGACAAGCCCGATATGGGAAGCACGGATCCTATATATAAGCAAATATATTTTTTGGGCGCAGGAGGCGATGCAG
>Ga0209052_1000092_pt1 | contig 44972 bp, 40 predicted proteins | sample WorMetHEROISLAND_2_FD_187409 | JGI IMG/M metagenome (GOLD analysis project Ga0209052, IMG submission 187409) | Marine gutless worms symbiont microbial communities from Max Planck institute for Marine Microbiology, Germany - Olavius sp. 4 HERON... | ecosystem: Host-associated > Annelida >...
CGAGCTTCCCAGACGCACACGTCTTCGTGCGGGCATTGCGGGCGATCCAGGCCGTCACTGCCTGCAGCGGCGCTCCCTGAGCTTTCACTCCATCCCCATTGGATGCGTCAATCCGATCGACGGCGTGCTCGCAAAGCGCCGACGGGCGCTTTTTGCACCGTCCCGATCCACTGTGTACATCGCACACGAATCATCCGCAGTATGTGTAAGATTCGGTGCGTCTGGGTTCCCATGAAAGCCCGCATCGCGATTCTTCACCAACGACTCGCCATCCAATTGCCCAGCCCTGGGTTCAAGGCCAGAATCGAAGCTAGCGGTGAACGATGCGGGTTAGTTGTCTTTGTTGAAAACAAAGGAACAGAGTTTATCGAGTTTCAGCACCGGTGTTTACTCGGGATCGACAGGTATCAGCGTCGCCTCAAGGGATGGAAACTGCTCTGCTTTATTCTTTATAACCAGGCGCTTACTGTTTGGCGACAGATTCCATGACTCCGTTCGATCCCACGCATGCTCCATGCATTTTTGGTAAGCTTTATATAATACGCTCTTTCTTTTCCTCCGTGTAGCGATCATGAAGTTCAAGTACGCCACAGGCACCACGGGTTTTACAATGATAATGATATTGCTGATTCCTACACGCATTCTTGCCGTTTTTGATTACCGCTTTACTATGATATTTGCCACAAGCATATACTTTCTTTTCAAGAATCATGACTAAAAATTTGGTTGAATTTGCAAATAACCACTATACCATGCCATTTAAGGATCTATATAACTTTAGCACTGCAACCGCAGTGCTAAGGCGTATGTTATGCGAGGAAAAAACAAGTATTTCAGGCGTTCACACCTTTCGAAAGCTAAGTTCAGACGGATTGTACCCTAACTTTACGCACGACTTACCGGCCTCGAAAATCGCCAAGTTGAGTGACGTAAGCCGTCCGACGCCCAATCAGTTGTTATTCAAACTACGGACCTGAATTGCTCAGCTTTGTGACGTCTTATCGCCCCTCTCCGGCGAGGTTGAAGTCGATGACTCCTGTTTCGGCGGGTGCCGCGTTCGGGGGAAGAAAGGGCGCGGGGCCGGAGGTAAAATGATTGTCTTCGGGATTCTGGAACGTCACGGGAAAGTCCACACGGAAATCGTTCCGAATGCCGCCAAGAAGCCCTACAGACCGCGATCCGGGGCCAGGTACCCTTAACCGCATCATCCACTCGGACGGCTGGAGGGGCTACGATGGGCTGGTGAATAGGGGGTACAAAAAGCATTTCCGCGTGAATCCATGGTCAGCATGAATTTGCCCGTGGTAATTGCCCTACCAATGGTATTGAACCATTCTGGTCATATGCCAAACGAAGGCTTGCAAAATTCAATGGTGTTCCACGAAAAATTTTTCATCTACACCCGAAAGAATGTGAATTTAGATTTAATCATCGAGAGGAAAACTTATATGAGGAGAACTTATATGTAGAATACTTATCTCTGCTGAGAGAAAATCCTCTCTAAAGTTATCTAGATCTAATTTAATAATTAGCCACTATCGATTTCTTAGGGTCGGTTTGCTAATATTGAGAATTTGGCGAATGGTAGTGGTGGTCTTGGTGGTGATAAATTTTTAACTGATAGCGTGGTTGATCGTCCAGGTCTACCGGGCCGCACAGCGGTCCAACCTACCTTCTACTAGTTAAAGACCACCACCACCCACGGTGGAACTAGTACCCCCTTTCACCTTAATTTTACGTTCTCAGCGCGACGAGAAGCGGTCAGATGCGAGGCGCACGAGCGCAGGAATAGCTACTCCTAATTTCAAGCTCGCGCAACGACGCAGCTGGCCGTTTCCCGTCGCGCCCGAAGGGAGCCCCCCCAACCCGCCAAGGCAGCGTTACAGCGCGCGGGGAATACTCACTCTATATGCCAAGCGCTGTAACGCTGCCTTGGCGGGTTGGGGGCTCTGAAAGCGCAAAATAAGGTGATACAGGGGGTACTAATATCAGTGCCGAAGTAACGATAGTATAGAAGTTGTTTTGTGCCGCAATGAGCAGGTTTCCGTGGAACCAAGAATTCACACGAATCGACACGAATGTTTCCATCGGCACAAAAACCCCTGCTCCCTCCGGGAGGGTGTCGCAACAGACCTTCTCCCGCCGGGAGGAGCTTACCTTGAGCGCAGCGAAAGGGCTTGAGGAGAGGGGATCGAGTACGGATGCGCTCAACCAGCGGCAACCTCAAGCCGGCAGGGTCCTTGAGGTAAGCGCCAAACCGATGCTATCGGTACTTCGGCATCTCTGTACTCGATGCAAGCCGTGGGGCCAGAGGCCAAAGTTTGTTCGAATCCCTGACATGAGGCCGTGGATTCGGAAGCAAAGCGAAGCGACCGGCTGTCCCCGAGAAGCCACGCTCAAGCGCCCCCATGTGGCAGCCCCGACCACCATTCGAGTAAGCGTTCGAACAGGGCCTCGTTCTCCGCCGCGATGGCCATGCGCGGCTCCAACGACAAGCTCTCGGCCGGTAGTCCTCCACTGTGGGCAAAGAGGCGCGACGCGGCTCCCGCTTCGGAGGCAATCAGCCGGCCCGCGGCATAGTCCCACAGCTTCTGCCCCCCGTGGAGATAGAGCTGGATGCGCCCGGCCGCCAGCCAGCACCAATCCAGGGCGATAGATCCCAGGTTGCGCTGTGAACAGAAGGGTGACTGTCCCCCCATACTGGGCAGATCTTCCTTGGGCAAGCGCTTGAGGTCGACGATCGCCAGACACTCGCGCAGCTCGGTCCGTCCCGATACCAGGCGCAACGGCTCCCCGCCGTGGAAGGCCCCGACGCCGCGCTCGGCGCAAAAACACTCGTCGTGCACCGGATCGACGATGCAACCCAGGACCGGCTCACCCCCTCGCAACAGGGCGAGGGAGATGCAGAAATAGGGAAACCCATAGGCGTAATTGCTCGTGCCGTCCAGGGGGTCCAGGCACCACAAGCCGACGTCGACATCAGCGAGCAACCGCTGCTGCACCTCCAGGGTCATCTCCTCTCCGAGCACCGGGATCCCGGGCCAGATGCGACCCAGCTCGTCGCAGATCCGCTGCTGCGTCGCTAGATCCGCCTCCGTGATCAGGCTGCCATCGACCTTGGAACGGGTGGCTGTATGTCGGAAACGGGGCATGATCTCCGCCTCGGCAACGGAGCGCAGCAGGGAGCAAAGGCGATCCAGCTCAGGGCTCATGAGTTTTTCTCGATTCGGGGCACAAGGCACAGCGTACACAGCCCATACCCAGTGGTATCAAGAGGGTGTTCCCGAGGAAGAGACGAGAACGGATAAAAAGCTGCCCGGTTAAAACGGAACCCAACGTCCAGCGCCCTGTTGCGTCAGGCCACGTTCGACGCCGTGCCTGTCCGGGCGCGGTCCCGGATGATTCGGCGTTGGTTTTGGGAACCGGCGTGTCGGGTTACGGCGCGGTCGGCCCGGTTGCCGTGCTTCAGGATCGGACAGCGCGCCTAACCCGACCTACACCCAAGGCAAGGTCTGCGCGGGCAGGCCGCGCCGGGGTTCATGTGAGTGGAGTGGACAGGTTGCGTTAAGACACCAGCACTGGCGCCACAGGAAATCAGCGAGCCTTTATGCGTCGCAACGCAACAGGTCCCGGTTCCCCAAACAACGCCGAATAATTCAGGACTGCTTTTAGCCAAACAGCTTCTAACTCTCAACCAACCGTCTTCATATGTCAAATGGCCGTAACAAAAGTAATGCCAGGCTCGCTCCCTCGCCCCCCTCGGAGCAAAGGGGGCTTGGCACGCCGTGCCCCTACGATATTGCGGCTCAAAAACAGAGTATCGCGGTATTCCGTTTCCTTGATTTTCAATTACCTGTAGCACCCGGAACCTGAACACGGGGCGGACGTCTCCTTTCGCGATTCCCTCCCTCGGTAACATCGAACCTGCAGTATCCTGGATGTAACAGTCGAACCTTTGTTATCAATGAATTCGGCGCCCCGCTGTACTAGGAATTGTTGATATTTAACTTTAACCGACTACTTTAACATGTCAAATGGCCGCAACATTCCAGCGGTCCGCACAGCGGACCCCACAGTCAATCAAATGGTTAGCGCAAGGTCCACCGCGCGAACTTTCTAAGTTTCAACATGCCCCTAGGGATTGTCGATATTCAATGCTTTAATCTGTGCTCCATCTGTACCCTTGCGGTAACCCGGCATAGAAGTTCGTAGGGGATGGTACACGCCCACTCCGCGATTTCGTCCACCGGCAAGCCTGCACCCCAGAGGGTGACGGGATCGCCCACCGCAGGATCGGGCAGCCCCCGCAGATCGATGCTGATCATGTCCATGGATACGCGGCCCACCAGCGGCGCCCGCCGTTCGCCTACCAGCACCGGAGTCCCCGTGGGTGCGTGGTGCGGATAACCGTCGCCGTAGCCGATGGCCGCCACCCCCACCGGCATGTCCTCCGGGCAGACATAGGTGCCCCCGTAACCGATGCGATTCCCCCGAAGCAGGGCGCGCACGGCGATGAGCCGCGTTTCGAGCCGCATGACCGGTCGCAGCCCCAGCTCGGCGGCGGTCCGCCCGTGCAGGGGCGAGGCTCCGTAGAGCATAATACCGGGGCGCACCCAGTGGGTGCAGGATGCGGGAAAGGCCAAGATGCCGGCGGAGTTACCGATACTCAAGTCGTGCTTTGCGGCGGGGTCGAGGGCACGCAGCCGATCACATTGCAGCTGCGTGAACCGGCCGTGCGGGTCGTCCGCCTGGGCCAGGTGGGTCATGAGTCCCACCGACCCCGCGATCCCCGGATCGGCGTTCAAGCGCACGAGCAGATCCGGCACCTCCCGCGGATCAAACCCCAGTCGGTGCATACCCGTATCCACCTTGATCCAAACTCGCAGGGGCCTGGTGGTTCGGGTCCGCTCCAGGAGCGCCACCTGTCCGGGCTGGTGCAACACCGGCTCAAGCCCGTGCTCGCGGGCGGCGGCGAGCTCCTCGTCGAGCAGGAATCCCTCCATGACCAGGATGGGCTTGGTAATGCCCGCCTCGCGTAGGCGCACCCCCTCCTCCACCCTGGCCACCGCCAAGCCGTCCGCTGCTTCGAGGCTGGTCCCCACCGGCACCATCCCGTGCCCGTACCCATTGGCCTTAACGACCGCCCACACCCGGCTGTCCGGGGCATGACGCCGCACCAGGGCGAGGTTATGTCGGAGGGCTACATGATCGATGATCGCCCGCGGACGGATTTGCATCACGTGAGAACCGTTTTCTTGCCGCAAATGAACGTGAATTGGTAGTGGTTAATTTCTAAATTGTAACATAATCAATAGTTGGCAATAACTCCGTATTATAGCGATACAGGAAAAGCTTTAAACATATCTCATGCATAATGATACATTTGGAAAAAGAGAGCGTCTTATGCACGAAGCGCGCTAAGTGCTACCGCAAGGTATTATTCCAGCGCTCAACCTGGGACGTTTCTCTTGTTTCTTTGCCACCAGGAAAATACTGCTCATTCGGAATAACAGCTTGATACGCTTCCCAATAATCGGTGAAAACCATGGATTTTTTATAAGTGGACGGTATGCGATCCCAGAGGATAAAGTTTTTCGTGGAACACCATTGAATTGTGCAAGCCTTCGTTTGGCATATGACCAAAATGATTCAATGCCGTTAATAGGGCAATTACCACGGGCAAATTCATGCTGACCATGATTCACACGGAAATGCTTTTTGTATCCCCCATCCACCAGCCCATCGTAGCCCCTACAGCCATCCGAGTGGATGATTCTATCGATGGCCACGCGACCCCGGACTGCGGCCTGTAGCGGCTTCTTGGCGGCGTTCGGGACGATTTCCGCGTAGACTTTTCCGTGGCGTTTCAGAATCCCGAAGACAATCATTTTACCCCCAGCCCCGCGCCATTTCTTCCCACGAACACGGCGCGCGCCGAAATAGAATTCATCGACTTCAACTTCGCCGGAGATAGGGCGATGAGGTGTTACATCGGCGATTTTCGAGGCCAGTAAATCGTGCGTAAAGTTAGGGTACAATCCGTCTGAATTTGGCTTCCGAAAGGTGTGAACGCCTGAAATACTTGTTTTTCCTCGCATAACATATGCCTTAGCATGCAGTTGCAGTACTCTTTTAAAGTTATCGGTAGTTGGTAAATTTTTAACTGATAGCGTGGTTAATCGTCCAGGTCTACCGGGCCGCACAGCAGTCTAACCTACCTTCTACCAGTTAAAAACCACCACTACCAAGTTATCTAGACCCTTCATTTTAGCCGGACAGTTTCCTAACACTCTCGATGATCGGCTCCGAGTCCTACACCAGTTGCGTAGCGCCGGGCTTGCGGGCCTGTGGCGTCGATAAGCTGTTTCTGGAGATCCACGACGCCAGCTTCCCGGCTCGATCCGAAGAAGATACGGGGCGCGGCACGCCCTATGCCAGGAGCGCTGCGGATTTTTTAGCGCAGTTGGCAAGGCTCGGCTTTAACGGCGTCCAGCTGGGCCCCCAGGGCCTCACGGCCGCGGACAATCCTTCTCCCTACGACGGCACCCTCTTCTCGCGCAACCCGCTGAGCCTAGCCCTATCCCCCCTGCTACGGGAAGGTTTACTGGAGGCAGGCGAGCTCGAATCCTTGCTCGCGAGACGTCCACCGCTCCGAGACCGGCTCCATTACGCCTTTGCCCATGCGACTCACGGGCGTATCATCGATATTGCCTACGGACGATTGCGCGGGAACCGCCTAGCTTCTCCGGAACTGGAACGGCAGCTGCGTGATTTCCGACGCGCCCATGCCCAATGGCTGGAGCCCGACACCCTCTATGCGGTGCTGTTCAAGATACATGGGCAACAAAGCTGGCACCATTGGAGGACCTCGACCGGCGAGCCCCACCCCGACCGCGACCTCTTCAATCCGGCCGCCGGAGGGGAAACAGCCCGCGCCGCTAGAAAGACCAGGCTGCTGGAAGGCCACCGGGAGGCGGTCGAGTGTTACGCATTCGGTCAGCTGCTCCTGCATCGGCAGCACCATCGACTGCGGGATCACTGCAGATCGCTCGGGATGCAGCTGTACGCCGACCTCCAGATCGGGATGTCGGATCAGGACGTTTGGGCCCACCGGGGGTTGCTGCTGCCCGGTTACCTGCTGGGGGCCCCCCCGAGTCGGACCAATCCCATAGGCCAGCCCTGGGGCTTCGCCGTATTGGACCCAGGTCAGTACCAAGCCGAGGACGGCTCCCCCGGGCCCGTACTCGAATTCGTCCGCCGCCGGCTGGAAAAGATCTACTCCGAATACGACGGGGTACGGGTCGATCATCCCCATGGATGGGTCTGCCCCTGGGTGTACCGCAGCGACAGCCCGGACCCCTTTCTGGCCGTCCGACAGGGGGCGCGGCTTTTCTCCTCGCCGAATCTGCCGGATCATCCGGCCTTGCGGGCTTTTTCCCACGTGGAGGAACGGCAGCTCGACACCGCAGGTGCCCGGCATGCGGACCACTGGGTAGAGTATCTGACCCCGGAGCAGGTAGACGCCTATACCCAGATCTTCTCCTGTCTGGTCAGCCCCGACGGTAGCACGAGCCATCGCTACGACCTGGTATGCGAGGTACTTAGCACCCTGCCGCTGCCCCTCAAGCAGGTGCTGGACCGATTCGGTCTCGGGCGGTTTCGGGTCCTGCAGAAAGTAGACCCGCACAATCCCACCGATGTCTACCGCAGCGAGCGGGCCGAGCCCATCGATTGGGTCATGCTCGGAAATCACGACACGCCGCCGATCTGGCAGCTGGCCGCCCAGTGGGTCAGGGACGATAGCGCCCGGGACCGGGCCGAAGACCTGGGAAACCGATTGGTCCCGGCGCATACGGACCGGGAACGCTGGGTAAGCGATCATGCCGGACACCCCGGCGCCCTGGTGCATGCGCTGTTCGCTGATCTGTTGCTCAGTCGGGCCCGAAACATCATGGTCTTCTTCGCCGACCTGCTCGGTCTGGAGGAGCAGTACAACACCCCTGGCACGGTGCACAACTCGAACTGGTCGCTGCGCGTTCCGTCCGACTACGAGCGAGCCTATCTGCTACGAATCGGCGATGATCGCGCCCTCAATCTCCCCTATGCCCTGAGTATCGCGCTGCGCGCCCCCAGCTGCAACCTGGTGACGCCGCAGGTGCTGGCCATGCTCGATCGGGAAGCCCAAGACCTGCGCGACCAGGGGCGTCGTTTGGTGCCTCCGCCAAAGCTCGTTCGGGTTGCGGGTATTCGGGACCCTTGACATCCATCATTGACAGGGGCCGATTCCCGGATCCGGAAAGCCCTCACCCAGAGAGGGGGCAAATCGTAGGGGCACGGCGCGCCGTGCCCTTACACAGAAATGGGGTATCGCGGATTCCGTCCAAGCAGAGGCAAGGAGTACGAAGCTGGAAGACCTCCAGGCCAATACTGCGGTACGCGGCATTCTGTCCGACGGCCTTGCCTCGATGGTCGGCGTGCAGTGGTTCGGCTCCGAAGCGCTCGAGCTGACCCACAAGACGCCGACCGGCGAGGTCACCAACGAGCTTCTGTACCGAGACGACGAACCTCAGCTGGCGCTCGTCACGGTCGGCCGGCCTGGAGCTTCGACGGCGACGGCGCACTGTTCCGCCTGGTCTCCGAAGCCCGGCGCATCCGCCTCGCCCATCTCTTCGACCCGGTGCTCGCCTTGCACACCTCGGACGTAGAATCGTTGCCGCATCAGATCATCGCCGTCTACGAATCCATGTTGCCCCGGCAACCGTTGCGCTTCCTGCTCGCCGACGACCCCAGCACCGACTGGACCATCATGGCGGGCCTGCTCATCAAAGAGTTGACCGCCCGCGGTGATCTGTAGCAGTGTCTGGTCGTCTGTCCCGGCAGTCTCGCCGAGCAATGGCAGGACAAGCTCTACCGTGCGCAGACGTCCGGCAAAAGCTGCAGACCCCGGACTGCCGCTGGGATCTCGTGGTGTGCAACGAGGCCCACAAGATGTCGGCCACCTTCTTCGGCGGCGACCGCTTCGAGGGCCGGTTTCGCGACGATGCCCGTGTCGCCGATGTCTCCGACCTCATGCGCCGCATGGTGAAAGAGAATCTGCTCAAGTTCGAAGGCACGCCGCCGTTCCCGGAACGTATCGCCCACACGATCCCCATACCGGCTCTCCTGGGCAGAAGCCCATCTGTACCAGGCCGTCACCGACTATGTGCGCGAAAAATTCAACCGCGCGGAGACGCTCGCCAACGACCAGCGAGCAGGCACCGTCGGCTTCGCGCTGACGATCCTGCAACGCCGGCTGGCGCCCTCACCCGCGAGACCATCTACCAATCCTTGCGTCGCCACCGAGAACGGCTGGAGAACCGCCTGCGGGAGCTCGAGGTGTTTCGGCGCAGCGGCCGGGCCGCTGTCACATTCGCCGCCGCTGGCCCCCCGCTCGACCCCGAGGGCGTCCGAAGACCCGGAGGAGGTACCCAAGAACGAAGTCGAGGAAGCCGAGGAGGCAATTCACGCAACAAGCCCGAGAGCTATATCCTTGGGAATCGCCGAGTTTCTCGATGGTGGCGAGCACCTGGTCCACTATGTCCGAGAACCTTATCAAGCGGGAGCCGGATTTCGGCGTGACCAGCGTGGATGGTGGTGGATAGCGTAGTTGAGAGTCCAAGTCTACCAGGCTGCGTAGCGACCCAACCTACCTTCTACCAATTAAAGGCCACCACTACCAAACGATTGTCCTCGGGATTTTGGAACGCCACGGGAAAGTCTACACGGGAACCGTCCCGAACGCCTTCAAGAAGCCGCTACAGGCCGCAATCCTGGGCCGCGTAGCCATCGATCTTCCCACGACACGGCGCCCGCCGAAAGAGGATTCATCGACTTCAACCTCGCCGGAGAACGGTGATGACGCGTCACAAAGCTGAGCGATCCGGGTCCGTAGTTTGAATAACAACTGCTTGATCGTCGGACGGCTTACATCACTCAACTCGGCGATTTTCGAGGCCGGTAAATCAGTACGCAAAATAGAGTACAATTCGTCTGATATTTAGCTACCGAAAAAGTGTAAACGCCTGAAACACCTGTTTTTTTCCTTGCATAACATGACCTTAGCATGCAGTTGCAGTGCTTATTAAGGTTATCTAGACCCAAATTTATCACTACCCCGCTACTGAACGAAAAACGTCGCCATCGGGACCGGCTTTATGATTATAGCCCGTTGCAATGGCAAGCGTGAATGACCTAGACCTGCGGCGATTCGCGTCGGAATACCTGCCCGCTGCCGTGGCTCCGGACATCCTCGAGGCCAACGTCGTACCCCTGAACAGCAGCTTGCGGCCACCAAGCTGATCCGGTCCGCGGAGGAGCCGGTGCCGGCCGTGCTCGGTCTTCTGGTGATCGGCAAGGCGACTCGGGGCTTTCTGCCCGGCGCTTACGTCCAGTTTCTCCGTATCGAGGGCAATTCACTCGGTGATCCTATTGATGGATGAGGAATTGATCGACGGTACGGTTGTGGATATCGTCAAGCGACTGGATGACAAATTACGCACTCACAACCATACCTCGGTGGACTTTACCAGCGCGGCTGGTGGAACAACGCAAGTCGGCTTATCCGATCGTTGCACTGCAGCAGTTGACCCGGAATGCGGTGCTTCACCACAGTTACCAGGACACCAATGCGCCTGCGCGGTTCAATTTGGTTCGATGACCGGATTGAAATCCTGAGCCTTGGAGGGCCGTACGGGGAAGTTACACCCGAAAACTTCGGCACGCCGGGGTTGACCGACTATCGAAATCCGAATCTGGCGGAGGCAATGCGGGGGTGCTCGGATACGTTACAGAAGTTCAGCGGCGGCATTGTCGTTGCGCGTGCCGCGCTGGAAAAGAACGCCAATCCTCCACCGGGGTCTATCACCTGGCCTGGATGTACTCCGATCTCGGGCTCAACGTCATCGCGGCCGATCTCGATCCGCAGGCCAATCTGATCAGCATATTCCTGGACGACGACTGGCTGGAAGAGATCTGGACCGACCACGGTCATTCCCAGACCATCTACGCCGTATTTCAACCCTTACTCAAGGGCACCGGTGATGTGGCTGCCCCCATATGGAAGACATCATAGTGGTGATCCCACTGGCGCCAGATCTCTGATATCCCTGTAGGGCCTGCGCAATCTCGGACCCACATTGCACCGTTGGCGCCGCGAGTGGGCGGAACGGCTGGAGCGTCGACCGGACACGGTCGCCGGCCTTGCGCTGCCTGGCGGCCATATGCATCCGATCGGCTATGTGGTCCTTCGGCACCCGGTTCGACTGGACCGCCCGGGTACAGGCATGCGACCGATGGATGGCGCGTATCCCGAAAGAATATTGCCAATCCGTACTCTCTAATGAGTAGGACTCGGCGAAGGCGACCGCGGATGAGGATCCACATTGCCTCCGCGCGCGAGAAATCCATCTGCCACGGGCACCCCAGCACCCCGCACCTCTGGTGGGCCCGACGGCCATTGGCGGCCACGCAGGCAGTTATCTTCGCCCAGCTGGTCGATGACCCCTCGGGCTATGTCCATGAGCCCCCCTCTCGGACCGCAAGCAACAGGAAGCCGCGGCCCGATAATTGGAAAAACACCGGGCAGAACATGCGGCCGAACAGACCCCGGCGGATGTCGATGCCATTCCCAACCCCACCCTCGTGGAGGGTGATCGCGGGGCTCGAGCGGGACCAACTTGAGGAGGGCGTCGCAAAAGGGGCACGGTGTACCGTGCCCCTACGTTAGTGAACCAGCCGGGAATTACTTTAGGGCCTTGAGTTTTTCGAGTACCCTAAGTCGCATCCCTGACCACAACGCATAGTCGTCGCTGACACTCGAATCTCGGCCGGAGCTTGCCGTACATGAAAATCTATAATCTGTTCCCACTACTCGCCGGTCCCTTCGGGGACTGGAAGCCTCATCTGAAGCGCGCCGCCGCCATGGGCTTCGATTGGGTGTTCGTCAACCCGATCCAACAGCCGGGCCATTCCGGCAGCCTCTACTCCATCGCCGACTACTTCAAGATCAACCAAAATCTCCTAGACCCCGCATCCGACAAATCCCCGGAAACCCAGGTCAGACAGATGGTCGCCCAGGCCCATGACTTGGGCCTGCACATGATGATCGACCTGGTCATCAACCATTGTGCGGTGGACGCCTCGCTGGTCAAGGAGCATCCGGAGTGGTGCGTGCGCGAAGGCGACCGCGTGGTCAACCCCTACTGCCTGGAAGAGGACGGAACCAAAACCGTGTGGGGCGACCTGGCCCAGCTCGATCACCGGCATTCTTCGGACGTGGAAGGACTAAGGCGCTATCTAGGCGAGGTCATCCTCTATCTGGTGGAGCTCGGCTTTACCGGCTTTCGTTGCGATGCCGCCTATCAGATCCCCAGGGATTCCTGGCACCGGATTATCGAAGATGCACGGAGCCGGCACCCGGATCTCGTGTTCGTGGCTGAGACCCTCGGGTGCTCACCGCACGAGACCAGAGAAACCGCCTCCGCCGGTTTCGACCATGTCTTCAACAGCGCCAAGTGGTGGGACTTCTCGAGCCCCTGGCTCCTGGAACAATACGAGCTGACCCGCCAGATCGCCCCCTCCATCGGCTTTCCGGAGAGTCACGATACCGAGCGTCTGTTCAGCGAGTCGGGCAACAACACTGAGGCCCTCAAGCAGCGTTATCTGTTCGTCGCCCTGTTCTCGACCGGCGTCATGATGCCGATCGGCTATGAGTACGGATTCCGCAACCGCCTACACGTGGTCAACACCCGCCCGGAACACTGGGAGGAACCGTCCGTGGATCTGACTGACTTCATCACCCGGGTAAACCGGATCAAAAACGACCACCCCGTCTTCCGGGAGGAAGGCCCGATCCAGAAGCTCGATCACCCCAATTCCAACCTACTCATGTTCTGGAAGGCATCCACCAGCGGTGACGGCGAAGCACTGCTGGCACTCAACAAAGACCCCTGGAACCACCAGCACTTCCACTGCTACGATCTCTACCGGCACGTGCAGGCGGCGACTCCGCTGCAAGACATCTCTCCGGAATGGCCGGTGGAACACCTGCCTACACCCTTCGATTTCGAGCTCGGTCCGGGGATGGGGCGGGTAATGATCTCCGGTGGGAACTGACCCCTCCTCTGATATCGGTACTTCGGTGCCGCTGTACGAGTACATCAGTGCCGAAGTAGCGATAACCTGGGAACCATTTTTTGCCGCAATGGGAAGGTCTCCTTGGAACCACGAACTCACACGAAGGCAGACACGAATCAATATTCGTGTCTGCCTTCGTGTTTATTGCTGATCGCTAGTAAAAACTATAGATTTTAGTCTAAGGGCTTTAGTATTTTCCGGCTATGGGACCGAAGAAACACGCGACACATGCGGTTCACGATCTGAAGGTTCATCTGGTATGGATCACGAGGTATCGCTATATGGTGCTTTCAGTTCAGGGTATATTATAGGCGATACTCTCAAAGAGTATATTTAGAGTATATTTAAAGAGGCATCGAGAGCATCAGGGTTATAATGATGATGACTTTTCAGTCGAGTGTGCCCCGACTTTCAGTCCTTCCGAGCTGACTTCAGTCAGAGGCTTTCAATCGCTCCCCAGGCTATGGACTTTCAGTCCTATAGTGATTGATCATGGTTCTTGTTTCCGGTTTTTACGCGCAGCTGTACTCGTCAGCATAGCCCACCGGGGACAGCCATCCTGGTGAGCGATAGGGGCCCGGTGCGCCGCCGTTACGCGTATCATCCCGGCACAAGGCACGGCATGCCATGCCCTCCAACTTTGATCTTCAACAGATCAGGATCAGGGTCATGGGCCTCGGCTATGTAGGACTGCCGCTAGCCGTTGCGTTCGGCAAGCGTTATCCGACGCTGGGCTTTGACGTGGATGCAACCCGCATCACCGATGCTGCGGACCGGCCGGGATAGCTCGCTCGAAGTAAAGCCGAGTGAGCTGGGGGCCGCCGAGCACTTGACCTACACCGGCGTCGCCGGCGACCTGGCCGACTGTAATCTGTTCGTCGTAACCGTTCCTACCCCCGTCAATGTGCATAAACAACCGGACCTGCGTTTTTGAAATCGGCCAACCGCTCCGTGGGAGTGCTCCTGAAGGCAGGCGACATCGTCGTCCACGAGTCCACTGTCTATCCTGGCGCCACGGAAGAGGTCTACATCCCCATCCTGGAGTGGATATCCGAGCTCGCGTTCGACTGGGATTTTTTCGTCGGCTACAGCCCGGAGTGCATCAACCCCAGCGACAAGGCGCATCGGTTGACCACGATCAAGAAGGTAACTTCGGACTTTACCCCCGAAGCAGCCGACGTCATCGACGTCCTGTGCCACAGCATCACCCCCGCCGGCACCCACAAACCAGCAGCACCCGGACCGTCGAGGCGGCCAAGGTCATCGAGAATACCCAGCACGACTTCAACATCGCCCTTATCAACGAGCTCGCCCTCATTTTCGACCGCCTGGGGATCACAATACCCAGGAGATGCTGGAGGCGGCGGGCAGCAAGTGGAACTTCCTACCCTTCCGACCGGGGGCCTGGTGGGCGGACACTGCATCGGCGTCGATCCCTACATATTCTCACCTACAAGGCGCAGGCCGTCGGTTATCATCCGGAGATCATCCTCGCCGGCCGCGCCGCCTCAACGACCCACATGGGCACCCTTATTGGGCACCCTTATCACCGGCCGGGTCATCAAGCTCATGACCCCGGCGCAACCTGGTAACCAAGGGCAGTCGGGTGCTGGTACTCGGCCTGGCGTTCAAGGAAAACTGCCCGGATCTGCGTAATACCCGCGTGGTCGATATCCTCAGGGAACTGGACGAGTACGGCATCTCCACAGACGCCCAAGACCCGTGGATCAATCCCCGCGCGGCCTAAGGACGACTACGGCATAATGCCGATCGAGGACCCGCAACCGGGGAGCTACGATGCCATCATCCTGGCCGTAGCCCACCGCCAATTCAGGGAGATGGGGATCGAATGGCTGCGGGCCTGGGGCCGACCCGGCGCTGTGTTCTTCGACGTCAAGCATGTGTTCCCTGCCATAAGTTGTGGACGGCAGACTATAGGCACCGCCGACGCGCATATCCTGGTACAGCGGTGTCGAAGTACCGATAACATCGGTTTGGCGCTTATCTCGAGGACACTGCCGACTCAAGGTTGCCGACAGTTGAGCGCATCCGTAGATCCCCTCTCCCCAACCCCTCTTCCGGAAATCGTAGGGGCACGGCGCGCCGCGCCCCTACTCAGAAACGGGGGACCACGGTATTTTTGTGTCCTTAGATTTTCAATTATTGGCAGTGGTTAATTTCCAAATTGTAACATAATCGGTAGTGGTCTAGATAACTTCAGAGAGGACTTACTCTCATCAGAGTAAGTACCATATCATACTAAACCTTCTTCTTGATGATTAAATCTGAACTCACATTCTTTCAATGTATAAATGAAAGGTTTTTCGTAAAACACCATTGAATTTTGCAAGCCTCCGTTTAGCATATGACCAGAATGATTCAATGCCATTGATAGGGCAATTATCACGGGCAAATTCATGCTGACCATGATTCACACGGAAAAGCTCTTTGTATCCCCTATCCACCAGCCCATCGTAGCCCCTCCAGCCGTCCGAGTGGATGATACGCCAAGGGTCACCTGGCCCCGGATCGCGGCCTGTAGCGGTTCCCTGGCAGCGTTCGGGACGATTTCCGTGTAGACCTTCCCGTGGCGTTCCAGAATCCCGAAGACAATCGTTTTACCCCCAGCCCCGCGCCCTTTCTTCCCCCGAACACGGCGTGCGCTGAAATAGAATTCATCGACTTCAACCTCGCCGGAGACTGGCCATGCACCCGGAATCGCAGGCGCAATCACCGTCGATGACGGACCGGGAATTGGCCGAAACTCAACAACCCCAACCCAGCCTGTGGCAGGCAAGTGTCTTACGTCGCTTGTGTACCGGCTCCACACTACGCCAAGCCACGTTCAAGAAGCGGTAGTGGCGTTGCGTGAAACCTGCCTGCTGTCCCCGGATGACCTGTCGGCAGTGATTTACGAGGTCACTTGCCCCAGAGGTCCCCCGATTTGGATGGAAGGCGTGTTCAGCCTGCTTTATGGCGCCAAGTATAGACCGCGGTTACGGCATAGTTCCAAACCGCCCCGACCAGGATGCCGGCGAACGCTGAAATCACCCAGTAGGAGTCGGCCTGAAACAAATAGGTGGCGATTCCGATATTTGCGATCGCGCCGATGCTGCATGCAAGGACGAAAGACAGCCAGCCCCGGAGCAGCTGCCACCGTCGCAGGCGCAGATCGCGGTAGGTCAGCATATTGTTCAAGAAGAAGTTGGTGGTCATTGCCACCAGTGTCGCCACGGCTTGACCAGCAATGAACGAAGCGCCCATGAACCGAAAGAGGACCCAGAGCACGACTATATGCACGACGATGCCGGAGCCGCCGATCAGTGAAAAACCAATGAAGCGCACCGGGACCACGGACCCCATAGTCTTCTGTACCAACATCAGTAGATATTCCCAGAGCACGGCATTATCGAGCTTGCTCTCACCGGCTCTGCGCTCGCGAAAGATATAGGGGATTTCCCTGAAACGCAACGGGCGTGGCGACGAGGCGAAGATGTCGAGCAGGATCTTGAATCCGATGCCGCTGAGGTTGCGCACGCAGCCGTGCAGCAAGGTCGAGTCCAGCATGAAGAATCCGCTCATCGGGTCCCTGAGATCCGCGCTGACCAAAGTCCGGGCCAAGCGACCTGCGAACCGGCTCATGGACCGGCGGCGCCGGTCCCAGGTTCCGAGGCCGCCACCCTCCAGGTACCGGCTGCCGATAACGATATCGATCTCTTCGCGCTTGAGGGTCTGCAACATGGACGGCAACAGCGTCTCGTCGTGCTGCAGGTCCCCGTCAAGTACTGCGAGATAGGGTGCAACCGTGGCGAGCATGCCCTCGATACAGGCCGAGGACAATCCGCGCCGGCCGATCCTCCTGAGCACCCGTACCCTCCGGTCGCGCCGGGCGATCTCCTGCGCCCTGTCGGCGGAACCGTCGGGGGAGTCGTCATCGACGAAAATGAGCTCCCAATCCAAGCCCTGAAGGCTATGCCGCAACCGCTCCGTAAGCGCCTCGATATTACCGGCTTCGTTGTAGACAGGGACAATCACCGCCAGCTCGGGCGGTGGGTAGCTTTCCGGTGGACGGTTGGACTCGGACATATTCCCCTATAGGTCCCTTTTCCGGTAGCGTTCAATGTATGGTGATGAGCTTCCTGCCAAACCCTTTTCTTCTCCGACGGGATAACCCCAGAGGCATTTTTCAATGCTCCACCCTGCTCGCCAACAACAAAACCGGAGCACTACCCGATCTGAGCCACTCACGTAGCGTACTCTATCCTTGCGGATCTCGAGAAGGGCTATATTACGACCATGAACGATGGCCAGTAGTTCGCGCCTGGAACGGTGGAGGGCGGTTGCAGCTCATTGCTAAACAGGTTGAATTGAATATCAACAGATCATGTCAGGTATTTTTTGTAAGGAGATGCATAGACAAACGGCAGATGCCTCTCATCCCGATGAAAGAATCAACCATTCGGCCCATCCTTCTGGTGAGGAAGAAGAGGGGCCATGGATACCACCGAATACGGGCTTTCAGTACTTCCCTAATTCATTCCCGTTCGTGCCTCTCCAGGCATGAGCAAGTTTCTGAATATTATGATTAGGATTCCGTGCCGCACACTCAGCGGCCATGCATGCACCCAGGCTGTTCAAGGCGACTTGTATCGGCCCACTTTCGGCGTAAACGCCCAGCCGGCTTCCGAAGATAAAAAGGGTAACGGTGGTATTTGAATGGTAGAAGTGTAGACTGGGTGCTGTGCGTTCCGATACTGGATCATCAACTACGCCATCAGTTAAAATCACCACCACCATGATCAAAGAACTCTGGGTAGAGGATAATTATTTATGGTGATAATTTGCAAATTCAACCAAAGAGTTTTTAGTCATAATCCCTGAAAAGAAAGCACATGCTTGTAACAAATGTCATAGTAAAGCGGTGATCAAAAACGGCAAGAACGCGTATAGGAACCAGCAATATCATTGTAAAACTGCGATGCCTATGGTGTACTTGAACCTCATGACCGCTATACGGAAGAAGAGAATAGAACGTAATAAAATTATCAAGAACGATGGAGCATGCGTGGGATCGAACGGAGTCATGGACTCTGTCGCCAAACAGTAAGCGCTTGCTTAAAAAAAGCAGAGCAACTTCCACCCCTTTGAGGGACGCTGATACCTATCGATCCCGAGCAAACACAGGTGTTGGAGCTCGATGAGCTCTATTCCTTCATGTCTTCAATAAAGACAACTAAAGTATGGGTCTTGATCGCTTTGAACAGAGAGACCCGGGAATGGGAAGCGTATCAAGCTGTTATTCCGAATGAGTCGCATTTTCCTGTCGGCAAAGAAACAGGAGAAACGTCCCAGGTTAAGCGCTGGAACAATACCTTGCGGTAGCACTTGGCGCACTCCATGCGTAAGGCGTTCTCTTTATTCTAAATGTATCAATTATGCATGAGATTTGTTTAAAGCTCTTCCTGTATCGCTATAATACGGCGGGCTCGAGATAACTTCAGAGAGGACTTTCTCTCAGCAGAGTAAGTATTCTGCCATATAAGCTTCCTCTCGATGATTGAATCTAAATCACATTCTTTACAGGTGCAGATGAAAATTTTTTCGTGGAACACCCTTAAGAAGGGTCTAGATAACTTTAGCACTGCAACTGCATGCTTAAGGTTATGTTACGCAAGGAAAAAATAGGCATTTTTAGGCGTTCACACATCTCCGAAGCTAAACCAAAGGGGTTATACACTATTTTGCGTACGATTTACCGGCCTCGAAAATCGCCGAGTTGATTGATGTAAGCCGTCTGACGATCGATCAGTTGTTATTCAAACTACGGACCCGAATCGCTCAGCTTTGTGACGCCTCATCGTCTTTCTCCGGCGAGGTTGAAGTCGATGAACCCTATTTCGGCGCGCGCCGTGTTCGGGGGAGAAAGGGCGCGGGGCCGAGGGTAAAACGGCTTTCTTCGGGATGCTGGAACGCCGCAGGAAGGGCTACACGGAAATCATCCCGAACGCCGCCAAGAAGCCGCTACAGGCCGCAATCTGGGGCCAGGTAGCCCTTACCGTATCATTCACTCGGACGGTGGGAGGAGCTACGATGGTCTGGTGGATAGGGGGTACAAAAAGCTTTTCCGTGTGAATCATGGTCAACATGAATTTGCCCGTGGTAATTGCCCTATCAATGGTGTTCCATGAAAAACTTTTCATCTACACCTGAAAGAATATGAATTTAGATTAATCATCGAGAGAGAAACTATCTAAGATAGAATACTTACTCGCTGAGAGAAAATCCTCATCTAAAATTATCTAGGCCCTCTTTCCATCGATTACACCATAAAGGGAAGACTCGTTATAGGAGGTCTCTATCTTCGCAAATTTGGATGCCTCCTCTTTACAAGATCGCAATCATTAGTTTCGTCTTCAATACTGCTCTCTTTGCGCATCTCGAAAATCGATCTACTCCTTAGAACTGCTCCCCTTCGAGCCACTGAACGGCCCCGGTGGGGCAGCGGTGCACCGCTTGGGGTAGGGCCGGGCCGCCGCCGGAGTAGTCCACCAAGGGCAGGTTGTCTTCCATCCGAATCAAGCCCGGCGCCGCGTCGGCTGCGCAACGTCCACAGGCATCACAGGCGACGCTGCACAGACCGAGGGCCAGGTCACCGGCCAACGGCGATTTGCACTGGACGAACAGATGTTGGTTCAGGGGCGTCAGCTCGAAGAGATCCCGCGGGCAGACATCGACGCAGTCGCCGCAGGCGGTGCACCTGGTCGGGTCTACCACGGGCAGGCCGTTGCCGTTCATTGCGATGGCATTGAAAGTGCAGGCGATCCGACAGTCCCCCAGACCCAGGCAGCCCCAGGAGCAACCCTTACCGCCGCCGGAGACGACAGCCGCGGCACTGCAGCCCTCGAAGCCCTGGTACTCTGCGATCTGATAGGCCTGGCCCTTACCGCCGGCGCAGTGGAGGCGGGCCACGCGCCGCTCCTGTTTGCCCGGGTCCACATCCAGCAATTCGGCGATGGCATCGACCGCTTCGGGACCCGCCACCGTGCAGCGGCTCGGAGACTCCTTACCCGCAACCAGGCTCACGGCAAAGGCGTGGCAGCCGGGTTGTCCGCAGGCGCCGCAGTTGGAGCCGGGTAACAGGTCCAGGGTGGTTTCGATCCGCGGCTCTTCCTGAACCCTCAAAAAACGGTAGGCCACCGCCAGGATGACAGCGAAGAATAAACCCAATCCGGCCATGATGGCCGGTGCGACCAGATAGCTGTTCATGTTTACCTACCGAGCGCGCCGGCTGTCTGACATACAGCTGTACTATATAGGGTGTACCGGGGCTGTTGACATTCATCGTTCACGGCCCGATTGCGGCCCTTTTCCGTGCTGACCTAATCTTTACTCATCCATCCTAAGCCAGGATCATCCGCTCACATTGCGGATAGTCTAAATGACACGCATTTAGAATAGATGATAGGTGCGTTTACAGACCGATACCAGCATGAGCATAAGCGGGACTTCTATGAGCACTCCGACCACGGTGGCCAGGGCCGCGCCGGACGATAAGCCAAAGAGAACAACGGCGGTGGCTATCGCGACCTCGAAATGATTGGAGGCCCCGATCAACGCCGCCGGTGCGGCATCATGGTAGGAGAGTTTTAACCACCGCGCGAATACAAAATAGCCGATGGCGAAGATAACCACCGTTTGTATGAAGAGTGGGACGGCAATCCACAAAATCGTAAGCGGATTGCCCATGATGACCTCACCCTTGAATGAGAACAGCAGAACCAATGTCAACAGCAGTGCGGTAATGCTGATGGGGGAAAGCCGGTGTAAAAATGTCTCGTTAAACCAGGCGATCCCTTTGTATTCGATGATCCACTTTCTCGATAAGTAACCCACAATCAAAGGCAATGCGACATAAATCGAGACGGAAAGCAACATCGTCCGCCAGGGAACAGGTATGGCGTTCACATTGAGCAATAACCCCCCCAACGGACCATAGAGAACAAGCATCACCAATGAATTGATCGCTACCATTACCAGGGTTAGAACATCATTACCCTTGGCGAGATAACCCCACATCAGGACCATTGCAGTACAGGGTGCGATTCCCAACAAAATTGCACCCGCGATATAGCTCCGCCACAGCGCGACCTCCTCGCCGTTCGCAAGGATTTCCGTGCCGGGCAGGAAATCCTTGAATAAATAACCCAGAAAGAAATAAGCGATTGCAAACATCGAAAAAGGTTTGATGGCCCAATTTATGAGCAGCGTCAGAAGAACCGGCTTTGGCGTCTTTACCGATTTTACGACCTGTGCAAAATCGATTTTCACCATAATGGGGTACATCATGAAAAACAGACATACGGCAATGGGCACGGACACCTGATGAATCGAAAAATCATTGAGTGTCGCCGCAATGCCGGGAGTGGCCTTTCCCAGCAGGATACCGGCTGCGATACAAAGCAATACCCAGATGGTCAAATACCGCTCGAATATGGGTAATTTCTTTTCTGCCATTAGGTTATTCCCCTCTATTCATGGCATCGATCAATAATAAGACCTTGGTTTCAATCGTATCCCTCAGCTTATTGAAATCCTGCTCATTCATATTTTCCGGATCCAGAATAGCCCAATCCCGGCGCTGTTTCGCCTTTGCATAGGGACATTCGTCCCCACACCCCATTGTGACTGCGTATTTATACTCCACATCGTGGATCTCATTCAGCGATTTCGATCGATGAGTATTCAGATCATAACCCACCTCCCCCATTGATTTTATCGCCTTCTCATTCACCTTACCCGATGCCCGTGAGCCGGCGCTGTAGGCCTCCAGTCCGTCTTTTCCATGCATCCTTACAAACGCCTCGGCCATCTGGCTCCGGCATGAATTTTCCACGCAAACGAATAATACCCTCTTCATTCTCCACAACCTCCCATTATGGTGCCTGACGCGCAGCTCTCGATCTTAAGGAGTAATTGTTCAAATCCTCGCTGTCCTTGCCATCCACGGCACCTGTTCGCGGCACTTGGGATGCCAGCAATCCCTGCCGGAATGACGAAGGGAGTCGCAAAAGGCATTGATCTTCGCCCCTTTGATCCCCTCTCTCCAACCCCTCTCCCGGCGGGGGAAGGGCTTTTGCGACACCCTACAATGACGGGGAGGGAACCGGACCATTAGGCTCGGACTTCTCCGATATCCAGACACAGGTATTTGATCTCCAGGTACTCAATCAATGCCGTAACGGAACCCCTCGCGCTCCAGACCCGACTGCTTGACGCCGCCGAAGAGGGCGACCACGGTGGAGATGATACGACTGTTGATGCCGATCATACCGTACTCTAGGGCCTCGGAGACCCGCCACGCCCGATCCAGCTCGCGACGGAATAAGGGCGCCACCGGGCCGAAGGTCTCTTTGCGGGTGACGCGCATGTCCGGGGTGACATCCGCCAGCACCGTGGGCTGGAAGAAGATCCAGCCCAGGGCGTGCCGAGTGCCACCGACAAGCAGGCGCGCGCCCTTGCCCAGGGCGTCGGCGATGTGGGCCTCGACCCTGGCGACGGCCTCCGGGTTGATGAGCGGACCCTTCTCGATCCCTGTTGCCGTCCCCGGTCCCACTCGCAGGCCCGCGACTTTGACCGCCAGGCGCTCGGCGGAGGGCATCACTAAGATGCCGTCCTGTACCAGAATGCGGTTGGCACAGACACAGGTTTGGCCGCTGTTGCGATATTTGGAGTGGATGCCGCCGTAACGGCGGCATCCAGGTCCGCGTCGTCGAAGACGATGAAAGGGGCATTGCCGCCGAGCTCCAGGGGCAGCTTCTTGGCCGTATCCGCACACTGGCACATCAACAAACGTCCCATTTGGGTGGAGCCGGTGAAGCTCAGCTTACGCACGGTCGGATTGACGGTCAGCTCCCCGCCGATGGGAATCGGCGCGCCCAGTGCTACATTGAAGACCCCCGGCGGAATGCCAGCCCGCTCCGCCAGCACCAGGGCCAGGGCCAGGGCCAGGGCCGTCAGAAGGTGTACGAAAAGTTATCTCTCAACCTAAGCGTCGCAACATAAGCCGAATCATGGCCATATAGTCATGGCTGCACTCGATTCCGTGAGGAGTTCGTAATCCTGCTCAAGCGTCGGTATCTCCCAAGCCAGGCGAAGGTCCGTTCAACGAACCATCGCCGGGGGAGTAACACAAAGCTCCGGGCGTTGTCATTACGTTTGACGATTTCCAGGATCCTGGAAAACAAGCCCGCTACCAATTGCACCAGTTGACCGGCATAGCCACCATCGGCCCAAATCAGTCGCAGCGTCGGAAAATTATCTTAGGCCCGAGCGAGAACGGACAGCGCGCCGTCGCAGTCTTGTAAGGTTGCCTGCATGAATGACGGCCCTCAGGAGGAGGTCCAAAGTATTGATTAGAATGTGTCGCTTACGCTCCTTGATTTTTTCCGGCGTCATACCCACAAAGTCCCCTTTTTCTGGGGTCTTGACTGTCTGACTGTCAATGATCCCGGCACTGGGTTGCGCGGTTCGGCCCGCGTGTTGGCGCACCTGCTCACGCAAGGCATCGTGGATCTTCTCCCAGATGCCGTCGCAGCGCCAGGGTCGATAGTAACGGTATACCGTGCTCCAAGGCGGAAATGAAATATAAAGATCCCGTTGACGACAACGCGCAACTCAACGGAACGCCGCCGTCCCCCCGACTTGGCCGATGGTAATAGGGGTTCAATGATTAACCAGTGCTGATCGGTCAAGTCGCGAGGGTAGGGTCTATTCATGGCTGGAATGATAATCGAGCATAACTTTTCGTACACCCTCTCAGGGGCATCTCCTTCGCCGGCCTGGCCACTTAGGGCGCAACCGGCGGCCAGAGCCGCCCCGGCCTCACGGGCGAGCATGGCAAGCGGGGAGTTCCAGGGCGTGATGAAGGCGCACATCCCCACGGGCTGCTTGAAAGTCAGGATGCGCTTGTCGGCATGCTGGGAGGGAATGACATCGCCGTAGACCCGTCGTCCTTCCTCCGCGAACCAGTCGATAAAGGGGCGGCTTAGACCACCTCGGCGCGGGCCTCCGCCAGGGGCTTGCCCTGCTCCGCGGTCATGAGGCGGGCCAGCTCCTCCTGGTGCGCGAGCATCAGCTCCCGCCAACGCCTGAGCAACTCCGACCGTTCGACCGCGGTCAGCCCCCGCCAGGGCCTCCAGCCCCCGCGGCCGCTATGGCATGCCGGGTCTCGGCGGTGCCCATGCCCGGCACCCGCGCGATGACCTCGCCGGTAGCCGGACCGGTCACAGCTTCATGCAATAGGACCACCGAATAATCATCACTCCTGAATGTCTGATCCGCGCTCACCGCATCCTACAGGCTGAATCATATGGCCACTCCGGTAGCACTAACCCGAAACGCGCCCCGCTTCGGGGGACAATCGGGGAGACCAGCGGCCCCTCCGGCCCCTATCTCGAACGCTCACTCCTAGCATGTGTACCAACCAACTGCCTTATGTCCACCTAGGGCCTGTTGACATTTAACTTCAACCGACTGTTTTTACATGTTAAATGGCCGTGACATCCCAGCGGTCTGCGCAGCGCGCCCTACAGTCCGATCAAATGGTCAGCGCAAGGTCCACTGCGCGAACTTTCTAAATGTCAACAGGCCCTAGCCTACCGCTTGGCAAGAGATCCTGAATAGTTACGGAGGGCCTTCCCACAAACCTTCCACTTTTTCTCGCGTCAACTGCGTATATTTCATGATCTTTTCCATAGGCTCGCCAGCCTGCTCCATGATTTTTGCCGTCGCCTTTTCCCTTTTCCATACCCTCCTCCCAGCCTTTCTCCATGCCCATTTTCCCCCTCCATGCGTCTGTCCATGAAGGGAGGAATAATACATGCTGGCCTGGTAATGCAACTCCTCACTGTATCATTCGTAAGCTAATCTTTCTTCTTCCTCCAGATTCATAACATCCAGGACCTTCTTTGCCCTGGCCAGTCTGTTGGCGCGAAACCCTTCCCGGATCTCTCCGTTCTTCAGAAAATAGATCCACCCGTCCAGGGAGTCCCTGGCGACGTCGTCGAATTGCTTGACCTTGAGAAGATAATATTTTGGATAGAGCTCATGGGGGTATTGCTTGCCGAAGAGCTCTTGTTGTTTGGCGTTCAATCGTAGCTCGTCGTGGTAATGAATCCCATGGAACCGGATCTTCCCATGATAGACATAGTCCTCACCTTGCCCCAGGTCGAAATGCAGGATGTTGATGGAGATTGTTCATAGGGTTCCCCTTCGGGCAAGTGTTCATTGATGGTTTTGGCGGTCGCAAACAGGATCCGTTGTAGATAATCGAATTCCCGCTCATACTGGAGCTCGATGAGAATGATTTCCTGCCTCCGGTTCCGGACCTTCATATCCACGCGTACGTTCAGACAGCAAAAGGTACTGCCTATCCCTCGCTCTACGTTATGGAGCATTATGTTGCTCACCCCACGCGCGGCCGATATTGCAATCTGTTTATCTTGAAACGTCAGTCATCGGCTACCTGGCTTCTCGGCCGAGTGCCGATTAAACAGGCGCGGCGGCGGATGTCAATTCCATTGCTTACGACCAGCCCTTCTCCTCCACTGGCGGCATCATCAGTATGGCCGTGGGTTTCGGTGCCGGTGTGGGCGGTGGCTTCCTGATCTTTGGAGGCTTAGCTGGGCAAGCTGAACACCAAAGTCATCCCCGTTCTGATCGCCGATGACGAGCTCGACTCGATCCGCCCGGCGCTCGACACCTGCAACGCGACCCCCATGGATGAGGGGCCCTTGGTCATGGCGCCGCGGCCCGAGGCACAGGAAAGCGCGGCTGGCTTCCAGAGAATGCCTGGCGGGTATCGATCCATCATGACGAAGCTTATACGCGCTTGCACTGAGCAATAGGGTGTGTCATGTGCAGGGAATCCCTAACTCCGACGCCGAGCCATCGGTCCAGTACTCCGTGGACCGGCGCGATCCCTGAGCGCGCCCGGGCCGAGAAGAGCCCCACCTGGACACGCCCTCCAGAGGCGGCGACGACTTTTGTGACCCGGTCCAACTCGGCGCATGCCGCACCGCGCTTGAGCTTGTCGCTCTTGGTCAACAGCAGGAGCAACTCCAGCTCCGCCCGCTGTCCCCATTCGAGCATCCGCAGGTCAAATGCCGTCAACGGGTGGCGGATGTCCATGACCACGACGAGCCCGACCAGGGACTGTCGCTGTTGGAGATAAGACGCCATCAGCCGCTGCCATTGGAGCTTCACCGCCTCGGAGACCTTGGCGTAACCGTATCCGGGCAGATCCACCAGGCGTCGCGTTTCGTCCAGTGCAAAAAAGACTACCTGCTGGGTTCGGCCCGGCGTCTTACTGGTCCTGGCGAGCTGACTGCGGTGGCAGATGGTATTGATGGCGCTGGATTTGCCGGCGTTGGAACGTCCGGCAAAGGCGACTTCCCGGCCGTGATCCGGCGGCATGCGATCCATCCCGACCGCGGCCGTAACAAAGCAGGCACGTTGGTAAAAGGGGTTGATGGGGGGCTCGGGATTATGGCCGTTACCCATGGATTTTCCGCCGCGCTGCATGTCACTCGCCCCCGCTGGTACGGGATGCTCCCGACTATTTGTCAGGCCCCGGATTATTACGTGGTCCTTCAATATACCCGTTGCATATGAATATGCTTGGTAAGCGAGGTGCGTCGATGGTGCCCAAGCGCAAAGCGCGACGAGGAAGTATAGCCAGGCCCTATTGCGACGGTGAAGCCGCCAGGCTTCTTAAGGCTACCAGGGATGTATGCCCCGTACCGGAAGGCGAAGCAGGGACAGCGTAGCCTTGCGGCGCAACACCCCTAGCGGGGGCCTACGGCGTGCTTCGCGGCGAACTATTCACGTGCAACAGGTATATATCCTCAAGGCACCCGGTTAATGCACAATGGGAGCCGGCCAATGGATGAACAAGATGAACAAGATGCCGACCGAGCGTACCTTCAGGCTTCTGACCATAGACCTCGACGACACCCTCTGGCCCTGCGCCCCGACCATCGAGCGGGCGGAGGTGGTGCTTTACGCCTGGCTGGAGCGGACCACGCCGCGGCTGACGGAGGTCTGTGATCGGGAGGCCATGCAGCGCCATCGGTGGGCGCTGATGGTGAGCCGGCCCGAGATTGCCCACGATCTCACGGTGGTGCGCCGGCACTCCCTGCGCGGCCTGCTTGCGGCCCATGGCTATGATGTGGCCTTGGCCGATGATGCCGTGGCCCTGTTCCTGGAGCACCGCAACCGGGTCACACCCTACGCGGACGTGCTCCCCGCCTTGCGGACCCTAAGCGCCGAGTACCCATTGGTGTCGGTCACCAACGGCAATGCCGACGTGGCCCGCACGCCCTTGCGCAGTTTGTTCGGGCGGTCCCTGACCGCCGCCGATGTGGGGGCCCAAAAGCCGGCCCCGAATCTCTTTCTCGGCGCCCTCCGCTGGGGTCGCGTGCCCCCAGAACGGGCCCTGCACCTGGGGGATGACCCCTACTTGGACGTGGAGGCGGCCCGGTGCTTGGGTATGACGGCGGTCTGGATCAACCGGAAGGGTACTCCCTGGCCCCATGAGCTGGAGCCGCCCGCCGGGGAGGTGGCGGAGCTCGGACAGCTGCGACGCTGGCTGGAGGACCATCGGCATGCGCTTTGAGCTCCTGGCGCAGGATGGGGCGGCAAGGCGCGGGCGTCTGATCTTCGACCGCGGCAGCGTCGAGACCCCCGCCTTCATGCCTGTAGGCACCTACGGCACCGTCAAGGCCATGACGCCGGAGGAGCTGACCGGCCTGGGGGCCCAGCTCATCCTCGGCAACAGCTTCCATCTAATGCTGCGGCCCGGGGTGGAGATCATCCGCCACCAAGGTGGTCTGCACCGCTTCATGCACTGGGAGGGCCCCATCCTCACCGACTCCGGCGGATTTCAGGTGTTCAGCCTCAGAGGCCTGCGCCAGATCACGGAAGAGGGCGTGCACTTCAAGAGTTCGGTGGACGGCAGCCCGGTCTTCCTGACGCCTGAGGACGCCATGGCGGTGCAGCAGGCGCTGGGCTCGGACATCGTCATGATCTTCGACGACTGCACCCCCTTTCCGGCGGACGAGGACCGCGCGCGGGAATCCATGCTGCTCTCCCTGCGCTGGGCCGCGCGCAGTCGCGAGGCCCACAGAAATAACCCGGCGGCCCTGTTCGGCATCGTCCAGGGGGGTATGTACGAAAACCTGCGCGCTGCCTCCCTGGCAGGCCTGCTGGACCTGGGATTCGACGGCTACGCGGTGGGCGGCCTATCGGTGGGAGAGCCGTCGGAGGACCGGCTGCGCATCTTGGACTTCCTGTCCGGGCGCCTGCCGGCGGACGGACCGCGGTATCTGATGGGCATCGGCACACCGGAAGATATGGTCGCGGCGGTGCGCCGGGGCATCGACATGTTCGACTGCGTCCTGCCGACCCGTAACGCCCGAAACGGCTTTCTCTTTACCACCAGCGGTGTCGTCAAGATCCGCAACACTCGCTACCGGACCGATAAAGAGCCGTTGGACCCGCTCTGCGACTGCGCTACCTGCAGGCATTACAGCCGGGCCTACCTGCATCACCTGGACAAATGTAAAGAGATTCTAGGCGCCCGGCTCAATACCATCCACAACCTGCACTACTATCAAAGGCTCATGCGCACGCTGCGCGACGCAATCGCGGCGGAGAGACTGGAGGCCTTCATCCTTGAGTTCCAAGCCTTGCAGGCCACCGGCACAACCTTTCGATGACCCGGAAGGCCCGGTACCCGATTGCAGTCCCGGAGGGAAAACGACGAAGCAGGCGAATCGGCACGAATCGATCCGCGGGGATTCGCGTGACAGGTATGGACACCATTTCTGGACGCTGCAGGTAATTGAAAATCAAGGATACAGAATACCGCGATTCCCCGTTTCTGGGTGGGGGCACGGCGCGCCGTACCCCTATACGATTTGCGACTCCCTCGGAGGGAGCGGGGTTGGGGAGAGGGGCTTCGAGGCTTAACTTAACGGCATTGACCTACAGGCTATCTGACTGATTCTATGCCAAGCTCCTTAGAACATATTTTCTTTGCCACTATCTTTATAGATTTGCGAATGTATTGGGATTAGAGCACTTAATTGGTAATGGTTAATTCTCAACTGATAGCGTGGTTAACCACCCAGGTCTACTGGGCCGCACAGCGGCCCAACTTACCTTACTACCAGTTTAAATGCCACCACTACCCTTGTTTTTTCCCCGCATAACATAACCTCGCATGCAGTTGCAATGCTAAATTTATTCATAGACCCCACGGGGTTATTACTAACTACTATCATGTTACCATTTGTAAATCAACCACCACCCAAAATTTTACTCATTGCTGTTTCCTCCTGATATAGTTGTGAAATCTAACAAAGCATTACTACCGTCAACCTGTCCCACCGTCCCGCCCGGCGTCCAGGGCGTAAGCAAAGGCAAGTGAAACATGCGGGCTGGCTTGACGGGTTACTTGCCTAATTGCAGGCAAGTCTCTATATCCGTTTACCATCCGGTTGCCTCATAGTAGAGCATATATCCGATTTGCGCGGATTGGTAAAGTCTCCCAGGGTAGGAATTTTTCAGGTCCTCACACATTCACCGCCTGCCTGGCGATGACGTAGGTCTTGGCCGAAAGCTCTAGAGAGCAGGTCCACTTGTAGGCTTGGTCCGGAGTCTCGCCCCAGGCATAGACCCCGTGGCCGTGGACCAGAGCGATGCGATGATCGGCAAGGGCGTTCGCCACGGCCCGCGCTGCCTGCTCCGGGTCGTCCTCGTCCTCCATTGAGAGCACCGGGACCTGCTCGAAACAGGACTGTCCCCTTAAATCCACCGGACGGAAGTCCTGACCGGCGAAGCTCAGGGCCACCGAGTAGGGGCCGTGGCTGTGCAATAGCGCAGTTGCCCGCGGCTGTGCCCGATACACGGACCGGTGCAGCAGCGCATCCAGGGAGGCGCCTGCGGGACAGGGACCGTCCATGGGACAGGCCACCAGCTCGTCGGGTTCCAGGGTATCCGCACAGGCCCCGGTCGGGGTGATCCAGAAGGTCTCGCCCGCGCGCACCGAGGCATTGCCGGAATGCGAATCGTTGCAGCCATATCGGCGTAGTCGATGATAATGACGCACCAGCTCCCTCCTCGACTCCCCGTTGTCGGGGGACCCGGACCCCAGGTGACCTTGCACGAAATCGGCGATCGCCTCGGGATCCTCCACGGGCAGCCGTGGGGGGTGATCCGCGCCAGGCAACTCGTGGTCCGTGACCACGGCGATAATGTCCGGGTCCCCCGGATACAGCGGCGGCTTACCCAGAGTTGTGCGGTGGACCTCGATCTTGGGGTAGGCCGCATGCTTGAATCCCTCCACCAGGATCAGGTCCAGCCGGTCCTCATCGAATCTTCGCAGCATCTTCTCCAGGGACGGGTCCTTGCCTCCATCCGCCTGCTCCGACTGCAACGCCCAGCGTTTACCGGAGGCCAGCAAGACCTGCTCCGCACCCGCCGCGCGGAGCTGGTAGCTGTCCTTGCCCGGCACGTCGAGCGCGAAGGTATGATGGGCGTGCTTGAGATAACCGATCCGCAGACCCCGATCCCTGAGCTCCGGCACCAGCTTTTGCAGCAATGTGGTCTTGCCGCTGCCGCTCGGGGCAACGAATCCGATCACGGGTAGTGGAATCTTGCGCATGACGGACCCTTCCCCAGGTCGGTCGCGGCGGCTGCCGATACGGCATACAGGTCTCGGTATCGGCAGCCGCTCGTGTAAAATAACAGGGTGAATTTTATCGCTTCGATCCTGACGAAACCTGGATTTTGACAGCTATGGCACAGTACATCTTCACCATGAAACGGGTCGGCAGGGTAGTGTCGCCCAAGCGGATCATCCTGCGCGACATCTCCCTGTCCTTCTTTCCAGGCGCCAAGATCGGGGTGCTCGGGCTCAACGGCGCGGGCAAATCCAGCCTGTTGCGCATCATGGCCGGAATCGACACCGAGATCGAAGGCGAGGCCCGGCCCCAGCCCGGCATCAAGGTCGGCTATCTGCCCCAAGAGCCCCAGCTCAACGAGACCCGGGACGTGCGCGGCAATCTGGAGACCGCCCTCGGCCACATCAAGGCGGCCCTGGAGCGCCTGGACGCCGTTTATGCCGCCTACGCGGATGCCGACGCCGACTTCGACGCCCTGGCCAAGGAGCAGGCGGAGCTCGAAGACCTGATTCAGGCCACCGATGGTCACAACCTGGAGCACATCCTGGAGGTAGCCGCCGACGCCCTGCGACTGCCCCCCTGGGAGGCGGACGTGAGTCGGCTCTCCGGGGGCGAGCGCCGGCGCGTGGCCCTGTGTCGACTGTTGCTGGAAAAGCCTGACATGTTGCTGCTGGACGAGCCTACCAACCACCTGGATGCCGAATCCGTGGCCTGGCTGGAGCGTTTCCTGCGCGAATACCCCGGCACCGTGGTGGCAGTGACCCACGACCGCTATTTCCTGGACAAGGTCGCCGGCTGGATCCTGGAGCTGGACCGCGGCCACGGCATCCCCTGGGAGGGCAACTACTCCTCCTGGCTGGAGCAGAAAGAGAAACGCCTGGCCCTGGAGCAGAAGCAGGAGGCCGCGCGCATCCGCACCATGCAGCATGAATTGGAATGGGTGCGATCCAACCCCAAGGGCCGCCACGCCAAGAGCAAGGCGCGCCTGGCCCGCTTCGAGGAGCTGCAATCCACCGACTTCCAGAGCCGCAACGAGACCAACGAGCTCTATATCCCACCGGGTCCGCGCCTGGGCGATCTGGTGATCGAGACCACAGGAGTGCGTAAGGCTTACGCGGACCGCCTGCTCTACGAGGACCTGTCCTTCAACCTGCCCAAGGGCGGCATTGCCGGTATCATCGGACCCAACGGCGCCGGCAAGACCACCCTGTTTCGCATCCTCACTGGCCAAGAGCAACCGGACGCCGGCGAGCTGCGTATCGGCGATACGGTCGAGATTGCCTACGTGGACCAGAGCCGCGATGCCCTGGACGGTTCCAAAACCGTGTGGGAAGAGGTCTCCGACGGCGCAGACAACATCATCGTCGGGCGTTATGAGCTGCCCTCGCGGGCCTATTGCAGTCGCTTCAACTTCAAGGGTACGGACCAACAGAAGCGCGTCGGCGACCTCTCCGGCGGCGAGCGCAACCGGGTGCACCTGGCGAAGCTGCTCAAAAGCGGCGGCAACCTGCTGCTGCTCGACGAGCCCACCAACGACCTGGACGTGGAGACCCTGCGGGCCCTCGAAGAAGCACTGCTCGCCTTCCCCGGCTGCGCCCTGGTCATCAGCCACGACCGCTGGTTCCTGAACCGCATCGCCACCCACATCCTGGCCTTCGAAGGCGGCTCCCAGGTGAGCTGGTTCGAGGGCAACTACGCGGACTATGAGACGGATCGCCGCCGCCGACTGGGAGATGCGGCGGACCAGCCCCACCGCATCAAATACCGGCGGCTCTCCGGCTGAGGCCGGGTGAACGAAATTTTAAAAGAGCCATGTCCCACCGACCGGAGAATCCCTTCCACCTCGGTGAATATCTGCCCGAGGAATTCCTCGAACCCACCGGCTATTAACCAGACGGAATTTGCCCGCCGAATCGGCTGGACCGAAACGCACCTGAACGAATTGATCCACAGCCAGCGGGATGTGTCGGCCGAGACCGCACTGGACCTGGCCAACGCCTTGCGTACATCCGCCCGCCTCTAGAGAACCTTCAGATAACCTGGGACCTGGACCAGAAGCTCAAGCGGCGGAATGCTGCCTAGGGGCTGTTGACATTGTCTAAGCGACGTCCTTTCGTAAAGCCCCTCTCCCGCCGGGAGAGGGGGAACGAACAATATAAACCATATCGTTTCATGTGGTTAGGTGCTAGATCCTGGATAATTGCGTGGGATTCTTTGATAAAGTCGGGGCTGGTGTGAGTGCCATTCGTTGACCGTCTGAGAGACGGCTCTCGTTCGATCCGGTTGCGACTTTTCCGCCTCTTCCAGAATTGCCGAGACGTCAGGCTTCTCGACGCCGATAACACCGGTTGAAAGGTGTTTGTGATGAGGAAACTGCGAAAGGGCTGGAAAATGTGGGGTGTTGTCGTAGCGGAACAGCAGCTTGGCCGAGGCGTCCTGACAATGATACCGGTAGTCCAAATGCCGCAACCGCCCCTCTTCGGCGAAGACCGCTTCGTTCACTTCCGGTACGCGGGCTATCCCGCCGCGGCGCGGTTGATCGAGGAGCTGGTGCGGGAGGAAGGCTTCGAGCGGGACCATCTGGAACGGATCTTCGCGCGGATCAAGCGCCAGCGGTGGATTCTCGACTTCGCTAATCGCCCCAAGGCCAAGCGGTCGACAGGACCGACCGGGGCGTGGGCCCGTTATCGCGCCAAGTTCATCACCTCGGACAACATCTCGCGAGGCATCGGCTTCTGGCGCCGCTACGGCAAGGCGCTCCGGCGTGCACAGGCCCGCTACGGGGTGCCGCCCGAGTATGTGGTCGCCATCATCGGCGTCGAGACCCGCTACGGCGGCTACCTGGGAAAGCACCGGGTGATCGATGCCCTGGCGACCCTGGCCTTCGACTATCCGCGCCGCTTCCGGTTCTTCACGAGCGAGCTCGCGTCCTTATCTGATCATGGCCCGCGACGAGGACCTGGATCCCTTCGGGCCCAGGAGGGGCTCCTACGCCGGTGCCATAGGGCTCTGGGCTAGTTCATGCCCTCGAGCTTTCACAGGTGGGCGGTGGACTTCGACGGCAATAGTAAGCGCGATCTGTGGAACCCGGTGGATGTCATCGGCAGCGTCGCCAACTAATTCGCGTCCCACGGGTGGCGCATAGGGGAACCTGTCGCGATTCGTACGTCCACGAGCGAGGCGGGCGCCGGGACCATGAAGACTGGCTATGATGCCAGCTACAGCCTCGCGGCCTTGCGTCGGAACGGAATCGCCGTGACCACCGGACTCGACGGCGGGAAGCGGATCAGACTGATCAAACTGGATGCCGCCGGCGGTTACGAATACTGGCTCGGCCTGAAGAATTTCTATGTAATTACCCGCTACAACCACAGCAGCTACTATGCCATGGCGGTGCACCAGTTGGCGCGAGCGCGGCGAGCGCGGTGGAGCCCCGGCAGGTCCATCCTGAGCCAAGTCGGGGTACGGGGTCAGTAACCCCGGCCCTGACGTGGGCCGGCCGCGCGGGGGTCATGCGGGTGTAGGTCGGGTTAGGCGCGTCTCCGCGGTCACGGTGTACCGCTTGGATGGATCGCGCCCTGGCCCGACAACCGAGCCCATAGGTTGGGGTGAGGAACGAACCTCAACGAAAATCCGGTCCCCCTGACCGCGCTGCCCGGCATTACTTCGGTGCTGCCCGAGAAGGCGTCCTGTTCGCCTGGCCGCATTCCTTAAAGTCTGCGTGTGGGCAGGCGCAGGCAGGCGACGCACAGACAGGGACGCTGTGCCCCCCGAGGCGTTTCCCCTTCAAAAATTGGTAATGGTAAGTTTTTAACTGATAGCGTGGTTGATCGTCCTAGTCTACCGGGCCGCACAGCGGTCCAACCTACCGTCTACCAGCTAAAGACACCACTACCCAAAGATTTACCCCTACCTGATCGCGCGGCCCCCCGACTTGGTTGTTGGGTAGGGAGCGATCCATCCGGGCGGCGCGCCGTGATCCTGGAGACGCGCCTGACCCGACCTACACTTTGCGCCTTTGCGGCTAAACCATATCCTAGCTTTGTTGCGTGATAAGAAGATTCATAGACCCCCCTCCTGTGGCCGCTGACCTGACAGGGAGATCACGGACTGATGGTGGTATCCTTGCCCGCAGATCGAAACTTTCGAACTAAATTGAGGTAAAATTGACCGATGAACGCTGCAACCGGCACGAAGAAACATGTCTTCGCATTCACCGAGGGGGATGGAAAGGACAAGAAGCTCCTGGGTGGAAAGGGCGCGAACCTGTGCGAGATGACCCAAATCGGGTTGAACGTACCCCCAGGCTTCGTGATTTCCCCCGCGGCCTGTCTCGAGTATCTGGACCTCCCGTCGCGGGAGCTGCCGGCAAGCCTCATGGACGAGGTTCGCGCCCACATGCGCGGCCTCGAGACCCGGACCAGCAAGAGGTTCGGCGACGCCGGGAACCCCTTGCTGGTCTCGGTGCGTTCGGGCTCCGCCCTGTCCATGCCGGGCATGATGGACACCATCCTGAACCTGGGCCTCAATGCCACAACCCTGGAGGGTGTGATCGCCCAGACGGGTGATCGCCGCTTCGGCTATGACGCCTATCGGCGCTTTATCCAGCTCTTCGGCAAGGTGGCGCAGGGTGTGCCGGACGAGCGCTTCGACCGGCAATTGGATGCGGTCAAGCAACGGGGCGGGATAACGGAAGACGTGGCGCTCAGCGCCGACGACCTCCGGGAGATTAGTGAACGCTTCCTCCAGGTGGTGGAGGAGACCACCGGCAGGCCCTTCCCCGAGGACCCCTTCGCCCAGCTCAAGCTCGCGATCAAGGCGGTGTTCAACTCCTGGATGGGCAAGCGGGCCGTGGATTACCGGCGGCAGTTCAACATCACCACGGATATGGCCAACGGTACGGCGGTGAACGTCCAGACCATGGTGTTCGGGAATCGCGGGGAAGACAGCGCCACCGGGGTGGCCTTTACCCGCAATCCGGGCACCGGTGAAAACCAGCTCTTTGGCGAGTACCTGGTCAATGCTCAGGGTGAGGATGTGGTGGCCGGCATCCGCACTCCCAAACCCATCGACCGGATGACGGCCGAGATGCCGCAGATGGCCAAGGAGCTCGCCGAACTACGCGCCAAGCTGGAGACTCATTACCGTGAGGTCCAAGACTTCGAGTTCACCATCGAGTGTGGGCAGCTATTCTGCCTGCAGACCCGCAACGGCAAAATGAATGCCACTGCGATGGTGCGCACCTCGGTGGAGATGGAGCGCGCGGGACTGATCGACAAAAAGGAGGCCCTACTGCGCATCCAGCCCGAGGCGCTGGAGCAAATGCTGTTTCCTCGCCTCGACCCCGGCGTGCCGGCCGAGCCGGTGGCTCAAGGACTGTCGGCCTCCCCCGGGGCCGCCTCCGGCATCGCCGTGTTCGATGCGGACCGCGCCGAGCACCTGGGCGAGGAACTGGGCCGCAAGGTGATCCTGGTGCGGGAAGAGACCAAGCCCGAGGATATCCACGGCTTCTTCGCCGCCCAGGGCATCCTCACTTCCCGCGGCGGCAAGACTTCCCACGCGGCGGTGGTGGCCCGGAGCATGGGCAAGCCCTGCGTGGCCGGCGCCGAGGGCATCGGCGTCGATGTGGAACGCCGCGAGGCCCAGGTGGGGGAAGCCAGCTTCCGCGAGGGGGACATCATCACCATCGACGGCAGCACCGGCAAGGTCTATCTCGGTGAGATCCCCACCGTAGAGCCCAACTTTACCCAGGAGCTCGACCAGCTGCTGCAGTGGGCGGACGAGGTGGCCCGACTTCGGGTGTGGGCCAACGCGGACCTGCCCGACGACGCCCGCCGGGCCGTCAAGTACGGCGCCGTAGGCATCGGGTTAGCCCGCACCGAGCGTATGTTCAACGCCGTGGATCGCCTACCCATCGTCATTGAGATGATCCTGGCCGAGACCCCGGAGGAGCGCCAGGCGGCCCTGGACCGGCTGCTGCCTCTGCAACGGGCCGATTTCAAGGAGCTGTTCCAGGTCATGGCTCCGAATCCGGTCACCATCCGCCTGCTGGACCCGCCGATCCACGAGTTCCTGCCGGACGAGCACCAGCTGGAACGGGATCTGGAGGCCCTGCGCAACCTCGACGAGACCATGCGTGGTGTCACCGTCCTGGCGGGCGCCATCGGCCTCATTCAGGCCCCCGACAAACACCGCGTCGAGATCGACGGCGTACGCCGGACGGTGGACCCGGCCCTAGTAGAGGCGGCCATCGTCAAGAAGGAGACCATGCTGCACAAGGTGCGCGCCCTCTACGAGACCAATCCCATGCTCGGCCACCGCGGCGTGCGGCTGGGGATTACCTTCCCGGAGATCTACCGGATGCAGATCCGGGCCATCCTGGAAGCGGCCGCCGACTGCGCCAAGCTGGGCATCGAGATCCAACCCCGGATCAAGGTCCCCCAGGTGGGTACCCAGGAAGAGCTGCTGCGGGTCAAGGACTATGTGGACGAGATCCACGCAGAGATCAGACAGCATGACGGGCGCCCGGTGGATTTCAGGTTCGGCACCATGATCGAGGTCGTACGCGCCTGTATGGAGGCCGGTCCCCTGGCCGAGGTGGCGGAGTTCTTCTCCTTCGGCACCAACGACCTCACCCAGGCCGCTTTCTCTTTCTCGCGGGAAGACGCCGAGAACAAATTCCTGCCTCTGTACAGCCGGGCGGGGATCCTGCGGGACAACCCCTTCGAGGTGCTGGATATCAAAGGCGTGGGTAAGCTCATGGAGCTGGCCGTGAAGTGGGGCAAAGAGGTCCGCCCCCAGATGCACGTGGGCATCTGCGGCGAGCACGGCGGCCATCCGGATTCCATCGGCTTCTGCCAGCGGATCGGCTTGGATTACGTGAGCTGCTCGGCACCAAGGGTACCGGTGGCCAGACTGGCCGCGGCCCATGCGGCGCTCCTTGCGGAGGATGCGGTGAGTGAAGCGGCGGCGCGCAATGTATAATGACGAACCTCTGCGAAGGAATAATTACACGATCATTACATATTGGTCATTACCAGCGAAGCGAACCGCATCAATCGATGTGGTGACCTCTGCCTACCCATACCAAGGTGGGTATCGCAAAAGCCCCTCTCCCGCCGGGAGGGAGTCGAAAAAGGAGACGCCCGCCCCGTATTCAAGATAAGGAGCACCAGTTTCGAACGCAGCAGGTAGCTAAAAATCAAGGATACGGAATACCGCGATACCCTGTGTTTCTGAGTAAGGGCACGGTGTGCCGTGCCCTTACGATTGCGACTCCCTCTCCGGGTGAGGGGTTGCCTGCTTGCCGCCCCATGGGCGCCTGCCTGTCGGCAGACAGGGGGCTTGCAGGGGGTTAGGAGATCAAAAGGTGAAGATCCGTGCCTTTTGCGACACTCTCCCCAGCCTCCATAGGTCGGGCAAAGCCGTGGGACGTGGTGGAGTGCCTGCCCGCCCCAGGGATGGGGCAGGGATGGGGCGGGCAGCGAACCGCATCTTCGGATGGCGGGCATGCCTAACATGCGATGTTTCGTGTCAGGCACGTCGCTTGACTTAAGAGATGGTACCCACCGATTGATGGGCACGCTTCGCTTTGTGCATCCGACCGAACAGTCGAGGATTCAGAAAACTGAACGGGAAGACCTGCCCTTGAAATCATCCTGATAAACACTCGCTTTGCCCATCCTACAGGCCTTTTTCCGATCGAGGAGCGGTCGGTATTGACCAACATACGGATTGCACGCATGTCATCCGCGGACAGGATTGCAGAGGCGATGCGACGATCGCTGCCGCACCTGCCTGCTGGCGCTCGGGTCATCGTTGAATCCATGCTCAGGCCGGAAACCCCATGCGATCATAGCCGGCACGCCGGTTGTGTGGGGTGGCTCCCACTTTTTTGGCTTCGGTGAGATCGTTGATGTCATCCTTCTGGGAATTGGCGTATTCATACTCGATTTTGCCGTATTCGAAGGCGCAAGTCAGTTCTACTTCGCTCGTGCGGTGACCTTGCTCGGGATCTTTACAGTCCAGGCGCCGCTGTTGCGCGGACAAGCACGAGCTGTCATCGCACGCGGGCGCCCACGAATTCACCAACTTCCGAAGGTTGGTGCCCCACCTTCTGCCGGGAATTCTCTTCAGATCTCGCGGCCACTACAGATTCCCGGCGGCCACTCAGGCAAAACTAACGCTTATGGTGCGATTGAGATTGCTCGCAATCAATCCCTGACCGAACAGCGTATTGTATTGTTCCACGGGTAGTGGTAGATTATATTAAATGATAGCGTGGTTGAAAGAGTCTAGAGTCTGCCGGGCTGCGTAGCGACCCAACCCGCCTTTCACCAGTTAAAAACCATCACTACCGATTAGGTTGCCATTTATAAATTAACCACTACCAAAGTATAACCAAACAGCTTCTGAAAGCCGGTCGTTCACGGCGCGACTGGCGTAAGCCCGTTCAAACCTCGGCTAAATCCCCTTTCTCCTGCAACCAACCGCGCCGGTCCGCCGCCCGTTTCTTGGCCAATAGCATGTCCATCAGGGAATTGCTCGCTTCCCGCTCCTCCACCGTGAGCTGGACCAGACGCCGGGTGTCGGGATGGATGGTGGTCTCCCGCAGCTGCATGGGGTTCATTTCGCCGAGCCCTTTGAAGCGCTGCACGTTGACCTTGCCCCTGAGCTTTTCCGCCTCGATGCGATCCAGCACGCCCTGTCGTTCACCGCCGTCCAGAGCATAGAAGACCTGTTTGCCAACGTCGATGCGGTACAGCGGCGGCATCGCCACATAGACATGTCCCTTTTCCACCAGGCTCGGAAAGTGCTTCAGAAACAGGGCGCACAAGAGGGTCGCGATATGGGCGCCATCCGAGTCCGCATCGGCCAGGACACAAATCTTGCCGAACCGCAACCGCGAGAGGTCGCTGCTGCCCGGGTCCACGCCGACGGCGACGGCAATGTCATGTACCTCTTGTGAGCCCAATACCTCGGCGGGATCGACCTCCCAGGTATTCAGGATCTTACCGCGCAGGGGCATGATGGCCTGAAACTCCCGATTCCGGGCCTGCTTGGCCGAGCCCCCGGCGGAGTCACCTTCCACCAGAAAGAGCTCGCTTTGCTCCGGATCGGTGGAGGTACAATCCGCCAGTTTACCGGGCAGGGCCGGCCCCTGGGAGACCTTCTTGCGCGTCACCTTGCGCCCGGCCCGCAGCCGGACCTGGGCCGCACCGATCGCAAGCTCGGCGATCCGCTCCGCCTCGGCCACATTCCGATTGAGCCACAGGCTGAAGGCATCTTTCACGACGCCGGAGACAAAGGTGGCGCACTCCCGAGACGAGAGCCGTTCCTTGGTCTGCCCGGAGAATTGGGGGTCCAGCAGCTTCACCGACAGGATGTAGCTACAGCGCGTCCAGACGTCTTCCGGGGTCAGCCTGATCCCCCGCGGGAGCAGGTTCCGAAATTCGCAAAATTCCCGCACCGCCTCCGTAAGCCCGGTACGCAGACCATTGACATGGGTACCGCCCTGGACCGTGGGGATCAGATTCACGTAGCTCTCGGTGACCGGGTCGCCCCCCTCCGGCAACCACACCAGGGCCCAGCCCGCAGCCTCGTTGGTGCCTTCCAAGTCGCCGACGAAGGGATCGGCGGGGATGGTTTCGAGGCCCGCGAGGGACCGGATCAGGTAATCCTTGAGACCGTCCCGGTAGCACCAGGTCTGCTCCTCGCCGCTGATCTCGTCCCGGAAACCGACCTTGAGTCCGGGACAGAGCACCGCCTTTGCCCGCAACAGATGCTTCAGCGGCGGCCGGGAGAATCCGGGGCTGTCGAAATAGCGCTCGTCCGGCCGGAAACGCAGGGTGGTGCCGGTGTTGGCGCATCCGATCTCACCGATCACCGCAAGCTCCGAGACCTTGTCGCCATGGGCGAAGGCCATCCGGTACTCCTTACCGTCGCGCCGGATCCGGACCTCCAGGTGCTCGGAGAGGGCGTTCACCACCGAAACGCCAACGCCGTGCAGACCCCCGGAGAACTTGTAGCTGGCGGTGGAGAACTTGCCCCCGGCATGCAGCTTGGTGAGGATCACCTCGACGCCGGGCAGGCCCTGCTGGGGATGCAGGTCCACCGGCATGCCTCGCCCATCGTCCCTGACCTGAAGGGAACCGTCGCCAAAGAGCACGACTTCGATCGTGCGCGCAAAGCCAGCGATGGCCTCGTCCACGCTGTTGTCGATCACCTCCTGGGCCAGATGGTTGGGCCGAGTGGTATCGGTGTACATGCCGGGGTGCCTGCGCACCGGATCGAGCCCGCTCAGAACCTCAATGGCGGAGGCGTCGTAGCTGCCACTCATGGTTGGGTTTGGATTTCCTTCGGAGATTACCGCCGATCGCCGGGATCGCCGGGACCTGGTAGGCTACCGTAGCTTTCCAGCTGGTTTCAAACCCCGACGGCAGGGGTCAGGGTAGCCGGATGATAAACGGATAGGGTCCAGATAACTTTAAGAGAGGATTTTCTCTCAGCAGAGTAAGCATTCTATCATAGGTAGTTTTCCTCTTCGAGGATTGAATCTAAATTCACATTCTTTCAGGTTAGATGAAAAATTTTTCGTGGAACCCCATTGAGTTTTGCAAGCCTTCATTTATACGACCAGAATGATCCAATGCCATTGATAGGGCAATTACCACGAGTAAATTCATGCTGACCATGATTCATACGGAAATGCTTTGGATCTAGATAACTTTAGCACCGCAACTTCATGCTAACGTTTTGTTATGTAAGAAAAAATAGGTGTTTCAGACGTTCACACATCTCCGAAGCCAAATCCAGTATGGATTGCACCCTAATTCTGTGCACGATTTACCGGCCTCGAAAATCACCGAGTTGAGTGATGTAAGCCGTCCGACAATCAATCAGTTGTTATTCAAACTACGAGCTCGAATCGCTCAGCTTGATGAATCCTAGTTTCGGCGGGCGCCGTGTTCGGAGGAAGAAAGGGCGCGGGGCCGGGGGTAAAACAATTGTCTTCGGGATTCTGGAACGCCACGGGAGGGGCTACACGGAAATCGTCCCGAACGCCGCCAAGAAGCCGCTACAGACCACGGTCCGGGGCCAGGTGGTCCTTGACCGCATCATCCACCCGGACGGTTGGAGGGGCTTGGGAATCCGCTCCTCAGCCGGACGGGCTCCTAATCGAAGACGACGCGGTCGCCGTTGCCGAGCATCAGCGGGCTTTCGGAGCCATACCGGCCGGAGCCACACACGACGGGATAGCCGAGCGCGATCATCTTTTCCACCGCCGGCACGCCGGTACAGTGATTGGCGGCGATCTTGCGGAAGCCGAATCGTCCCAGATCGGCGATCATCCGTTCCTGCTCGGGAGACAGCGACGGGCCGAAGGGGGCAATATGGAGACCCCCGTAAAGACCGTACAAGGTCGACTCGGTCGCGATATAGGTAAGCGCGTAATCCGCCAGGGTAGTGACCGTTTGATGGCAGCAGCCAGTAACACAGACGGTCCCCTGGTCCTGAACCCGGAAATACAGCGACTGTTCGCCCCTGATGCCGAGCAGGATGGGAAAGTCGAAGGCCACCCCTACGCAGCCGGGGTAAAGGACCGTCAGCCTGTCCGGGGGCGCGACGAGAATGGGACCGGTATGACGGACAGGCGGTGCCGTATCCGCGGTGGTCGACACCGAACGCTCACCGCGGATAAACGCCAGCGCCTCCTTGGTGAAGCCGGGCGGCACGCGCAGGGGCAGATCCGGACAGTGACGCAGAACGGCCTGCAGCCCCCACAGGTGGTCCAGGTGCTCATGGGACAGGAAAAGAAACTCGATCTCGCCCCGCGCCAACATGGCGTCCACGCCGGTTTCCTCAAAACGGCGCTGCATATAGGTCTGGTTCCACCCGCAATCGAGGAGAAATCTATGTCGCGCCCCCGTCAACAGCTCGATCTCGATCAGGGCGGCGCTGCCCGCGGCATTGTCCGCCTGCCAGGGCTTGTTCCACTGGCTGGCGTCAGGGCCACCCCCACCCTTGATGTCCGCCAGCATCCGGTCCGTGTCATGCCAGCCGACTTCCGAGATACAGGTGACGGTTACCGAGCGACATAGGCCCAGACTCTCTTTATCTACTCTCGTCATTGGTCCATTACCGTTCCACGGACAAAAAATTTATCATTCCGCATGATCGCCGCTCCCCTTATCCGGACCCGTATTCAGTATAGGCCCTAATCGTACAGGATTTACAGGATGCTCACCGTTGATAAAAAATCGGTAGTGGTAAATTTTTAACTGGCAGCGTGGTTGATCGTCATAGGTCTACCGGGCCGCATAGTGGCCCAACTTACCTTACTACCAGTTAAACACCACCACTACCAAAAAATCCTGTAAATCCTGGCTAATCCTGTTTAATTTAGAGCTCCCCGACAACGCCGAATCATTCAGGATTACTGCTGACATGAAAGTTTTAATCATCGGTAATGGCGGGCGTGAACACGCCCTAGCTTGGAAGGTGACCCAATCGCTCCTGGCGCAAGAAGTCTTCGTAGCGCCCGGCAACGGCGGTACCGCGATGGAGCCGGGCGTGCAGAACCTGGACATCCCATCCGATGACATCGAGGAACTCGTCGCCTTCGCCCGACGCAACGCCATTGGACTCACCATCGTAGGCCCCGAAGCACCGCTAGTGGCGGGCGTGGTCGATGCTTTCCAGGCCGCCGGCCTGCCCTGCTTCGGCCCCACAGCCAAGGCCGCACGGATCGAGGGCTCCAAGGCATTCACCAAGGACTTCCTCGCCCGCCGAGGCATCCCGACCGCGGCTTACCGCACCTTCACCGAGCCGGAGCCCGCCCTAGCCTACCTCCGGGAGGTAGGCGCACCCATCGTCGTCAAGGCGGATGGTCTGGCCGCGGGCAAAGGCGTGATCCTGGCGGAGGACCTCACTACCGCGGAGCAAGCGGTCCGGGACATGCTGAGCGGCAGGCGTTTCAGCGCGGCAGGCAGCCGTATCGTCATCGAAGAGTACCTGCGGGGCGAAGAGGCCAGCTTCATCGCGATCGTCGGCGGCGGCCGGATCCTCCCCATGGCGAGCTCTCAGGACCACAAAGCCCGGGATGATGGAGACCGGGGCCCCAATACCGGCGGCATGGGAGCCTACTCGCCCGCCCCCGTAATCACCCCCGAGATCCATGCCCGTATCATGGCGGAGGTGATCCGACCCACCATCACCGGGTTTGAATCCGAAGGACTGCCCTACACGGGTTTCCTGTACGCGGGCCTGATGATAGGACCGGACGGTGCCCCTAAGGTCCTGGAATACAACTGCCGTCTCGGCGATCCCGAGGCCCAACCCATCCTCATGCGCCTGCGCACCGATCTGGTGGCACTATGCCTGGCGGCCCTCACCGGACGGCTCGATCGGACCGAGGTAGCATGGGATCCACGGGCCGCGCTGGGGGTGGTCATGGCGGCGGGCGGCTATCCGGATGCCTACGAGAAGGGACACCCGATCAGCGGTTCAGAAGCGGCAACGGGGCTCCCCGACTGCAAGCTATTCCATGCCGGCACCAGGCTGGCCGACGGTGCAGTGGTGACTAGCGGCGGCCGCGTCCTGTGCGCAACCGCCCTCGGTGGAGGAGTCGGCGCGGCCCAGGCCAACGCCTATGCCCTGGTGAGCAAGATCGGCTGGAGGAACGCCTACTACCGGAAGGACATCGGCTATCGGGCCGTCGCCCGGGAGCAAAAGCTCGGGTCGGATTAGGTACCTTGGCCCGTGCATACAGGCCGCACGGTGGATCGTATGGGTGGCTAGGTTGCGTTAAGACGCCGGCATGACCCAAGCAGACGATCAGCGAGCCTTTGTGCATTGCAACGCAACCGGTCCCATCTTCCAGGCAACGCCGAATAATTCAGGATCGCTACAGGATCAGCCAGGTCGCTGCCCGGCTGGAGAATCCGCTGGCCCAGGCGATCTTGGCGGGCAGATTCGGGCCCGGTGACGCAGTGGAAGTGGTACTGCACGACGGCCGGCTCGATTTCGAGCGGGTCGATTGAATAATAACCGGCC
>Ga0209052_1000093_pt1 | contig 44840 bp, 39 predicted proteins | sample WorMetHEROISLAND_2_FD_187409 | JGI IMG/M metagenome (GOLD analysis project Ga0209052, IMG submission 187409) | Marine gutless worms symbiont microbial communities from Max Planck institute for Marine Microbiology, Germany - Olavius sp. 4 HERON... | ecosystem: Host-associated > Annelida >...
CCCTGTCAACGCTTCAGCCATGGCATTGCTGCCACCGCCGCATGACTCGGGGCCGGTGTGGTTCGCTAAACCTTCACCGTATGGCTCTTTCATCCACTGCACCTTGCCGGTTTTAACCGGCGCTCTCGGGACATCCTAAAGTTATAAAGTTTTTGGGCAACTAGATCTCAACGGAGCCGAGCGATAACACCTCTGAGAAATCATATTCTGCCGCAATTTTCTCCCCTCTTTGGACAGCATAGCTGATCGCCATAACGGACAGCTTCATTCGGCGCGCCAATTGCGCCATACTTATTCCTAATTCGCGGTTAGCCTAATAACATAGCAGACTTCTTGCGCGCACCCGTTGACGATATTTGCCCGGCTGCCATAACTCTGAGACAGATAAATCAAATAACTCCGCCACCCGATCTGCCAAATTTTCCAGATTTACACCTTGGGCCGTCAGTCTGTAACGCCGTTGGTGCTTCTCCTCGGCACCTGCCAGCACTTCCTGGACAAAATCCCCATCGCCAAGGATGCGCTCATCGGCTTTCTCAAATATCTTCGCACGCCGCATGGCCTTCACATTCGCCCAGCCGCCATGGCTGCGAATCAGACCGCCGCCAATCAAATCCTCACGTTTGCCAAGGGCAATCCCCTTTTCCACATAGCCGCGATACTGTCGCCGGGCTTCCGATATTTTCTCACCAAACAACCTTAAGACGGCATCAGTATCCTGCCAATCATTGCTGCGCCGGTTCATCAGCACACTGTGACCGCTGAATGAATATTTATCAAGGGCTGACAAGTTGCCTACTAGTCTCGCTCTTAAAGGATTAAGGTGTATATAGCGTACCAGTTCCAGTAGGTATGAATCTTCCTGGCATAAAATCGATTTGTATCTATTTTGAAATAAATGTCCATGGCGACGATGCCGCCGGTTGTACCACAGCACATGACCGGTCAACAATCTTCTCATTACCGTGGCAATTGGCACTCGCCCGGTTCTTAACAGCAGGTGAAAATGGTTCGGAATTAGTGCCCAGGCATAGCAACGAGTTTTGGAGGATTGTAATATGTCGGCCAACCGATCTAAAAAATTATGCTTGTCGACAGGATCCTGAAAAATCTTTCCCCGATCAATCCCGCGGGCGATTATGTGGTGCAGGGCACCGGCAGCATCTATCCGTGATTTTCTTGGCATACATTGCCTATAGCATAGAATTCCATATTTATAAACTTTAAATCTTTAGTACGTCCCTAATTTTTCCCTTGCCGTCTTTCGGCCTCACCCGTGCCGTGGCCTGGGCCCGCAGCGGATCGTCCGGCCAGTAGTGTTTGGAATAGCGCCCTTTCAGTTCCTTTTTAACCTCGGGGTAGCCGGTCTGCCAGAATCCGGCCAAATCCTGGGTAATCTGCACCGGGCGGCCGGCCGGTGAATGCAAATGAATCAGCAGGGGCTGGCGTCCCCCGGCCACGGCCGGTGTTTGGCTAAGACCGAACATCTCCTGCAGACGCACGGCCAGCACCGGTACGTCCCCCGAATAGTCAATGGGAATCCGTGAACCGCTGGGCACCGTCAGGTGGGTCGGCGCCAGTTCGTCCATGAGTTGTCGCTGTTGAAAGGACATCAAAGCGAACAAGGCCTTTTTCAACTCGACCTTTCCCAGGTCACGCCGGCGGGTTATGCCGGCCAGATAAGGTGCCAGCCATTGGTCCAGGTGCTTCACCAGTCCGGCATCGGAAACATCCGGCCACTGCTGCTGAACTGCGGCATGTATTCGCAGGAAACAGATCCGGTTCTGCCACTGCCTGAGGGCCCGGGTCCACGGCAGACACTCGATTCCCAGATGCCGGATACCATCGAGCAGCGCCGCCAGTACCTGATCCGGGTCGGGGGTCTGCAGCGGTTCGCTGCGCAATGTCAGCGCGCCCAATTTCAAGTCGCGCCGAGATGCCACCACCCCGCGCTCCCGGTCCCAGGCCACGGTTTCGGCCCAATTGGTCTGATTAGCAAACTGATCCATGAGAACATCCGCTTCGCAGGCGGCTGCCCGGTAAATTCGCGCGTTACGCCGGCTGCCGTCCAGTTCGGCCGCGACGATATAATTCTCGTTGGCCAGGGGCTCGGCCGGATCGAGAACCGCACCGCGGCCATTGGCCATCAGGAACGTACCCCGCCCGGTCCGGCGCCGACAAGCAACCCGCTCCGGGTAAGCCCAGGCCAGCAGTCGACTGACGGATCCGGTATCACCATCAGGGGTATCGGCATCGATACGCCGGCGCAATTGATCCGCCGTGCGGACAGACCGGCGGACGGCGGAAAAATCAACGTCAGCCGCCGGATACGCCAGGCGCTGTCGGCGGCGCGCCGCCTGCACCAGGTCCAGCCGAATGCGAATGTCGGCATCGGTTCGGCCGGGATCGAATCGGATTACATCACGCTCACCGAGCAAAGCGGCCAGATCACAGGCAACACCTGCCTGTCCCAATTTTTCCGCCGCCAGCATCATGTGGGCCAGCCGGGGATGGATCGGCAGGATCGCCATTTTGCGGCCGTGCTCGTTGATCCCCCCGTCCTCATCCAGCGCATTCAGGGCTCGGAGTAACGCAACGGCGCTTTCCATCGCACCGTCAGGGGGTGGGTCGAGCCAGCGCAGGCTGCCGGGATCGTTCACGCCCCAGATGGCCAGCTCCAGGGCCAGACCGGCAAGGTCGCTTTCCAGGATCTCGGGTTTGTGGGCTGCGGGCAGCGTATAGTGGGCATGCTGCGACCACAGCCGCAGGCAGATTCCCGGACCCAGCCGCCCGGCACGTCCCCGCCGCTGGTCGGCCGATGCCTGCGATACCGGAATCGTCACCAGGCGGGTCAGTCCGCTGCGCACATCGTAACGCGGAGCCCGCTGCAGACCGCTGTCAACCACCACCCGGATTCCCTCGATGGTCAAGCTGGTCTCCGCTATGGACGTGGCCAGCACAATTTTGCGTTTCCCCGGCGGTGCCGGTTCTACGGCCCTGGCTTGGCTGCTGTGAGACAGGTTCCCGAAAAGGGGAGCGATGATCCAATCCGGACCCAAATTGGCATTTTCCAGCAGCCGGGATACCCGGCGGATCTCGGCGGCACCCGGCAAAAATACCAGGAAACTGCCCGGCTCGCTGCTAACGGCCGACATCACGGCCGCGGCAACGGCATCACCGGAAAAAACGGGTGTGTGGCGTCCCACATAGCGGGTTTCAACCGGAAAGGATCGCCCCCGGCAGGCAATCACCGGGGCCTGGTCCAGCAAGGCGGCAATCGGTTCGGCATCGATGGTGGCGGACATGATCAACAGCCGCAGCTCTGCGTTAAACACACCCTGCATATCGAGACACAGGGCCAGCCCGAGATCGGCATCCAGGCTGCGTTCGTGGAACTCGTCAAAAATCACCAACCTGACACCCGCCAGGGATGGATCGCTTTGCAGCCTGCGAGTCAGCACACCTTCGGTGACGACTTCGATCCGTGTTGCGGCACTGACGCGGCTGTCCAGACGCACCCGGTAGCCGACCGTCTGACCCACCCTTTCCCCCAGAAGAGCGGCCATGCGCCCGGCCGCGGCGCGGGCGGCCAACCGACGCGGCGCCGTTATCACTATTTTCCGCTCTTTAAGCCAGGGGGCTTTCAACAGATGCAGGGGCACGCAGGTCGTCTTGCCGGCTCCGGGAGGGGCGTGCAGCACGCAGGAGGCGTGTTCAGACAGCGCCTTTTGCAGATCGCCCAGGATCGCTTCAACGGGAAGGCCAAGTTGCGGTATATCAGAGTTTATGGATTTCACTAAATGATCAATAACTTCCTCCTTAAAGAACTTAGGGTGCCAATCGCAAAATACGCGTCACTATTTTTCCTTTCCTCTGTTTTCAGCCTTTTTAATCACTAAACCAAAGAAATTATCTAAAAGCCATACGAAAACGACAATGCCGATTATTGTTACAAGATTTAGAGACGCACCATAAAATACGAACACAACAAAACCAGAAAGCCCTGAAATAATTCCCAATAGTAAATATCGCATTTTCATCTCATTTGTTTTTTACAGATTTACCAACAGAAGCTAATATTAAATCCGCCAATGTATCCGATTTTATAGTCTTCATAGAGTAAAATTTCCAAATCTTGTAAGACATAAAAAATCCCTTATCCGTATTGGAGGCATTAATTAAAAGTTCTTTATTTTTATGAACAATCACTACTTTGCATTTCCACAACAAATTCGGATGATTCGATTTACTTATGTAAGATGCTTTTATTGAATCACAGTAATTTAATATTTCAGCTCGATTTTGTATTAAAACTTTTTCAGACAGCAAGTCATATTTCTCGAATGCAGGAGATATAATTATTTGAGAGATTTTATCACACTCAAGGTTCTGTAAAGAGCTCGACGACAATATTGATATTACTAGAGCACTAAACATTACTACCAAAAAGACTATTGAAAACATAAACATGAAGAATGCTAAAACAGATGTTTTCTTACTATCCACATTTATGCTATCTGGTATCATTTTGATGTTTGTCAGTCCTGGGATCGATCGGTTCCTTTGAAAAAACAGGTCCGTTAGCTGAATTCTCATCGGGCGCTAAAGAGAAAAGTGGCAGCCTTTGATAAACCAACGTCAAAGGTATGGTCCAAATTTATCTTGGATCTACTTTCCCCCAAATCGGTTTATTTACAAAACTTTAACTATTTTAGTTACTTACATCTTGACGCCTATTTTCTTCTTGTATTTGGTACAGCTATATCCCATCACAGGGCACCAATCGAATCAAGGACAAAATCATGGTGATCCAGATCCATGCAACCAGAACTGAAAAACGCAACACTGCAGCCAATAACGATTATTAATTAACCATCAAATCCCGATTGAGCGTTTTTCTGTGCTTTTGAGCGTGGACCATATTGACAAGCCGGCCAGGCTCCGGTATCAGCAAGGAAGTATCTGCCTCCCGCAGCTATACGCAATATCCCGGTACTGGATTCACCATTTCAATAAAATGGAAACAACCCCGGTCCCGCATCAGGAATTCAGGAGTCTTTTGGAAATGATTGCCGCCGATGTCATGCAAACCACATTTACTACCCTTTCACCCGACGACACGATCGCTGCGGCCGTCAGGTGTTTTCAGACGGCCAGTGCGTCGGAGAACAAAAAGGTGTTCGGCCTGATGGTAACCGACCACGACGATCATCTGGTGGGGATGCTGTCCATGTACGACATCCTGCTGTTCATCCAGCCCAAGCACATTCACATCTGGGGGGAAATGGAGGACCTCGACCCGTCAGTGCTGTATGACGAGCGTCTGGAGCAGGTAAAATCCATCCTGGTCGGCGACATCATGACCGCCGAGGTGGTGACAATTACACCTGACACCCATCTGATGGTAATTGCCGACATTATGATCAAGAAACACATCCGGCGGCTGCCGGTCGTCGACGGCGAGGAGGTCGTCGGCATCGTCTACGTCTCCGACGTGTTTCACCATTTGCTGGACAGATTCATAGACTGAAACTTTAGGCTTCGACTAAGAACAAGCTCGGGAAGAAGCGGCCCCTGAGTGGCGGCCATGGCGCAGTTTATAGGTTTCAGGTGTCAGGTTTCGGGTGTCAGGTAACCGAGGTCCGAAATGCTGACACCTGAACACTGACACCTGAAACCTTGAGTTTCTTACACCTTTTTCACATATAAAGGTCAAAAAGAGCCGGTTTAGGCAGAAAAGCCTTGAAGTTGAAAATTCGAACGGACTGCGAGGTCAATCATGCCCCGTGTTAAGACCCGACATGTATTGAGCGGCATCAAAGTCGAAGAGGCCATGCGGCGTCAGGTGGTCAAACTGCCTCAGAACGCCCCTATCGACTACTGTATCAATCGCATGATCAAATACAAGATCAATTCGGTTCTGCTGACCGATGAAGCGCAGCAGCCCGCCGGCATCGTTTCCAAGACCGACATCATGGGAGCCTTTTACGCGGGATTTTCAACCCAAACCCCGGTTGAAAACATTATGGCGGCACCGCTGCTGCACTGCTACCCGGATGACGATCTCGAGTCCTCACTCGACATCATGCACGCAAACGGCGTTCACCGCCTTTTTGTGCTCGGGGCCGAGGCCGATGCCGTTACCGGTATCCTCGCCTATCCGGATATCGTCGGGCTGTTGTACCGCTATTGCCGGGCCTGCGACAAGGGGCTGCTGAAGTCCAGGCGCCGCCGTACCGACGATGACTATCTGAGATTAAAGGTTAAAGACGTGATGACGGCTGCGGTGACCGCCTACCGCGAAGAAGACGCTCTGTCAGCGGTTATCGAAGGGCTCACCGAACACCGCTGCGGTGCGGTTCTGATTAGGGACGCCCGCAACCGGGCGGTAGGCGTAGTGTCCAAATCGGATTTGATTGTGGCCTACAAACATGGGGTCACGGTGGATGTCAGCGCCCGGGCCGTGATGAGCAAGCCGGTAAAATCATGCGCCGGGGAAGCCCAGCTTGCCGACGCCATCCAGCAGATGCTGCTCAGGGATGTGCAGCGCATCTTTGTCCACGATTCCGACCCCGGCCATATGGTGGGGGTTCTATCGCTTTCGGATGCCGCCCGCTTCCGGTCGGGCTCCTGCCGCGCCTGCACCTCCAGCCGGCTGATGCAGGCCTGACTATAGATTGAAGATTGAAGAATGGCTGATGTTGGTCAATAGGATACGGATTTTCACGGATAAAAACAGACTTCCTATATGGATCATCTCCAAAAAAGTTGCAGTAAAAGCACTATCACTGCATGATTTACGATAAGGTCTTTGATTAATTAGCCGCAGACAAACGCAGACATTTATTCAGGCCGACCTGGCCGGACTAAAGTTCCCATCGCTTCGCGATTGATGCTTGTAAATGAATAAAGCGGCAACAAAGCGAATAGTTCTTGATTTGCCCGCAGGGCAACGAGGGTAATATCCGGCCACGTCGGCCGGATAATGTCTGCGTGAGTCGAGCGAGCGAAGCGAGCGGGCGGCTAACTAATTTAAATTGAATCCTGCTTACGAGATCGGTTTAGACTAACTCATATGCAGAAGAACTTTTTTTATTTAATTCAATTTATCCGTGTAGTCCCTGTTCATTTGTGTCCTAATTACTATATCAGACAATTCCCGGCCTTCACAAAACGCCCTGGATCTCTTCGGCCACCCGGCCGGCGGCCTCCCGGGGGTCGGCGGCATCCCTGATGGGCCGGCCGATAACCAGGTAGTCGGAACCATTGCCGACTGCCTGGGCCGGTGTGGTAATCCGTTGCTGATCGTCTCTTCTTCCCGCCGCCCAGGCCGGCCGGATGCCCGGGGTGACCGCAACGAAATCGGTGCCGATCTGTTTTTTGATGGCCGCGGTCTCGAGACCGGAACACACCACCCCGCTAAAACCCGCTTCCCGGGCCATCCGGGCCCGCTTCAGAACCAGCCCGGACATATCCGGGTAAAATTCCGAGCGGTAGCCGGCGGTCGCGATATCCTCCGCCGACACGCTGGTCAGTACCGTTACTCCGAGCAGGGAAACCTTGTCCCTGCTCCCGGCAACTGCGGCTTCCAGCATTTGGGGTGCCTCGCCGCAGTGAACCGTTGCAAAATCGACACCCAGGTCGGCCACGCCTTCCATGGCCCTGGATACGGTTGCCGGGATATCGTGCAGCTTTAAATCCAGAAACACACCGGCCGTACCCGCGGACTTGATAAAGCGCACGATCTGGGGGCCTGACCGGATAAACAGTTCGAGCCCGACCTTGAACAGCCCCACGTGATCGGCCAGCAGTCCGACATATCGCCTGGCCTCCTCATCCGAGGCGACATCCAGGGGGAAAATGATGTAGTCTTTGGCTTGGCGCATATTGTTCTCCAGTTACAGGTTGATCAGAAGGAATGAATACGGTGACAGCACTATAAACCTTGTATTCGTTACGAGTTGCGGGTTGCGGGTTGCGGGTTACGGGTTACGCGGTGAATATCGGAATCTTCGGATCCAGCAGCTCGCAATCCGCAATCCTCACCACCGCAAGGCGAACCACAGAATAGTAGAATGTCAAAAGGCGGATCCACTCTGCTCTGCATTTTTTTTTAACAACTAAAATCGATAAAATTCCTTCCTTCGAAATTCATTATTCGACATTCGATATTCATCATTCGCTTTCATTTTTGTTTTGTTCCTCATTCCAGATTCGCTAGTGGTTATTCCCCATAGTGTTCTTTCACCCACCTCAGATATTCCCCGCTTTTTACCCGTTCGATCCAGACCGTGTTGTCCAGGTACCACTGAATGGTTTTTTTCAGACCGCTTTCAAAGGATTCCCGGGGCGCCCAGCCCAGCTCTTTTTCCAATTTGCTGCAATCGATGGCATAGCGCAGATCATGGCCGGGCCGGGCCTTGACAAAGCGGATCAGGTCCCGGCGGGGTCCTCGGCCTTCGGCGGGCCGGATTTGATCCAGCATATCACAGATCTTTTCCACCGTATCGATGTTGGCCAATTCGCAGCGGCCGCCGATGTTATAGGTTTGTCCCCTGCCTCCGTTTTTCATGATCTCCCAGACGGCCCGGCAGTGGTCTTCCACGTACAGCCAGTCCCTGACATTGCGTCCGTCGCCGTATACCGGGAGACTCTCTCCGGCAAGGGCATTCAACACCATCAAAGGGATCAATTTCTCAGGAAACTGGTACGGGCCGTAATTGTTGGAGCAGTTGGATATGGAGACAGGCAGTCCGTATGTTTTTCCGTAGGCGCGCACAAGATGATCCGAGGCGGCCTTGGAGGCCGAATACGGGCTGTTGGGCCGGTAGGGGGTCTGTTCGGTAAACAATCCGCCGGTGCCTAAAGAACCGTAAACCTCGTCGGTGCTGACGTGATGAAAGCGCACCAGCCGATCCGAATTCTGCCGGGCGACTTCCAGCAGGTTGAAAGTGCCCTCTATGTTGGTTTTGATAAAAGCATCGGGCGCCACGATCGAGCGGTCGACATGGGATTCGGCCGCAAAATTGCAAACCGTGTCGACGGAATTAGTCTCGAAAGCCTGTTTGACGGCGTCCGGATCGCAGATGTCAGCCTTGATGAATACATACCGCCCGGCAAAGTTTGCGGCGATATCGTCCAGGTTTTCCGGATTCCCGGCATAGGTCAGCTTGTCCAGATTGATGATGCGCCCGTCAAAGTCGGACTCCAGCAGCAGGTGGCGGATAAAAACGCTACCAATGAAACCGCAACCGCCGGTAACCAACATGTTTCTCATATTGTCTCCCCTCGATCAAACCGACCGTTTAGCAGGGCGGCACCCGGTCGATGGACAGAAATCCTGAATCCTGAACCTCGGAACCCTGAACCTTTGAACCCTGAACCTCGGAACCCTGAACCTTTGAACCCATTAAACAAATACTTTAGCCTAGATTCAGTCTAACATAAAGCATTTCTTCCAGTGAAGCTGGTCCGCCAAGAATTCGGTTGAATTAATCAGGGATAGCATGTATAAATATATTTGTAGTATTTACAGGCAAATAACTCGGAATTTTTATGCAATATCAGGAGTGCCAACATGTGGCGGCCGGCAGTTATCATGTCAGCCGCACCAAACCGCTGATTCTTCAATCATTTCTCGGAACCTGTGTCGGCGTGGCCCTGTTCGACAACGTCGCCAAAGTCGGTGGACTGATTCATCTGCTGCTGCCGGAGCCGGTTTCGGAGACCGGCGATTTCCAGCCCGAAAAGTATGCCTCCACGGGACTCCCTCTATTTCTAGAAGCCGTCTGCAATCAGGGGGCTTCCAAGAACCGCCTGAAAGCGTTTCTGGCCGGCGGCGCCCTGGTGGGGCCGCTCGAAGCCATGGATCTGCGCCTCGATATCGGTGGCCGGACCGCCGAAAAGGTGCTGCAAATTCTCAAAGCAGAGAGCATCACGGTTGAAAAATCGGAAACCGGTGGATTTTTTACGTGCTCCTTGAATCTAAATTTGCTGGATGGGAAGTGTCGCATCGAACCGGCGCAGATAAACGCGGCATCGGCAAGCGGCGAGATACGGCTGGATTCAGTTGCGCAAATAGAGCACGCCATGGATACCATCCAGCCGATTCCTCAGGTAGCCCTTAAAATTCTAAGATTGATCGACAATGCAGACTATGATGTCAAGGTTCTGGCCCAAGAAATCCGCCAGGATCAGGTCATCAGCGCCCGCATGCTCAAACTGTGCAACTCGGCGGCCTTTGCCGGCGGCAACCGGGTGGCGTCCCTGGACCAGGCCATGGTTATTTTAGGGTTGCACCTGCTCGTAAAATTGGTTATCTCCGTGGCGGTCAGCGAGTTCTTCAGCTATTCGGGATCGGGCTATTCTTTGTGCAAAGGCGGGTTGTATCACCACGCCGTCGGCACGGCTGTGATCGCCGAAAAGCTGGCCGGCTACACCGGCTGCGCGGAACCGGGCCAAGCCTACACTGCCGGATTGTTGCATGACATCGGCAAAGTGGTGCTGGATCAATCCATCGCCTCGGCCTATCCCCTTTTTTACCGCCGGCTGATGGAAGAAGAAAACAGTTTTTGCGATACGGAACAAGAAATTCTGGGTACCGACCACACTGCGGTTGGCGCCAGATTAGCTGTCAAATGGGCATTTCCGGAATCACTCGTCGACATCATCCGGAACCACCACGCGCCGGCAAAAGCAAGCGGCGATGGTCCGCTTGCCCACGTCGTTTATCTGGCCGACCTGCTCATGTCCAGGTTTCACAGCGGTCTCGAGTTGGAAAGGCTCAACACCGACAGTCTGGCTGCAAGCATGGAAGCCGTCGGGTTGTCCATCGAAATGCTGCCTGCCATAGTGGATCTGATTCCCATTGGGGTATTCGATGCAAACCCGGAAGCGGCAATAATGGGGCAAAAGCAGGAAATGTATCGCTCTAACTTATAACCGTCGGCAGCGACCAAATCGGAGTCTATATCGATTTAACCAGGGTGTCAGGTTTCAGGTGTCAGGTTTCAGGATTACGGCAAATCTGAGCCTGAGTCTACAATGTCAGTAACGGCGGAAAGCATTGAGATCCGACAAAGGGATGGCGCGAATCCATTTCTGCTGGTTTAGTTGTTGAGCAGCGCGTCCTACTGACACCTGACACCTGAAACCTTCAGTTTCCGGCAACATTCTGCCGGAATTAAGGACCAAAGCATACAAGCAATAAGATGATGAGCCCAAAAAAGATTTCCCCAAAACAGCAGGACATGCTGCGTATGCTTCCCGGGGTCGATCATGTTCTGGAACTCTGCGGGCAGCAGCCGTTTTTCGAGGATATTCCCAAAACGGTGCTGGTCAACGCCATTCGAAGAATCCTGGAAAACCTGCGCACCGGTATCCTCAATGCTGATGGAAAAATTTCTCAGGATAATCTGTCGGATGCCCGCATCACCGAAGCGGTTGCAGCGGCGGTATCCAGGGCTATGGAATCCAATTTGAAGCCCCTGATCAACGCCACCGGCGTGGTGGTGCACACCAACCTCGGCCGTTCGCTGGTGCCGGCGGCGGTGGCTGCGAACATTTCCCTAATTGCCGGCCGCTACTCCAACCTGGAGTACGAACTCAAAGCCGGCCGGCGGGGCACCAGATATGCCGCCGTCGAGGACCTGCTGTGCGAAATCTGCGGGGCGCAAGCGGCCCTGGCCGTCAACAACAACGCCGGTGCCGTCCTGCTTTGCCTGGAGACCTTTGCCAGAGGTCGGGATGTCATCGTATCCCGGGGCGAGCTGGTGGAAATCGGCGGCTCATTCAGAATTCCCGATGTGATGGCTAAAAGCGGAGGCGTTTTAAAAGAGGTCGGCACCACCAACCGCACCCATTTAAAGGACTATGAGGATGCGGTCGACGCAAATACCGCCCTTCTGCTCAAAGTGCACCGCAGCAATTACAGCGTCATCGGTTTTACGGCCGAGGTAACTTTGCAGCAACTGGTCGATCTGGGTAAAGCCCATGGCGTGCCGGTCATGGAGGATCTCGGCAGCGGCACCTTTATCGATTTTTCAAAATACGGCTTGGTAAAGGAACCCACCGTTCAGGAGTCGGTAGCCGCTGGAACGGACGTCGTCACCTTTAGCGGCGACAAACTGCTGGGCGGCCCTCAGGCCGGCATAATTGTGGGAAAAAAATCCATCATCGACCGCATCAAGAAGAATCCGCTGACCAGGGCGCTGCGCATCGACAAACTGACGTTGGCCGCCCTTGAAAGCACGTTGCGGCTTTACCGCGATGAGGCCAGGGCGGTCAGGCAGATTCCAACCCTGCGAATGTTGACCATGACTGTCGGCGAGCTTGAAATCCGCGCCTCCCGCCTGGTGGACAAGCTGAGAAAAACAAACAGCCCGCGACTGGAGATCACCATTATCGAACGATCTTCCAAGGCCGGCGGCGGCGCCCTGCCGCTGCTGGAACTGCCGAGCAGATGCCTGAGCGTCCGGATTGAAGGAATGTCGGCCAACGCGCTGGAAAAACGCATGCGGGAAAATGATCCGCCCATTATCGGGCGCATCGAAGACGATGCCTATGTCATCGACCCCAGGACCCTGCAGGATGAAGACCTGCCGGTCATCAGGGCGGCGTTTGAAAATATTCTGAAGGGGAAGGCATAGTCCCCTCGAGCGCAACACTGTGGGGCCGGGACCGGAATAAGAGCTGCGAGCACGAACACGGCAAGGACGAACATCCAACATCGAATCTTAACTCAGAAATTAGGGTGATCAGACAAGATATGACAACAGAACCGAAATCCACTGGCAACGACCGGGGTAGCGCCACCCAGTTCATGTTCTCCAAGACCGGCACCGGCCTGCTCAAGGAAGTCAAAAAGAAAAAAATTTCTGACGCCGATGAAGCGGTCAGAACCGCCTATCCGGGTATGCGCTGCGGGGATGGGTTCATCGAATATGCCAACCGTCAACTGGAGGGCCTATCCCGGTTCAGCGCTATCGTCATCGGACTCGATTCCGTCGAGGAGGGCGACGTCCCGGCTGAGCCATCGGGGGCAGATGAAGGCCAGGTGGATGTTGCCGATCTGCTGGACCGGTTGTGCCGCAAGGCAAGCGGTTGGTGGGGCCAGCTGGAAACCGGGCTGTTTGCCGGTTGCCTGCCGTCCAAGAGCAATCCGGACAGTCTCGAGCTCGCCCGCGAGTTTCAAAAGCGGCTCCTGGGAAAAGATGCCAAATCCGTTACCATCGGGGTAGCCTCGTTTCCTAGCCTGGAATTTAAAACAACCGAGGTTATCGGCAATGCCCGCAAAGCCTATGACCATGCCACCTTTTTCGGCGCCAACAGCCTGGCTGCATTCGATGACGTCAGCCTGAACATCAGCGGAGACAAATTCTACGAAGAAGGCGATCTAGTCGCAGCCATCACGGAATATAAGCTGGCCCTCGAGCTCGAGACCGATAATGTCAACGTACACAACAGCCTTGGTGTGTGTTACGGCCTGCAGGGGCACTATGATGAGGCCATTGCAGAATTCAAAGCGGCCATGGCATTGGATCCGGCCGAACACATGGCCTTGTACAACCTGGGAATGGTTCATCTTTTGATCGATCAGCGGGAAAGCGCTTTGGAATATTTCCTTGAGGCCGATAAAATCGATCACGATACCTACGAGGTGGCATTTCAAATCGGCAAGCTTTACCTGGAGTCGGACGATTCGGAAAAATCCGGGCCCTACCTCGAACGCGCCGCCAAGCTGGCACCGCAATCAAGCCAGGTTTTCCGGCATCTGGGAGACTGCTATGCGGCCGACTGCAAGCCTGAACAAGCAATCACGGCCTATAAAAAGGCTATCAAGCACAATCCGCACGACGCCGCTGCCTTGTCGGCCCTGGGGAGACTTTTTGAAGATCAGGGGGAAAATCCCGAGATTGCATTGATCTTTCTACGCGAAAGTGTCTCGATTGCTCCTGAAAACGGCCTTTTTCACCACAGACTCGGGCGGCACTATTCCAATCAGCGGCGTCTCGACGAAGCCCTGGAGGAATTTGAAAAAGCACAAAACCTGGGCCACGATTCCGCTGACAATATTAAGGCCGTCAAAGAACGCAAAAAGGTTGAAGAATGAAAGAAGTCATCCTAAGCATCCTGGAAACGGGAATCACGGTCAAACGAAACTGCGTAGAATCCAATTTGGAGCGCATTATGCGCGCGGCGGAGATGATCGCGGCCGGCCTGACGAACGGCGCCAAGGTCCTAATTTTCGGCAACGGCGGCAGTGCCGCCGATGCCCAGCACCTGGCTGCCGAATTCGTCAACCGCTTTCAAATAGAGCGCCCTCCCCTGGCCGCCCTGGCCCTGACAACCGACACATCCGTTCTGACCAGCATCGGCAACGATTATCATTTTGACGATATTTTTTCGAAACAGGTCAAGGCGCTGGGCAAAGCCGGGGATATCGCCTGGGGGCTGAGCACCAGTGGCAATTCAGCCAATGTGATCAAGGCCGTTAAAACCGCCCGCCAGGCCGGCCTGTCTACCATCGGCATGACCGGCCGCAGGGGTGAGCTTGCCGACTGCGCCGAAATCGCGATGTCGGTGGCGTCCGACAACACGGCCCGGATTCAGGAAACTCACATCACCCTGGGCCATATTCTGTGCGAATTGGTGGAGAGAAAACTGTATCCCGAAGAATTTAAGAAATAAGGGCGTGAGGAATTCAGGCTTAAAGACCTCATAATGGCTAAGGGACGAAAACACTCAGAATACAAGCACCAAATTTCAAATAAACTCCAAGTTCCAAATCTCAATGTCCAAAAGAGATCGCTTGCCTGTCTGATGCCGATCTTGGGGTTTGTGGTGATTTGTAATTTTGGTAATTGAATATTGTTTAAGATTTGGGGCTTGTCATTTGTTAATTCCAGTTTATCCGGGTCAGGAACGCTATGGCTAAAAAATTTCAGCCCTTGGATTTAAGAAGAGTAAAAACCTACAGTCTTTTAGATCGCCAAAGCAAGGTAAAGGCCGACGACTTTGCCGGAACCTGGCAAAAGGGCGCGTCCTTGCGCGCATTTTTGAACAGCCTGCCGGACATTCTGGCAGGCCGTGATCTCAGAAAGGTGATAACGGCCATCACCGCTGCATTCGCCGACGGCCGCACCATCATATTCGGAATGGGCGCCCATGTGATCAAGGTCGGGCTGAATCCCGTCATTATCGATCTGATGGAGCGCGGGGTCATAACCAGCGTGGCCATGAACGGAGCCGGCATTATTCACGATGCGGAGCTTGCCATGGTCGGCCGAACCTCCGAGGATGTCGCCGCCGCCCTGAGTGACGGTTCCTTCGGTATGGCCCGCGAAACCTGCACGTTTTTGGCCCGGGCCATCAAAACCGTCAAAGGCAATCAAACCGGTTTGGGCCGGGCCGTCGGGCAGGCCATCATCGACGATCAGCTGCCGATGATGGATCAAAGTATTCTGGCGGCTGGTGTCCGCTTGGACATACCCGTGACGGTGCACGTCGCCATCGGCACCGATATTATCCACATGCACCCTGGATTCGACCCCCAGAAAACAGGGGCGGCCAGCCACCGTGATTTTCGACAATTTGCATCCATCGTCGCCACCCTCGAAAAAGGGGTTTACTTAAACGTGGGATCTGCGGTAATCTTGCCGGAAATTTTCTTAAAGGCAGTCACTTTGGTCCGCAATCTCGGCTATCCCTTAGACGCGTTTACAACCGTCAACCTTGATTTCATCAAACACTATCGTCCGCAGACCAACGTGATTTCAAGGCCGACAGCCAACAGCGGACAGGGTATTGCAATCGTCGGGCACCATGAAATCCTGCTGCCCCTGATTGCCGCCGGGGTGATCGAGCAGATGGAATAGTCCCGCTGCGCGGGCAGAGCGCATAGCGCAGAGAGAATAGCGCTGCGGTGCCATCACACCCTTCGAATTTTCATGTGTTATGCGAGTGCACTACAAATATCCAAAACTTCAGAAATTTGGAATGTTTAATCATCTTATCGTTGTGCACTATCCGTGCAGCTCTATGCCCTAAGCACTCTGCACCATACATTAAACCCTATGCGCCATGCCCCATGCGCCGGGTGCTCTTGAATTACAACGGCCGATGCTTATTATTCTAAAGCCGGAGATGACACTATCAAGGAGATGAGTTAATGCCGATATACGAGTATCACTGTGAGCAGTGCAATCAGGACTTCGAATGTCTGATCATCGGATCGGACAAGCCGGAATGCAGCGCCTGCAGCAGCAAAAAGGTGACAAAATTGATGTCTGCCTGTGGATTTGTCAGCAAGGGCGGCGGCGAAACCGTGTCCTCATCCGCCGGTTCGTCCTGCAGCGGTTGTTCGGCAGGCAGCTGCGCCGGGTGCAGCCCCTGATGAAACCTTCGATTCACATCGGAACCAGGGGGAGCCAACTGGCGCTGTGGCAGGCCAACTGGGTTCAATCGGCCTTGAGCCGCAAGTTTCCCGATCAAAAAGTTGAGCTGACCACCATCAAGACCAAAGGCGACAAAATCCTGGACGTGCCCCTTGCCAAGGTCGGCGGCAAGGGGCTTTTTGTCAAGGAAATCGAGCAGGCCCTGCTGGAGGGCCGCATCGACCTGGCCGTGCACAGCATGAAAGACATGCCCGCGGAAATTCCGGAAGGCCTCTGTATCGGCGCCGTACCGCCGCGGGAAGATCCCGCCGACATTCTGGTCGCCAGAAACGGCCTGGATTTTGCGGAGTTGAAGCAGGGCGCGCGGATCGGTACCAGCAGTCTGCGCCGCGCGGCACAGCTGCGACACGCCCGCCCTGACATCGAGATCGTGCCGCTGCGGGGCAACCTGGACACCCGCTTGAAAAAGCTGCACAGCGAGGACCTCGATGCCATCGTGCTGGCGGCAGCCGGAATCAAACGCCTCGGCCTCCAGGATCGGATCACCCAATACCTGCCGGCTGAAATCATGCTGCCGGCCGTCGGCCAGGGCGCGCTGTGCATTGAGATGCGGCAGAGCGATCCGCTCGTCGGCCCCATGCTGGCAGCCTTAGATCACATAAATTCCAGAGCGGTGGTATTGGCTGAGCGGGCCTTTCTGAATCGTCTGGGCGGCAGCTGCCAGGTACCCATTGCCGGTCACGGGGAGATCCAGGATGACACATTCGAGCTGACAGGCCTGGTGGCGGATGTGGACGGCGGCCGCGTTATCAAGGCCAGTTTGTCCGGACCGGTCAAAGACGCTGAAACCATCGGCGTCGGCCTGGCCGAGCAGCTCATCGGCCGGGGAGCGGGCGAGATACTGGCAAACCTGCAAGCGGTGGAATCTGCAAACCATGAAAGCTAGAGTTTATCTGGTGGGTGCCGGTCCCGGGGACCCGGGCCTGCTGACCGTAAAAGGTCAGGAATGTATCCAAAACGCCGATGTCGTCATATATGACTATCTGGCCTCCCCGGCCCTTCTGAAGCACGCCCCCTCCGGTTCGGAGCTGATCTATGTCGGCAAAAAAGGCGGTGACCACACCCTGTCCCAGGAAGAAATTAATGCCCTCATCGTTGAAAAGGCCCAGGCCGGTCTGACGGTCTGCCGCCTGAAAGGCGGCGATCCCTTTATTTTCGGGCGCGGAGGGGAGGAAGCCGAAGTCCTGGTCGCCAACGCCATCCCCTTCGAGGTAGTGCCCGGGGTAACGTCGGCCGTGGCTGCCGCAGCTTATGCCGGCATTCCGCTGACCCACCGCAAACTCACCGCCACGCTGGCTTTTGTGACCGGCCATGAAGACCCTCACAAGCAGGAGTCCAATATCGACTGGGAAGCATTGGCCCGCGGTATCGGAACCCTGGTTTTTTTTATGGGGGTCAAAAATCTGCCCGATATAACCCGCAGGCTGGTTGCCAACGGCAGATCGCCGCAGACACCGGTGGCGCTGATTCGCTGGGGCACCACCCCCGGTCAGCAGACCGTGACCGGGACTCTCGACAACATTGCCCAACGCGTCAGAAAGGCCGGGCTCAAGGCGCCGGCCATCATCGTGGTGGGAGACGTCGTCGATTTGAGAAATACCTTGAAATGGTTTGAAAACAGGCCGCTGCTGGGTAAAAGAATCGTCGTCACCCGCGCCCGGGAGCAGGCCAGCGACCTTGTCAGACAGCTGTCTGATCTGGGGGCGGATTGTCTGGAGTATCCCACCATTAAAATCGTGCCGGCGGCAGACCTCAGCCCCATGGACGCGGCCATTGCAAATCTTGGTGATTATGCCTGGATCGTCTTTACCAGTGTCAACGGCGTCAAATATTTCTTCGACCGCCTCTTTGAGACCGGCCGTGATGTGCGCGCCCTGAATCATCTTCACACGGCCGCCATCGGGCCTGCCACCGCCGCCGCCATGCGCCGATTCGGGTTGAAAAGCGACATCGTTCCCAAAAACTACCGGGCCGAATCCGTGGTGGAGGCCTTTCGCCGGGAAAACCTGGAGGGCAAAAAGGTTCTGCTGCCCCGGGCCGCCGAAGCCCGCCCGGTGCTGCCGGTTGAACTGCGCAAAATGGGGGCCCGCGTTGACGAGCTGGCCGCCTACTTTACCGAAAACGTCAGCGGCAACACCGATCAACTGATCAAGCAGCTGGAAGATAAAACCATCGACCTGATCACGTTCACCAGTTCCTCCACGGTTAAAAATTTCAAAAGCCTGCTGCCGCCGGATAAGTTCGATCGGCTCACCGCTGGGATTAAGATCGCCAGCATCGGCCCGATAACCACCGAAACCGCCGCCCAACTGGGCTTCGAAGTGGATATCACCGCGGAATCGTACACCATCCCCGGCTTGTGCGATGCGATTTTGAAATACTGTTCAACTGTCCGGCCTATATCGTAAAATCAAAGAATCATTGACCTTTTAGCATATTCTGCTATACATTAATCGGTTTCGCTCACATGTGCCGCATAACGCCCGATCTTCCTCGCCCCAGGCGGCTGTCAAACTGACGGGAAACAACCAAGGAAACGCTATGAACAGCTTCCTCGAAAATCTGCCGGCTCTGGTCGACGAAATAACCGCCATCCAGGACATCATCATCACCAATATCGTACTGATCGGCCAGACCCCGGCTCCCACCTTCAAGGAGAAGAGACGCGGCATTATTTTCATGGATCGCATGGCCGAGTTCGGCGTCGATGAAGTCACCACGGACGGTTACCACAATCCCATTGGGATCATTCGGGGGACCTCCTCTGAAAAACCGCCCATCTTCGTAGTGGCCCACCTCGATACGTTTTTTGACAAGGATATCGTTCACAATTATACGGTCAAGGAAAACACCATCACCGGGCCCGGGATACTGGACAATTCTCTGGGGGTCGGCGTCCTGGTCTCTCTGCCGATTATTTTCGAAAGGCTGGGACTGACCTTTGAATCGGATATCGTTCTGGCCGGTACCATCCAGTCCATCGGCAAAGGCAATCTGCGGGGCATCAGGCATCTTCTCAAAACCTGGGCAACGCCGATCCGAGGCGCCGTTTGCGTTGAAGGCGTCGAACTCGGACGCCTGAACTATTTTTCCGACGGCATGATCAGGGGTGAAATTTCCTGCAGCATCTCCCAGGAAAAAGGGATCATACACAAATACACACCCAATGCCATCTTGATCCTGAACGAGGTCATCAACGGCATCATGCGGTTGAGCCTGCCCCAGAGACCGCGATCCCGGGTGGTCATCGGCAAAATCTCGGGCGGCGCCAATCACGGCAGAATCGCCTTTGACGCCACCCTGGGATTTGAAATTCGCAGCGATTCTCACAAAATGGTAAAGACCATTTACAACGACATCAAGGACATCGTCGACGGAATCGGTCACGAAAACGAAGTCGGGCTGAGCATGAAAACCATCAGTAACCTGAAAGCCGCCAGGCTCAAATTCAACCATCCCCTCGTAAAAAGTGCCGCAGCCGTCCTGCAGTCGCTGGGTGTAAAACCGGTCAGCAAATCAACCGAATCGGCCCTGTCCATCTTTCTTTCCCGTAAGATACCGGCAGTGACTCTGGGAATCACCAACGGCGAAAATTATTACTCGAACAAAGCCACCATGGCAATTGAGCCCATGTTCACAGGAATCGCCCAGGTGATCGGCGTTATCAAGGCAATTGACAGCGGGGTTTGTGATGAACAATAACTGGCTCGAAAACAATACGTTCCACTACTCGGATTTCAGGGACCTTGCCCGCCTGGTCGAGGAGAAGCAAAAAAAGGGCCTTAAAATATCCATTTGCCTGCCGGCCCTTAATGAAGAAAAGACCATCGCCAAAGAAATTGTTATTTTGAAATCCGAGTTGATGACCCGCTACCCGCTGGTAGATGAACTCGTCGTAGTCGATTCGGGTTCAACGGACAATACCGTTGAAATAGCCAGATCATTTGGTGCGGATGTTTACGATGCCAACGGGATTTTACCCCGGCTTGACAAATTCAAGGGCAAGGGCGAGAACCTCTGGAAAGCCCTTTACATCACCAAGGGCGATATCATCGTCTATATCGACGCGGATATCAAAAATATTCACCACCGCTTTGCCTACGGATTGATCGGTCCGCTGCTTTTGCACGACAACATCAAGTACTCCAAGGCGTTTTATGACCGGCCGATCTCCATTGGCAAAAACAAAGTTCGGCCCACCGGGGGGGGACGTGTTACGGAACTGGTCATCCGACCGCTGTTCTCCCTGTTCTTCCCCGAACTCACCCAGATTATCCAGCCCCTTTCGGGCGAATATGCCGGATACCGGGAAGTGCTCGAAAAAATTCCCTTTCCCATTGGCTATGGCGTCGAGACCAGCATGATTCTCGACATCTACGAAAAATGGGGGCTGGATGTCATCGCCCAGGTGGATCTCGACCGGCGCATCCATCGCAACCAGGACACCAAGGCCCTGGGCAGGATGTCCTTTGCGATTCTTAAGACCTTTATCAACCGTCAAAACCGATCGGGGCTGATCGATTTAAAAAACGATCTCTACGATGAAATCATTCAGTATAATCTGGTGGAAAGCCGTTATCAGCCCGATCCGCGCAGGATTGTCGGATTCGAGAGACCACCGATAATCGAAATTCAGGAATACTGCCAAAAGTTTAACATCAAGGGCTAGCGTTGTGACCCGGAAGAACGGTGAAAAAAAACTAGTGACCATTTTAACACGATTTCTGTTCGTCATCCCCGCGAAGAGCCTGCCCCAGCGCAGTCAGGGGGGGATCCAGATGCCTGCGAGCCGGACTCCCGCCTCCGCGGGAGAGACCCTCATTTTCTAAACTATTTATAGGACAGGACACCAGAAGTTATTGAAGGATTGTGAAAATTGGCTGGTATAAAACTAATCGACCCCTGCAACCGCTATCTGAACTATCTGCGAATCTCCATTACCGATCGCTGCAACCTGAAATGCATCTACTGTACCCCCAGGGATCAGATTCCGCGGCTGTCCCACGATGAAATATTAACCTATGAAGAAATCTTGCGACTGGTGCGGCTGGGTGTCAAACTGGGTATATCAAAAATCCGGGTAACCGGCGGAGAGCCCCTGGTCAGAAAGGGCGTCTATGGCTTCTTGGGCGAGTTGAGCGGAATTCAGGGGCTGGCCGACCTGTCCCTGACCACCAACGCAGTGGCCCTGAAAGACAACCTGAAAAGAATAAAAGCCGCCGGAATCAAGCGCATCAATATCAGTCTTGATACCCTCAAGCGCGAAAAATTCGCCAAAATCACCGGCATGGATCTGTTCGATCAGGTCTGGCAGGGTATCGAAGGCGCCCGGGACATGGGGTTTTATCCTATCAAGATAAATATTGTGGCCCTCAATGGGGTCAATGACGACGAATTGGTCGACATGGCCCGCTTGTCGCTTGATCAACCGTTTCACGTTCGGTTCATTGAATACATGCCCATCGGCGAATCTCAAATGGGAAACGGGCCCCTTCTGCTGGCGCCGGAGATTAAAAAACGTCTCGGCGTTCTGGGAAACCTCATCCCGGTTCGCAGCTCGACCAACGACGGTCCGGCCCAGCGCTACCGGTTTGAAGGGGCTCTGGGCGAAATCGGATTCATCCATGCCCTCAGCCATCATTTCTGCGACAGGTGCAATCGTCTGCGGCTGACCGCCCGGGGTCAGCTCAGACCCTGCCTTTTATCCGATCACCATGAGGATGTCAGAGGAGCGCTGCGAAGCGGGGCATCGGACGATGACCTGGCCGAGATTTTTTTCAAGGCCGTCAGCCATAAACCGTCCGACCACAATCTGGCGGCACGTGAACCGTCGCGGGTTTGCGGACAGATGTATTCCATCGGTGGGTAAAAAAAAGCCCGAGCCGCAGCAGTGGGAGGCTACATTTACTCGCACATCTAGCGATTACGGCTCAGGCTTACGAATAAGGCCCATATGTGCATTGCCGCTTCGCGATTCAGGCTCAGAGAATATGGGCACTATAAGTCATGCCCTTTAGCAAGCTGCAACCAACAAATCAAGTTATTTTTTGATAGGGAGCCAACTTTTTTTCTGCAAGGAGAATGCCCATGGAAATCACTACCGTTGCTATCGAAAACCCCAACAGCATGAACCTGATCCTGGGACAGTCCCATTTTATCAAAACCGTCGAGGATATCTATGAAGCCATGGTGTCGACGGTGCCAATGGCCAAATTCGGCCTGGCCTTCTGCGAGGCCTCGGATGTGTGCCTGGTGAGACACACGGGTACCGATGACGAAATGCGCGAACTGGCCAAGAAAAATGCCTATGCCCTTGCCGCCGGTCACAGCTTCATCGTATTCATGAGAGACATGTATCCGGTCAATGTCCTGAACGCGATTAAGAATGTCCCCGAAGTGTGCCGCATCTTTTGTGCCACCGCCAACCCCGTGGAGGTCATCATCGCGCAAACGGATCTGGGCCGCGGAATTTTAGGTGTTGTCGACGGTTCAGCCTCCAAAGGCATTGAATCGGAAGAAGACATCAAGAAACGCCGGGACCTGCTGCGCGCCATCGGATACAAACAGTGAGAAGTATGCAGAACCTCGGATCGGATACCGACTGCCAATTTTATTTTTGACAAACGGGATTACTAAATTATAGTGACATTCCTGATAAGATCCGCCGGCGTTCGAACCGGCTCCTTGTCTATTTTAACTCGATCGAGTTGCCGGATTTGGTTGTAAGCCCATTGAACACCAAGACAACGGAAGCTGCCATGAACGATCACAGGAACAATACCCGCATCCAGCACCAGGCCGACATCCAATTCGAAAACTATTTCTCGGGGAAAAACTATAAAGCCCGGATGTATAATTACAGCGTCGAAGGGATGTATTTTGAAACCGGCTACGCCCCGCTGCCGGGTACCGAGATTTTCATTGGCATCAAAGATTCACCCTACGATGCGGGTGCGGATGTCTACCGTGCCCAGATCCGGTGGCGCAAGCAACTCAATTCGTCGTTGCCCGGTCATCAATTTGGTGTCGGTGTCAAGTATTTTCAACCCGTCATCCGCTAACGATTCACAGCCGCTATCATTCTTTCCGAGGCCTCTTCCAGCAAACAATAGAAGCTATCTCAAATCCGCCTGAGGCGGATTTGAGATAGCTATTAGTGGTATTCAAAGTGTTTGTCAAACAGGTCCGGATCTTCAAAATCCGACCGCCCCACCAGCTTAACGGCATGATGACCGCGCTGGCGCATACTGCCGACATCCGGTATTCCCATGGGAAAAAAAATGAGATACTCGATGCGCTCGGAATCTTTGGCGATCCCGCGGGAGTCGAAAATACTTTCGTAACCGCCGGCCGAATGCGGCAGCATTTCGAGCCGATCGTAGGGTTCCAGCCGGTACGGTAAATAGTCCGCCGGCTTACTTTCAGATCCCAGGTGAACGACCTGATGCCAGCCGGAATTAACGTAAATGCTCAAGCGCTCGCGCGGAAATGATTCGGGCATCCCCCGGGGGGCAAATGCATCGATCTCCCCGACGGCGGGAATCACCCGCTTTATTCTCCGGTAGTCGGGCACGAAAAAATGGTAACAGCCGCAAGTGTTCATGATATCCACCATGAAAGGAAGCCCGTCGTGGTCCAGCGAAGTCCTGACGGTCATCCCGTCGAGGGGTCCGCGTTCGATCCAGGGAGAATCGGATCCATCCCTGGCAGAATACCAGAATACATAATTGAGCTGCAAGATGGGCTCGCCCTTGAAATGCGCGTGGGTGACGTAAAAATAAACTGTCGGCTGACTGGGATCGACCCGGACGTGACCGTCTTTCCAGACCACCGCTCCGATCTGGTCGTAAGGCGCCACCTGGTCCTGGTGGATCAGGGGTGCAAACATCGCAGCCAGGCGCTCCTGTTCGGCGGCCGAAGGGATGGAGACATCCAGGTCGTTTTGGCGCGAACGCTTCAATATTGTGCCGGCGCCGGCCTGTGAAAAGGCTGCCGACCGGGCCGGACCATAGGCCGTCAAGTCCCCCCGCAGGTCCAACCGGTCGAGCGGGGTCTGGTGCCACGATTTGAATTCGTTCTGCACCCGGTGGGTGACATAGGCCACCGGCATGGAAGTAAACGGATAGAGGCCAAAGACCCGATAAGCCGTCCGATATTCGTCCCTGTTGGTGACCGCCGCCTGAAGCGTTGCAAAGAAATCCCGTCGGCGTCGGTCATGGTTCAGCAATTTCTCCGAATAATCCGTCACCCGGGCCATCAGGATTTGCCGATCGAGTTCTGCTCCAAGTTCGGCTGCGAGGTCCCTGACGGCAGCAGATGGAAGGTTTTGGATTTCTTTTCGGCGGGCTTCAAGATCGAGCCGCTGCAGCCAGCGGATCCACTGCTCCCGGCGGGCATCGGTATCCAGGTTCGTTTTCAGCCCGGTCAGGAAACGATTGGTGCGCAGGTAGGGGAAGCCGGAAACCGCAAACGAGGCCGCGTTGCGCACATCGGCCGCATCTACGCTGCGGTCCAACACCTCGAAAAAACGGGTGTATTCGGCCGGACGCTCGAAATCTGCAACCCGCTCATCAATGCGGGTCGTGGCACAGCCCAGCAGCAGAAGGACCAGGCAAAAGCATATATAGCGATAGCGAAGGCTGTTGGGCATAATGATTGCTTTGTTTAGTGTCTTTCCCCCGCAAAGATGTTTATTCAAGTAATCACATGCTTTGCGTAGCTTGTCCGTTTATTTGAGGTTTCAGGTGTCGGATTTCGGGTGTCAGGTTTCTGGAATGTACCTTTTTAGACGAAAGGTCACTACCTTCTGCATCGTTTTTGACTGTTGCAGTCACCATCACTAAAGGTATCCGTAGTCAGTTATCCGTCCTCGGTCATCTGTCTTCTGCTCTCTGACACCTGAAACCGCAGAACACAGAGCTATTCTTAGATTTTTCGTCGGTCTTCAACCAAACCTATTTAGCACTGTCTATCAGTTCCCGATCTATCGTTTGGTTCTCAGCAATTCATGATAGACCTCGGTCAATCTGACAAACCTGTCGTGATCCCCGCCTTTGTCCGGGTGCAGTTTCTGAGCCTCCCGCCGGTAGCGCCGCGAGAGATCTCCGCGGCTCATTTTTTTCAAAACCTCCTGGGTTGACCGAATATCCCGCTGGCCTCTTTCAGAATGGCTGCGCTGTTTTGCGGCGGGCGGTAGTTACGACGGCTGTTGATAAACTGACGCAGGTATTCGTCCATGATCGAACCGGGCCCATAATCATGGTCAAAGTACATGATCACATATCTTTGCAGATATTCGTTGAGCCCGTTTCCGGCCGGCAGACCGGCCCAGAAACGTCGGTCGCTGTTCAGACGGCAGACCTGCTCGATAAAATGCTCATCCACTTGGTTCTGGCCGAGCATTCGCGGATTGCTGCGGGCAAACGACTCTGAAAAGTATTGCTGCAGATCAAAGATGACGTAGGCGTAGGTTTTATATTCCCTTACTGCCAGCTCAAGTTCCAGATCCATGAACATCTGCTCGATTTCATCACGGCTTTTGTTGTGCATCATTCGAAACATTTTCGCAGGCAGGTGCCGGATATTGCGCTGGTCCGTTTGACCGAACCTGAGAAAATGGATTCTTCGCATATCGAAGATATGAAACCGGGCGGCAAGATCCGGCTGCGGCCCTTTTCTTCTGCGGTCGGCCCGGTGCCGCTTTTCCCGGCTGCGAAACGGCTCCAACACTCTTTTGATCTCCGGGTGAAGAAAACGCCAGAAAATATCTTCCAGTCTGGAAGGATCCGCCTCGTGTCCGATATCGCTGAGCCGCTCTTCAATGGTTTCATCGATATAAAAGGAATTGCCGCCGGGATAGATGATAAAACGACCGGGGTCCGGTCCTAGTTCAATCAGATCCCGGCTCAGGATTTTATCTTCGCATCGATAAGATTCCCTGATGAAATAGCAAGTCTGCCCGTTTATCTGTTTCTGCGCCAGGTACAAAGAATGTGCTCCTATTTTCTCAAATCGGCAATGGTTAACGGAAGTCCCTCATCAGTCCTCTGTTTTCTGTCATCCGTCATCTGTCTTCCGTCATCCGTCCTCTGTCATCTGTCATCTGTCTTCTGCTATCCGCCCTCTGCTTGCCCTGCGAAGCCTGAAAGGCGAAGCAGGGTCCTCCGTCATCCGCCCTCTGCTTGCCCTGCGAAGCCTGAAAGGCGAAGCAGGGTCATCCGTCTTCTGTCACTTGAAGGCCGATATCCCCGTGATTGCCTGGCCCAGCACCAGCGTGTGCATGCCCGCCGTGCCCTCCAGGGTGCTGACCGCTTCCAGATCGCATATATGCCTGATAACATGACGATCGGCCAGAATTCCCCGGGCACCCAGGATGTCACGGGCCGTACGCGCGATCTTGATGGCTTCGCGCACATTGTTCAATTTGGCCAGCGATATTTGGGAGGGATGGGCGCGATTTTCATCCATCAGCCGCCCCAAATGCCGGCTGACCAGCTGGGCCTTGGTGATCTCCACCAGCATCCGGGCCAGCTGATCCTGTACCAGTTGGTAGGCGGCGATCGGCTGATCAAAGACTTTGCGTCGGCGGGCAAAAGACCTGGCTTCCTCGTAACAGCCGATAGCGGAGCCAAGGGCGCCGCAGGCCACGCCGAAGCGGGCATGGTTCAAACACCGGAAAACCGCCTTAAGCCCTTTTGCCGCGGGCAGCACACTGTCTTCGTCAACGGCGCAGTCTTTTAAATCGATATATGCCGTGGGCGAAGTCCGATAGGAATATTTGCGTTTTACCGGGGTGGCCCGAAACCCCGGCGTCCGGGTGTCCACCAGAAATCCCCTGATTTCACTGTCCAGCCTGGCCCAGATTAAAGCAACATCGGCGATGGTGCCGTTGGTAATCCACATCTTCTTACCGTTGAGGATAAACTGCCCGTTTTTGCGTCGGGCCGATGTCTGCATGCCGCCAGGATTGGAGCCATAGCCCGGTTCCGAAAGACCGAAGCATCCGATCGCCTCCCCCCGGGCCAGAAGCGGCAGCCACTTTTCCCGCTGCTCGGCTGATCCGAACTTAAATATGGGAAACATCACCAGTGAGTTCTGAACGGAAAACATGGCCCGCAGTCCGCTGTCGCAGCGCGCCAGTTCCTCGCACACGATTCCGTATATCGTGTGACTTCTTTTGCGGCAGCCGTGGCCTTCAACATGCAGGCCGAAGAGACCCAGCTGCGCCATCCGGGGGATCAGATCCATAGGAAAAGCCCCCTTGTCAAAAAAATCCGCGATTATCGGCATGCATTCCCCGTCGACGAATCGGCGGACCGTATCCCGGAGTTCTTTTTCTTCGGTATTCAGCAGCAAATCGGTCCGGTAGAAATCCACCGGATCATTGGTTGGCATAAAAATTCTCCTAGTGTCGTCCAAAAAAAGGCCGCGCCGCGGACGGCTCCACCCCGGCCTAATTGTATAGTCGACCGGGCCGGCCTATCATTACCGTGCCCTAGTGTATAAATACGATCAGTCAGGGTGTCAATGCCTGCGGCTGTCCAGGCTTGCCTGCCGGGTCGTCTGGTGGGGTCGTAGCCCGAAGGGCGACCTGTCGGGTCGTAGCCGAAGGCGGAGCCTGAAGCCCTAAGCTCGTGGAGCCAGGTCCGGTCTGCGGCTGATTTGCTGCAGATTATGCAGCAAGTCATTGAGTGATGAGGTCTATGCTGAAGCTTTATCGCAGATGATTCAAAAATCAATGCTGGCGCGAAATAGAAATAGATTTCCTTCCTTTTAAACGGTCAACCAAATAGCAAATAACAGGTAACGGCCGACGGGACAGATTTCTTGTATTTTTCCCATTAGTGCTTAGGTTAGATGAATCTAGAAGCAGATTACATGGCAGGAAAAGGAGAAAAAAATGGGAGTTCGCCGGCTGGGCAAATCAGATCTTAAAATTTCCCCCATCCTCATGGGAACCTGGCAGGCCGGCAAAGAAATGTGGGTCGGCATAGACGACAGCCAAACATTCAGCGCTGTTCGCGCGGCTTTCGACGCCGGCATAACCGCCTTTGATACGGCAGAGGTATACGGTAAAGGGCACTCCGAGCGCGTACTGGGTGAAGCTGTTGCCGATTTTCGGGACCGTGTCGTTCTGGCCACCAAGGTCTTTGCCAATCACCTCAAGGCGGATCAGGTGATCGAGGCCTGTCACCGGTCCCTGAACAATCTAAAAACGGATGTCATCGATCTATACCAGATCCACTGGCCCGCCGGATCCTGGGGTTCCAAGGAGGTTCCCGTTGAGGAGACCATGGGGGCCTTGAACCGGCTCAAGGAAGAAGGCAAGATCAGGGCGATCGGCGTGTCCAACTTTTCGCGCCCTCAGCTGGAAGAGGCCGCCCAATACGGCCGTATAGACAGTCTACAGCCGCCGTATTCGCTGTTCTGGCGTCATGTCGAAAACGACGCCATGCCCTATTGTGCGGCCAACGAGATTACCATTTTGGCCTACTCGCCCCTGGCCCAGGGACTGCTGACAGGCAAATTCGACCGTAGCCATCAATTTCAGAAAGGCGATCACCGCGGAAAGAACCGGTTGTTCACCCCGGAACACTACGAGCGGGTACAACAGGCCCTGGACAGGCTGCGGCCGCTGGCAGAAGCAAAGAAAATCAGTCTGGGGCAGCTGGCTCTGGCCTGGATTGTCTCCCATGAGAATGCCTGCGCGATCGCCGGGGCCCGCAGTGCGGATCAGTCCGTGCAGAACGCCGCGGCAGCTGACGTGTCACTGTCCGATGACGATGTTGCCCTGATGGACGAAATCGGACGCTCGGTGACGGATCATCTGGATGACAATCCGGTGATGTGGGATTTTTAGTGAAGGAAGATACGGCTTAACCGTTCGAATACGATGTATTCCGAACCAAGCAGGATGACGAGGATACGGCCTCGACAGGCCGGCCGGGCCGTGGTCCGCCGGCAGCAGACCGGACGTGCAACATCAGTGCATTCAAAGCTCCCTATGACTCTGCCTGGCAGGTGAAGGGATAGAAATGGTGGTAGCAGTATCCCTGCGGATCACCCCACTGCATTTCCGTGTCTATGAGGCATTGACCGATGGTCTGTTTCGATACTTCCTCGTAGTCCTCCCTTTTTTCTTCCTTATCTTTGCAGGCCGAGCAGATGGCCTCGTGATCGTAGACAGAAAGAATTCTCGGATCCGTCGGAGCGAGCTGCCGGTCGCACCGGTGACACTGGATGGCACAGGCTAGCTTTTCGGCCCAGGCGTCCTGCTGCATATGATGCCCCCTCTCATGCAACCCAATTGAGCGTAAGGTGCTCATTCAGGCGCTGATTGATAATTGTTGCAAGATTTGAATGACAAAATTCATTTATCATTCTATGATGGGTGAGGATGCTGAATAGAAGCTCCTTTTTTGAGATGGCTCCTATGAATTTTTCCTTTTGAACGATTTCCCGGCAGCCGGCTGCCGATCAACCTTAAGCGGTGCAACGGCATAGTAAATAGATAAGCTTAATCTGATAATAAATCAACCCCCGGCAGAATATCAAAATATGAAACATAACTGCAAAACGAATTACAGAAGGTGTGAATATGGACAAGGAAGCAATCGTGGCCATTGCGGATGGATTGAAGCAAATTGAAGATGGTGTCGAAAAAATTCAGAATGTAATGCGCGCGCAAAACATAAAATCTATCAAAGATGTCGCCGCTGAACTCATCCCGATCCTCAAACAAAACGATGATGAAATCAACGAATCCATCATCAAGCATCTGGACAAGAAACGCCCCTGAACCCGCCCAGCGGTGAACCGCAGACACCCGGGCGCTGACTGCGCCGACAGCACCGTCAACGGTCTGAGATTGCGACCTGCAGCGACTCCGGATGAGGCGTTGCGTGCCAAGGGCGTCAAGCCTTCGTTGCCGGGTTATTTTTTGATGTCGCCAATCAGATCCTTGATGATGGACATGACGTTGCGCCCTCGTTTGCGTGCAATGTCATGGGCCTCCGCTACGATTTTTGCGGCTTGCCGCTCCAGTTCGGCCCCGGCAGGCATGGGCTTATTGAGCTTTTCGTATTGCCAGCTCAAAAACCGCATTGCCAGTTTTTCTTCCTGCTGTCTGATAAAACCCATTATGCCAATTCCTTGACCTGTTTACAGAGGACAGATGACAGATGACGGATGACGGACGACGGATGACAGATGACGGATGACGGATGACAGAAGACGGACGACGGATGACGGATGACGGACGACGGATGAGAGACGACAGACGACAGACGACAGAAGACCGAAGACGGAAGACAGAAGACCGAGGCTGATGAACGGGTGGTCCGGAGGACAAATGTCAAAATTCAGCTACTGCAAATCCATCCACAATAGACCTATCAACTTCTGAAACCTGACATCGGAAATCCTGTCTCCTCTCGCTGTGTGCCTGATGCTCTCTGCCCTATGCTTCCCGCCATGCGCCGAAAGCCGAAGGCCGAATGCCTTACCGACCCCTGCCCCATGCTCTATGCGCCATGGCCCCTGCCCCAACCGTGCGCCGAATGATGAACGCCCAATGCCATTTACGTCACTGCAACGCAAGCCTCTGATCTCCCGCCTTACACCTTGTACCTTATACCCTTCACCCTTTCGTTATCCCGTGCGCCGAATGCCTTACCGCTCCCTGCCCTCTGCCCCATGCGCCCTGCCCTCCGCCCCATGCGCCCTGCCCTCTGCCGCGGCTAAACCTAGGGTCTGCAAATAGAGAAAATCAGCCGCTCGAGCACCAGCTTGGAATCCTGACCGCTTGATTTTAGCCTTTTGTCGGCTTCGTTCAGAGAGTCAATCGCCCCGAGGAGTTCCTTTTTTGTATAGCGTTCCGATTTTTTGAACAACTGGAAAATCGGGTAGGCGTTTTTCGGGTTTTTTGCAATTATGAGGTCGGTGGATGCTTTATTTCTTTTAGTTTTTTTGGTTCTCTTTTTACCCTGATTGCCCGAGACCTGCGGTTCGGCCGTTCCTTCGAGCATCGTCTTCCAACTGTCCAGCCGATCCGCCAGTTCGCGGTCATACTCGCCCACGGCCGGTATGATGTGGCTCTGGAAATAATCGTAGGGGCAGGTGGCCTGCCAAGTACGTCCGTAGGGGCTTTCGATAAAATCCTTGATCAACACAAGCTTTCTGGTCTGGTTGATCATGGCGGCAAAAGCCTGCAAGGGGTGAATGCCCGAGGACAGGATCGAATCCAGGTAAAAGAGCGTGCGTTCCAGGCTGCGGTCGGCCAGCGCATTGGTCAGTTCAAAGATGGGATCGACTTTGGATCGGGGCAATACGGACTCGACATCCGCAACGGTGATCTCCCCTCTGTCGCCTACGTAGCTGACCAGCTTCTCCAGGTTGCTGGAAAAGGTCCTCAGATCGAAGCCCGTTTTGCCCTGCAGCGCGTGATAGGCCGCCTGGTTCATTGTTTTGCCGGCGGCCTTGAGAATGACATCCTTTCGCTCGGTCAGCACCGCCTCCTGCGCGATCCGATCGGCCCGCCGGGCGCCTTTGGGTACCGAACAGTCAACCACCAGACCTTCGCTGCTCAAGGTTTTATAAAGGCCCCGGCGCTTGTCCACCATATCGGTTGTTATAACCAGGTGGTTGTTCTTGGGAAATCCCTTTTCGACGGCAAGCTGCAGAACCCGGCTGTCATCCCGGGCGACCGGGACCGTCAGATTGTTTTCGCGGCAATATGCAATGGTTTCATCAAGCCAACGGAGATCGTCACCGGAGGCGTACTCCGCGCCCAGGCTCTTGGCACGGTTGGTTTTACGGATATCTTCGAAGGTGAGATCCAGCAGCCCCATGACGCTGAGCAGATGACCGGCCGCTTTTTGTAAATTCTCATCCTCATAGGCTTGCCGGGCGTTGCCGAGCAGACGAGCCTTGTCCTGTCGGGCGTAGAATATGCGGGAATCGCGAAGGGCGATCACCTTGGTTCCGGGCAGCAGCGAAAAGGTGTTGACCCGTTCGATAACCTCGTGGACACTGGCCAGGGTTCCGTCCAAAGGATCAAAGTTAATACTGCGTTTGGAGGCCGGGATCAGGGCCGTCAACACTTCGTCGAAGGCGCCCCGCACCAGAAGTTCTTCACCGTAAATCAGGTAGGCGCGCCAAAACGAATCGGTGCCCAGATCCTTTAAATGCTTTGTCAGTTCCTTGTAGTTGATTACAGGCATCTGCTGGTCGCTTGTTACCGGTTGCTGGCTTCTGGCTGTTGGTCGCTGGACGCTGGTAACCGGTTACGGATTGATGGTTACTGGCACTGGTGGATAGTCACTGAACGCTGGTTGCCGGTCACCGGCTTCTGGCTGATGGCGTCTGGTCGCTGGTGCCTTGTCACTGGCACCTGGTCACTGGACGCTGGTCAATCGCCGTTTGCAGGTGATAACCCATGAAGCTCGATGCCGGGTGCTCGATACTCGATGGCATCCGGCATCCGGTGCCTGGCATCCAGCTCCAAGCACCGAGTATCCAGTGAAAAGTTAGCATTGGCCAAAAACCAGTTACCAGCGACCAGGGGCCAGAAGCCAGGACTATTCCGGCATTTTTTTGAAAAGCAGGTGGTAACCGAAAATAAAGATGCCCACGGTGATGGCGCTGTCAGCTACATTGAAGGCCGGCCAGCTAAATTTATTGCCGATGTGAAAGTCGAGAAAATCGACGACGACGCCCAAGCGAATCCGATCGATCAGGTTGCCGATGGCGCCGCCGAATATCAGGGCAAAACCAAACCCGAGAAGCGTGTATGATGGGGGCGTCTTAACGTAAAAATACAAGATCAGCCCGACAGCTGCAGAGGAGGCCAGCAGAAAAACGACCGTGCGCACCGCTTTGCTCATATCGGCCATGAGCCCGAAGGCCCCGCCCGGATTGTGGATATGGGTAATATCGAAAAAACCGGCAACCACCGTTACGCTATGATGATACGGCAGATATTCTAGAATTATGGCTTTGGTGATCTGGTCCGCCAGAACAATCAGCCCGGCCACAAAAGCCAGCCTCACGTATTTGTTTTTCGTCATTTTATCGCTAAAAGCGCCTTTCCCCCAGGGAGATTTATTTCACTTCAGGAAGCCGGCTGCATCTGCGCCAGGGCATCCTGGCACCGCCGGCAGATCGTCGGCAGTTCACTATTGGAACCTACCGACGGCTCATGCACCCAGCATCGCTCGCATTTCTCGCCGGCGGCCGGCTCGACTGCAATGCTCACCCCCGCCAGCTCGCCCTGCTCTGAGACGCCTTGAACAGCGTCGTCCTTGACCAGAGTTGCCCGGGAGACGATCAAAAAGGACCTCAGCTCGTCGCCGTAGGGCTGCAAAGCCTCAAAGGCATCTCCGCCGGCAGAAATGGTCACCGCAGCGTCCAGCGGGTGGCCGATGAGTTTCTGAGCACGGGCCTCCTCCAGCTTTTTGGTGACTTCGCCGCGAACGTTTATCAGGTATTGCCAGCGCGCCGCCAGGTCTTCATCCATATAAGCTGCAATTACATCCGGCAGCAGACTCATATGGATGCTGGCCCGCTCAGTCTTGCCGGAGGGCATATATTGCCAGATTTCATCTGCCGTGAACGGCAGAATCGGCGCCATCAGGCGCGCGAGGGTTTCCACCTGAATATGCATAACCGTCTGAGCGCTTCGGCGCGCCTGCGACTCCGGCGGAGATGTGTAGAGCCGATCCTTGAGGATATCGAGATAAAATGCGGACAGATCCAGCGTGCAGTAATTAAAAAGGGCATGATAAATCAGGTGAAATTCATAAGCATTGTAAGCCTGTCGCGCCTTGTCGACAACCAACTGCAAGGTGTGCAGGGCATAGCGGTCGATCTCCGGCATGGCCTCGTAGGCCACAGCATCCTTTTCGGGATCGTAGTCATAAAGGTTGCCCAGCAGAAACCGGCTGGTGTTGCGGATCCGTCGGTAAGCGTCGCTGAGTTGTTTTAATATATTGTCCGAGATGCGGATATCCTCGCGATAGTCGGATGCCGAAACCCAGAGGCGCAGTATCTCGGCTCCGAATTTTTCGATCACTTCGCTGGGAGATATCACGTTGCCGATGGATTTGGACATCTTGCGCCCTTCGGCGTCCACGACGAACCCGTGGGTCAGCACGGCCTCGTAAGGTGCCCGGTCGCGCGTGCCCACGGAGGTCAGCAGGGCGCTGTGAAACCACCCGCGGTGCTGATCGCTGCCTTCCAGATAAAGATCGGCAGGCCACCTCAAGTACGGCCGCTGCTCCAGCACGGCGGCATGGCTGACCCCGGAGTCGAACCAAACATCGAGAATGTCGGTTTCTTTGGTGAAGCTTTTGCCGCCGCATTGCTGACAGGCGACCCCGGAGGGCAGGAGTTCGGAAACGTCTTTTTCAAACCAGACATCAGCGCCTTGGGTTTCAAAGAGCTGATAAACCCCCGCCATGACCTGCTCGTCGAGCAGCAGGGCGTCGCATTCTTGGCAGTAAAAAACGGTGATCGGCACGCCCCAGGCGCGCTGCCGGGACACGCACCAGTCCGGCCGGTTCTCGATCATGCCGTAGATGCGTTCCCGCCCCCAGCGAGGTATCCACTGGACCTTGTCGATGGCCTCCAGGGATTTTTGGCGCAATCCGGTTTTTTCCATCGAAATAAACCACTGGGGGGTGGCCCGGAAAATGACCGGTTCCTTGCAGCGCCAGCAGTGGGGATAGGAATGCTCCATGGACTCTTCGTGGGCCAGGGCGCCGATTTCATCGAGTTTGGCGTTGATGCTGCGGTTGGCGTCAAAGACAAATTCGCCTTTAAAATAGTCCACATCGTCCGTAAAGCAGCCTTTGTTGTCCACCGGTGAGTACACATCCAGGCCGTAGTCCAGCCCCACCTCGTAGTCCTCACGGCCATGGCCGGGGGCGGTGTGCACGCAGCCGGTTCCGGCATCCAGCGTCACATGATTTCCCAGCAGCATCAGCGAGTCGCGCGGGTAGAGCGGGTGCCGGCAGCGTTTCTTTTCCAGGAACCCGGGATCGATGTCCGCGATAATCGCATACTCGGCGACGCCAAATGCCTGCATACAGGCTTCAACCAGATCCCGGGCAAGGATATGGACCTGCCCGCCGCCGACATCAACGGCCACGTATTCAAAATCAGGATGCAGGGCGATGGCCAGGTTGGCCGGCAGGGTCCAGGGGGTCGTGGTCCAGATAACCACAAATACCTCCTTGCCGGCCAGGGCCGGCAGTTCCGCGCTCAAATCATCTTTCAAGGGAAATTTGACGTAGATCGACGGCGTCGAGGCATCGTAGTATTCTATTTCAGCCTCGGCCAGGGCGGTCTGGCAGGTAAAGCACCAGTAAATCGGCTTCTTGCTGCGGAACAAGCTGCCATCAAGGGCAAACTTACCGCACTCTTTGGCAATCGTGGCCTCGTAGACATAATTCATCGTCAGATAGGGATCGTCCCAGACGCCCATCACACCAAGACGCTTGAATTCCTCGCGCTGGATGTCGATAAATTTTTCGGCGTACTCCCGGCACAGCCGGCGAACCTGGGCCATGCTGAGATCTTTCTTTTTTTCGCCGAGTTCCTTGTCCACATTGTGTTCGATCGGCAGGCCGTGACAATCCCACCCGGGTACGTAAACCGCATCGTAACCGGCCATCTGTTTGGATCGCACGATGATATCTTTTAATATCTTGTTGAGTGCCGTGCCGATATGAATGTATCCGTTGGCATAGGGAGGGCCGTCATGGAGAATGAACAATTCTTTTCCTTTGGAAGCAGCGCGAATCTGTTCGTGCAAACCGGCATCGTACCAGGATTTCAGCTGTTCCGGTTCCCGTCTGGCAAGATTGGCTTTCATCGGGAACTTGGTAGACGGCAGGTTGAGTGTCTTTTTGTAGTTCATGTATCCCCCTATCTCGGATTTTAAATTAAACTTAGTTTTTTACTCCCTATCCGGAATCCTGTCAAGGAAATAGAGGGTTATGATTTTGGATTTCGGATTGTCGATTTCAGATTGTTTTGTTCCCGGTTTCGGGACTAGTGGTTTTGGCTGGATGGTATTCGCATCTTAGATTGGTAAATGAAGCCATGTTTGGGAATAAGGCGGTGGTGGAAGGTGGAAGGTGGAAGCTGGGTGGCGCACATGACCAAAACATCTTCGATGACCGCACGCTCCACGTCTGTTGCCTCCAGTCCCGTGCCGCCGGCCTTTATCTCGGAACCGTGATTCCTATTACCGGCGCCTTCCACCTGCCATCCGATTCCCTGAATCTGTTATTTATAATTACTTATCGGCAAAGAAATCAGCATGGATGCCGAAAAAAAATCCCAAATCCGCGATCTTAAATCTGCAATCGCCAATCTTACGATTCCCCGGCGACTTCCAACAGGTACTGACCGTAATCGTTTTTGAGGTATTTGGAGACCAGCCGCATGAGTTGTTCGCGATCGATGTAGCCCAGGCGAAACGCAATCTCCTCCAGGCAGGCGATTTTTAATCCCTGTCTTTCCTGAATGGCCTGCACATAGCTGGCGGCCTGTTGGAGGGCTTCGTGGGTGCCTGTGTCGAGCCAGGCAAAGCCCCTTCCCAGTAGTTCCACGCGGAGGTCGTCGCGCTTCAAATAGGCCAGATTTACATCGGTGATTTCCAGTTCCCCGCGGGCGGAAGGCTTTAGTTCCCGCGCGATGTCGACGATATCGCTGTCATAAAAATAGAGCCCGGGCACGGCGTAAGGTGATTTTGGGTTCTCGGGTTTTTCGACGATGCCGGTCACTTTGCCATCCGCATCGAATTCAACGACACCGTAGCGCTCGGGATCGCGCACAAAATAACCAAAAATCAGGCCCCCGCGGGTCAGCCGGACGGCACGGCGCAATATATTGGTAAGGCCCTGGCCGTAGAAGATATTGTCGCCCAGCATTAGACAAACCGGTTCGGTTCCAATAAACGACTCACCGATAATAAACGCCTGAGCCAAGCCTTCGGGACGCGGCTGCTCGGCATATGAAAACGACATTCCCCACTGGCGCCCGTCACCCAGAACGCGCTTAAAAATCGGCAAATCCTCGGGGGTTGAAATAATGAGTATATTCCGGATACCTGCAATCATCAGCACGGACAACGGATAGTATATCATCGGCTTGTCGTACACCGGCAGCATTTGTTTGCTGACGCCGAGCGTAAGCGGATACAACCTCGAACCCGAACCACCTGCCAATATTATGCCTTTCATAAAGTGGCTCCTCCGAAACTTGGAATTGAAAAATGAAGGCTCCGTATTGAAACTTCAAGGTCAGCCTTCGTAGGATTAATCGTATCAAGATATAATAAAAAATGCGGGAGCTAAGCGACTTCCACCAATATTCAATCTGCAATCTTCAATCGTCAATTACCCGCCGGTGTCATCACCATCGAACCCACGGCAAGATAGGTGAAGGATTTGGTCACCAGTTCCCTGTAGTCGGGTATCATGCGCCGTCCGTCCATCACCAGATAGGGCGGCTTGACGGTGTCTTCGATTGTTCGTGAGAATCCCCGGAATTCCTCGCAGTCCGAAAATATGAACAAGGCTTGGGAGCCGGCAATCGCATCTTTGGCGGAATCGAAATATTTGATTTTCTCGAAAAGTACATTCTTTGAGGGATCGAAGACTTCGGCGGCGGTCTCGTTGGCCAGTGGATCATAGGCATGAATGGCGGCCACGCCCTTGCCGAGGAGAGATTCGATGACCTTGATCGATGAGGCGTCACGCATATCGTTGGTGTGTTTTTTAAAGGCCAATCCCAACAGCGCCACGATTTTATTGTTAAACTTGAAACCGCCCTCGGTGATCGCCCGGTCGATCAGGTATACCTTCTGATGCTCGTTGACCTCGAAAGAGGCCTCCAGCATCTTGGTGTTGACGTTCACCCGGCGCAGCTGATAAATCAGCGAGGCGATATCCTTACCGAAGCAACTGCCGCCTGCGCCGTTGCTCACAAAGGAACCCCATGTGCTGATGCGGTCGTCCGCGGTCACCCCGAGCCTGAGATCGTCGATGTTGACATTGGGCATTTTCTCGCCGATTTTAGCACCCACGCCGTTCCAGAAGGAAATATAGGTCAACAGCATGGTGTTGGCCACGTACTTGATGGCTTCGGCCGTCTCCGGGGTAGTCTGAATGTATTTGATGCGCACATGCCGGACGAACTGGGAGTACACCCGCGCCAGAATGTTGAAATCCTCTTCACAGTCGCAGCCGACCACCACGCGGTCGGGCCGGCGCGCATCGGCCACGGCGGTTCCCTCAGCCAGAAATTCCGGGTTGGAGGCCACCCCGAAATTCTCGACCCCGTGCGATTTCATGATGCCTTCAAGGTGTCGCGCCGTTCCAATGGGCACGGTGCTTTTATTCACCAGCACGAGGCGTCGTTTGTCCCTGCGCCGGGCCAGAACAGCGGCAATGGACTGCGCCGCAGCATCATAAAAGGTGAGGTTGGTCGAACCGTCGATGTTAGACGGAGTCGGCAGGCACATAAAAATGGCATCGGTGCCTTCGATGATCCCCTCCAGGTCATCGGAAAAATGCAGGGATTTCCCCATTGTTTCCCGGATGATATTCACCAGGCCGGGTTCGTTGACATATTTTTCAATGCACTCGGGACGGCCGCTTGTGAAGGCCTTGATCTTTTCCCTGTCAATATCATATGCATAGACATCATGCCCGTATTCGGAACACACGGCGGCATGGACGATTCCGACATAACCCGATCCGACGGTGATGATCTTCATTTTATCTTAATTCCTCTGACAGTCAGCAGCCGGGCAAACCGAATCCGGCACCGCTGCCGGGAGCCTCCCGGGGTTTCTAATACACTCCCAGTTCCTTGAGCACCTCATACACCCCGAGGTTTTCAAATTTAATCCGTAAAAATTCCGAGATGGTCGGCTGAAACGCCCGCAGATTGAGATACATTTTTGCTTCCCGGGGCGTTCGACCTCCTTTTTTCAAATTGCAGGCCTTGCAGGCGGCCACACAATTCTCAAAGGTCGTCTCGCCGCCCCGTGATTTGGGAATGATGTGATCGATGGAAAGTTTTTCTTTGCGTGCGCCGCAATAGGCGCATTGAAAACGATCCCGTATCAGGACGTTGCGTTTGGTAAAGGCGACCCGGGTCCGGTAAATCGTGCGGATCAATTTGATCAGCCGCATGACGGCCGGCACTTTAAACTCCTTTCCGCTGGAGTTGCGGACGGTCTTTTGCGTGTCGCGGACGACCTCGACCTTGCCTTTGGCGATCAGGCAAAAGGCCCGTTTCCAGTGCACCATATTTAAAAACGAATAATCCGCATTCAACAACACACATTGGGTCATTATCTTCTCCTGCTGAAACAGGGATTTGCAAGACCCGTGCGGGTCCGGATGGCCGGCGGCAGCATCCCGAGCGGTGAAAAAAGGAAAAAAATACATGCTGCCGGACGACCAAGCATAAAAAAAGAATAACCTAAATGGGTAACAAAATCAATACTGCGGTGCCCCTTGTGCCCGTGGAGCAAGGGCGTGATTCCGACCGATATTGAAATATGGTTGCAAGATAAATTCGGGCAAAGTATGGTTGGTTGCTGCAGCCCGCTGCAAGGCCGGCCTGCCTGCTCTCCTAATGCGGATTCAACTGCGCGAAAAACCGGTGGAAAGCCAAGGTTATGCTCGATCATTTTGATCTTATCGCCGCTATTTACGACCGCCTGATCGGCCCGCCCGACACCAGCCGTCTGCAGAAATTGCTGAAGCTGCCGACCGCCGGCTGGCTGCTGGACGGCGGCGGCGGCACGGGGCGAGGCTCGTCCGGCCTCAGGCCTCTGGTGGGCAACATCGCCGTCAGCGATGTATCTTTGCGAATGCTCCGGCAAACCAGGGCCAAAGACCAATGGCCGGCCTGCGCCCATGTGGAATGCCTGCCATTTGCCGACCAAACCTTCGACCGGGTATTGGTGGTCGACGCCCTTCACCATTTCCGGGATCAGCGGCAAGCGATTGTAGATCTTCTGCGGGTGCTCAAACCGGCCGGCAGGCTGGTCATCGAAGAACCGGACTTGAATCACAAAGGTGTAAAGCTCCTGGCTCTGGCGGAAAAAATGCTGATGATGCGCAGTCATTTCCAGCCCCCTCGGGCAATCCGGGATATGATCGCATCCTGCGGATATCCGGCCGCCATCGAGCATGACGGTCACTTTACGGCCTGGATCGTGGCCGACAAACTGGAGTAATACCTCAATTGGGTTAACAACCAATTGAGTGTTATTAGTTAATGGTTATTTGCTATTGGTTTTGAAGGACTCAAGCGGTTTTTATATCCGCGCAATCATAGATTGATAATTTGCGGTTATCATCGCAATCCTATCACGAATACGAATTGCGACTAGTGACGAATTCACTGTTATTTCTATCTATTAGGTTGGCATAAGATAAACGAATTCATTAATTATGAGCAATCAGATAAAAGCTTCGATAATTTTGGTTTTACTGGCCGGCCTGCTGTTCACCGATGGCGGGACGGTGCGGGCCGCAGACAAATCACCGGGAAAATCCAGCCTTAGGATCCTGGGATTGGCCATTGGAAACTGCAGATCCCTGGACATTTATTCTAAATTGGGGCCGGGCATGGCCATCAGGGATTTTCCCCCCCCCGATGTCACCCGGCTGTGTTATGTCTCCCACCGGGACGACACCCTGGTTCTATTTACTTTGGAAAATTCCCGCTGCACGGGCTTCAGGTTGATGTCACCCAAAAACAGGTTCTACAAATGGCATTTTTGTGAAAAATCACCGCGCGTCTCCGAAAATCTGGCCACCCAAAGCGGAATAAAACTGGGGATAAGCAAAAGCCGAGTGAAAGCGATCCTGGGCGAGCCCCAAAGCGAATCGGATCAACAGCTGGAGTACGCCTATGAATTGAAGAGGAAAAGGACCGACGCGGAAAATGAAATGCCCCCCCTTCAAACCGAAGGCGATGAGATGACGTCCCCGCGGCGGGAAAAAATCGCCATCCGGGCGGAATTTTCGGAGGATCGCTTGATTTTATTTGACGTGATGGCATATTCGCAATAATAATTAATTTGGACGTTTAAAGCAGAAGATCAACCAGGATTTCATCCGTTGATGATTCCGAAATCCGCATTCCGCATTCCGAATTGGAAAAATGTCACGACCGCTTTTTCTACAAAACATCATTGCCTGTATCTGGGATTTTGACAAAACCCTGATTCCCGGATTCATGCAGGACCCCCTGTTCGATAAGTACAACGTCGACTCTTCCAGGTTCTGGCAGGAAGTCGGCAAGCTGCCGGACTACTACAAGAAGGACGGAATGAGCCTGATTGCCTCGGATACGGTCTACCTCAACCACATTCTGACTTATACCAGCGCAGGAGTTTTCGAGGGTCTCAACAACCGCATCCTGCGGCAGTTGGGAGGGAAAATCGCCTTTTATGAAGGGCTGCCGGATTTCTTCAACGAAGTAAAAGCCTTCGTAAACGCCAATCCCGACTGCCGCCGGCATGAAATCCAGGTGGAGCATTACATCGTCTCAACCGGCCTGCGGCAGATGATCCTGGGCAGCAAAATCGCCCCCTACATCGACGGGGTGTGGGGATGCGAATTTGTAGAAAATCCGCCGCCACCGGGGTATTTGGGAAAAAAATCCCCTCCGCGGACGTCCGAAACCGCTATCCTGTCTCAAATTGCCTATGCCCTGGACAATACCACCAAAACCCGGGCGGTGTTTGAAATCAACAAGGGCACCAACAAATTCCCGGATATCGACGTCAATGCCGTGATCCCGGACGTGGATCGGCGCGTTCCCTTTCAGAATATGATTTACGTGGCCGACGGCCCCAGCGACATTCCGGTATTTTCTATCATCAATCGGTTCGGGGGCAGAACATTTGCCGTCTATCGGCCGGCTGTTGAGCCGCGAGAATCGCAGGCATGGGAAGAAAATGTTTTTTATTTTCTTTTCATGCCGAGAATCGCAGTCGGCTCTAACGCATTTGATAGGCGGAGCGTGAGCGGAGCCTGTCAAGTGGGTTAGAGCGAAGCTCGACAGCCGGCCGATAGGCGGATGGCCGAAGGCCAAGCGAGCTTTAGCTCGCGGTCCGCCTATCAGCGCGGGTCCAAAGAGGAATTTGCCCAGGTAAACAACTTTCAAAAGCAGGGACGGGTGCAATCCTTCGGCGAAGCCAATTACACCGATGGCTCCCAGACCGCCATGTGGATCAAAAACGCGGTCACCGAGATTGCTGACGCCATCGTCAGAAACCGGGAACAGGCTCTGGGCGATAAAATCGGCCAACCCCCGAAGCATCTGGATTGATTTTTGTAAAATTCCATATAATCTTAAATGAGCATTTCTCCGTGCTAATCTATGTAAATCCGTGTCCCAAAGCCTAAAAGGAAACAAAAATCAATGAGCAAAGTCGAAAACCTAAAAAAAATCACCCTATCCTTCCAGGCCGGACATCACCGGATAGCATGGATCTTACCCCCAAACATCCCCGCTTCGAGTTCATTTTCGCCCTGGGTCAGGAAGGCATGTCGCCTTTTGAATACGAACTGGTGGACAAGGCCGAAGGCGATGAAGTCCTGCTGCATATCCACAGACAATCCTTTTACACATTCTTCGAGCATTTGAAACCGTATCTGTGGGACGTGTTCGATGATCGCGAGGCTGTTTATTTAAAAGCGAAAATAGAGGCCGTCACCGCTGCAGATAACCGGGAGGTAATAAAAGCCCTGGCGGAAATGACCGCCCACGGCGGCGGCTGCGACTGCGGCGGCGGGTGTGGATGCGGGTGTTGAAAACATATCTGCCGTGATAGTGCTAATGTGTGTAATTGACAGTGTCACGGCACTTTGATATTGTAGTATTTTAAAGGGTTTCCAGGGGGCTGCACACCGCCTGGATGTCCTTCTGCATGACATGAGTGTATATTTCGGTGGTCTTCACATCTGCATGCCCCATGAGTTCCTGGACCACACGTATGTTCACACCGTCTTCGAGCAAATGAGTGGCAAAGGAATGGCGAAAGGTGTGGGTGCCGACACGCTTTGTAATTCCGGCTCGATCCACAGCGTTTTTCACGGCTTTTTGCAAACCGGATTCAAGCACGTGATGCCTGCGAAGGATATTGGATCTAGGATCTTTGCTCAACTTTTTTGCCGGAAAAACATATTGCCATCTGTATTCCCTTGAAGCGCTGCGAAATTTGCGGGCCAAAGCCTCGGGAAGATATACGTCTCCGTATCCGGCATCTAAATCTGTTTGATGGAGCTTTCTGACACCCAAAAGGTGCGCTTCAAGATCACCAATAATCGATGGCGGCAGAGTTGTGAGGCGGTCCTTTCCTCCCTTGCCTCTGACATATATTTGTGATCTCGCAAAATCGAGGTTCATGACTCTCAGACGCAAGCACTCCATCAGGCGCAGACCGCCCCCATACATAATTTTTGCCATTAAAAGATGGGCACCTTTCATTTGATTGAGAACTTGACGGACCTCGGTCTTTGCCATCACCACTGGCGGGCGACGTCGTTTGGTAGCCTTCACCGGGGCGATGTTATCCTCGATGGGCTTGTCCAAAACATATTTATACAAAAAGACGAGAGCATTTAACGCCTGTCGCTGGGTAGAAGCCGCCACTCTGCGGTTGACGGCGAGATGACTTAGAAAAGCTTCGATTTCAACTTTTCCCATCTCTCTGGGATGCTTTTGGGAGCCATGGAATTTGACAAAACGAATAATCCAGTCGCAGTATGTTTGTTCTGTCCTATACACATAGTGATGGTATCTCAAAACTTGGCGAACTTGATCCATCAACCTCAACTTTGAATCTGGTTTGAATTTGGGCTTATTTTCCATAATTATAGCCCCTATATACAAAACATGGAAAAATCAATGGTTATTTTTCCATGTTTAGGGTGCCAATATAAACATAGATGGAAATTTTCCTGGACTATAGGGGTAATATATAGAAAATTTTCCATCTATCAACACCGATAGGCGGACCGCGAGCTAAAGCTCGCTTGGCCTTCGGCCATCCGCCTATCGGCCGGCTGTAGAGCTTCGCTCTAACCCACTTGACAGGCTCCGCTCACGCTCCGCCTATCAAATGCGTTAGAGCCGACTGCGATTCTCGGCATGAAAAGAAAATAAAAAACATTTTCTTCCCATGCCTGCGATTCTCGCGGCTCAACAGCCGGCCGATAGGCGTTAAAGGAATGAATAGAGAGGTAACAAAACAAGAACGTAACTGGCTGATAAAGGGGCTAAGCACACTTGAGACGGGTAAGTATTTCGGAGGGGGCCGATGGATTGATTCTGAGACAGGAAAAC
>Ga0209052_1000094_pt1 | contig 42574 bp, 37 predicted proteins | sample WorMetHEROISLAND_2_FD_187409 | JGI IMG/M metagenome (GOLD analysis project Ga0209052, IMG submission 187409) | Marine gutless worms symbiont microbial communities from Max Planck institute for Marine Microbiology, Germany - Olavius sp. 4 HERON... | ecosystem: Host-associated > Annelida >...
CGTCTATCTCGACTGGACCGCCTGTAACCTTGGCGGGCAACGGACCTGTTTCCCCTGCCCTGCCCGTGGTTGTGGTTGGCTGGCAGCGATCCTTTACAATGGAGGCATCTTCGCCTGTCGTCACTGCTACCAGTTGGCTTATTCCAGCCAGCGGGAAACTTGAACCGAATCTGCAACAAGCTAGGTTGGGGACCGGGCGTTCTAAACGGCAACGGCTGGAAACCCAAGGGGATGCACTGGAACAACTTCGAGCGGCTGACCGCGCAGCACGATGCCTCTGAACAGAGCTCAGTGGCTGGGATCGCGGCGCGGCTGAAAGTGCTGGTGGAATCTCTGGACGATTGGGTTTAAGATGATTTAATAAGTAGTGGTGACATGCAACACGCAGGGGTAACTATTTAAAATAGCCAGGGTATTATGAGTAAGGATTTCTCAATTACACTCAATACGTTGACTAATTAGGTTTTGGTAGGGCCTAACCGTCCCCATCGTCTAGAGGCCTAGGACATCGCCCTTTCACGGCGACAACAGGGGTTCGACTCCCCTTGGGGACGCCAAAAAGGCCAAAGCAATCAGGTGGTGGTCTTTAACTGGTAGAAGATAGGTTTGGAGCGTTGTGCGGCCCGGTAGGCCTGGACGATCAACCGCGCTGTCAATTAAAAATTTACCACTACCGCTCCTATTTAAGCCGTACGAAGTGCTATGGCGGCTCTTTCATGGGATTTCTTGTCGGGGGAGATCGATTGATGAACGAATTCTGGATGAGGTCTGGTGCCGTATTCCTTGCTGGCAGCCTGTTGCTGGTCGCTTGTGCAACCGGCGAGCAGGGCAACCGGCGCCCACTCACGGAGACCCAGGCGGGGGTTGCCATCGGCGCTATTACTGGTGCTGCCATCGGCGCCGTGGTGGCGGACAAGTCGGCCAAGGGCGCCGTGATCGGGGCAGCGGGGGGTGGCCTGGCCGGTGGCCTGATCGGCCGCTACATGGAAGAGCAGCGCCGTGATTTCGAGAAGCTGCTGGCTCCGGAGATTTCCGCCGGCGTTGTCCGCGTCACGCCCCTTTCCGACGACCGGCTGTTGGTCGGAATGACCAGCGAGACCACGTTTGAGATGGATTCGGACCGGATCAAGCCTGGCTTCCACAGCACCCTGAATAAGATCTCTGGTGTCGTAAACAAATACGGGAAAACCCGACTTACCATTGCCGGCCATACTGACAGTACCGGCTCGGCTGCACACAACCAGGGGTTATCGGAACGGCGCGCTCGGGCGGTAAAGGGTTATCTGTTCAGTGAGAATGTGTATCCCGGCCGCCTCGACGCCGTCGGTTACGGCGAGGACCAACCCGTCGCGAGCAATGAGACCGAGGAGAGTCGCCGTCGTAACCGCAGGGTAGACATCACCATCATCCCCATAACCACGGAGAGCTGATCCCAGGCCGGGTAGTGTGGCCACCGTTCGCCCAAGCCCGGCGGTAGCTGCTGCGGATTTCGCGCATGGCGTCGCGAGAGCGGCTGCGAATACCTTTGGTGCCGCGATCCGCGGCGACCTATGCGGGTTAGCGGCGGCGGAAGATCAGGTCCCGCGCCTGGTATCCGAGGCGTGTCCCGCGTTGCTCGAACCTGGTCAGGGGGCGTGTTTGCGGGCGCGGATGGAAGGCTCCGGGACCGGCAAGGTTCACGAACAGGTCGCCCGCGTCGGTGAGCAGCTCCAGCATCTGTCGCGCATAGGGCTCCCAGTCGGTGGCGGCGTGGAATATGCCGCCGGGCCGGATGACCCGGGCCAGGGAGGCCACGAGCCGGGACTGAAGGAACCGCCGCTTGTGGTGCCGCTGCTTGGGCCAGGGGTCTGGAAAGAAGAGATAGACGCCGGCCAGGCTGGCCCGGGCGAGACCCTGCTCCAGGACCTCGGCGGCGTCGTGACGGCAGACGCGCAGGTTGGCAAGTCGGCGCCTTTCGATCTCGAGCAGCAGGTGCCCCACGCCCGGACGGTGGACCTCGATGCCCAGGTAGTTGCGTTGCGGATGACGCGCTGCTAACTCGGCCAGGGGCTCGCCGTTGCCGAAGCCGATCTCCAGATAGACCGGATTCGCATTGCCGAACAGCGCCGGCAGGTCGAGAAGTTCGCCCGGATTCCAGGTGATGCCAAAACAGGGCCAAAGCCTGCCATAGGCACGCGCCTGGGCAGGCGTAAGGCGACCCTCGCGCAGCACGAAACTGCGGATGGGGCTCCGCCGGGGCAGGGGCTCCTTCATGCCGCCTGGGAGCAGGGCGCCGCCGCATCCTTTCCCGTCTATCATCGACATTGGTCGTGTGGCAAGGCCCTGACCGATGTGTGAAACGACCTAATGCTCAACAAGCCTGTTCCGCCGTCCCCGCGGTCCGTCGCTTCAGAAAAACAGTCCTTCCAGCGGCGATGAGGCGGAGGCGAAGCGTTTCGCCGGCATACGCCCGGCTAGGAAAGCCTCGCGTCCGGCCTCGATGGCCTTGCGCATAGCACCGGCCATCAGCACCGGCTCCCTGGCGGCGGCAATGGCCGTGTTCATGAGCACGCCGTCGCAGCCCAGCTCCATGGCCACCGCGGCGTCCGAGGCCGTTCCCACGCCCGCGTCCACCAGGATAGGTACCTGGGCGTTCTCCACGATGGTCAGGATATTGAGCCGGTTGCGGATTCCAAGCCCGGAACCGATGGGGGCGGCGAGCGGCATCACGGCCGCGCAGCCCAACGCCTCCAGGCGTTTGCCCATAATGGGGTCATCGTTGGTATAGACCATGACATCGAAGCCGTCCCTGACCAGTACTTCCGCGGCCTGGAGGGTGGCGGCCATGTCCGGGAACAGGGTCTTCTCGTCCCCCAACACCTCCAGCTTGCACAGGTTGTGGCCATCCAGCAGTTCTCGGGCCAGGCGGCAGGTACGTATCGCCGTCTCGGCATCGAAGCAGCCGGCGGTATTCGGCAGGATGGTATAGCGCTCCGACGGCAGCACCTCGAGGATGTTCGGCTCGCCGGGGGTTTGTCCGATATTGGTGCGGCGGACGGCGACGGTGACGATCTCGGCCCCGCTGGCCTCGACGGCGCGTCGCGTCTCGTCCATGTCTTGATATTTTCCGGTTCCGACCAACAGGCGCGAGCTGTAGGTCTCGCCGGCTACGGTGAAACTGTCGGTTGCAGCGGTCTGAATAGGCATAGTGCGGAAAAACCGATTTTGGAAAATGACAGCATAAACGATTTGTCCGCCGGAGACATGCCCGGACCTACTGTCAAGGAGCAGTGGTCAGCCGAGAGCCGCGATGGCAGGTATGGGGCCTGTCGAGGAGACAAGCCGGAATGTGGGTGTAGATTGCGTTAAGACGCCGGCACCGGCACTACCGGAGATCAACGAGCCTTTGTGCGTCGCAACGCAACACATCAAATCCTCAAACAACGCCAAATAATTCAGGAGGGTCTAGATAACGTTAGCACTGCTAATGCGCGCATAACATTATGTTATGCAAGGAAAAAAACAGGCATTTCAGGCGTTCACACCTTATCGGAAACTAAATGCAGACGGATTGCGCACTATTTTGCGCACGATTTATGAGTGATGTAAGCCGCCCGACGATCAATCAGTTGTTCTTCAAACTACGGACCCGAATCGCTCAGCTTTGTGACGCCTCATCGCCCTTCTCCGGCGAGGTTGAAGCCGATGAATTCTATTTCGGCGGGTGCCGTGTTCGGGGTGAAGAAAGGGCGCGGGGCCGAGGGTAAACCGATTGTCTTCGAGATTCTGGAACGCCATGGGTAAAGTCTACACGGGAATCGTCCCGAGCGTCGTCAAGAAGCCGCTACAGGCCGCAATCCGGGGCCGCGTGGCCAATCGATAGCATCATCCACTCGGGCGGCTGGAGGGGCTACGATGGGCTGGTGGATAAGGGGGTACAAAAAGCATTTCCATGTGAATCATGGTCAGCATGAATTTACCCGCGGTAATTGCCCTATCAATGGCATTGAATCATTCTGGTCATATGCCAAACGAAGGCTTGCACAATTCAGTGATGTTCCACGAAAAACCTCTCTTCTACACCTGAAAGAATGTGAATTTGGATTCGATCATCGAGAGGAAAATTTATATGAGCAGAATACTTACTCTGCTGAGAGAAAATCCTCTCTAAAGTTATCTAGACCCTGTATATGTTATCGGTATTTCGGTGCCGCTGTACTAGGCAAACGAGATCACCCCCCTGCGGCTGGACCGGATGAAGCGCACGATTTCTCGTGTCTGCAGGGAAGGATAGTCCTGCTCAGCCCTCGCGAGAGCCTCGGCCTGACGCAATCCCGAACGAAAGATGAGGCGATAGACGGCCTTGATGGTATTACGCTGCTCTTGGGTGTAGCCATTGCGGCTTAGTCCGACGACATTCAGGCCGATGATCCTGGCCCGATGGCCGTCGGCGATTACGAAGGGGGGCACGTCCTGGGGTACGCCGGTTACGCCGCCGATCATGGAGACGGCGCCGATCCGGCAAAACTGATGGACGGCCGTCTGACCGGACAGGAACACCTGGTTTTCGACCTCCACCTGGCCGGCCAGGGTGGCGGTATTGGCGAAAACATTCCGGTCACCGACGATGCAATCGTGCCCAATGTGGGCGTAGGCCATTAAGAAATTGTGGTCTCCGATCCGGGTGCCATGAGCTGTCTTGACGCCGCGGCTGATGTTTACGCCTTCTTTGAAGTGATTGAAATCCCCGATGGTGAGGGGTTTGCTCAGCGCCGGCCTATGTCCGAGATCTTGGGGTTCCGCGCCGATGGCGGCGCCGTGACCGATGCGGTTGTCGCGGCCCATGCGGGCGGCGCCGTAGATGCGCACGCAGCTCTCGATGACGCAACCTGGCCCAATGACAACCCCGTGCTCGATAATGGAATAGGGCCCCACCTGAACGGACGGGTGGACCTGGGCGCCGCTTTCGATGATGGCGGTGGGATGGATGCTCATGGCCGGTCCGCTGCCACCTGCGCGTAGGCTGCTCCGAACGATTGGTTGTCGGTTCGAGTCGGACGCCCCCGCCCCGTCCGGCGCCGTCAATGCCGGAAATGGCGCATACCGGTGAAGACCATGGCGATACCGTGCTCGTCCGCGGCGGCGATGACTTCCTGGTCGCGCATGGAGCCGCCGGGCTGGATAACGGCGCCTATGCCCACCGCCGCGGCCTGGTCAATGCCGTCGCGGAAGGGGAAAAAGGCATCGGAGGCCATCACTGATCCGGCCACCTCGAGGCCCACCTGCTCGGCCTTGATTGTGGCGATGCGGGCCGAGTTCACGCGACTCATCTGCCCTGCGCCGACTCCGATAGTCATACCTCCGCGCCCGTAGACGATGGCGTTCGACTTGACATACTTGGCGACGCGCCAGGTGAAGAGCAGGTCTCCCAGCTCTTGGTCCGTGGGCGCGCGTTCGGTAACGACCTCGAGCTTACAAGTAAGAGACAGGTCTGCCTCCTGGACCAGCAGCCCGCCGTTGACGCGCTTGAATTCGGGACGTTGGTCGTCCCCGTTGGTCCAGCTCCCGCATGCGAGCAGGCGCACGTTCTTTTTGGCGCCAATAGCCTCTGCAGCGGCGGGCTCGACCCCCGGCGCGATGATGACCTCGACGAACTGGCGCTCCACGATGGCCCGCGCCGTCACCTCGTCCAGCGTCCGGTTGCAGGCGACGATGCTCCCAAACGCGGATTCCGGGTCGGTGGCAAAAGCCCGCTCATAGGCCTCCGACAGGTCGCTCCCCAGGGCGGCGCCGCAAGGGGTGGCATGTTTGACGATGACGCACGCCGGCTGCTCGTCGAACTGCTTGACGCATTCCAGGGCTACGTCCGTATCGGCGATGTTGTTAAAGGACAGGGCCTTGCCCTGGAGTTGGCGTGCCGTGGCAACGCTCACCCCACTCAGGCTCCGCTCGACGAAGAAGGCCGCCTGCTGGTGGGGGTTCTCGCCGTAGCGCAGGGCCTGTTTGCGCCGGAACTGTAGGTTCAGGGTGCGCGGGAAGTCCGCTTTATCCCCTGCGTCGACCAGCCGCCCCAGGTAATTGGCGATGGCGCCGTCGTAGCGGGCCGTGTGCTCGAAGGCCTTGACCGCCAGATCAAAGCGGGTGGCATCGCTCACGGCGCCGCCGTGCTCTTCCATCTCCACCAGAACCAGCGGGTAGTCGACCGCGTCCGTCACCACGGTCACCGCCGCGTGGTTCTTGGCCGCGGCGCGGAGCAGGGTAGGACCGCCGATATCAATATTCTCGATGGCCGTGGACAGGTCGCAGTCCGAGTCGGCCACCCTCTGCTCGAAGGGGTAAAGATTGGCCACCACCAGATCAATGGGGCTGATCTCGTTCTCCCGCATCACCAGGTCGTCGACCCCCCGACGGCCCAGAATGCCACCGTGGATCCGTGGGTGCAGAGTCTTTACGCGCCCCCCCATCAGCTCCGGGAACCCCGTGTAGGCCGCTATCTCCAGCACCGGGATTGCATTGTCGGTCAGGAGGCGGGCGGTCCCGCCGGAGGACAGGAGCAGGACGCCCTGCATCGTCAGGCCACGGGCGAAGTCCAAGAGTCCGGTCTTGTCGGATACACTGATCAGTGCGCGTCGTATGGGATACATCTTTCGTCTGAACGGTTACTGCGGTGGAGTTTGCGCCGAAAATATCGTTTGGTTCCATATAACTAGCGACCGCCTTTTTACCGGCCTCGGTAAAGGTCATTACATTACCTATCTTCAGCATAGGTTACTATCTTACCTTCCGCTAGTATACTATGCAATGGCCGCTTCGCCATACCAGTAAAAGGGATTGGAGGGAGGGTAAAATGGGGGGTAGTGGTAATTTTTCATCGGATAACATTCATTATCGATGATGAGGTTACACAGATGAACCAGACATACCAGTTATCTATCGTTATCAATTAGTTTTGCTCGCTCAACGCATTGAAAACGCGCATTCTATACATCCAGCTTTATGGGCTCGTCGGCAAACGGACCGGCGATAGGAAGCAGGGATATGATTAGACCCAGGCAGGCCAGGAGACAATGCCTCAATATTAGGAATCATTCCGCCTTCCGATATTATGCTTTAGGGCGATCATCGGCGCAGTTACAGCATGCTATCCTGTGATTACCTCTTCTGTTTTTGCTTTGTAGTATTTAAGCCTATCTTTACGATCTTATCATTGCTATTTTGATCGGGTTGCTCTTTTTAATTTCTTCAACTGTCGTACTCTCTTTCCTGGCGATCTTGCTCAAATTGTTCCAGGAAAAACGGTATATTCGCATTGGGCCTTATCCGTATCGCTGCGGGGAGATTTGAACTCGGTTTTCGCTAACCGAGCCAGCAGGTATGCAGCCCCCGCCTTGATATTACCGCCGGCGTATTGATCCGGGCAAGGCTCCATGACGATGTTGCTCCCTTCTTCGCCCCGTCTGAGCACGCCCCAGCCTCTATCACCTGGGTTTCTGATCTGCATCGGGCGCGTCTTCCACGCCGGGTTAGTCGGGCCACCGCTTTCGACCCAAACTACGGCTCTTATCCACTCCCAATCCTAATGGGGCATGGGTTTCTCTACATAACGCGACTTTATTGCCGAGGCGCGAATTATACTCCGCAACAATCACCCTTTGGTAGCGTCGTATTGATCCCAGCTGGCGTCGATTATACCCCAATCTACGGTATTCTGCCGTATTGGCCTGGGTGGCCTCCAGGGCTTGAGGGTCATGGTCGACCGCCACCGCGCGGATTGCTCCGAGCCGCAGGGCGGCGATGGCGAGGACCCCTGAACCGCAGCCGTAGTCGACGAAAGTCTTTCCCGTGAGATCCGCGCCGTTGAGCCAACGCAGACAGAGGACGATGGTGGGGTAAAGGCCGGTGCCGAAGGCAAGCCCCGGATCGGGCTCGACGACCTCCGCATCCGGATCGTCCGCGGATTGCCCCTTCGGGCAGATCCAAAGTCGCCGGCCGAAGCGCGCAGGCGCGAAACCGTCCTGCAGGCCCGTTCCCAGATTTCGATCCTCGACCCGCTCGAGCCGCGGCTTCGCGCCTGGGTGATAGGCGAAGGATTGGGAAAGCGCCAGGGCGGTCGCCAATGCTTGCGGCTGGTCGGGATATCAGGACGGTGAGTCGCACCCGACGCCACAGGGGGTGGTGCCGAGCGGCGGCTCATCCGCCGCGTTCCCCAGGGTCACTGCCAGGGTGCCAGCGTTTTCCAGAGCGGCCTCAAGCTCTAAGGGTACGCGATCCTGCTCAACGACGAAGGATATCCGGACCAGGCCACGGGTGCTTTACCGTCAGGGGGTAGGATGAGCCCGTATAAACTGCCGGCTCATGGGGCTGACTGTGTGACGCTATACAGTTTCTAAATGTCAACAGTCCCTGGATGCAGGTGTATTCTGAATTTACCTGCAGGGGTAACCCGCATCTCTATCGCAGGGATTCCATTCGCTCCTTAAATTGAGGCCGAAGGACGTTGGAAAATTCAAGATGTCTTGCAGTTAGGGGCTGCTTCAGCTCTGGCGAGCCTGCAGGCTAAAGGCTCTGTTACTATACCAAATAAATACAGTTTTGGGAGGGGAAAGGCGGCGATTGTGGTAAGGTTTGCACCGCACCTATGCCGCCGTTTCAGCCCACATAGCGCGACAGTCGCGTAACTCTAGCTCTGCATAAGCTATTGCAAACAAAATTCGCCCCGTCGCGCGCCCATCTTAATCGGACGCCCGAGCGCGGGTCGTCAGGAGAGGCAGAAAATGATCAAACCAGTCGGCTCCGACGAGCTGCAACCATTGTTCGTTTACGATCCGGACCAGCACCATGAGCTGCTGCATGAGGCGAGGGAGTTGCCCTCGGTGATGATTAGCTCCCAGGCTGCGGGTAACGCGGTCATGATGGGCGGCGGCTATTTTAGTCCGCTCAAGGGCTATATGAGGGTGGAAGACGCCGTGAGCGTGGCCCGGACCATGAGGACCACCGATGGGATGTTTTTCCCCGTGCCTGTGCTGTGCCTGCTTGACAGCGTCGATACCATCGAAGGGGCCCGCCGCATCGCCTTGCGGGACCTGAACATGGAGGGCAATCCGATTCTCGCGGTCATGGACGTGGAGGACATCGAGACTGTCAGTGATGAGCAGATGGCCCTGATGACCGATAAGGTCTACCACACGAACGACATGGAGCATCCGGGGGTTGCCGCCTTTAACGGCCAGGGTCGGTTTGCGGTCTCCGGGCCCATCCGGGTGCTGCATTTTTCTTATTTCCAGGACGATTTCCCGGACACTTTCCGCACCGCGGTGGAGATTCGCCATGAGATCGCCGAGCGCGGATGGAACAAGGTCGTCGCCTTCCAGACCCGTAACCCGATGCACCTGGCTCACGAGGAGTTGTGCCATATGGCTATGGACCGTCTCGGGTGCGACGGTCTGGTCATCCACATGCTGCTGGGTAAGCTCAAGCCCGGCGACATCCCCGCGCCGGTGCGGGATGCGGCGATCCGCAAGATGGTCAAGCTTTATTTCCAACCGAACAGCGCCATGGTCACCGGCTACGGCTTCGATATGCTCTACGCCGGCCCGCGGGAGGCGGTTCTGCACGCCTATTTCCGCCAGAACATGGGCGCGACCCACTTTATTATCGGCCGCGATCACGCCGGGGTGGGTGATTACTACGGGGCTTTCGACGCTCAGACCATCTTCGACGAGGAGATCCCGAAGGGGGCGCTGGAAATCGAGATCTTCAAGGCCGACCACACTGCCTGGTCCAAAAAGCTCGGCAAGGTGGTCATGATGCGGGAGGCGCCAGATCACACCAAGGAGGACTTCGTGCTTCTGTCCGGCACCAAAGTGCGGGAGATGTTGTCCAACGGCATTGCCCCGCCCGAGGAGTTCTCGCGTCCCGAGGTGGCCCGGATTCTGATGGATTACTATCAATCGTCGCAGTGATCCTCTGAATGATTCGGCGTCGTCTGGGGGATTTGACTTGTTGTGTTCGACGCCCACAGGCCGGCAGATCGTCTGCCAGGTCAGTACCGGCGTCTTACACGCAACCTGTCCATCCACATTACCTTCCGCGCGGCCTGTACGCGCGGACCTCTCCTCTTTGAGGAGTAGGTCGGGTTAGGCGCGTCCCCGCGATTGCGGTATGCCACTTGGTTGGATCGCGCCCTAGCCCGACAACCGATTAGGTAAGAGTTTTTTTAAGGTAACGTTCGTCACGAGCCGGAGCTCGACCGCCATTTTTGACTGTCGTAGGTGGTTGGAAATGCAGGGAACAGAAATTGCCGTTTCCCATATCCCGCAGAGCGAAAACACAAAGATTGACTTTTTCAACACCCTCATTAAGTAAGGTTTGGTTAAACGGGATCGCTCCCGCAACAGGTCCCGATCCCTTGAGCCGCGCCAAATGTTTCAGGTTTGCTTTATAACCGGGCGGCTCCTTAAGCGGCTCCTTAATGGGAGTACCGAGAATCGATCACAGGGAAATCGGGTTCATGAGAACACTGCGCTGTCGCCAATTGTCTCAGTGAGCTGTGGGGGCTAAAACCAAGAGCAGCCGACGCTGGCTCGATCGGCACTTCAAGGATATTTATGTGAAGCGGGCCCATCGGGAGGGCTACCGTTCCCGTGCCGCGTACAAGCTGTTGGAGATTCAAGAGCAGGAGCGGATCCTGGGCCCTGGTATGTCGGTTGTGGACCTGGGGGCAGCCCCGGGCGGTTGGAGCCAAGTAGCGGCCGGGATCGTCGGACCGCGGGGGCGGATCGTCGCCCTCGACAGCTTACCGATGGAGCCCGTGCCGGATGTAACCTTCATTCAGACCGATTTCTGCGAGGCGGCCACCCTGGACCAGCTCCGGCAGATCCTGAAGGGTAGGGCGGTAGACGTGATACTGTCGGATGTGGCGCCGAACCTGAGCGGTAACCCCGCGCTGGATCAGCCGCGCATGATGTATTTATGCGAGCTGGTCCTGGATCTGGCTCGGCACTTGCAAAAACCCGGTGGGGTGCTGGTGGTCAAGACCTTTCAGGGAGAGGGTTTCGAGGCGTTCCACAAGGAGCTGCGTGCTTCCTTCAGGCGCGTCGCTGGCCGTAAACCGAAATCCTCCCGTTCCAGGAGCCGAGAGCTCTATCTGGTAGCAACGGGGTATGCTTTATAGTAAGTTGAAGCGAGTGGGTTTACCCTTTGATAGCAGCGTTTGCGCCCCCATTTCCCGAGTAGATTGCTCGAAAACGCCATCGGGGTCAGTTTTCGTGGGACGAGAGGACTCATGCCTTGAGCGACATGGTAAAGAACGTGATTCTATGGGTGGTCATTGCGATCGTCCTGATGTCGGTGTTCAATAACTTTACCTCGACCCGGAGCGGTCCGCAGACGATGGCCTACTCTGACTTCGTCGATCAGGTAAGTCAGGGCCGGATTGCGGAGGTGACCATCACCGGGCGCACCATCGAAGGGGTGAACCAGTCCGGGCAGCATTTTTCCACCTACAGCCCCGGGGATGACGGCCTGGTGGGTGATCTGCTCAACAACAAGGTGTTGATCAAGGCGGGGCCTCCTGAGAAGCCTTCGATTCTGATGCAGATCCTGATCAACTGGTTCCCGCTGTTCATTCTCATCGGTCTGTGGATTTTCTTCATGCGCCAGATGCAGGGCGGGGCCGGCGGGCGCGGGGCCATGTCCTTCGGCAAGAGCCGCGCGCGCATGCTTTCGGAGGATCAGGTCAAGGTCACCTTCAGCGATGTGGCTGGTGCCGACGAGGCCAAGGAGGAGGTCACGGAGATGGTCGACTTCCTGCGCGATCCATCCAAATTCCAGAAGCTTGGCGGCAAGATCCCCAAGGGCGTACTCATGGTGGGGGCCCCGGGTACCGGCAAGACGCTCCTGGCGCGCGCCATTGCCGGTGAGGCCAAGGTGCCTTTTTTCACCATCTCCGGCTCCGACTTCGTCGAGATGTTCGTCGGCGTAGGCGCCTCCCGCGTGCGCGATATGTTCGAGCAGGCCAAGAAGCACGCCCCCTGCATCATCTTCATCGATGAAATCGATGCCGTCGGTCGCCACCGCGGTGCCGGTTTAGGGGGCGGTCACGACGAGCGTGAGCAAACCTTGAACCAGCTCTTGGTGGAGATGGATGGTTTCGAGGGCAATGAGGGCGTCATCGTCATCGCTGCTACCAACCGGCCCGACGTGCTCGACCCGGCCCTGCTGCGTCCGGGCCGCTTCGACCGGCAAGTGGTGGTGCCTTTGCCGGACGTGCGGGGGCGCGAGCAGATCATCAAGGTCCACATGCGCAAGATACCGGTGGGGGAGGATGTAAAGGCCTCGATCATCGCCCGCGGCACGCCGGGCTTTTCCGGTGCTGACCTAGCCAACCTGGTGAACGAGGCGGCCCTGTTCGCCGCCCGCGCCGACAAACGTCTGGTCGATCAGGAGGAATTCGAGAAGGCCAAGGACAAAATCATGATGGGTGCGGAGCGGCGCTCCATGGTCATGTCCGAGGAGGAAAAGGAGCTCACTGCCTATCATGAGGCCGGACACGCCATCGTGGGGCGTTTGGTACCGGCCCATGATCCTGTCTACAAGGTCAGTATCATCCCTCGTGGCCGGGCTCTGGGCGTGACCATGTTCCTGCCCGAGGAGGACCGCTACAACCTGAGCAAGCAGCGCCTGGAGAGTCAGATTTCCAGCCTCTTCGGCGGCCGCATCGCCGAGGAGCTGATCTTCGGCCCGGAGAGCGTGACCACCGGCGCCCAGAACGATATCCACCGCGCGACCGAGATCGCCCGCAACATGGTTACCAAGTGGGGCCTGTCGGAGCGGCTGGGACCGCTTACATACAGCGAGGAGGAGCAGGAGGTCTTCCTCGGCCACTCGGTGACCCAGCACAAAAACGTCTCCGACGAGACCACGCACCTCATTGATGAAGAGGTGCGTTGCTTCATCGACCGCAACTACGAACGGGCCCGCGAGCTGCTCGACGGAAATATGGACAAGCTGCACGCCATGGCCGATGCCCTGATCAAATACGAGACCATCGATTCGGATCAGATCGATGACATCATGGCCGGGCGTTCCCCGCGGGCACCCAGAGACTGGGACGAAGAAACGGAGGGTGGGTCCGGCAGTGCGGGGGCGATCCTAGGCACCAAGCCCGAGGCCGGTGCGACCGGCGAGGGCCATATCGGCGGCCCGGCGGGTGAACACTGAAGCCTGATACAAACCCCTCCGGCGATTAGTTTCCATGGGCTCCATGGACTGCGGGGGCAGGTCGCTGGATCTGTCCCGTCCATGCGTGATGGGCGTATTGAATGTCACCCCCGACTCCTTTTCGGACGGGGGTGATTTTTTCGGCGTCGATCGTGCGTTGCGGCACGCGGAGCGCATGGTCGAAGCGGGCGCCGATATCCTCGATATCGGGGGCGAGTCTACGCGGCCTGGGGCCGCTCCGGTCTCGGTGCGCGAAGAGATCGAGCGGGTGGTGCCGGTGATCGAGGCCCTCAGTTCTCGGGTTTCCGTGCCCATCTCCATCGATACCAGCAAGCCGGAGGTCATGCGCGTCGCGGTGAATGCCGGGGCCGGGATGATCAACGATGTACGTGCCTTGCGCAGGCTGGGGGCCTTGGAGGCTGCGGTCGAGGCCCGCGTGCCGGTGTGCCTGATGCACATGCAGGGAATGCCGAGGACCATGCAGGCGGCGCCGGTCTATCGCGATGTGGTGTCCGAGGTTCGAGACTTCCTGCGCCGGCGGATCCAGGTCTGCGTCGATGCCGGTATGGCCCCCGAGCGGATGCTGGTGGATCCCGGCTTTGGTTTCGGAAAGACCTTGGCGCACAACCTCGCGTTGCTGGCAGAGCTTGCCCAGCTGTGCTCACTCGGCCCTCCGGTTTTGGTCGGCCTGTCGCGCAAATCCATGCTCGGCGCCCTCACCGGCAAGCCGGTCGCTGAGCGCCTTGCGGGGAGCCTGGCGGCCGCGGTACTCGCGGTCGAGCAGGGCGCCCGCCTGGTGCGGGTGCACGATGTAGCCGCCACGGTGGATGCCCTGCGTGTAGCCTGGGCGGTGCGCGGTTTCGAAAGGTAGGTTGGGCCACACAGCGGCCTAACCTACCTTTCTACCAGTTAAATACTATCACTACCGAATAAAGTAATATGAGTTGTTGAAGTATAAATCTGATCTCTTTTGTCCCTGATGCTAACAAGCTATTCAACGCCTCCCGCTCCGATCGCTGGCGGGACCTGACAGCTAGCGGGTGCGAGAGGCGTGCATCGCGGCGAAATATTCACGTACAACGGGTATAAAAAATGCACTTTACGCCTTTGCGGTTCAAACGATCCCCTTACTATCGGAGGTTGCGACCAGAACCGGCCGCCCCAGGCGCGTTCCATGGCGCAGCACCAGGTGCGAGCCGATCCAGGCGCCGGTGAGCTGCCTGATACCCATCAGCAAGCCGATGATGGACCAGACCACATGCCCGCCGGGCAGGAACCAGAGCAACGCGGCCAGGTTGCTGGTGAAATTCAGTAACCTGGCGTGGCCACGGCTTGCCGCAGGTTGTATCCGAGCAGGGCGACGCAGCCCATGACGAAGAAGGTCCCGGCGTCGGGACCGAAGAAGCCGTCGTAGAAGCCGATGCCGGTGCCGAGGGGGAAGGCGAAGGCGCCCTCGCCGATCAAGTAACGGGAATCCAAGTCGGATACCTTGGGAGAGAACAGGAAATATAGGGCGAAGGCGATCAACAGCAATGGGACGATGCGGACCAGAAGATCGTCCCCCAGGCGCTGGACCAGCAGGGTGCCGGCGGCAGCCTCTGAGGAATGTGCAGACCATGGAGAAGATCGCCCGGTGCAGATCGATGGCGCCCTTGTGGACGAAGTGAACGGTGGCGGTGAAGCTGCCGCAGATGGCCTGGGCCTTGTTAGTGGCCAGAGCGGTGACGGGGGGTAGCCCGACCCAGAGTAGGGCGGGCACCGAGATCAACCCGCCGCCGCCGCCGATGGTGTTCACCAGACCGGCGAGCAGGGCGAGGACGAAGAGGATGAGCGCGGTGTCGAGGGTGACCACGGTTCCGGTTGAAAAACATGCGGGAGGCACCTAGCTTAACGGTTGATCCCATACTGCTGCTACATTTGCCGTTTCTATGCCCGCACTCGCCGTCAAAAAGCTCACCAAGGTCTACCGCAATGGCCATCAGGCCCTGAAAGGCGTGGACCTGAAGGTGGACGAGGGCGGCTTTTTCGCCCTGCTCGGACCCAACGGTGCTGGTAAGTCGACCCTGATCGGCATTGTCGCCTCTCTGGTCAACAAGACCGGGGGCGAGGTGCGCGTCTTCGACCACGACCTGGATTGGGAGCCGGAGGTAGTGAAGGCCAGCCTGGGTCTGGTGCCCCAGGAGTTCAACTTCAACCTATTCCTCCCGGTCGTCGAGGTGGTCCTGAATCAGGCCGGCTACTACGGCATCCCGCGGCGCGAGGCCAAAGGGAGGGCAGAATACGTGCTGCGCCGGCTCGACCTGTGGGAGCGGCGGGGCTCGCAGACGCGGGAGCTGTCCGGCGGGCTGAAGCGACGCCTGATGATCGCCCGCGCCCTGGCGCACCGGCCACGGCTGTTGATCCTGGACGAGCCCACCGCCGGGGTGGATATCGAGATCCGCCGCTCCATGTGGACCTTCCTGCGCGAGCTCAATGCCGGCGGCACCACCATCATCCTCACCACCCACTATCTGGAAGAAGCGGAGAACTTATGCCGCAACATCGCCATCATTAATGGCGGCCAGATCGTGGAGAGCTTGGATGCAGGGGCCCTGCTCGACAGGTTGAAGACCCAAACCCTGGTGCTCGATCTCAAGGGACGGCCGGAGCGGCTGCCTCGGCGCGACGGCTTCGTGCTCAAGCTGATCGACGACCGGATCCTTGAAGTGACGGTGACCAAGGGCACAAGCATCAATAGCCTGTTCAAGGCCCTGGCGCGCGACGGCATCGAGGTCGTGGGCCTGCGCAACAAGCAGAACCGGCTCGAACAGTTATTCCTGACCCTGGTGGAGAACGACAAGGATAATGGGGACACGCCGGCATGAATCGCTACCGATCCTACCGGACCGTCTTCTCCACCATCCTGATCAAGGAGATCCGGCGCTTCTCCCGGATCTGGGTGCAAACGATACTGTCCTCGGTCATTTCCACGGCCCTTTACTTTGTGATCTTCGGCCGGCTCATCGGCGAGCGGATCGGGCCCATAGACGGCTTTGCATATCTGGATTTCATCGTTCCCGGCTTGGTGCTGATGGCGGTAATCAACAACGCCTACTCCAACGTGGCGTCTTCCTTCTATTCGAGCAAATTCTCCCGCTATGTGGAGGAGCTGCTGATCGCCCCCGTCCCCAACTGGATGATCCTGGCCGGCTTTGTCGCCGGCGGTGTCATGCGGGGTTTGGTGGTCGGTATCGCAGTGACCCTGATGGCCTTGGTCTTCACCCGGATCCAAATCCACAGCTACGGCATAACCGTGCTGGTATTCATACTCACCGCCGTGCTGTTCGCCCTCGGGGGATTCATCAACGCCATCTATGCCGACAGCTTCGATGACATCTCGATCATCCCCACCTTCGTGCTCACGCCCCTGACCTATTTGGGGGGCATCTTCTACTCGATCGACCTGCTGCCGGCCTTCTGGCAGAACCTGTCTCTCGCCAACCCGGTGCTCTATATGGTCAATGCCTTCCGCTTCGGGTTACTAGGGGCGAGCGACATCCCCCTGGGCGTGGCCTTCACGATCATCCTGGGCTTCATCGCCGTGCTGATCCTCTACAGCCTCCGCCTGCTGCGTTGCGGCGTCGGCATCAAGACCTGATTCATACGCGGCGATCGATCTGGTTTGTTGTGTTCGCTCCCGGGCTGGAAACGCTTATGGCCTGACCTAGGTCAGGTCCTTGCCGGAGAGCTTTGAGGCCGAGAGGACGGTCGCCGATAAAGCCGATGATTCACTGGCATTTGAAGGGTCTAGATAACTTTAAGAGAAGATTTTTTTCTCAGCAGAGTTAAGTATTCTGGTAGTGGTAAGTTTTTAACTGATAGCGTGGTTGAGAGTCCAGGTCTACCGGGCTGCGTAGCGACCTAACCTACCTTATTACCAGTTAAATACTACCACTACCAAGCAACCCTGAATGATTCGGCGCTGCCCGAGAAGGCGTCGTGTTGGGCTAGGGTGCGTTTGATGCCGTGTCCCCCGGGAAGTTTCTCCGAGGTCGCTTTGTGTCGCCTGGACGGATCGCGCCCTGACTCGACAACCGAGCCGGCCCGCCCGCCGGTCCGCTCTTCCTACTTTGTGGTAGCATCGAGACTCGTCCGAACCTTATCGCCTCGTGCCCCTCGTAATCCCTGAAGGAGCATTCGCCATGTCCGAGTCCAGGCCTTCGGTATTCAGCCGGCTTATCCTCGCGCTGGCGACCTTCCGGCGCATCCTCGTCGATACCCGCTTCGCCGATCGGGTAGCCGCGCTTCGGGCGGGCAGCTCGACCACTGCTCCGGGCGCCCCGGGCCCGGAGGTTACACGCCTGCGGGCGGCCGAGCCGAATGCGGGCCTGCAGCTCCTGGGTCTGCTCCAGAAGGAGGGGCGCTTCATCGATTTTCTCGAAGAGGACGTGGGCGCCTATTCCGACGCCGAGGTGGGCGCCGCCGCGCGCGTCGTGCATGAAGGGTGCAGGAAGACCCTGGGGCAACATTTCACCATTGAGGCCGTGTGCACTGAATCGGAGGGAAGCCGGATAACTCTGGCGGAGGGCTTCGATGCGTCCGCGATACGGCTCACGGGCAATGTCGTCGGCCAGGCGCCCTTTACCGGCAGTCTGGCCCACCGGGGCTGGCGGGTCGCGGAGATCAGGTTGCCCCTGGTCGCTATCGGCCATGACCTGACCATTCTGGCACCCGCTGAGGTAGATCTGTGAGTGACGCACGCTATACCGTAGGCATTGATCTGGGAACGACTCACTGTGCCCTGTCCTACGTCGACCTGGACCATAGCGAGTGGGACGAGATTACTCAGGAGCTGATGCCGGTGCCCCAGTTGACAGGGCCTGGTACGGTGGCTGCGTTGCCCCTGCTGCCCTCGTTCCTGTATCTCCCCCACCCGGATGAGCTGGCGGTAGCCGACCTGGCCCTGCCTTGGGGCAACAGTAGAACCCGCATCTTGGGCGAGATGGCGCGTTCCATCGGGACCCACACCCCCATCTGTCTAGTCTCCAGCGCCAAGAGCTGGCTTTGCCACCCGGGGATCGACCGGCGCAGCGCGGTGCTGCCGCCGGGGGCGCCGGAAGACGAGGTGCCGCGACTCTCGCCTTACGAGGCCTCGGTCAGCTATCTGGAGCATCTGCGCGATGCCTGGAATCATGCCCACCCGGATCACGATCTGGCGCACCAGGAGGTCACGGTAACGGTCCCCGCCTCTTTCGATCCGGCCGCCCGCGAGCTGACTGCCGAGGCGGCCCAGGCCGTCGGTTTCCGACACCTGGTCCTGCTCGAGGAGCCCCAGGCAGCTTTCTACAGCTGGATTCACGACAGCGCGGGGAAATGGCGCAAGCAGGTGCGCGTCGGCGACATCATCCTGGTCATCGACGTCGGGGGCGGTACCACCGACCTGTCCCTGATCGCGGTCACGGAACGGGACGGCGCACTGGAGCTGACCCGCGTCGCCGTCGGCGAACATATCCTGCTCGGCGGCGACAACATGGATCTGGCACTGGTGCACCTGGTTAAGGGCAAGCTCACCGCCGCGGGGACCGATCTGGACCACTGGCAGGTCCAGGCCCTCACCCACGGCTGCCGCCAAGCCAAGGAGGCGTTGCTGACGGACCCGGACCTAGAGGCGGTGCCCGTAGTCGTGCCCAGCCGCGGGCCCCGCCTCGTCGGCGGCAGCATCCGCACCGAGCTGACGGGCGAGGAGATCAGGCACACCCTGATCGAAGGCTTTTTCCCCGAGGTCCCGGTGAGCGCCCGCCCGGTCGGCCGCGCACGCACGGCGCTGACCAGGCTCGGCCTGCCCTATGCCCAGGACGCCGCCGTTACTCGCCACCTGGCCGCCTTCCTCGGTATCCAGATCGGGGCCACGGAAGACCTATCCGGATTCAAGCCCGGCGCTGGCAGCTTCCTGCATCCGACGGCCGTGCTGTTCAACGGCGGGGTCTTCAAGGCGAACTTGCTCGCCGAGCGGGTGATGAAGGTGGTCAACGACTGGCTGACAACGGACGGCGCTCCGCCGGCCCGTCTGCTCGCAGGGGGCGACCTCGACCTCTCCGTGGCGCGCGGGGCCTCCTACTACGGCTACGTCCGACGCGGTAGGGGAGTCAGAATCCGCGGCGGCACCGCCCGTTCCTACTATGTGGGCGTGGAAAGCGCCATGCCCACCGTGCCGGGGCTGGAGCCGAGGATTCACGCCCTGTGCCTGGCCCCCTTCGGCATGGAAGAAGGCACCCAGGCTGAGATTCCGCCCCAGGAATTCGGCCTGGTCGTCGCCGAGCAGGTAAGGTTTCGCTTCTTCGGCTCTTCCGTGCGCCGCGAGGACCAGGTCGGGGATCTGCTCGAGGACTGGTCCGCCGAAGAGGTCGATGAGCTCGAGGAAATCGAGGCCCGCCTGCCCGCGGAGACACGGACACCGGGAGAAGTGGTCCCGGTGCAACTGCGCGCCTCGGTCACCGAGGTCGGCACCTTGCTGCTGGAGGCCATGCCCCTCGATGGTCCGGAGCATTGGAAGGTCGAATTCAATGTGCGGAATCCCGCTAATGAATGAGCTAGTATGGAAACAGATAGCCAGGATCGCGCGCATAAATGCATGCAAATTAAGAGTATCTGCGGGCTTTGCCTAACCTACATCCTGTCGCCCTCCCTGGCGTCCAGATCCCGGTAGCTGGCTCTGCGTCTTTATTAATTGAGCTAACGCGCCGAAAAATGCCGGGGCCGGATGCCGAAGGCCAGCAGGGATCCGGTATAGACCGCACCGCCGATCAGGATCCAGCCCAGGAGCTTCAGGATCCGCTCCCAGCCTTCCATGGCGAGCCACGGGGCCGTTTCCCCACTACCCCACCGGATCACCAGGCCCATGACTATGGTGGCGCTCAGGCCACGTATCAGGAGCACACACCAGTTGCCTCCGGGCCGATAGATGCCCTCGCGCAGCAAGCCACGTAACAGGAGGCCGGCATTGGCGGCGGCGGAGAGGGTGGTAGCAAGCGCCAAGCCCGTGTGCCCCAGAGGGAACATCAGCAGCAGGCTGAAGGCCACATTGACGATCATGGCGATCACGGCGATCCTGACCGGGTTCTTCACATCCTGGCGGGCATAAAAACCCGGCGCCAGGACTTTAATGCCCATAAAAGCGACCAATCCCAACGCATAGGCCGTGAGCGCCTGCGCGGCCATGCTCACATCCTCGCCGGTGAACTCGCCGGAGTGGAACAAGGCGGCCATCATGGGGCCGGCTAACGCCAGCAGCCCCACCGCCGCCGGCACCCCCAGCAGTAGCACCCAACGCAGGGCCCAGTCCAGGGTGCGGGAGAAGGCCTCGGGGGACTGCTCGGCGTGCTTTTGGGACAGCTTGGGCAGGATCACGGTCCCCAGGGCCACGCCCAGGATGCCCAGGGGAAACTCCATGAGCCGGTCGCCGTAATAGAGCCAGGTGATACTCCCGGTAACCAGGAAGGAGGCCAACAGGGTGTTCAACAGTAGCCCGATCTGGGTCACCGAGACCCCGAACAGGGCCGGGACCATGAGCCGGATGACGCGCCGCACCCCGACATCCCGGAAATCGACGCGGGGGCGCTGCAGCATCCCGATCTGCCACAGAAACGGGAGCTGGAAGGCAAGCTGCGCGACGCCCGCGATAAAGACCCCCCAGGCCAGGGCGAAGATGGGCCGCTCCATCGCCGGGGCCAGCAGGAGGGCGCACAGGATCAGTACGACATTGAGCAGGACCGGCGTGAAAGCGGGTACGCCGAACCGCTCGTAGGTATTGAGGATGCCGCCGGCGAAGGCCGTTAGAGAGATGAACATCAGATAGGGAAAGGTCAGGCGCAACATCTCCGTGGCCATCGCCTGTTTATCGGCCGCGTCCGAGAAGCCAGGCGCGAAAATCAGGATCAGCACCGGGGCTCCGAGCACGCCCAGGAGGGTCACCCCCAGTAGAACAGCCCCGAAGGTTCCCGCCATACCGTCCACGAACCCCTTGAGCTCCGGGGTCCCGTGCCGGGTCTTATACTCGTTGAGCACGGGGACGAAGGCTACGGAGAAGGCCCCCTCGGCAAACAGCCGGCGCATGAAGTTGGGGATCTTGAAGGCGACGAAGAAGGCGTCGGTTCCGGCGTCGGCGCCGAACACCCGGGCTACCACCAGGTCGCGAACGAACCCCATGATGCGGGACAGAAAAGTATTGCCGCCGACCTTGGCGATGGATTCGGCGAGGGAGGGCAATATTCGCTCCGACAAAAGGAAAAAAGGGGTAGTGGTCAGTTTATACTGATAGCGTGGTTGAGGGCCCAGGTCTACCGGGCCGCGTAGCGGCCCAACCTGCCTTCTACCAGTCAAAGATTACCACTACCCTTGAATTTAGACGACGGTTACGAATACGAATCCATCCCTGTGCTTTGCGGTTCGTGCCCCGCTCGGGAACCGAGCCTTGGCATCCTGTCCAGGCTATTTGCCACTGCGCGACCTACCCGACGCGATCCGGTATCGCCGTTTTCCGCCGCTGATCGCCTCATGGCTCATCGAGCCATTTCTGCAGAGCTTCGATCAATGCCTGCGCCTGTGCCTTGCTGGAGATATTGAATCTGGACTGCTGGCGGAACTCGCCGCCGCGCTTCTGATAACGGCGAATGCTGTATTTCTCCGGGCCGCAGGCCTCCTTGGCGCGGTCCCACTCCCGATAGCGGAAGAGCACCGTGGCCCAGCTGCCTTTGGACAGGATCGCCTTGTCGAGCTCCTGGACGACCTGGGTTTCTCCTTCGCTGTAGCTGACCGTAAGCTCGTCTACCGTTTCCGCCATGCGGGTGTCTCCCTTTATCTTTATCCTCGTGTCCGGATTACGCGTCACCGCGTGGATGTCATCGGTCCGGCCCGAGCGCCGAAGCGTTCGAGCAGATCGATGATGGGCCGGTTGCCGTTCTCGATCGCAATAGAGAGGGGCGTCCTTCCGCCGCCGTCCGGGGCGTCCAGGTTCGCGCCGAGATCGATCAGACGCTTGGTCAACAACCGCCGCCCGTCGCCGACGGCGATGTGCAGGGGCGCGGCGCCCGACTGGTCCCCGGCATCGACATCCGCGCCGCGCCCCGTCAGGAACGCCAGGGAATCCCGGTCGTCTACGCCGGCCTGAACGAGAACGGACAACAGCGCCTGGGGGTCATCTGTCGCGCCTGCCTCGAGGAGCAGGTCGGCCAATCGGGTCCTGCCCGCGACCAAGGCGACCTGCAGCGGGGTCTCTCCCGCCCGGTTCGTCGCGTTGGGGTCCGCGCCCTTCTTCAGCAGCACGCGGGCGATGGTGAGACGCCCGCGCCGGATCGCCGTATGCAGGGGCGACTCACCCCCGGGATCGGCTCGGCCGATGTCCGTACCCCAGTAAATGTGACGTTTGACCTGGTCCAGATCGCCGCCCTGGACGGCGCGGTAGAGGTTGATGGTCGGTGGCGGGGGTTCGCCGCAGGCCGCGAGTAACAGGGCCGAGAGTACGAGGGCGGCGGAGATGCGGACGAGGGACATCTGGGCTTGATTGCGGAGCTTGGATTGGAACGCAGATCTTGCATGGTAAGTCCTGGGACGAGGTCGCCGCAACCGCGAGTCCGCGTAGGACAAGCCGCGGGCCTTGCGAACTGCTTCTTTATGGACGTCGGGCGTGCTCGACAACAATGTCGGGCACGGGCCAGGCCTCCTCCTCCGTCAGGACCGGCCCGGCCCTTTGCCCTACCGACCCCGATCCCATGTCATGTTCTTGATTTTTGCCGTGGGTGTTTTCCGGTTGCCCTGCCGCAACCCCATCATAGGGCTTGCGAAATATTGCGAATATGTTACAAAGGGCACGGATTTCATCATTGGGTAGTGGTTAATAACTGGTAGAAGGTAGATTGGGCTGCTGTGCGACCCGGCAGACCCAGACTATCAACTACGCTATCAGTTAAAAATTTACATTACCCATCATTGGTTGCCCTTTTCCCATATGCCCCGTGAGCTTTTGATCATCCGTCATGCCAAATCGGACGGAAACGCAGGCGACGCCGGTGACTTCAAACGCCCTCTCACCAAGCAGGGATAAGAAGGACGCACCGCGCATCGGCGCATGGATCTACCGGGAAGGTTTGGTACCCGACTTGGTGATCAGCTCACCGGCGCAACGGGTCCGTCAGACCGCAGAGAAGGTCTGCAGGTCGATGGACTAAGAAAAAAGAAGATCCAGTGGCACGAGAAGTGTACGGGGCGGATGCCCAGGACCTGTTGCGCCTGCTGGGACGCTGCCCCCCGCTGCGCGGATCGTCCTGCTGGTCGGGCACAATCCGGGGCTGGAGGAGCTGGTGCTCTATCTTGCCGGTGATGAGCCGGACTGGTAGACAGATGATAATCTGTCCCCTACAGTCACCCTGGCGCGGCTGGAGATGCCGGACGACTGGCGCGCCCTGACCCTCGGGCTTGCGCCCGGCTCATCACCATTACCCGTCTGCGCAACCTCGTGGATTGACCCCGAAATCCCGTCTGATTTACCAGCCCCTTACAGCTGTTCTACCCTCCGCGCGGGCAGGCCGCGGGGCGGGTGGGCGTCAGAGCCACCGAATAATCATCGCAGCTGAAACAGGATCATGGCATGGAATCGAAACGAGTCGGCTGGGCGTAGGGCATAGGATGCGGTGAACGCGGTGGTTCCGAGCTTACTAGTGGTGCACGCCTCCCGATCAGATCCTTCAGGTTCCGCTTCGGATGCCTGATCCATTGATGTAAACGCTTGCTTTACTATCGCGTTATCTTTCGGTTGTCCTGATGTGGGCGCCGGCTGCATTGAATATCACCGGACCCTGGCGTCCCGACAAACGCTGAGGAGGTAGCGGTTAGTTTAAAATTGTAACATAATCAAGGGTCTAAATAATTTTAGAGAGGTTTTATCTCGACAGATTTAAACATTTTCATAAAATAGTTTTCCTCATCGAGGATTGAATCTAAATTCACATTACTTTATAGGTGTAGATAAAAAATTTTTCGTGGAACACCATTGAATTTTGCACGCCTTCGTTTGACATATGACCAGAATGGTTTAATGCTATTGATAGGGCAATTACCACGGGCAAATTCATGCTGACCATGATTCATGCGGAAATGCTTTTTGTACCCCCTGTCCACCAGCCTATCGTAGTCCCTCCAGCCGTCCAAGTGGATGATGCTATCGATTGGCCACGCGGCCCCGGATTGCGGCCTGTAGCGGCTTCTTGGCAGCATTCTGGACGATTTCCGTGTAGACTTTCCCGTGGCATTCCAGAATCCCGCCGAAGACAATCGTTTTACCCCTAGCCCTGCGCCTTTTCTTCCCACGAACACGGCGCGCGCCGAAACTAGGATTCATCGACTTCAACCTCGCCGGAGAAGGGCGATGACGCGTCACAAAGCTGAGCGATTCGGGTCCGTAGTTTGAATAACAACCGATTGATCGTCGGGCGCCTTACATCACTCAGCTCGGCGATTTTCGAGGCCGGTAAATCGTGATTTCGATGCCGCCGTATGAGCGGTGCCCGTGGAAAGGCTGCACCCGGTTCTCAAACCCGTTAAATACAGAGGCAATCGTTATGCCCCCTTCGTCGAAAACCCGTCTTTTCTCCCTGTTGATCGGCGCGCTGCTCGTCGCTCCCGCCGCATTCGCGGGCTCAACCCTGAATACCGTGCAGGAGCGCGGTAAGCTGCTGTGCGGTGTCAATACCGGCCAAACCATCGGTTTCTCGAGCGTGGACAGCACTGGGAAGTGGATTGGTATGGACGTGGCGATCTGCCGGGCCGTCGCTGCCGCCGTCCTGGGTGATGCCGACCAGGTTGAGTTCACACCCCTGAACGCCAAGGAACGTTTCACGGCCCTCCAGTCTGGCGAGGTTGACATGTTGTCGCGCACCGCCACCTGGACCCTGACCCGAGACAGCGCGCTCGGCCTCAACTTCACGGGTATTACCTATTTTGATGGTCAGGGCTTCCTGGTTTCCGGGGAGCTCGGGGTCAAGAGCGCCCGGGAGCTCGACGGCGCGGCCGTGTGCGTCCTCGCCGGCACCACCACCGAGCTCAACCTCTCGGACTACTTCCGCGCTCACGGTATGAAGTACGAGCCGGTGGTCTTTGATACCTTGGACCAGGTTGTGAAGGGGTTCGAGTCCGGCCGCTGTGATGCGTTCACCGGCGACCGGTCACAGCTCTATGGTCAGCGGATCAAGCTCGCCGATCCGAAAAAAGCCGTCATTTTGCCCGAGATTATTTCCAAGGAGCCCCTGGGCCCGGTAGTCCGCCAGGGCGATGATGTCTGGATGAATGTGGTCCGCTGGACCCTGTTCGCTATGGTCAATGCCGAGGAGCTGGGCGTGAGCTCGCGGAACCTCGAGCAGATGAAGGACAGCAAGAATCCCGAGATCCGCCGCCTGCTAGGCCTGGAAGGCATCAAGGGCAAGGGACTCAAGCTCGACGATACCTGGGCCTACCGGATCATCCGGCAGGTCGGCAACTATGGCGAGGTCTTCGAGCGCACCCTGGGCAAGGGATCCCCGCTCGCTATCGACCGGGGCCTCAATGCCCTATGGAACGACGGTGGCCTGCAGTACGCACCACCGATTCGCTGAACGAAGTCCCCCCGGAATGTCCGAGGAGCGGAAAACGACAAGGATGTCCTTCCTACGGTTTGTCCGCTTGGGCGACGAGTCGGTCCGCGCCCTGTTGGTTCAGGCTCTGTTCCTGGCCGCGGTCGTGGGTTTTTTGGTCTTTCTGGTTTTCAATACCCTCGCCAATCTCGAAAGCCGGGGCATAGAGACCGGCTTCGACTTCCTCGCCCGAGAGTCCGGGTTCGGCATCAGCCAGACCCTGATCCCCCATGCCGAGACCTCGAGCTTCGGCCGCGTCTTCGTGGTTGGGCTCCTGAACACCCTGCTGGTGTCGATACTCGGCATCGTCCTTGCGACCCTGCTCGGATTCCTGATCGGCATCGCCCGCCTGTCCGGCAACTGGCTAATCACGCACCTTGCCGCGGTCTATATCGAGACCTTCCGCAACGTCCCTTTGTTGCTCCAGATCTTCTTCTGGTATGTATCGGTCCTGGCCGCTCTGCCCCACCCACGCCACAGCCATGGCTTGGGTGAGGTAGTCTTTCTGAACCAACGCGGGCTCTTCATCCCGCGGCCACTGCTGCTCGAGGGTGCTTGGCTGGTGCTGGGCGCGGTAGCCCTAGCGGTGGTCGGGACCTTCCTGCTCGCGCGTTGGTCACGCCGCCGGCGCGAACAGACCGGGCGCCCGCTGCCGACGCTCCCTTTTGCACTCCTGCTCCTGATCGGGCTGCCAGGCATTGCCTTCTTCGTCACCGGCCAGCCTATCGCCTGGGAGTTCCCGGTCTTGCGGGGCTTCAATTTTCAGGGTGGCCTGACCATCATCCCTGAGCTCACTGCCCTACTCATCGCCCTCACGATCTACACCGCCGCCTTCATCGCCGAGATCGTACGCGCCGGCATCCAGGCCGTCCCCCATGGCCAGACCGAGGCGGCGTTCGCGTTGGGACTGAACCGGTCGCAACGCCTGCGACTGGTGCTGATCCCCCAAGCCCTGCGCGTCATCGTTCCGCCGCTGACGAGCCAATACCTGAACCTGTTGAAGAACTCGTCCCTGGCTACGGCCATCGGCTATCCCGACCTGGTCAATGTCTTCTCCGGCACTTCGCTGAACATCACAGGCCAGGCCATCGAGATAATCGCCATGACTATGGCCGTCTACCTTCTGTTCAGCCTGTTGATCGCGGCATTCATGAACTGGTACAACGCACGGATCGCCCTGACCGAATGCTGACCGTGGCAAATCCCCTTTCTACCAACGCACCGCCTCTCCGCACCCGCCGGGGCCCGCTCACATGGGTTCGCGCAAACCTGTTTTCGGGCCCCGTCGATTCCCTGCTGACCCTGCTTGCCCTCTATACGCTCTGGATCAGCGTCCCGCCCTTTGTCCAATGGGCCTTCATCGATGCCGACTGGCTCGGCAACAGCCGTGACCAATGCACCGGCGGTGGGGCTTGCTGGGTCTTCGTCCGCGTGCGCCTCGACCAGTTCCTGTACGGCGCCTATCCTGCGGACCAACACTGGCGCGTCAATCTCGGCTTGTTGCTGTTCGCGCTCCTGGTGGTTCCCCGCATGTTGCGCCGGGCGCCCTGCAAACGCATCCCGGCGGTGCTGCTGGTGGTTGTCTATCCCGTCGTCGCCTATGTGCTCTTCCATGGAGGTCCGCCGGGACTGCCAGTGGTCGAGACCCACCAGTGGGGCGGGCTGATGCTGACCCTGATCCTGGCGGTGGTCGGCATCATCCTCTCGCTCCCGTTCGGTATTCTGCTCGCGCTGGGGCGCCGCTCGGAGCTACCCGTCATCCGCGCCGCCTGTGTGACCTATATCGAGCTCTGGCGTGGCGTGCCCCTGATCACCGTACTCTTCATGGCCTCGGTCATGTTGCCGCTATTCTTCCCCGAAGGCTTCAATCCTGACAAGCTGCTGCGCGCCATGGTCGGTATCGTGCTATTCCAATCGGCCTACATGGCCGAGGTGGTGCGCGGAGGGCTCCAGGCGATCCCGAAGGGCCAATATGAGGCCGCTGCGGCCCTGGGCCTCGGCTACTATTGGCGGACCATGGGACTAGTCATCCTGCCCCAGGCGCTGAAGCTCGTAATCCCCGGCATCGTCAATACCTTCATCGGCTTGTTCAAAGACACAACCCTGATTCTAATTATCGGTCTGTTCGATCTGCTCGGCAAGGTCCAGCAGGCCTTTAGCGACCCGGAGTGGCTCGGCTATTCCACCGAGGGTTATCTCTTCGTGGGCTTCGTCTTCTGGGTATTCTGCTTCGGCATCTCCCGTTACAGCCAGGCTCTGGAACGCTCCCTGGATACCGGCTACAAGCCCTGAACCCAATATAAGTTAAGCGTCACCGATGCCGTTTGTGATTGATCGTGCGCTTTTTTTGTTTGCCCTCTCCCCAGCCACTCTCCCGCTGGGAGAGAGCTTTTGCGACACTCTCCCAAGGTAAGCGCAGGCGGGTAAACTTAAGGCCAGCCAAACTCCCACAGTTCGACCTGTTTCCCGGTTGGGAGTTTATCTCAGTGGAGGAGGAGAGGCCTGAGCCAACCGTCGGAGTAAACTTCAAGCGACCCGATCCGCGGGAACTGTTGGTGTGTGGGGTTCGCCTCGACGCATACCTCACCGACAAGGGCCAACGCGAAGCGCTGGACATTACGAAGAATTGCTGCAGAAACAGGATTAGGAGCCATTCGAGGCGCGGTATAAGGCAGGCGGGCGATCGCCGTATGCCCCGAAGCGATGCGGGGATTGGTTTTGTACGGGCCCCTGAAGGGCGTAAGCTTGTTGCGCGGACTCGAAGACCTGACCCGGTCGACCTTCGGGAGTCTGTGGATCAGCGGGGGGCTGTGCTCTGATCATGGCGTGATCGGTCGTTTCATTCAGCTGCACGAGGAGTCGATTACGGGAGAATTCCTGACGGCGCTGACCCGCGCGGTGTTGAAGGCCACTGGAACCGGGGTCGCCACCGTGGCTGGGGATGGCACGGTGGTGCAAGCGGCAGCTTCCTGCTACCACACAATCCAGCTGGAAGCCGCACAGGAAGCGACCCGGGAGGCGCGGGAGGCAGCTTAGGCCGAGCCGGCGAACTCTGCGCTGACCGCCCCGCGCCAAGCGCGTCGAAGCGGTCACAGCGACCCTGAAGCAACGCACGGTGACTTGCCAGGCCAAAGGCAAGTCAGCGAATGGCCTGAGCATCAGTCCGGTCGAGCCGGAAGCAGTGGTGCAACCACAGAAGAATCAACCACTATGGACTGAAAGTCCATAGTCTGGGGAGCGATTGAAATTCGTTGCTTCGGCTAAAGCCGACTGAAAGCCTCAGACTGAAGTCAGCTCGAAAGGACTGAAAGTCGGGGCGCACTCGACTGGAAAATCATCATCATGATGACCCTGATATTCTTGATGCCTCTTTAATATACTCTCTGATCATATCGTCTGTAATATACCCTGGACTGAAAGCACTATACCCAACGGCCCAAAAGTGACGTCCCTAATACTGCTTCCTCAAATGGGGGAATTCTTGTTGTAGCTCGCGCGATGTCCTCCCTTTAAGTAATTTCATGATTTCACTAACCGACAACCCGGGCGGATAAGAGGTGTAGAGAGGTACATGGTCTTTGCTCACTACTCCCGGGATGATTTCTATATCGTTAGCAGCGCAGTTCTGTCGAACCAATGTCCGTATTCTTTCCCCACATCATTGGGTAGTACCTTATAGCGATACTTCGTGACCCATACCAGATGAACCTTCAGATCGTAAACTGCATGTGTCGCGTGCTTCTTCGGTCTCATAGCTAAAAAATGCTAAAGCCTTTGGACTAAAATCCATAGTTTTTACTAGCGACCAGCAATAAAAAGACCTTTGCCCCGTCCTATAAACCGTAGTGTACTGGCCAACGAAGCCCGCATAATCGTCGCTTGGAACATGGATCCCGCTAGCAAGCATCCCTGGTTCCGAACCTGCTCGATCAAGCCACCGGCTTCGGGACGGTTGAGACTGCGCTGTTCGACGCCGGCTACCACGCCAATGGCGTGATTAGGGCGCCCCCTGAAGGGGGCATCGAGCTGCTGACGGACGCTCCCCGACGCAAGCCCAGCGCCCGTTCCCAAGTATTCGAAAGCGCACTTCACCTGCGATACCGCCTGTGATACCTACCAGTGCCCGGCTGGTGCGCAGCTCGTCGCCAGTGAGCGTTGCCAAGGCAAAACGCCCGCTATACCCGCTACCGCACCCCGGGCTGTGCGGCCTGCGAGCAACGTCCACAGTGCACCACCTCCAAGCAGGGTCGCACGCTCAAGCGCTCCCCCCCAACGAGGAGCCAAAGAAATCCTCCGTCAGGCCATGGCTGGCCCCGTGAAGCAGCAGTGCTATCGTCAACGCCAGGCGATGGTGGAGCCGGTTTTCAGTGTCCTTCGTCTCAAACAGGAGTTAAACTGTTTTCGGCGCCGCGGGTTACGTGGGACGCGCTGCGAGTTTGCCTTACATGTCATGGCCTACAATCTGGGGCGGGCACTGGCCCTGAGGCCCACAGGGGTTGGTTTGTCAGCTTGTTGGCGCTGGTTTCTGCGTTACTACCGCTGGGTGCGCGGGCAGTTGGCCGCGGCGGTTCCCTGGCTGCGCTCTTTCGCCCCGGTTTCCCTGCGCTCCCTGGTAGCTCTGGGTGGTTCGTTCTGACCGGATGAAAAGTCTTTTACAGCATACTCCCGCGGGGAGAGGGGCTTTGAGGCTTAACTTAATGGCATTGGCCTTAAGCTGGCAGGTATCTGCCGGCCGCGGTATTGCCCCGACACCGAGGACGCATCGCCCATGACCAATGAAGATCCCACACCCACGGACGCCCCGATGGTCGATATCCGGGGCCTTAACAAGTGGTTCGGAACCCTCCACGTCCTCAAAGACATCGATCTGCGCGTCGAGGAGGGGCAGCGCATCGTCATCTGCGGTCCGTCCGGCTCTGGTAAATCGACCCTGATCCGCTGTATCAACCGTCTGGAGACCTACCAAGGGGGACGGATCGTCGTCGATGGCATCGAGCTCGGCGAAAATCTGCGCAATATCGAACAGGTGCGCCAGGAAGTCGGCATGGTCTTCCAGCACTTCAACCTGTTCCCGCACCTGACGGTGCTAGAGAACTGCACTCTGGCACCAATCCGGGTGCGCAAACAGCCGCGCTCACAGGCCGAACGGACGGCGCTCAGCTACCTGGAACGGGTGCGGATTCCCGAGCAAGCGGACAAATATCCCAGCCAGCTCTCGGGCGGACAACAACAGCGGGTCGCGATCGCCCGCAGTCTGTGCATGAATCCGCGCATCATGTTGTTCGACGAGCCCACCTCGTCCCTCGATCCCGAGATGATTAAAGGGGTCCTCGAGATTATGGTCGAACTTGCCGAAGAAGGCATGACCATGCTCTGCGTCACCCATGAGATGGGCTTTGCCCGCACGGTCGCTGACCATATGCTCTTCATGGACGAGGGTCGCATCATCGAAAGCGCGGAGCCGGACGCTTTTTTCCACAACCCACGACACGATCGCACAAAGGAGTTTCTGGGGCAGATATTGAGCTGATGGGCAGTGTGAAGGCAGCCGCGGCCATTGGCTTGCCCCTGAGCGCGACGACCATCCGCGACCAGGAAGCCTGGCATGGAGCGGGCCTGTGCCGTTCAAGACCTGATTACCGGCTCGGTAACGGGTCTGGGCGAGTCGGGACAGAATCATCGTTGTGGCTTCGGGCGGTCGGATACACTCCGTGCCATCAGCTTTGCCAAGAAACGGGGTTACTGAGCCCCTCATGGCCAGGGCCTGTTGACATTATTATATGGCCGCAAAATCCCCGCGGTCCGCACAGCGGACCCTACAATTGATCAAATGGTTAGCGCAAGGTCCACTGCACGAACTTTCTAAATGTTAACACGCCCCATAAGTCGAAATAAGGTACTAGTATAGCAGTGCCGAGGTATCGATAACATCGGTTCGGTGGTGGTTAATTCTTAACTGATAGTATGGATTGATAATCCAGGTCTACCAGGTTTCGTAGCAGCCCAACCTACCTTCTACCAGTTAAAGTATACCACTACTGGAATTCCTTTTTACCACAATGAAGTTTACATTATCGCCGGACCCAATGGTGCAGGAAAAACGGCATTCGCTAAGCGCTTCCTCCCCAATGATGTGAACTGCAAAAATTTCTTGAATGCTGACTTGATTGCCCAAGGGTTGGTCCCTTTTAAACCGGAAAGCATAGCTTTTAAAACGGGCAGGCTGCTCTATAAACAGGATTGACGAGTTGGTATCGAAGAAAGAGGACTTTGCATTTCATCTTGGGTGAAAGCACATGAAAGAGTAGATTTCGCAGTCGAAGCTGGCGCTCGATGCTATGTGTCGCGCATCACGGGAGGCTATTGCAAGGGCAGCGGAGAAGAATCTAAAGATTCCCATGTGGAAAAATGGAGAAATAACCTTTGTAGACGCCAAATAAGAGCTTCTAACAATTGAGAAGCTGTTTGGTTAAATAGGACCGCTTCCGCAACAGGTCCCGGTCCCCTAACCGCGCCAAATCATTCAGGACTGCTTTTAACCAAACAGCTTCTTACTCCAGCTGCAAATCCAGTCAGGTCTTGAAGACTTCGGGATTGTTAGATGAGAGCTTGCGGTGAAAGCCCATGGCGCCGATCATTGCGAACATAGTCGGGTTATTGTACAGCACATGGCCCGTTAGCTTCCGGATCCCGCGTGAACGGCGGTAGTCGATCATCTTGCTCATAAGCTTGCGCCCCAGTCCCGTTCCTTTCAGATCCGAACATACGATGATGGAGTATTCGGCGACCAGGTTGTCGGGATCCGCTATGATCCGGACTTCACTCAGGGTCTCCGGCTTACCGCTTGCGTCGGGGGCGGTGGCGATGAAGGCCATTTCCCAGTCATAGTCGATCTGGGTGAAACGGGCCAGCACCGGGTGGTGGAACTTGCTGAAAGATCCGAAGAGGCGCAGCTGGATTTCTTCGGGGCGGAACCTGGAGAAAAGACCGCGTGTTCCGGCTTGTCTTCCGGGCGAATGGGTCGTAGCCGCAATCGAGGCCCGGTCTTGAGCACGAAGTTTTCTTCGAGTGCCTGGGGGTAAGGGCGAATCGCCAGGTGGTGGAGCGGTTGGGATTGCGCCCACGGGCGGATGCTCGTCTCGACGGCCGGTACGTCCTGATTGTCCGCGCAGAGTGGATTGATCAGGAGATCGGCGATGGGTGGAATATCGACGATCAGGTGCGAAAGCTTGACGAGGGTCAGGAAAATGCTACGGCCTGATCGCCGATTATATCCGCCGCGGAGCCGCCCTGGCCGAACAGGATGACGGGACCGAAGACGGGGTCTGAATCGACACCCGCCGTCAGCTTTTGGCCTCCGGGGCGTTGCACCACCTTCTGCACCGAGAATCTATCGACGCGGGCCTCCGGGAACAGCCGTCGCAGCCTCGACCGGATACGTTGATCCGCTTCCGCCACCGCCCGGGGGGTGTCCAGGTCGAGGACCACGCCGCCCACGTCCGAGCGGCTGGCAATATCGGGAGAGAGGAGCTTGACGGCGACCGGAAAGCCGAGTGATGCGGCCAGCTGCGCGGTCCGTGCCGGCGATCCGGCGATGCGGGTAGGGAACGTCGGCAGGCCGTACACCGTCAGGATTACCTTGGCCTCGGGATCGGCCATGACGGTTTTCCCCGCGGCTGAGGTCTTGCGCGCGGCAGCTTGCGCCACGTCCGTGGCGGGTACGAATGTTTGGGGTACCGAGGGGGGGCGTCTGGATCAGCAGCTCCTGTGCCCAGTCGAGGATGCCGGTACACATTGCCCCCCCCAACTGAGAGACGAAGGCGATCTTGCCGGGCAGCGCGGAACGATGGAAAAGGCTGGCATTCAAGCCGATTTCCGGGACCACCAGGCCAAAAGGAGTCTGGGCTCAGAATCCGCAGGTTATAGGGCCGCGCGGCCGCCAACATGGCCCCCATCATCGTTCTTCCATGCTCGTCATGCCGACCGGACCATGCCGGCCGTCAGGACGATCGCCGCCCGGGGCCCCCGTTTGCCGAACGCGCTCACGAGCGAGGGCACGGGTTCCGGTGGGGTGCCCCCCGCCGATGATTGCCAGCTCCGGGGTCATCGGCAGCTCGGCGAGGCTCGGATTAGGCCAGTACGGTCCCCCACGGATTCGAATCTTCGGGTAACCGGCATGATGGATCCGTTGAAACCGCCGTACAGGAGGTTCCGGATGACCATGGTGTCGATGCGCCCCGGCTCCTGGGAGGCCCCGATGAAGGCAATTGACTTGGGGCGGAAGAGGGAATCAAGATACCGTAGGCTCATTCTGCTGCCAGGTACTGGTGGTATTTAACTGGTAGAAAGTAGGTTGAGTCGCTGCGCAGCCCGGTAGACCTGGACTCTCAACCGCGTTATCAGTTAAAAACTCACCACTGCCCGCTGCTAAAGCGCTACGGTTTGGATACTAGCAGTGAGGGGTCATTTAGGTCTAGATAATTTTAGCACTGCAACCGCATGCTAAAGCATATGTTATGCGAGGAGAAAACAAGTATTTCAGGCGTTCATACCTTTCGGAAGCTAACTTCAGACGGATTATACCCTATTTTGCGCACGATTTACCGACCTCGGAAATCAGCCGAGCTGAGTGATGTAAACCGCCCGACGATCAGGCAGTTGTTATTCAAACTACGGACCCGAATCGCCCAGTTTTGTAACGCCTCATCGCCCTTCTCCGGACGAGGTTGAAGTCGATGAATCCTATTTCGGCGGCCGCCGTGTTCGTGGGAAGCGAAGGGCGCGGGGGGCCGGGGGAAAACGATTGTCTTCGGGATTCTGGAACACCACGGGAAGGTCTACGCAGAGATCGTCCCGAACGCCGCCAAGGAGGCGCTGCAGGCCGCAATCCAGAGCCGCGTGGCCATCGATAGCATCATCCACTCGGACAGCTGGAGGGGCTACGATGGGCTGGTGGATAGGGGGTATAAAAAGCATTAGCGAGGCAAGCTCTACCACATGAATATCCGTGGTACGCTTGCCACAGCACCTTCGCTGATGCCAACGAACAGCGCAAGTGGTGCATTTACGCAGACTTGGCGCAAACGCTAATTCGTATCGCTCGTCCGCTGTATGTCGCCGAGTCCTTTGGCATGGACCGGGCACAGAGCGTCTACGCGCTTGATGTGGCCACCATCGACCTATGCTTATCGCGCTGTTCCCGTGGGCGAAGGCACGCCACACCAAGGCGGCGGTGGAGCTGCACATGTTGCTGGATCTGCGTAGCAATCTTCCGACCTTCATCCACATCTCCGACGGCAAGCTCAGCGATGTCAAGACATTGGACTTGCTGGCACCTGTGAGCCCTGGTGCCTTCTACATCATGGACCGTGGCTACTTCGACTTCGCGCGCTTGTATCACCTTCACTTCGGCGCTGCATTTTTCCTTATCCGCGCCAAGTCCTGTACCCGAGTGCGTCGGCAGTACTCGCGAGCGGTCGACCGATCCACCGGGCTGCGCTGCGATCAAACCATCCGCCCCAGTGGGAAATACACCCCACACCGGTACCCGGAGCAGCTGCGTCGCATCAAGTACTACGATGCCGAAACCGATAAGACCTTCGTCTTTCTGACCAATAACTTCGAGTTGCTGGCATTGACCATCGCTGAGCTCTATCGCTACCGCTGGCGCGTGGAACTGTTTTTTGCTTGGATCAAGCAGCATCTGCGCATCAAGACCTTAGCTTCGGCACCTCCGAGAACGCCGTCAAGATCCAGGTCTGGATTGCCGTCTGCGTCTACGTACTCGTGATCATCATCAAGAAGCGACTGGAAATCCCGGCCTTGCTCTACACCATGTTACAGATCCTGAGCTTCACCTTGTTCGAGTGCAATTCAATAAATCAATTACTTACGCGTGCCCCAGAGGGGAATTACAAAATTCATGGGGCCGTACTCCACAACCAATTGAATTTATTCGATATGTGTCCCGAACACTACCGGGGAAATACAGCATTTCCGTGCATTTCTTTGCGTTGAAGACGCAACATTTTGTGGTTTTTCGCTACCAGCGCGCAACATATTGTACTTAAACAGTTACCAGGAGTGCTTGTAGTCCTGAAACAAGTCATCCATGCGTCGCCACAGGGCGGCACCGGGCATGCCTTTGCCCACCGGCTTGCCGTCGAGCAGCGTGACCGGCTGTATCTCCCGGCTAGAGCTGCAGATCCATAGCTCGTCCGCCGTTTCGAGCTCGTCTCGAGTGATGTGACGTTCTGCACAGGGTAGATTGGCACCGCGGGCGAGCTCCAACACCAGGTCACGGGTGATACCGCGTAATAAGCGGTTACTCGCTGGAGGAGTCAGAATTTCTCCGCCCCGCACGACGAAGGGATTGGTGGAAGAGCCCTCTGTCACCAGTCCGTCACGAACTAAAATCGCCTCGTCGGCACCGGCATCCTCGGCCGCCTGTCGTAACAGGACGTTGCCCAGGAGCGCGGTGGCCTTGATGTCGCAACGGTGCCAACGATTGTCTTCCAGGACCACGGCGGCGATCCCTTTGGCGGAGATATCCGGGTCTCGCGGTTCGGCGGTCCAGGCCATGACGAACACCGTGGGTGCGATGGTTTGCGGAAACAGGTGGTTGCGTATCCGGTCCATGCCCCGGGTTACCTGCAGATAGAGCAGCTGGTCGACATCCGATGTGGAGCCGGTCAGGCGCGCGAAGATCTGCTCCCAGGCATCGGGGTGCAGGGGGTTCTCCATGCGAATCGACCGTAGGCTGTTGTCCAGCCGCGCCATGTGCTGTGACAGCCGAAACGGACGCCCACCGTAGACGGGAATGAGTTCGTAAACGCCGTCACCGAACAGGAATCCGCGATCCATAATCGGAACCCGCGCTTCCACGAAAGGCACGAATTCGCCGTTGAGGTAAACTTCGCGGTAGTAGTAAGTTTCTAACTGGTAGCGGGTAGGTTGGGCCACTATGCCGCTCGGCGGACTTGGACTATCAGCCACGCTATCAGTTAAAAATTTACCACTACCAATTTCGCTTATATCGGGTTCTGTCGACATTACTGTGGATGCGCCTAGGTGGAGGATGTGTTGGCTGTGATCTTACTCGCCATATTTTAAGAGAATGACTGCAAAGGAATAAACCTTGACCTCCAGACTTGTTTCCTAATAGTAAAGGATTAACAGGATGTTATGATTGATTATTCAGAATAACAATCCTATTGGTTCTAGATAACTTTAGCACTGCAACTGCATGCTAAGATTTTGTTATGCAAGAAAAAAACAGATATTTTAGGCGTTCATACCTTTCGGAAGCTAACTTCAGACGGATTGAACCCTATGATGACGCGTCACAAAGCTGAGCGATTAGGGTCCATACATCACTCAGCTCGGCGATTTTCGAGGCCGGTAAATCGTGCGCAAAATTAGGGTGCAACCCGTCTGAAGTTAGCTTCCGAAAGGTATGAACGCCTAAAATATCTGTTTTTTTCTTGCATAACAAAATCTTAGCATGCAGTTGCAGTGCTAAAGTTATCTAGAACCAGAATTTACCACTACCCCAAATGTCAACAGGTCCTCAGGGATGGCCTGTATCTTTATTTAATCGGGAACTTTTCCCCGGACCAAGCCGGTTGGTCACCGAGCCGCCCCAACACAGCCAATTTCTTGGCGGCGCCGAAAGCTATCCAACCGGCGATTTCTTCTAAGGTCCCCGCCGACAGCCCCAGCAAAGGCCAGTGGTCGGGTCCAACTTGCAGGCGCTGACGCAGGGTGAGGCGGGTTCTTTGGCCCCGTCGTTCACGCCAGATAGACTCGCTCCAGGGAGCTACGGGAGCGGTTTCCTTTCTTGTCCTCGGCCTGGATGTAGTAGCTAACCTCGCCGGCGTTTACCGGCAGCCCGGAGGTGAAGAAACGCGCGGTAACGCGGGGGCCGGTCTGGGATGGATAGGGGCCGTGGTCGGTCATGGCAATGGTCTTTTCGCCCTTGGCCGTGCGTAGTACCAGGGTTATCCGTTCGAGACCCGACACGTCGTGGATGAAGCTGTGCACCACGCCTTGACGTGGCGCGTCTTCGAGGCACCCCTGTCCCCACTTCTTACCGCCTGGGTTTTCCGGGATGATCCAGGGCGGGAAGATGGTCGGCCCGGTCTTGTCCTTACCCGTGGCGACCAGCTGGTCGAGGTCGCCCTTGACCATTGCATAGGCGGTGTTGGCTGCGTTGGTCACTTGGGCGTCCCATTCGGTCTGCCCGGTCCAGTACCAGTAGCAGCTGGTTTCAGCTGTCAGCATCAGGCGGGAGACCTCGCCCAGCTGCGCATAACCTGCCGCCGAGTCTTCCAGGGTGTGGACGGCGTTGTGCAGCGCGGTCAACACGGCCCAGGAATTCAGGTCCGGCGAGTAGGGTTCGTTGTAGCGGCTGAACCATTTCATGAATTGGGGATCGCCGTTGTCCGCACCGCTCCAGGAGCCGGATTCGAGGTGCACGGCCCGGTCTGGATCGGGCGAAAACAGGGTCAGATAGTCCTGGATGGTAATCAGGTCGAAGCGCGGATCACGCCGGATCCAGTCCACCAGGACCCCGCTGTTGTGCTTGTAGTAGCTTTCCGCTCCGCCGCCGTGATTATCTCCGTCGGAGTGCAATATGAAGAAGGGGGGATGCTCGGGGTCATAGGCCCCGGTAGCCACGATTTGATCGTAGACTTGTCCCAGCACGTCCGGATATTGCAGGGCGCCGAATCCGCCGCGGGCATCTTCGTTGCCGATGTAACGCTCGGCGGGTACGGCGATGATCTTGTGGAGCTGCCCCTCGGGGTCTTCATACTGCACGTATTCGGGCCGCAGTAGGCTGGGGGCGATCCGGGAGCCGGCCCAGATATTGTGCAGCTGCAACCAATCGTGCACTGGGGGGGTGCGCTGATCCGCCGGATTGGGTGGCAGCATCCCTTCGTTGATGCCGGCGTAGGGGTATTCCCTGCAGGTGCGGAAGCGGTGGATCGAGTCGTAAATGACCGCTTGGATACCGGCCTGGTTCAGGGCCGGGATCATGCGCACATGGAAGGCCGTCTCCGGCGGGAACAGCACACTCGACGCCTCGACTCCGAAGGTTTCGCGCACGATCTCCCGGTGCCGGACGATCTGCTCGACGATGTTCCGCCCTGGAATAAGCGCCATGAGGGGGTGGAAGAAGCCGAAGGCGGTGAAATCCACCCGCGGATTTCCCAGGCCGGTCTGCTCGGTAGCCATGCCGCGTAACTGCTCGGTCCAGTTACCGAACCGACCGCCGCACAGGCCGTCGCGGGCGCAGCGGTCGAGCTGCTCGATGAGGGTGCCGCTCCAGCTCGTGGACAGGCCTGCATGGGGCAACCCGCCGTCGATATATTGGCGCACCGCCGCCGGGATGAACTCCGTGTAGGGACCACCGCGGGAACCGAATATCTCCTCCTTCTCGCCGTCCCAATAGTTGCGATCGGCCGCCTGGTAGTAGGGTTGGTGCATGTGCTTGTGGATGCCGAAGTAGACCTTCGGCTCCGCGCTGAAGCTGCCCGGCTTCAGCGTCGCCCTGGGCACCGGCTTCGGTTTCGGTTTGGCCTTCGCGGCCGTTGCCGGCTCGCCTGCCGCTGCATCTGGTCGAATCCGGACCCGCAGATATTCCTTGATCCAGTCGCCGTCACCGGCTTGCCGCAAATCCGATTTCCGGCAGCCTTCCACCTGTACCTCGAGCTCCCCAGGTCCCACGACCCCCGCAGGTAAGGAAGCGACGTAGGTGACCCGACCGTCCGAGTCCGTGCCGGACGCCGCGATCATCCAGTCCTTGACCAGGTGCTGCCGACCATGGGCGTACAGGATGACCTGCGGGAACGGGATCTCCCCATCGGCCAGGATGGTGATCTCGAAGGGGGCATTCTTACCGGAGGGGTCGCAGGCGACGGATTCCGGTGCATGGATGCGGATCAGGCGGGAGAAGCAGTCACTCATCTTCAGGCCCCTCCTGCTGTTGAATCCCAACAATGAGCCAATCGCCTGCGCTGCTCTCCCAGGCGTGCTGCACGTGCCAGAGCTCGTAGAGGGGGGCGGCGGTCGCGTTCTGCTCCTCGCGGATCAGCCCGGAGAACAGGATGCTTGCCACCACCTGGTCGCCATCACGACGGACTCCGACGAGCCCGGCGTCCAGGGTCACGATTTCGGTATGTTGGGCCCCCTCTCTCAGGCGGCTGCGCTCGCGCTCCAGCTCGGTGCAGAGCTCGGGGGTAGTGTAGTCGCGGATATCCTGGAAATCGGCCTGGTCCCAGGCCGTCTGGAGCCGAACGAAATGGTCCTTGGCACCCGCTAGGAATCCCGGACCATTGAACCAGGCCGGGGCCTCGTATTCGCCCGGATCGGGCTCGACGTGGGTCGGCTCACCGAGATCCGGCGGCATGGCACCCGAAATCGACCCCCTGCCTCTGGCTACCGATTCGCCGTATGCGCCGGTGCCGACCACTGCAGGGCGGCCACGGCGCATGGCCTTGAACAGCATCAGGCCACCGAAAATCAGGGCTGCGACCAAGAGGATGTCCATGATCTGCAGACCCTCGAAGGTATCGCCGAAGAACAGGGAGGCGAGCAGGCCGCCGGCGGCCAACCCGGCTAAGGGACCGAGCCAGCGGCTCATCCCGCTGGTACGGCCGGCGGCCCCGGCCGCTGCCTGGGAGCGACTGGGGGCCTGTGGAGTCTGGCGCGGCGCGGCGCGTGGCATGCTCCGGTACTGCTTGCCCAGACTCCGGCCACCGCCGAACCGCTTGGCCTCGGCGGTGTCCGGTAGGATCATGAGGGTGGCGACGAACAGGGCGAGCATAAACACGAATAGGGTCTTCATGGTAGCTCTCGGACCTCGCATGGTGGCTTGGAAGGGAAGTTATGGATCGGGAAGCCCTAAACTTTAAAGAAGCTGTTTGGTTAAAAGCAATCCTGAATGATCCGGCGCTGTTTGAGGGACCGGAGGTGTTGCGGGAGCGATCTTGTTCAACCAAACAACTTCTGACCTATCGGCTGTCGCGCTAGGGCGCGATCCGACTAAGCGGCATACCGCGACCGCAGGGATGTGCCTAACCCGACCTACACTAAATGGGAGGTCCGCGCAGCCTGTCCCGCCTGACTCTATGCGCAGTGCAGGTTGGGTTAGGTGCGCTGCCTGATCTTGAAGGACACAAACACCGTCGCGGCGTAACACAATACGCTGCCAGCATCCATGTTTTTTAACCAAGAATGCTAGATAATTTTAGAACTACAACCGCATGCTAACGTTATGTTATGAAAAGAAAAAACAGGTATTCCAGGCGTTCACACCTTTCGGAAGCTGGTAGTGGTAGACTTTAACTGGTAGAAGATTAGGTTGGGCCGCTGCGCAGCCCGGTAGACCTGGATTATCAACCACGCTATCAGTTAAGAATCTACCACTACCCGGAGCTAAATCCAAACGGATTGTACCCTATTTTGCGCACGATTTACCGGCCTCGAAGATCGCCGAGTTGAATGATGTAAGCCGTCCGACGATCAATCAGTTGTTATTCAAACTACGGACCCGAATCGCTCAGCTTCGTGACGCCTCATTGCCCTTCTCCGGCGAGGTTGAAGTCGATGAATCCTAATTTCAGCAGGAGCCGTGTTCGTGGGAAGAAAGGGCGCGGGGCTGGGGGTAAAACGATTGTCTCCGGGATTCTGGAACGCCACGGGAAGGGCTACACGGAAATCGTCTCGAACGCCGCCAAGAAGGCGCTACAGGCTACAATCCGGAGCTGCGTGGCCATCGATAGCATCATCCACTCGGATGGCTGGAGGGGCTACGATGGGCTGGTGAATAGGGGGTACAAAAAGCATTTCCGTGTGAATCATGGTCAGCATGAATTTGCCCGTGGTAATTGCCCTATCAATGGCATTGAACCACTCTGGTCATATGTCAAACGAAGGGATTTATATGCTTTCGACCACAAAACATCATTTGATACAATACCTCTCAGTTACTGAGAGGTATTAACGATGTGTTAAAGATACTACGAGCGTTTTTCAGTTTATGGAAACTTTTCCTACGGAAGAATCCGCACGAAGCTAGTTTAAAAATGTAAGATGGAATGGGGAACCAGTTTGTGTGCATTGTTCTTCCGAAGGGGCATATAAAACCTCGAGGCCCGGTGTTTATCGGTGTAAAGAATGCGGAAAGAATTTTCCCAGTTCGAACTGGCACAGTAATGCACGGCTCACATATTGCTATCGCAAACGGCTATTCGCCATGTACCTCATAGTGACAGCCAGAAAGGGTACTTCCAGCATCCAATTTTCCTAAGGAGCTCGGAATTACTCAAAAAACAGCATGGTTTTTGATGTATCGTATCCGGGAAGCATGCAACTCGAGTAGATTCTCTACTTCAGAAAGTAGTGGAAATAGACGAAACCTTCATTGGCGGGAAAGAGAAGAATAAGCACGCTGATAAAAAGCTCCATACTGGGCACGGCGGCGTTGGGAAACAGCCTGTTTTTGGAATGCGTGAGAGGGAAGGCAACGTACGCCGCGTACACCATCCCGAATACTATGAAAATGATACTTCAATCTGCCATTTGCGCTGGCGTCATTCCGGGCTCGCATGAGTTTACCTTTCGCCTAAACCAAGGTAACGTGGAAATCCACACGCTGGATCGTATCTTCAAGCATGGCTAAGGGGATGTTTGGGCGGCGACCTGCCTATAAAGCATTGATCGAAAGCGATCTT
>Ga0209052_1000095_pt1 | contig 42544 bp, 35 predicted proteins | sample WorMetHEROISLAND_2_FD_187409 | JGI IMG/M metagenome (GOLD analysis project Ga0209052, IMG submission 187409) | Marine gutless worms symbiont microbial communities from Max Planck institute for Marine Microbiology, Germany - Olavius sp. 4 HERON... | ecosystem: Host-associated > Annelida >...
AGCTTGTAAATTCGATGGTTTCTGTGTTACATTTTGTCACGGCAAAACCTCCTTTGTTTTTCAATCTAAGCAATTGATATATAACAAATTATAGGAGGTTTTGCTTCTTTTTTATGAAATATTCAGGCTAGGAGGTTGGTGAGTTCTATTTTATGCATGGTGTCGGGTCAATGGTCCGAGTCGATCATTCTTAAATATAAATGCACGGGTGCCCGCCTGAGCCGGACAACCAACTCTGGTTATATGTAAATATTTGTTATTATGTATGATTCCTACAATTGCGGCCGGCATGCGCAGGCATACACCGAGACTATAGGAATTCAAAGTAGGTTATCGGCAAAACCTAAGATTTTCTTTACAATTTTGTCTCCGACAATAAAAATTTCAAACAGGCTTGACAGCGGGTTTTCCATACTTATTATAGCGTTTCCTTGGACCGCTTTGAGTTCCAAAGGCTCATCTATCGGCTATGACGAAAGCCAGGATGAGACGCTGGATGTATCTCACAAACAGAATGAATCAGAGCTGTCCTCTAAAAAGGCGTCCGGCATGTTCCTCAAGAGGCTGCCGGAGGCCGTTGAAATAGGGGGAGCACGTTGTCAAAGATGACAGACGGCTCCCCCTTTTTACTGATCCGTCCCTCAAGATTCACCTCGATCTGCCGATATCCTCTAATTGTTCAGGCGTAAAATTGGGGAGGGAATGAGCAATGCCGAAATTGCGCGATCGCTTGGAAGAATGGCGCGACCTAGTGGGCACCGAGCCGAAGATCGAGGATCCCGAAGTAGAGGCAGGCCGCGCGAAAGAGCTAGTCCTTCGCGCCCTTGTGGAGACAAATCTCAAACACAAAGGCGCCTATTGCTTTCTGGGAAAGCGGGTACCGTCTTTACAGCACCGCCGTCGATTCGAAGTTGATCTGATCGTATTGACCAAAAAGCATCTACATTTTCTTGAGGTAAAAAACTGGTCAGGAGAGTTGCTTGAACGGGGAGGCAACTGGGTACAGATCCGGCGCAATGGAGATCATATCGAGCATCCCAATCTTACCAGATACAATTCCCAAAAACAGCGGGCCGTAGTAGCGCTGTTGCGGTCTCACGGTGTCGAACTCGATTCCACCTACTTCTCACAGAAGATCATTTTCATGAATCCAAATCTTCACATGTCTTCCGGCATCGCCGCCAATCCGGATGTCGTGCCCTGGAGCAGGCTGAACGATTACCTTGAAGCCCAAAAAGGCACATCGGGCACGCCATTCGCGGAGCGGCTGGTCCATTCCGTTATTGCCGTGTGTCTCGATTCGGAGAAAAGCATCCAGGTACTGGACAACATGTTTCACGCCATGCCCAAAAGCTGCTTCAGCCGGGCACGCAAGATTTTTTCAGGACTTGAGACGTGGGACAGGGCGGTGTTGTACGGCGGCAAGGTTCTCGCCGGCGATTGCCTCAAACTTTCGACAAGCCATTCAATGGTCGATCTCAAGTCCCTGCCAAGCGGCATCCGGTGCAAGGTTTCCTGGTCACGATCCAAAATCGTCGGATTTATCCAGGCCCTTGTGACACAGATTCCTCTTGGAAAAATCAGATTGGCGGACAAACGACTGCCGGTCAGGCCCACGGATATTTTGAAATTCCACTGTGCCGGAGAGCAGAAACCGCGTGAGATTCGCATGGGCAGTGTAGACCTAATCATTCGAGGATAATCCCGGCACTACCCCCCCTTCCACTGGTGGACGCCAAAAGGTTCAACCGATCCGCTGAGAGACCAATGAGGTTCGTAAAAATGCGAAACCCGAATCCGCCGGAGACGGACAAATCTCAAATCCGAATGTTGACGTGTTCAAAACGCTCAAGGCCGGCTCATATACGCATTGCGTAAAATTGCGCGGCGTATTTATGGATCGGCAATGTTTTTGTCATTGGCATTTATGTCATTGGAATTTGTTTCGTGTTTCGTGCTTCGTATTTCGGGTTTAAATTGATATGTCAGTGATCCTGCCCCCTTCCAGGGCGCTTGCTGAGGCCTCCCGCTCAGCGTGAGGAGCGCTCACACCCTGCCGACAGGTAACCCAAAAAACAGGAAACCTCCGGGGGTTTTGCGGCGAAAGAGAAGAATTGTGAGATCAGGAAACGCCTAACCAATTGTAATTCCCCGGCTTTTAGAATCACAATACAGGTTGACAATTTTGAATTTATCGTTTTAACTATGCCGGGCGATAATCTGCCAAGAAGGGTACGGGATAATGAAAGATTCAGAGAATTACGACTTTGGTGAAATGGTGGTGCGGCAGGGAACATCCAGTATGAAATGGGACAAATACGGATCCCGCGATATTATCCCCATGTGGTTGGCGGACATGGATTTCCGATCCCCCCCCAGATCATCAGGGCCATTGACAAACGCACGGCTCACGGCATATTTGGTTATACCCTGCCGCCCCGGGAGCTTGATCACCTGATCGTCTCAATGCTCGCGGATACTTACGACTGGTCAGTGGATCCTGAGTGGCTGGTGTGGCTGCCCGGGCTGGTGTCCGGCTTAAATATCGCCAGCCGAACGGTTGGTCGGGACGGCGATGATGTGATGACCGCCGTACCGGTCTATCCACCCTTCCTGACGGCTCCCGGCCACGGTCGCCGCAATCTGATAAGGGTGCCTTTGAAAGAAGCAAGCGGACGCTGGCAATTTGATTTTGACCGACTCGAACAGATGATCACCAAGAAGACCCGGATGTTTATCCTATGCAACCCCCACAACCCGGTCGGGCGGGTGTTCAACCGCTCCGAGCTGGCAGAACTTGCATCAATCTGCGATAAACATGACATTACGATATGCTCGGATGAAATCCACTGTGGGCTGATCCTGGATGAAGGTAAAACCCATGTCCCCACAGCCACCCTGGGCCCCGAGACAGCGAATCGAACGATCACCATGATGGCGCCAAGCAAAACGTTCAACACCCCCGGCCTCGGTTGTGCGTTTGCCGTGATTTCCAATCCGAAATTGCGCCGGCAGTTTAAAAATGCCATGGCCGGCATCGTCCCCAGACCCAATGCGCTCGGCTACGCGGCCACCCATGCCGCTTTCTCGGAGTGTGCCGACTGGCATGCAGCGTTGCTCAATTATCTGCGCGACAACCTCAAGACGGTTTATGAGGCCATCCGGCAGATGCCTTCGCTGTCGGTATCGCCCGTTGAGGCGACGTATCTGGCCTGGATTGATATGCGCTCAAGCGGTCTGGAAAATCCGGTCAAGTTTTTCGAAGAAGCAGGGGTGGGTCTTCAGGACGGGATCGAATTTAACGGCCCCGGCTTTGCAAGGCTAAATTTTGGCTGCCCGCGCAAATTACTGATCAAGGGTTTGGATCGAATGCGAGCCGCGCTGGACAGATCTAACCAATAAATCAGCGACCGCCGGCAGAACTGGGGGTATGAGGATGACCCATCGAAGGAGCCTGGGCCACGCTCTGCAGATAGCCGCTGATTTATCCAATTATTGATTTATTCTTGACCATCCGCCTGTCTTTTCATACTAAAAGTTATCCCGAATCCGCCTGCGGAGGATTTGAGACGGCTTCTGCTAAAATATGACCTGCCGAAATTTAAATTCGCCAACCCCCGTTTAAATTTTGCTAAGGATTGATAGTCATGCTCCGGAGAAATGTTGCATCAAAATTCAATCTGCTCATTGTCTTGTCCGTTGTCATTTCGGTTGCACTTTCATCTGTGTCGATCACTTTCTATTTATTGCACCGTTATACCGAGGATGTGATCGAAAAGGATAGATTGCACATGAAAGGGCTGGCCAGCAGTGTGAAAGGATTCATAGACCATGCTTTCAGCCTGAATTATCTGCTTTCCATCAATCCGGAAATTGTCGAAAACGTCTCGGCGGCGCACAGCGACTGGGCACAACGCGTCGCCGCATACAATGGTCTCTATGATACGTCCCTGCATCTGAGCGACAGCAGCGGATTGCCGCTGCTGGTCGAGACCCAGAAAAAATATGATTTTGTCGAATTGTTTTTCGTGCAGGATGCTTCCGGCTACCAATCCAGCCGCAGTTTCGGACCCCTGGGCGATCGCAGCCAGCGATGGTGGTTTCGAAAGATTACGCTAAATCAAAATTACCGCTCTTTCATGTCCAAGTCATACTACTCGATGACCGGAGATAAGCCCGTGGCCTCGGCTTTCCACCCGATTTACAGAGACAATCGCTTCATTGGCGTCATGGGTACAGATATCAATTTCGACGAACTCCAGGGAATGGTCCAAAACTACCTTGACACCAAAGACCTTTACGCCGTTGTGATTGATCCCGAGGGAGTCATCATTGCCCACCCCGACCGCGGTAAACTGCGCGAGTTATACAACCTTAACAAATTGACAAAGAAAGTTCTTATCCGGGATGCAGCCGGTGAATCCATACAGGATAAAAGCGGCTACCATAAAACCACAGAAACCGAACTGGACTGGGACCGACGCGTTTCGCAGATTGTATCCGATGCGTTGAGCGGCAACAGCGGGATGGCCCAGGATGTCCGCCTGGAAGGCCAAAGCGCCACCATATACTACGAACCCATCCACCTCCCCGGCAAAGATTCGGATGATCGTTATTCCCTGCTGCTTATTCGGGACAACTCCTCTTTGACAAGAGCCAAACTGACCATTTTGGCTTTTGTGCTGCTCTTTACGGCGCTGGCGCTTTTCACTTTTATTTTCTTTTTCCGGATTCAATTTCGCAAGATTGTCCTCAAGCCCCTCGAACAGCTGGCAAATTCCATGAAGGACGCTCAAATCGCCAGCCATGAAGACATCAAGCTGGGAACCCATGATGAATTCCAATTGCTGGGAGAAACCTACAACCAGATGCGCCAAAGCCTCGCCCGCGCCAACGAGAAACTGTCGGAAATCAATGAGCGACTGGAACAGCTTGTCGATGAACGTACGGCCGAGTTAAAACGCGTCAACCAGGAGCTTCTGCAGGATATTGCCAAACGAGAACAGGTTGAGACAGCGCTTCAGCAAAGTGAAGAACGCTATCGCTCCCTTGTCGAAAATACGCTGGACGGCTATTTTATCTGTCAGATTCCATCCGGGAGTTTTCTGTTTTTGAACCGCAGAATCTGCAGCTTATTTGGCTATTCTATCGAGGAAGGACTCGCCCTTAGCGTGCGAGATGTGATTAATCCCGAGGATCGGGCCCACATTGCCGGTTTGATTCAGGCCAGGCTCGACGGCAAATTTATGAAATTCGACCGCCAGGTCTACCAGGTCATCCGCAAGGATGGTTCCACTTTCCGGGCGGAGCTATCCACATCGATGGTGACGTTTCAGGGGCAAACCGCTGTTCAGGGTGTCCTAAGGGACATTACCGAGCAGGAAAGGCTTCAGGAACAGCTCCAAAAGGCTGAACGGATGCAGGCCATTGGAACCCTGGCCGGCGGAATCGCCCATGACTTCAACAACCTGCTCATGGGGATTCAGGGCAGAACATCTTTGATGCTGATGGATGTTGAAAGTGTCCATCCTTTTCAGGCTCAGCTCAGAGGGATTGAAAATTATGTGAAACGAGCCGTAAATCTTACCAATCAGCTTCTGGGATTCGCCATGGGCGGTAAATATCAGGTGGCGCCTGCGGACCTGAATCGGCTGATCCAGGAAAATGCAACTATGTTTGGTCGAATCAAAAAGGAGCTGTCGATAAATTTTAAATTGCAAAACAACATCTGGCCCGTGGAGATTGATAAAAGCCAGATTGACCAAGTGCTGCTGAATCTATATGTAAACGCCTGGCAGGCCATGCCCGGCGGCGGTCAGTTGCATATACAAACCAAAAACTGCCGACTGGACGAAAGATTCGTCAGACCATACGATGTCGAACCTGGTAAATATGTCGAAATCTCGGTGACCGATTCCGGCGTCGGTATGGATGAGGCAACCCGCAAACGAATTTTCGACCCCTTCTTTACGACCAAGGAGAGGGGCCGGGGAACCGGTTTGGGCCTCGCATCGGCCTACGGCATTATCAAGAACCATGACGGAATCATCAGTGCCAGTAGTGAGAAAGGCCAAGGCGCGTCGTTTACCATTTACCTGCCGGCATCCGATCACGCCGTCAGCGAAATCGAAACTGCGCCTGAGAAACAACTGCCGGGGACAGGGACGATTCTTCTGATCGATGACGAGGACATGATTCTTGAAGTCGGCAAGGCAATGCTGGAAAAATTGGGCTACCGGGTTATAGCTGCCGCCGGCGGCAGGCAAGGCCTTGAAATCTACCGCCGGGATTCGGCGGAGATAGACCTTGTAATTCTGGACATGATCATGCCGGAAATGAATGGTGCCGAAACTTACGAGCACCTAAAGGAAATAGATCCCCGGGTTATAGTACTTTTTTCCAGCGGCTACACCATCGGCAGTGTGGCCAATGATGTTATAAAACAGGGTTCGCATAATTTTATCCAAAAGCCGTTCGATTTGAAGAAAATATCTCAAAAGATCCGCCAGGCACTGCAACCCCTTGAAACGAAAACCCCATAACCCTCGACACTTTCCGGCAGCCGCACGGCCCCGCCGGATCACCGAAGCCGCTTTGGGTGTTTGGGCTGCAGGGGCGGCACGGTCAATCACGCCGGCAACTCAATGGCCCGTCGGCGAGATCCCTTCCATAGGATGCGGACCGCCTGACAGGCCGTTGTATTCTGTATCATGTCCTTTCTTTCTCAGTTGCAGAAATGTTCCACAACGTACCAGGGATCATTCGCCTGGAAAATTTTAAGGCCGGTATTCCACCGATCAATTGTTGCAGACTTTGGCCACCACCAGCGTAATATCGTCGGCGGATTTTAGCCCCCGGGTGTAGTCATCCAGTTCATCGTAGACGGCACCGAGAATGTTGGCGGCATCTTCCTTGGCATGCTGGCGAATGACGTCACGGAATCGTTGCTTGCCGAACATCTGCCCATCCCGGTTGATGGCCTCCCAGATACCGTCCGTTCCCAGGGCAATCACCTGCCCTTCCCCGACACCGGCTTTTATATTTTCCTCGTAACGAAAATCTTCACTTACGCCCAGGGCGATGCCGTCTCCGGTCAATTCTTCAAATGTATTTCGCCCGGGATCATAGATGATGGCCGGATCATGTCCGGCCCGGACCCATTGCAGACGCTGGTTTTCCGGATCAATGGCCAGGTAAAACAGCGTCATGAAGCGGCCGGTATCGAGGATATCCGATGTCAAATGCCGATTCATCTCGGTGATGATGTCGGAAATATTTCCCGATTGCGAGGCACGCATCCGTAAAAAGGCGCGGGCGCTGGTCATCAGCAGCGCGGCATCCACCCCGTGGCCGGCTATATCACCGACCACGATGCTCAAGGGTGCATTGGGATAGTCTTTATGGTCCAGAAAATCGAAATAGTCGCCGCCGATCTCATCACAGGAAACATTTCTTCCGGCAACATCCAGACCCGGAAGGTCGACACCGTATTGGGGAAGCAGGCTTTTCTGGACCTCGGCCGCCAGCGCCAGGGCTTTTTTTTGTTCGGTCAGGTCGGTCACAAAGGCCATATTGCCGATGATCGTTCCGCGATCATCCCGCAGCTTGCTGCCATGGATCAAAATCGGTATGCGGGCACCGTTTTTGGCCCTCAACAAGCCTTCGATTTTGCGGTATTCCGGGGAAGGGGTTTTTCCCGAAGGGGCCGATGAAAGCTGCCGGAATGCTTCCGACCCCAAGTCGAAGGGGCTTTTGCCAATCAGTTCCCCCTTTGAATACTGCACCATGCGGCAAAAGGCTTCATTGGCATCGGTGATGATCATCTCATCATTCATCAGCAGAAACCCCTCGCCGGCAGTGGTGACAATGCGGCGGTATTTTTCTTCACTTTTGCGAAGCTGGATCTCTTTGCGCTGGATTTCCTCGCGGGCCTGTTCAACTTCCTGGATGATCTTGCGGTGCAGGCTGGAGTTGAAATCCTTAATTTCCTCCAAGCGTTCGCGATAGAATTCCGAGCGGTCGAATTTGCGTTTTAAAAGCTTGTTTTCCAGTTTCAGATGGTTCAGGTCATCTGTATCTATCGGGGCAACGGCCGCGGTGTGTGCGCCGTCGCCTGGGGCCTGGTCAGCTTCAAAATCATCGACTGCTGAAGACGCCCCGTTGCGTTGTCCAACCAGGAGAGTGACCAGAGTTGCGCCGTGAAAGAAACTCTCCTGTCCCTTGACCAGCGGTGCGATTTCACCAAAGGAATAAAATCCCATAATAGGCAGTCGCGCAGGGAGGTTGTTCTCTAATATTCTGAGTTCCTGCTCTGCACGGGTTCCAAGCATGTTTTTGCGGAAGGCACAGGAAAAGGCCATGGCAAACGACGGCACCAGGCCGGAGGTTTGCGTAACGATCTGCCTGGAGGTACTTTCGGTGTCCTCGATCATAACCTCCCGCAGAGCTTCGGTCAGCTGAACCGTTGCACCCTGGGGAATGGACTCGGAAAAAGTGATACTGCCGTCGGGATTGTAGTCGATGGGTGCCCGCAGGTAGGTGCCGTCGCTGTCTTTATCGTAAACCGCCAGGATGAATTCCCGGGCCGGTTCCGAATGATCCCCCAGATAATGCCGATAAAAGTCAATCGCCTTGAAGTCGTCGATTCTCTCGACCAGGCGGCCTTCGGCTTGAGTAATGGTGGCCTGCTTGCCGACCGGCCGCCAACTGTTGGCAATCGAAAAAGCGTATTCGAGGTCGCCGGCGAAAACCATGATTGGTATGGCATCTTCCAGGATTTCGTTCCGGTAGAATTGACGCGGCATAATATCTTCGTTCCACTGCATCCCGGCGGCGCCGCCAAATACCGGACAGTCATGTCCCAGGGCCTGGCTGAGCGTCTTCATCATCGGATTAAATGTCTTGTTGAACCCGTCCGGAAAAGCCAGGCAGAGCGATACCGGTTTCGACAGGTTGTGGGATGCCTGCTCTACAGCCGATTGAATGGCGGTTTCAGAAGCCTCGGAAAGGGATCGGCCGACGCCGACCCCGATCTCGACATCATCTGAATGGAATACCATCAGACTGATGGAATCCTCGCTGAAACCGTAGCTGGTCGAGAAATCACCGGCAGTGGTGCAGCCGATGAGCTCCAGGCCCGGGAATTCGTCAAGAATTCTAGCGAGCATCAGGCGATGGTCGAAATGGATGCCGGCAAGTACGATGCCGGCCTGGGGTTGACGGTCCGCCAATGTTTGGCGGCACTGCGAGATGACCTTTGCAACCGCCGTTTCGGTGTCAATGTGTTCTGATTGTCCAAGTGCTGCGATAATCATGGCGCCAAGCTCCTATCCCAATTGAGCAAAAATGCTCAATTGAATGTTATTGGTTATCTGTTAATCGTTATTTGAAAAGGCTGGGAATCTGATTCTATTTTTCGATGAGCAGTGACATAAAGGATTCGATATAATTCCTTAAAAACCAATAACCAATAACGAATAACTCCCTTAGATTCTAAACTCGATTGCGGTATCAATTACCAGCGGGCAGGCCGGTTTGTTTCCTAGTCTAGCTGCCTTCCAGGTTTGGGTTGCCATCGATGTATTTCAGATTAAACTTAAATCGGTCAATGCGCCAAATACCCTCATTTTTAACCAGATGAAAATCGTAGCTGCCGACAAAGGTGCGTGTATTTTGATTGGATTTGTTGGGCAGATAATGAGATGCAATCCCGTAACAAAAGACGTCGGCTTCATTCTCCCTGATATGCACGATGTAGTTGCCGGCCTGATGATGGATGGCCTTTAAGGGCTTTAGACCTTTTTCCCAGGAAGCCACGATTTCCTTAGGCGTCAGCGTCACCGGCTCTCCGCCGACCATAGACGTCATGTCGAACAGGACCTCGGGGGCGAATATGCGGCTGACTGCATCCCAATCCCGATTATCGGTGCTGATAAACAGTCGGTTGACGACCTGCTTCGCATCTTCTTTTGCCAAAAGCTGCCGGTAGGCTGTCAGCATTTTTCCGTCGGACTTCTTGGAGCCGGACGAATTTGCACAGGCACTGACCAATAATATCAGCAGCCCTGTTAGAATAAACAGTTTTCTCATCTTGACACCTCCCGGTTATCTCAACTTTGTTTTAAGCGATTTGCCAATATTCCAGCAATTGCCGACCGGCGGCCCCAGGCGCCAGTATTTCACGCTGGCCATGTCGAACAGCAGCGGCCGCAATCTGGCGATATCGATTTTGCCGTCGGTCATGACTGCATCATCCACGTAGGTCTGAACCAGTTCACCGATAAAAATGTCGTGGGTCGGGAAATCGAGCACGTCATGGAGTTTAAGCTCCATGTTGACCGGGCACTCGCGGATCATGGGAGCGGTTTCCAACTCGCCGTAAAAAATATTGAACAAGGCGGCTTTGTCCGTTTTTTTGCCGGTCATGATCCCGCAGTAATCGGTTTCAACCAATAGCTCCTCGGTGGGCAGACAGATGCTGAAACTCCGGTTTTCGAAAATACCGGCGTTGGAATAGTGGACTTTGCCAAGGCCGATGGACAGATATTGAGGGTTTCCGTGATTCAGGATACCCACGTGGGCGATGGTTAAAAAATTGGGCTTCCCATTGACAATTGCCCCCACCAAAGTGGTGGGCATCGGATAAAGGGCGTTAACCGGTCCGATTGCATTCATGTCACGCATTCTCCATAAAATAGATCACATTGCTATCAATCGATTAACGAATAACAGATAACTCTCAAATGGTTTTGAGCCATTAGCGGTGATGAAAGTTAGGCATCATCTATACTACAGGCTAGGCCTGGTGGCTCAGTTTACGACTGGCCTCGTCGATCAGGGCCGTTAATTTATCCCCGTCTTCGAGTCCCAATAGGTCGGCATAACGCCGGTGAAGGCTTTGCCAGGCCTCTTCTATGGGTTGGCGCAGACCGGCGCCCTGTTTGGTGGCATGGACTCTGGTGGCCTTGCCATCTGTTTGACGGATTAAATAACCTTTGAAAACCAGGGCATCGACGAAGCGGGTCACTGTTGACGGCGCCAGGTGGAGGTGCTCGCACAGATCTTTCTGTCCGATGCCGGGATTATCATTAACCAGCATCATCAGAAAGGCGTGGGAGGGAGACAGCCCGGTCCGTCGGAATTCATCGTCAGCCATTCGAGTGATAACCCGGGCAAGGGAATTGGCAGTGAAATAAAGGCAGTTGTGCAGGATCGCTTTGCTTTTGGTCATCCAATCACCTCTCTTGTTTGTACATACAAAATAGGCAGGGATCTGAAGTTGTCAAGTGTATTGCTATACATGGGCTAATCCCCCCTAACTCGCCCCCACCAACACCCCGCTCTGAGGGCGGTCTATTTCCCCTCCCCTGGCAGGCGGGATTGCGGCGGGGGCCTAAGAAGTTATCAAATTCAGCGGACAATCGCGCCAAAACCGGCTCGTGTTTTACTTCTGTTAAATTGACGACCGTCAGGCAAAGTAGAAAGCTTAACAATTTTAGATGACTTGATATATCATCGGTGCCATAGCGCTTGACAATACTGTCTGACAGGCATAGTAAAGGTTTACTGAGCGCCTTTAAAATTCAACCTGAGTCCTTAATTACATCATCGATTCTCAGTAAGAATCAAATCCGCCCGTTGAGTTTGCTTCCGAGAACTAGGTGGTTTCCCCGCTGAAATAGGCGCTGCCTTCCTGACCATTTTCACTGTAACACCAGGCATGGATAAATTAGTACAAGACAATGAGCTTCCCGAAACCAGCCGCTTTGTGCCTCGCAACGCCCAGGGCAACACCGTGTCGAACACGACAATCATCGCGTCCGGTATGGACCACCCGCTTGACGGCGCGCGGGTTGCTGCTTGGCCACATCTGACCGGTTTCCCGCGCAATTCGGAACCAGACGACAGACCGATTGCCGATCGCCGCGAAGGCGGGAAAAGGATTTAATTGACACATGTCTAATCTGACTACAGACAAAAACAAGGGTGTTATCCTGCTCGTGGACGATACGCCCTCGGATATGCGTCAATTGAGCGACTTCCTCACGGGCCAGGGCTTTGAGGTCCGTTCGGTATCTAACGGTTCGGCGGCCATCCAGGCAGCGAGCGACGACCCCCCCGATATCTTCCTAGTGTACGTCCAGATGCCGAAAGTGAACGGTTATGAAGTCTGTGAGCGGCTCAAGGCCAATAAAGACTTAAAAAGAATACCGGTTCTATTCATCGGTGGGTTGGACGAGCCGATGGACAAGTCCAAATGCTTTGATCTGGGCGGTGCCGACCACATTTCAAAGCCTTTCAATTTCGTGGAAGTTATTGCCCGGGTGGAAACCCATCTGAGCAATGCCAGGTTGAAGGTTCAACTTGAACTGGCCAACCGGGAGCTCTGCAAAGCTCGCAAAGCTTCCGAGCAACTGCACCTTGATCTGGATCGCCAGGTTCGGCAGCGAACCGCGCAGTTGGAGGCCGCCAACAAGGCGCTGCGTGAGATTAAGGCTCAATTTGAGGCGGTCTATAATCATCATTATCAGTTAACGGGACTGATTGATAAAGAAGGCCGACTGCTCATGGGCAACCGGACAGCATTGGAGTTTGCCGGTCTCGAGGCGCAGGACGTCGTTGGAAAATTTTTTTGGGACACACCATGGTGGAACCATTCTCGAGCGATGCAACGCATGTTGCGAGAAGCCATGGAACGCGCGATGAGGGGGGAGATGGTCCAATTTGACACCACCCACATCTCGGCCAATGGAGAGACGAGGGATATCGATTTTCGGATCGGGCCGGTTTTCGACGACAACGGCGAAGTGATCTATCTTGTCCCGGAGGGATACGATATCACGGAACGCAAGCAGGCCGAAAAAGCGCTCAGGGAGAGCAGAGAGCGGCTGCACCGTATTGTGAACAACGCGGTGGTAGGAATTTATCAGGTCACCCATGAAGGTAAATTTCGTCTGGTAAACCGCAGATTTGCCCAGATGTTCGGCTACACCTCCCCGGCGGAGTTCCTGGCCTCGGTGGACAATATTGACCGGCTGTACGTTGATCCAAGGGAAAGACCATCGATCTTAGCAGAAATAAATACAAGGGGTTTCGTGGACGATACCGAAATCCAATTTTGGAATCGCGATGGCAAGGTTATCCTGGCCAGAGCCAGTGTTCGCGTCATCCAGGAAGAAAAAGGATTAATCTATGAAGGGGTCATGGCAGATATAACAAAACAAAAGCAGGCCGAGCGGGCGCTTAGGGACAGCGAGGAAAAACTCGCCCGAGCGAAGAAAATGGAGTCCCTTGGCCTGCTGGCCGGCGGTGTCGCTCACGATTTGAATAACATCCTCTCCGGCGTTATCGCCTATCCTGAATTGCTTCTGTTAGATTTGCCGCCAGGCAGCAAACTCAGAGAACCCATCGAGGTCATAAAGGATTCCGGACATCGAGCGGTCGCCATCATTCAGGATCTGCTGACCGTCGCCAGGGGTGTCGCAATCACCAAGAAGCCCCTGAATCTAAATGAGGTCGTGGCGGACTATTCATGTTCACCTGAATTTAAAAAACTTGAACAATTTCATCCCACAGTCAGCATCGCGATTGATCTGGACAGCGATTTGCTGAATATAAACGGCTCCTCCGTTCATATCAGAAAAGCGGTGATGAACCTGGTGTCAAACGCGGCGGAGGCAGCTGCGAGCGGAGGTCAGGTTACCATAACAACCGTGAACCGCTATATGGACCGGCCGCTGAAAGGGTATGACGAGGTCAATGCGGGTGAGTACGTGGTTCTGGCCGTATCCGATGATGGCTCGGGAATCGCGCCGGACGACCTTGAGCGGATCTTTGAACCGTTTTACACGAAGAAGGTCATGGGCAGAAGCGGGACCGGTTTGGGTTTGGCCGTTGTGTGGAACACGGTGCAGGACCACAAGGGATACATCGATGTGAGAAGCGACGAGACCGGCACGACATTTGAATTATATTTTCCGGTGACGAGGGAGGAAATCGCGGATAAGCATTACTCCATTCCCCTTGATGACTACAAAGGCAACAATGAAACCATCCTGATTGTTGATGATGTCAAAAGCCAGAGGGAAATAAGCCGCCGGATGCTGGATACCCTTGGATATCAAACAAAAATCGCCGGCAGCGGAGAAGAGGCGGTTGCGTATCTGAAAACCAATCGGGTTGATTTAATATTGCTCGATATGATCATGGATCCCGGCATGAATGGTCGCCGGACCTACGAGCAGATCATTAAGATCCATCCAAATCAAAAGGCGATTATTATCAGCGGATTTGCTGAAACGGACGAGGTCAAGAAAACCCAGAAATTAGGCGCCGGTCGGTTTGTAAAAAAACCGTTTGCTCTGGCCAAGATCGGACTTGCGATCAAGGAGGAGTTGGAAAGATAGCTGCCCTACCGCTTTGAGATCGGAAATTTCTATAGCTTAACCCATTTCCCGCACCAATTCTCATCGGCGGATCCGAGCCTGTCGATCAAATGAAACCTATTGAAATCAGCGACCGACAGCAGCGCTGGGGGTATGAGGATCTTCCCTCGCAGGGATCCGGGCCACGATCTGAGCACAAGCGCTGATTTATAAGGCTCACATCTTGGTTCTCTCGTTATTCGGGTCATAGGGAGACCGGACATGGACCTTCGCCGGGATCATCTTGCCTTCGACCTCGATCTCGTAATTGCCGCTTAAAATCCAGTCCTCGGTGATGGGCTGCCGACATTTCACATATCCCATGCCCACCGCCGCACCCAGCTTGAATCCATATCCCCCGGAGGTCGTATTCTCCATCCAAACCCCGTCGCGATAAACGGGTTCGCTGCCGTAGAGCATGATGTCCGGATTTTCGATGGTGAACATGACCAGCCTGCGTTTGAGGCCTTGCTCCTTTTGCCTGAGCAGGGCGGCTTTGCCGATAAAATCATCCTTGTCCAGCTTGACGCCAAAGCCCAGGCCGGCCTCGTAGGGGGTGTCGTCCGGGGTTATGTCGGATTCCCAATGACGGCAACCGGCTTCCAGTCGCAGCGAGTTGACCGCCTGCATGCCAACCAGGCGCATGGCGCGGTTGCGGCCTTCTTCCAGAATGGCATCGAACACGGGCAGTGCAAAATTCGTCGGAATGTATAATTCCCAACCGAGTTCGCCCACGTAGGACATGCGCATCGCCCAGGGTCTGGCATAGGCGACATCGATCTGTCTGGCGGTTCCATAGGGAAACCCGCCGTTGGAAAGGTCGTCCGCCGACAGCGCCTGCAGCAAATCCCTGGATCCGGGTCCCATGATCGCCAGCATGGCATAGGCGTGGGTCACATCGGTGACCGTCGCGCGCGCATCTTTGGGTAAGCGACGGTTGAAGTGGTCATAATCATGCACAACGGTTGCTGCGGCAGTAACGATAAAAAAGGCCTCTTCTGCAAACCGCGTCACGGTAACATCGGTTTCGAATCCGCCTCTTTGGTTCAATACCGGGGTATATACGACTTTGCCGATGGGAACGGCAATATCATTGGCGCATAATTTTTGCAGGACGGTCTCGGCATCCGGGCCCTGAACCAGGAATTTACCCATGGAGGTCAGGTCATAAAGCCCGACACCGTCCCGCACGGCCAGGTGTTCTTCAGCCTGGTAGTCGAACCAATTGGGTCTTGTCCAGCTGTACCGATGCACAGGTTCCACGCCCGGCGGCGCGAACCAATCCGCCCTTTCCCAGCCGGCATTCTGGCTGAAGGCAGCGCCACTGGCCTTCAAGCGCTCATGGATCGGCGAGCAGATCACCGGCCGGGCGGTGCTGCGCTGCCGGTTGGGATAATGGTGGTGATAAAGAACCCCGACGGCTTCAACAGTGCGATCATGCAGATAACGGGCGTTTTGCTGCCACGGGAAATAGCGCTTCACGTCGACCGGCCAAAGCTGTTCAGTGGGATACCCCTGGGTGATCCAGTAGGACATGGCCCGCCCGATGCCGGCAGCGCTTTGGATACCCACCGAATTCATCCCGCAGGCGACAAAGAAGTTCTGCACCCCTGGTGCGGCGCCGATCATAAAGGCCGTGTCCGGCGTAAAGCTTTCGGGGACCACCGACAGATGCCGAATCTGAGCCGTGGCCATGTCCGGAAAGCGTATTAAGGCGCAATCCATAAAGGGTTGAAATTGTTCCCAGTCCTCCTGGAGTTCATGGTACATGATGTGATCGGGAATGCCCCGCATCCCCCAGGGTTTTGAAACCGCTTCGAATCCGCCGAAAAGGATGCCGTCGGATTCGGACTTAAAATAGGTTTTCCCGTCAAAATCGCGCACGGTGGGGAAGTGCTTTTTTAAGCCCCTAATCGGCAAGGTCACCGCGTGCATGTGTTCGGCGGCATGCAGGGGGACGCTTACGTCGGCCAGCTGTCCGATCTGCCGGCCCCAAATGCCCGCGCAGTTGACGACGTATTCAGATCTGACGTCTCCCTGATCGGTCTGCACCCCGCAAACGGCTCCCTTTTCGGTTTGGATGCCGGTAACCAGTACATTTTCAAAAATTCCGACACCGCCCATCCTGGCGCCCTTGGCCAAAGCGCGGGTTGTCTCGATTGGGTTGGTGACGCCGTCTTTGGGAAGATAAAATGCGCCCACCAGGTCATCGGTATTCATCCCGGGAACCAATACGCACGCCTCTTCCAGGCTGACCTCATGCATTTCGATGTCGAAGGCCCGGGCCATTGCCGCCGCGCGCAGCAGTTCTTTTCTGCGGTCTTCGGTCTGGCAAACCGCCAACGCCCCGTTTTGCCGAAATCCGGTGGGCATCCCGGTTTCAGCCTCCAGCCCGGCATAACACTCAATACCGTAGCGGGCCAAATTGGTCATCTCCTGGTTTTGCCGCAGCTGGGTCAACAAACCTGCGGCCGCCCAGGTGGTCCCACAGGCCAATTCTTTGCGTTCCAGAACGATGACGTCGCTCCAGCCGATTTTTGTCAAATGGTAGGCAAGGCTGCAGCCGACAATGCCTCCGCCGATAATTACCACCTGAGCGTGGTGGGGAATTTGGTTGCTCATGTTTACCTCATAATCTTGGGAATTTCTGTGGCTTAAGAAGTTGGTTGCTTTGGGCTGAAGCAGACGGTCACGAATCCGGCGAACGCAAAAGATTATGAATAGAGTTTGGGTGATTTCAGGCGGGCATCGGACCTGCCGCGGACTAATCTTCTGATAACAGCAGCTTCAGGTCGGCTTTATCTTGGGCGCGATTCGAGATCTGCTTTGATCGAATCAGGTTCTGGCGATCAATAAAATTGACGGTTTGATCACCATAAGGCCCATGAACGCGACTATTCCAGATATCAGTGAAGTCCAGGTTTTTTAGCGACGTTATGATATCGATTCTGACCGGCTCGAAGCCAAGTTGGATGATATTGCCCGGAGTTGTGAAATCATTGACAGAAAGAGTCAGAGACCCAAAGCCGAACTCATCGAGTGCACGCATCAATCTCTCTGCGTTAACGGTCGTCGGTTCGATTAATACATCCAGGTCTTTGGTATAGCGCGGCTGGGCATGAAAAGCCAGGGCAAAGGATCCGATAACACAATACCGTACCTTATGCCTGTTTAATAATTCTAAAAACTCTTCGTAATCTTTTTCCGTCTTCATGAGATTTCAGTCCGATGGAGTTAAAAAATGCTTCACGCAGCATCTGAACAATTTCAACTCTTTCCAAGCTTGAAAGGCGCATGTAGTATTTTCTATCGAAAGCTTGTGCCTCTTCAAATGACCTGGCTTTATTAACCCAAATTTTTTTCATGCCGCCATGATACCATCCCCGGTTTGGAAAGGCAAATAGATCTCAGTGCTTGAAGGCCTTCTGATCCGCTGGTAGATGTACCCTATTTCCCCGGTGGTGTTTAACCACCAGATGCTGAATAGCCCGGCCTTCCATCTCGATCCGACTATCAATCAGGGAATCAAACTCACCGTCTTCATGGGTTGTCTCCATCTCATCGTCAAAAAATAAGTCAATCTCATCGAGCTCGTTTTCCGTCTCCGGGTCCAACGCGAATTTAGCCAGATACTCCCGATCGGACTTCAACATACCTTCACCTCCCAACTAGAATGATATGTAAAATCAATCTTTCCGTTATTTAGGCTTCAGCCGCACCATCGGCCGGCGATTCCCCAACGGTCTCATAGCTTAGGACATTAAAGTACAGATGCCCATCGAGCCGCTCCCGGATTCTACCGTTTGCAACCACTTTGGAATGGATATGTGCCAGCAAATCTCTGCCGACACCATTGGATTCAATGCGGTACTCCTCTTCGTCTGCAGTGTGAAGCGATATGCCTTTGACGGTGCCGTCCTCATCCCAGGTGGAGGCGACAATAATGCCTTCAATATTGGATAGGCGCTTTGAAATGCTCATGTCTTCATCTGCCGATTTGATTCAAATCGAAATTGGAAGTTCTTTTAAATTGGCCTTCTGGCCCATGATGGGTCCTATTTTACAGCTGCCTTCAGGGCCTTGCCGGGCGTGAATTTTGCTGCCTTTGTTGCCTTGATTTTAATTTCTTCGCCGGTATATGGATTACGCCCTTTGCGGGCCTTGCGTTTGACAACCTTGAAAGTACCAAAACCGGTAAGGGTTACATCCTCACCTTTTTTTAATGCTTTGGTAATCGATGCAATCATGCAGTCCACAACATTTTGAGCGTCTTTCTTGGTGCCGAGAACTTTAGCTACCTCATTAACCAATTGACCTTTGTTCATCTGTTTTCTCCTCTTCGTTATTAATTGATGCCCCTGAAGCACCTATTTAAGCTTGTCCACCCTTGCAGGATGGACAGAATTTTCGGGGAGTGCCCCTGCCGATCCAGTGAAAGGTCATCACATGCTTCTGGCCGCATCTGGGACAGATACACTCCATTTTCATTTTGTCATTGTAGGGTATTTCGTCGAAGTTGGCTTTGTCACCGTCGTTCATTTCGGAATTCCGTTGTTTGTCAATCTCTCCCGTTCCTCCTGATGTGTTTTGCACCGGACACAGTGTCTTGCCACCGGTCGGGCTTTTAGCCGCTCGATGGCGATGTCCCTGCCGCAGTCATTGCAAATGCCGTAGACACCATCTTCGATGTCTTCCAAGGAGTCCCGAATCTTTTTGATGAGCACACTCTCTCTATCCCGGATACGAAGCTTGCAGCCGCGCTCTGCATCCAAGACCGCACGATCCAAAGGGTCCGACATATGATCTACTGAATCCAGCAAATCCGCTACGGTACTCGCCGCTCTGTCCATCAGCCCATCTAACCATAGCGTCAGCAAGTCTTTGAACAAGTCGAGATCTTTTTGTTTCATCTTTCTTTAGACCCAACTCAGTGCGATTATTCAATCTGAGAAATCATTTCCGATCAAACGTCATCCCAGATGAACTCATCATCATCAACTGCAATTTCATCCCCGAATGGGTCCGGCAATTCATTTATATCCAAATCGAAGAATTCATCATAACCGCAGATTGACTCGGATTCCGGATTAACGACAAAATTCGAAATATAGATTCTCTCAGATGCTTTCATGGTTTATCTCCCTGCCAATCATATTTAAGCCGACGCTGGATTTTTTTATGGCTCCGTTTTGCTTTGGTTTTTATTCCTTCCTGCAGGCGCCGCTTGTTTTTTCTGCGAATAGGAGACCGTTTGGGTTGCTCGGCTTCTCTATCGGCAAATCTTCGATTCATACCATCAGAGATCTGATCGTCTTCCTGGATTTCAATTTCTTCGATATCGTACCGTCCCATGTCACTCTCCGCGCTTGTTATCCACGATTTCTCGACAGCTTAATTCAAACCATATATTAAACGCAACAGCCGTGCCACACCTGTAAAGGTCTGATATTACTATATTAATTTATTAATCTGCATAAATAATAGGAACTGCCAGATCTGAGTTGTAAATCCAAACATCCACCAGGAAAATACGATGGAACTAAAATTCAAATAACCATCTGAAATCATTTGATTTAATAAATCGGAAGTTATAATTCTGGTTTTTTTGGTCGATCGGAATTATGGGTTCCTGTTTCTCCAGCGGTGCTCTGCATTTGATGGATTTTACGGATGCGCCAGAGACAGGAATGAGATTTTCGAGCGGGGGGGTATACAAAAAATTAAATGATTTTAGGCTTTTAATCAAATCTTGATATTTTGTTTTTGATTGCAGCATTTATGTGGCCTGATTTATCCTGCTGGCACGCGGATTGCTACCGTGTCAGCGGTTCTCCCTTAGTCGCCGGGCGCAGGGACTTTTCGTAGAAAATATGCAACTGCATTTTAATTGGAAAAATCGGAATGGATATTGCCAATCAGAATATTATACCAGCCAGACCCATTGGCGGGACAAAGCATCTTCGGAACCTCCGTATGGTTTTGCGCAACCTAATCCTCCTCTCCTTCGGGAGTTCGATTTGCGCGCTGGCCATTAACGGAATATTGATTCCCCATGGATTCTTGAGCGGCGGCTTCGTTGGGATGACCCTTATTCTCCACTATTTGTTTCCCATTCTCCCTGTCGCCGGGCTCTATTTTGCCCTCAACATTCCGTTTTATTTCTTGGGGTGGAGGTATATCGGACGCCGCTTTTTTCTGTACAGTGTTGCCGGTATGGTCATTTTCTCCCTTGCCATGCTGTGGAAGCCATTCATTATCCCGGTCCACGACAAGATGCTCGCTGCTATTTTTGCCGGGATTCTTTCAGGCGTCGGCGGTGGAATTATTTTAAAGTCCCTGGGGTCCGCCGGGGGCATGGACATCCTGTCCATAATTTTGTTCAAACGCTACGCCATCCGGCTGGGAACCAGCATTCTGGTGCTAAACGGGCTGATCCTCTCCGTAGCAGCTTATCTTTTTTCGATGGAGGAAGCACTATACACCCTGATATTTCTTTTCGTTTCAACTCGAGTGCTCAACATCGTCTTATACGGCCTCAGCCAGCGCAAGGCGGTGCATATTATTTCGCCGCGATGGGAAGAAATTTACCGGGAAATCATGAGGAAGATCCAGCGGGGGGTGACCATTATCGGCGGCCGGGGAGGCTATTCGGGAAAGGATGTTCAGGTGATATTTACAGTCATTTCCCACCCGGAACTGCCCCGCTTAAAAAAGCTGGTAAACGACATAGATCCGCAGGCATTTGTCGTCTTCAGCGACACGCTGGAGGTGATGGGACGGGGTATCGGCAATCAGCCGCACTGGTAGGGTGATCACGTTCAGGCAGCCTTGAATTCCTCCTTGCGCAGACCATAGCGGTTCATCAGTTTGTTCAGCTGGCGGCTGCTGATGCCGGCATCGCGGGCGGAGTCGTTGATCTTGCCGCGGTTGCGGGTCAGGACGTCCTTTAAATAATTTCTTTCGATATTTTCAATGCCCTGCTGCCTGACTTGGGCCAGGGTGAGTTGCCTGCCGGTGGGAATTACCACAGAGGTCGCCTCGGTTTCGAAAAGCTCATTGGGAAAGCTTTCGGGGGTCAACACTGAGGAAGCCTCCAGGATATAGGCCCGCTCGACCAGATTTTCCAGTTCCCTGATGTTGCCCGGCCACGCATATCTGGAAAAGGCGTCCAATACCAGAGGGTGAACATCTTTGATTTCCTTTAAGGAAAATTGATTCAAATTACTCAGAAAGGTTTCAACGAACAAGGGGATGTCATCCAATCTTTTTCGTAGAGGCGGAATTTCGATCGGGAACACATTCAGGCGGTAGTACAAGTCTTTCCTGAAGGTGCCCGCTGCGCACATCTCCTTTAAATCCGCATTGCTGGCGGCAATCACCCTGACATCGGTTTTTAGCGTTTCGTCCCCGCCCACCCGCTGGTAGGTGCTGTCCTGCAGTACCTGCAGCAGTTTGATTTGAGCTGCGGGGGTAATGGTGCCGATTTCATCCAGAAAGATGGTGCCGCCGGTAGCGAATTCAAACTTGCCCAATTTTCTGCGCACGGCCCCCGTGAATGAACCTTTCTCGTGACCGAACATCTCACTTTCAATGAGGGTATCCGGAATGGCGCCGCAATGCACACTGATAAATTGTGCCTCGTTGCGGTTACTGTGTTTGTGAATCAATTGCGCCAGAACGCTTTTACCGGTGCCGGTCTCGCCGACCAGCAGGACGGTGCTCTTGGTGGGAGCCACGGTGCGGATTTGCTGAAACACCGCCCTCATGACTTCGCTGTTGGTTCGAACGAGTTCGGATGTGTCCATCTGCCAGAATTGATCGCGCAGGTAGTCGATCTCCGACTTCATAATCCTGGTTTTGTTCAAGTTTTCCGAAACCAGCTTCAATTCTTCCGCATCGAGAGGATAGGTCAAGTAGTCATCTGCGCCGGCTTTGACCGCATGGACGGCCTTGCGGATTTTTTCCTGGCTGGTCATGACGATGATTTCAACGGAAGGATATAACTGCCAGAAAGGCTTAAGGGACTCCTTGTAGTTTTCCTCGGGCTTTTTGTTATTGATAACGTCCAAATCAACAAAAATCAGATCGAACCGTCTTTTTTTCAACAACTCCAGCGCAGCAGTTTTCCTGTCTGTATTTTCAACACTAAATCCTGACTTGTAGGTCGAGGCAATCAGTGGAAAGGCCTCTTTCTCTTCGGTGACCACTAAAATTGATTTCATTGGGCGACCCCGGCCAGCTTTGTCTATAGCGATCCAGTGTGCGTTTTAAATCACAGCTAAATTATACCAATGGTTAGGTTGAATCACAAACAAAAAGTGGGATTCAGCCAGGATGCAGGGGAATATAAAGAATATATAAACCTGGCCGGCAGTTCGCCGATTTCCGGCTTTATTCAGACAGGTCCAGCCAGCGCCCTTGGGTCAGGGTCTCCAGATCGGAAGGGGTGAGTCTGAATACCGCAAAGGGTGTGCCCGCCGCAGCCCAGATTACATCATATTGTTTTAAATCCTGATCGAGTAGAGTCCTCAACCGTGTAGTGTGTCCCGCCGGAGGGATACCGCCAATGCCAAAGCCTGTCTCTTTTTTAACGTAGTCGCCACCAACCCGGCCGAGTCGAATTCCGGTCACAGCCTCGACTTTTCCGGTATCAACCCGATTGGTACCCGATGCAACTATCAGCACAGGCGACTCTGTTTCTTGGTCTTTAAACACCAGAGATTTGGCAATTTGTTCGACCTTGCATCCGATGCTGTCCGCAGCTTCGCGAGCGGTCCTTGTCGATGTGGCCAGCTCCTTGACGTCAAGGGAGAATCCTTTCTTCGTGAGATAGTCCTGAACCCGCTTGGCACTTTCCTTCAAATTAGATGTCATCGCGACGCTCCTATTTTAAAAAATCAAATTGCAGGCTTTATTTTGCACGACCACCGGTTCCCGTCAAGCTTTCAGCGGGCCAATTGCCGCATATAAAGAGTCGTATTGGTTCTCCACGTATTTGTCTGCGGTGGAAGGCACCAAAGGGCGCACATCAAATAATTTATTTATCCTTGACCATCCAACTCGCTTTTCATACTAGTACGGGAATTTCAAAAACCATTCACCAGGAAATTTCAATGAAAACTATCGACATGAATGACTGGCCGAGAAAAAGTCATTTTGATTTTTTCTCCGCCATGGACTATCCCCATTTGAACCTTTGCTATGACGTGGATATCACCGCCACACGCATCTTTGCCAAGGAAAAGGGATTTAAACTCTTCAATATGATCTTGTATTTCTCATCCTATGCGGCCAACCAGATCCCGGAGATGAAAACCCGCATCCGCAATGACCAGGTGGTGGAGCACGAACTGGTGCACCCCTCTTTTACCGTAATCGGAGAGAACAATATCTTTAATTACTGCGAAACGAAGTTCGACTATGACTCCCGTCGTTTTTTTCAGGAAGTGGATGAAAATACGCGCAAAATAAAACTAGTCGACCACCTGGTGCTCGATGAACCGGACCGGGACGACTATTTATTTATAACCGCCCTGCCCTGGATCAAATTCACCAGTATTCAGCATCCGATAAACCTGGATCGTAATGATGCCGTTCCGAGACTGTCATGGGGACGGTTTACCCCAATAAATGATCGGTACTGGATGCCCTACTCCTTTCAGGTTCATCATGGGCTGGTCGACGGGTATCATGCGGGCCTGTTTTACGAAACCTTTCAGGAAATGCTCAGCCGTCCGGAAGCCTATATTAACGATTAACAGCGCCGGGGGATGTAAGGCAACGATGCCGATGCGTACTGCCAAGGCGATGGGACAGTACAGGGGACGACGTCGAAATTAGATCGGCATTAGGAAATCAAATTGAATCCAGATCGCCCGGCAACCTGCCCGCAGTAGCGCCTGTTCCATACGCCTCCGCCATTACACGGATCGCGCCGAACGACCTGCTTATGATCACGATAGGCCAACAGACGCCGAATTCTTTCATCGGTCGGCGGATGTGTTCGCAGCCAGGAGGCCTGCGGCATGCGGGGCACCATCGGCCAGGTCAGCCTGCTGTAAATCCTCGTCTGCACCCTGTCTATTTTAGCCAAAGCGGATGCCAGCGGCTCCGGATTGCCCATCAGTTCGGCGGCGCTCAAGTCGGCATTATATTCGCGGGTTCGCGAGAGGGCCAGCTGCAACAGACTGCTCAGTGTGGGCGAAAATACTAACAAAAGGATAGCGGTCCAGCTGAACAGCACCTTCCCCGCCAAAAACAGCGGAAGGCTGAGTAATAGCGTGAATTGACCGAATACTGAAAGCATGCCCGTAACCTGGCCGGCCATAGCGGCAAAGGCCGTCATGCGGGTATCGTTGTGGCGGATATGGCTGACTTCGTGCGCAAGCACCGCAGCCAGCTCCTGCCGTGAAAGGCCGCGGACCAATCCCTCTGAAACCGCGATAGCGGCATTATGCCGCTGCCCCACTGTAAAGGCCAGCATCGCGTCAGTTGGCAGATAGAACAATACCGGCAGGCGGTTCAACCCCGCTCTTTGAGAGAGCTTTTGAAGGATACCGAAAAGCTGCGGCGCCTCATCCGGCGACAGGCGCTGACCCGAGTTGATTTTCCAAAAAAACACCGGTGTCATCATCGGACTGACAAAAAACAGTGCGATGATCGCAGCAATCAGCACAATGGCCAACTGACTGCCACCGACCAACCAGCCCATCAAACCGAGAAGCAAGGCCATTGCGATTACCAGCATGCCGGATTGAACCTTGGCCGCTATTCTATTTTTATTCCATTGTATATTATTCATCGTTAAAACCATTGACATTGCGATTTATTCAATCCATTTTGATTATCCCTAAAATAATTATTGTTACATAAATTGCAATATTATTTCATTACTTTTTGAATTATTTATTAAGAAGTAATGAATTGACATCGGACAATAGGCCGTCACGCTGACATCTAAGCGTTTAAGTGAGTGTCTCTTGGGCAAAATCGCTAAACTGCATGGAAAGGACATTCGTCCAGGTTTTCATCAGATGGTAGCAATAAAGAGGCAACCGGTTCTTTTTGCATTAATATCAAAGACATTAGTGACATCCACGTTATGGGACCCCACCGCCTACAGAATAAGCTAAAATAGCTCGACAAAATAAGCTAAAATTGATAAAACCAAATAAGCTAAAATAAATGCAGCTTAAAAAGCTAATTTTTCTACAGCGCCATAAACGATTGAAGGAGTGAGGCCATTGGTGAGCCCAAGTGAAAAACTGGCAAATTCCCTTGAGATTCTGACCGCGCTGCAGAAGCGTGGGGTCGTCGCCGTGCGTTCCGCAGATCTGACCCGAATCCATCGGGAACGTTTGGTAAAAAATGGGTTTTTGCAAGAAGTCATGAAGGGTTGGTATATTCCGGTTCGCCCGGATCAGGCTGCGGGGGAGAGCACGGCATGGTATGCATCCTTCTGGGATTTCTGTAGCGCCTATCTGCAGGAACGTTTTGGAAACAACTGGTGCCTCTCGCCTGAACAGTCGCTGTTATTGCATGCCGGAAACAGGACGGTTCCACACCAACTGCTTGTACGTTCGCCAAAGGCCCGCAACCGGATCACAACGCTGCCACATAACACCTCCCTCCTCGATACACGTGCAGCCTTGCCCGCGAGCGAACATGTTGTTGAGAAAGAGGGGATAAAGATCTTCTCCATATGTGCTGGTCTGGCAAGCTGCGGATCCGTATTTTTCCGACAGAATGCAACGGATGCGCGTGCAGCCCTGGCAATGATTCGAGATTCATCCGATGTGCTGTCATTATTGCTTCAAGGTGGCCGGACTACGATTGCCGGTCGACTCGCAGGTGCGTTTCGAAATGTTGGACGTGACCGGATTGCCGAAGATATTGTCAACACAATGCGATCCGCAGGCTACGATGTCCGGGAAAGCGATCCGTTCGAAGATACACCAAGTTTTATTTTACCAAAACAAGGTCAATCCCCATATATGAACCGTATTCGCCTGATGTGGCAGGAAATGCGTGAGCCGGTCCTTAGAAACTTTCCGGCGGCACCGGGACCGCCCTCTGACATCGCAGGCTATCTTAAGGCCGCCGATGACATCTATCTTTCAGACGCTTACCACTCTTTGTCTATCGAGGGCTACCGGGTCAGCCCTCGCCTGATCGAAAGAGTTCGCAGCGGTGATTGGGATCCGGATGAAAACGAAGATGACCGCGAGCAACGCAACGCATTAGCTGCTCGGGGATACTGGCAAGCCTATCAGGTTGTCCGCGAGAGTGTGCGCAAGGTATTGAAGGGGGATAATCCCGGAACGGTTGGCGATGATGATCATCGTGAATGGTACCGTGAGATGTTTGGACCGAGCGTCACAGCCGGTCTCTTGCGGCCGGCGGATCTCGCAGGTTATCGCAGCGAGCCGGTGTATATCCGCCGCTCGATGCACGTACCGCCGCGCAGTGAAGCTGTGCGTGACTGCATGCCGCTATTCTTTGATTTGTTGAGAAAAGAACCGGAGGCGGCAGTGCGTGTTGTCCTGGGACACTTCGTGTTAGTTTACATCCACCCGTATATGGACGGCAACGGCCGCATGGGACGATTCCTGATGAATGTAATGCACGCAGCGGGTGGTTACCCCTGGACCGTTATTCCACTGGCAAAGCGAGATGATTATATGTATGCCCTTGAGATAGCGAGCGTGCAACAGGAAATCATGCCATTTGCAACGTTTCTTGGAGATCTTGTTTCCGGCCATCTGGAAGGCAAGCCGCTTCCACGGGTGCCCGGTATGGAGTGAAGTGCCAGAGCCCAAAGCCAGGTTTGACCTATCAAGATGATTGACTGAATGCCGTTGCCCTAATATTCTGAAGCTGCGGCGCCATTACGCCTCGTATTTGTCGTGATGACGAATCCAGGCCATCGGCCAGGGCAGATCGGCTTCATCGCGCCCTTGCGGGACCAGATCCAACAGGTTGTATGCGCCGATCAGCATGTCCAGCCCGCGCGCGTAGCTGGAGTACGTGTGGTAAATGTTACCGTCCTCATCCTTGTAAAATACGCTGACCCCGGGGCCCTCGGACTCAAAATAAGCGCTGGGTCCGTAGTTGTAGTACACTTCACCTTTTTCTTTCTCGTCCGGCGTAAAGGAAACGTGATAGTCACGGTTGAAATCGCTGCCAAAGGACGACACCCATTTAAATCGCCAGCCCATCCGCGCTCTGAAGGCCTCCAGCTTTTCGAGCGGGGCTTTGGACACCGTCACCATGGCCACGCCGCGCTGTTTTAAATGAACGATGGCGCCGCCGTAGTTGTCGGCGAAATAGGAGCACATGGGGCAGCCTTCGTCCCATTCAGGATCGAACATAAAATGATAAACAAGCAATTGGGGCCTTCCCTCAAATAGCTCCGACAGGGTCTCCTTCCCATTGGGACCATCGAAGATATAGTCCTTGTCTACCTTAACCCAGGGGAGTTCACGTCTTTGCTGGCTCAACTGATCGCGCAAACGGGTAAATTCCTTTTCTTTGGTCAGGTGGGTTTGACGGGCCTCCAGCCATTCTTCTTTTGTAACTATTTTATGGTTTGGCATAATTGACCTCCCATTAATCTTCAACCGTAATTGAGCAAAGAATGCTCAAATTTGACAACAATTTTTTAAAAGACCCAAAAACAAAGTATATAGCATGGGCAGATAGTCAAGTTGGAATTACAGAGGTCCATCATAGGCGTAATCCCTGATCTTTGCATGCTGCCATCCCCTTCCCTCGATGGATCTGCATTTCTTTTTTAGGTTAATAACGATTTACTTCAACAGATCGAAGTGCTACTATCGGCCTGTCTCACCGGCGCCGCGGCTGTTAAAAAAGGATGAGAACCCGTGCAACAGATCGCAAACACCGTTTTCTTCGATTCAAGTCGCTTCACATCATTTTCAAGGTCAGGCAGCCGCATTGACCGCGCGATATTCTCCAATCAGATCACACGCTGCACAATTTATAATTATTCACATAATTTGCCGGTAACATTTATTATTTCATCGCCCAGATTTTGGTAGTCAGCTTCCACAGAAAGGAGGGATAGATCTCTGAAATGCCGCGTAAGATGCGCTAACAATGAAGTCCGGGAACCAATTTCCCGCAGACGCTTCCTCAAATCCACGGGAACCATTATCTTTCTTGTGGGAGCCGGCTTATATATTCCGGCCCGGACGGGGTACGGTATACTGGTAAAACTGGACGATCATCCCGATGCGGTTCTTCCTTCCCAGGGTTATCTGCTGGTCGACAGCGGCAAGTGCCAGGGGTGCGCCAGCTGTATGCTCGCCTGCAGCCTGGTCCACAAAGGTGTTCATAATCCGTCTTTGTCCGGGATACAGATAATCCAGAATTCTTTTGAATCTTTTCCGGATGACATTGCAATCGAAGTGTGCCGGCAGTGTGCCGAACCTGCCTGTGTGCACGCCTGCCCTGAACAGGCCCTACGGGCAAATGCCGCAGATGGTCATGTGAGAATGATCGATCGATCCAAATGCATTGGCTGCGGCGCCTGCGTCGAAGCCTGCCCTTACACGCCCAGCCGGACGGTGGTGGCAAGGGATGCGGAATTCGATGGGGATTTGAAAGCGATCAAGTGCGATCTTTGTGCCGCTGCGCCCTATCATTGGGACGCAGCAGGAGGAGGGCCGGACGGCAAGCAAGCCTGCGTGGAAGTGTGCCCGGTGGGAGCGATTCAGTTTACCAAAAAAATCCCGCTACAGAAGGGCGATACAGGCTACGAGATCAATTTGAGAACCCAGACTTGGCGGAAGCTGGGATATCCAATAAATTAGCGGCCACCAACTGAACCGGGGTATAAGGAAAACCCTTCGAAGGAGCCTTGGCAACGCTCTGCTTGGAGTCGCTTATTTCTGTGTCGCAAGGCTGAAAAAAGGAAGGGGGGTGCCATGAAAAACAATACCCTAATAATCAAGTGGGTGCTATTGTGCACAGCAGCGGGTTTTTCCTTGTGCATGGCCCGAGCGACACTGGCCGGGCAGGCGGAAACGATGCCGGCGGCTTCGAATTTGAAACGGTATGAAGACAAACTGATCGGATTTTCCATTGAATATGACGCCAAAAAATTGATCCGGGATCCGGGGCTGACAGGCCCCTTTGTCTTTCGCCGGGAATCGGTCGAGGGTATTCCCGGCATTGGGATTACGGCCGGCCCCTATCCAGTGGGAACCGCCTTGACGGATACGGCGGATCTGATTTCAAATAGCCTGCCAAGGCTGGCACCCGGCAGCATCGTTCATCAGGTGAAGAACCAACAGCTCATCACGCTGGGGGACGGCAGCACGGCCAATTATTTTGAAGTAGACTGGAATGTGGGCGGGTCGGATCTGATTGCCGTCTTTTTGGCGGCCCAAAAAGACGACCGCCTGATTGTTTTTGGTGCCGTGGACAACCGGGATGGCTCCATGGCCTACCTGACGAAGATGGTTAAATCACTGAGGATCGATGTCGAGGTCGATATGACGGCCCTAAGGGCCAGGGGTTATGGCAAAGACGGGCATTTTGTTCGAACGGATTCTCCGGCCTTCACGCTGGAATATCCCAAAGCGTTTCAGAATCGATCGCTGCAATCCAACCAGATCTTCCGGGCCGGAATTCCCCAGGGATCGCCATCGATGTCGATCGCAATTTCAGCCCTTCCGCCCGGTGGTGATGCTCATGAGAGATTCAAGGTATTGGCGGAGAGATATGCCAATGCGCTGAAGTATATCGGTAGTGACGTTAAAATCATCTCCCAGAACCAGATTAAGAAATATCCTCCCTTTGATGCCTACCAAATACAAATCGCATGGCGCTTTCGGACACAATTCACTTTGGCAACCATTGTCCATATTATCGAAAAGGAGAATCAGGCCATTGTGCTGGCCGGACACACCATATACGGCATCGACGAGCTGACGGACATCTTCCAAACGATCAACTTGAACCCATAAAAGGTAAAGATCCGGGTTCAGAGGACTCAGACAAGATTTCATGCCAAAGTGGATATTCCTAGCCTGAACGGCATATTGGAATACTGTAATTTTGGAATAATGGAAAATAGGGAGTTAAAAGCGGATGCAAGTCCTATTTTATATTCTGGTCCGGACCCTGCTGATTAATTCAGATTCCATTGCGCGATACCAAAATTCCAACCTTCCAGTATTCCATCATTCCATTAAGGTTACTCTCGGCACGGTCATTCACCACTGAATTGGCCCAAAGAACCAAGTGTTTTATAATTAGCAGACCCGTCTGGAGGAAACATGAACGGTTATGCCGGCGAAATTCTGAGAATAGACCTGACCCATAGATCGCATACTTCCATCCCCACCGGCAGATATGAACACTGGATCGGAGGGCACGGCATGGGTTCGGCCATCTTCTTCGACCTGGTGAAGGACAAGACCATTGATGGCTTCGACCCGGCCAACGTTGTTACGATCATGACGTCCCCCCTGTCAGGCACCCTGGTACCCGGGGCAGCCGGACGCACAGAGGTTCAGGCCATCGGCGTGCAGTCCGTCCCCATCGGCTGGTTCACCCGCAGCAATTTCGGCGGCCGATTCGCATCCATGCTCAAGTACGCGGGATGGGATGGAATCGTGATCGAGGGAAAGGCGGACGAACCCGTCTGGCTGGATGTCAGAGACGACCGGGTGAAAATCAGAAATTGCCGTCCCCTGTCCCTGTGGGGTACGGATACCTGGGAGTGCCAGCAAATTATCTGGGAATTCGTGGCCGGCAATCAGGCCTACAGTGACTGGATCGAGACCGGCGGCGAAAACGATGAACGAACCACCCAGCGGCCGGCGGTTTTGACCGTCGGGCCGGCCGGTGAGAACTTGAGCCGCATGGCCTGTTTGATTCACGACGCCGGCAACGGCTCGGGCCAGGGGGGATTTGGAGCGGTTTGGGGATCAAAGGGTTTGAAGGCGATCAGCGTGATCGGATCCGGCGGCATCGCCATCCATGATCCCAAGGCCCTGCTGAAAGCCCGCCTGTGGCAGATGAAGCACTACGGCTTCGATCATAAAAACCTGAAAAATACGAACCTGACGGTCGATTTCCAATGCCCGCCCGTGCCGGGAGTCTTTTGGCGCCGGGGCCGGCCCAGAACCGGACATCGGCCCCAGGCCTGCATCGGCTGCCATTCAGGCTGCCGGGCGCGCTTTGACGACGGCCTCGGCAATGAGTCCACCTGTTTCGCCACCATGGTCTACGCTGCCGCCCGGGACCAGAGAGTACAGCGCTACACCAGCGATCTGCTCAACCGCCTGGGATTGAACGCGGCCGAGATCTTTTGGGGTGAGCGGTATCTCCGTGACCTCAACATGTACGGGATACTGGGGCCTAACAAGGAGATTGACTGCCCCCTGCGCTTCGACCAGTACGGCCGGCGGGCTTATATCGAGCAGCTGCTGAAAATGATCGCCTATCGCAACGATGGCCGTGGAAACGCGCACGCCTTCGGCGACGCGCTGGCCGAGGGCTTTGTGAGAGCCGCCGCCAAGTGGGGCCGCCTTGCCGGTGCGGCCGGCGACTTGAAGACCGGGAGGCTGCAGTTTCCCAACTGGGGGCTGCCCCAGCACAAGGAGCCGCGGTCACAGCTTGACTGGTCCTATGGCAGCATTTTGGGGGATCGCGACATCAATGAGCACGGCTTCGATCAGCTGAGAAGCCATCCAACACTGGCCAAATTATATGGATTCCCCATGTATGCAACGGCTGAGGATTTGGTTACGATTTATACGGATAAAATGGTGCCGTTTCAGGGTGAGCTGCGGATGCTGGATTTCAGTTCGGAAAATATGTACTCCGAGCACATCGCCAAAATGGTCAGCTGGCACCGCTACTACACCCGCTTCTGGAAGCAGTCGACCCAGTTTTGCGACTGGCGCTGGCCGGATTTTCTAAACCGGCTCGCGCCGGGCATGGTCGGATCGACCGGACTTGCGGAACCCAAGTTCCTCAAGGCCGTCACCGGACGCCAAATTACCTTCCTGGACGGTATCCGCCTCGGGCAAAAGATATGGAACCTGGACCACGCCATCTGGACCTTGCAGGGCCGCCACCGGGACATGGTTCACTTTTCCGACTATTTGTACACCCAACCCAGCCCGGTGGATCAGTATTTGCCCGGCCGCCAAAACGGGGAGTGGCAATATATCAATACCCGGGGCCGGCATTTCGAGCGAGACAAATTCGAGCGGTTTAAAAGCCGCTTTTACAAGCTTCAGGGATGGGATGTAAACAGCGGTTATCCGACCCGGAAAACTCTGGAATCTTTAAACCTGGGATACGTTGCCGATGAACTCGAAGAAAATAACCGACTGGGAAAGACGTGAAACACAAGCGGCGCTCAACCCGAAGGTCTGATTCGAGGAGCCCGGTAGCTTGTGAATATTATGGATAGCATTATGCTATTCGTCATTCGTCGTTCGAAACTCGTCCGCCCATCACCGTTCCAATCGATTTGACATTCGCTGCCGTTCACCTTAATATCATAGCCATCGAATCAGGAAAGGGTAATAGGGATAGTGGAAAAATGACCCCGTTCCCGAATCCAATCTCCCTAAATAGACGGCAGTAATGCCGCTATAGTCTTAAACCCAGAAGCCCGAATTGATCCGTTGTGATCTGAACAAGCATGTCACCAAAACGCAAAATAGCTGTGGCCGGGGGGATATTCCTCCTGCTCAGCTTGTTGCTGGTCTGTCTTTTAGCCGGCGCATATTTTTACCTGCCACGTTATTTGGAAACTAAAATCATCCCGCAGCTGGCGGCGGATGCGGGCATCACGGATTTCACAGTCAACATCCGCAACATCGGATTCCATGGTGCCGATCTGGCAGACCTGCGCTTGGGTTCGCCGGAGAACCCCGCCTTATTCGTGCGTTCCGTTCAGATCGATTATTCTCCCCGCAGCATTTTCCGCCGAAAAATCGATACGATTACCTTAAACGGTATCGACCTGCACGCCGAATTGGCCCCCGGTAAATTTAAGCTGCGCGGGATCGATATTGAAAAGCTCGCCGCTGCGCAGCGAGGAAAAAAAACGGCAGCCATCGCCGGGGACCGATCGCCTCCCGTGACGCTCACCAGGCTGCAGATACGCGATTCGCTGATCATTATCCGTCGTCAGGCCCGGCAATTCAGGATACCGGTTGAACTCGATATCCTGCCCCGGGATTCCACCTATAACGTTCTGGAGGTTGCGGCTGTTATGCACCCCCGGGGAGAAAAGGTTACGGCCTCGGCAAAAATCGATCGAATTCGACAGCGGGGGGCGCTCAATTTCGATTCTGCGGCATTGAACCTGGATCGCTTTGCGGACTTGATTGATGCGGGCAAGGATCGGATGCTGTCCGGAGAGATGGCCCTGCATGGGACAGCGGATATCATGTGGGAGCCGCTGCGACTCTCGTCAATAAAGGCGTCGCTGACGCTGGCGAACGCTAAAATTGGAGTCGGGGAACTGCAGTTCCAGAATCCCACAGACGATGCCGGTAAGACAGCCCCTTTTCGAATCGACCTGACCGCGGCGGGTGAGCATGAATGGCGCTTTACCGGCAGCCGGATATCGATGGTAGCCCCCCTATCCCTGATCCTGGACGAATTCGGCGGCACCCTTAAATGGAATGCGGCCACGATAGACGGATCGGGCCATTTCAAAGTCGTATTGCCGTTATCGCCACCGGCCGCGCAGCATCGCATGCAGCTAGAATTCCTGGACCCGGTTGCGCTGCGGGGCCGGATCTCAGCTAGATACAATCGATCCGGCAAATGGCAATGCGAGGTCTCCAATCAGCAGCCTGATCCTTCATCCACCGCAACCGTCCGGTTGAAGGCTGAGCCTTATACCATCACAACATCGATTCCGAAATTTAGGATTTCCGCTGAAGGGGATCCTGAAGCTGTCGTAGCGGCCTATGAGCTGTCTGCGCCGGCAGTTCGAGTTAGCTCCGGAGCTGAAACCATTGACATAACAAAAGCAGCGATCAAGGGCACTGCCAAGGTAGAAAATATGGACACCGGTGCGGTTTTGGTCGCATACGAATTACAAGCGATCGATTCCAGCCTGAAACTAAAGGACGGCCATATTCGCATTTCCAGGGTGGCCGTGTCCGGCAAACTCAACCGGGATGATGTCCGTCAGATAATGGCAGGGGGCGTGTTGCGGTTTAGCGCAGCCGACGGTCGGTTTCCGCGCGCCGGGATTCGGATCGACAGCGTCCGGGGCAAGGTACCGTTCAGATGGCCGGCAAAAGGCCAAACCGTAAGCGGCAGTATTGCGGTTGCCGGCCTGAACTACAAGGGGTTGAAACTCGGCCGTCTTACCAGCCGGGTCCAACAGACGGCAACCGGTTATGAGTTCGAAGGAAGGCATCAAAGCACCCTGCTGCCAAAAATGACGCTGAATTTCAGCGGTGAAACAATATTTGGTGCCGATGGTCCTGCCCGAGCGGTCATTCGCTTCACGGCCTTGCGCCCGGCGGATGCCCCGGAGATTGATCTGGGAACATTCTACCCGGCTGCAAAGGGCGCTCTGCTCAAGGGTAAATTTGAATTGGACGGCAAATTCATGCTAAATCGCGATGGACTCAGCGGGCAGATAAAGACCGATTTTACTAACGGGTATTTAGTGTTTCACAAAAACAATTTAATCCTTGACGGGATGCGGTTGTCCATCAATTTTCCGGAGTTACCGCGAATACGCACTTCACCCGGCCAGCAAATCCATTTCAGCAAAATATCTCTGGGAGATTTTGTTGCCCGCAACGGCCGCATCGATTTTCAGATCGAAACCGCGGGTTCCCTTCTGATTGAAAAGATACGCTTTGCATGGTGTGACGGGAAAGTGGAATCCCAATCGGTTCGGCTTTCGCCGGAAGCAGAAGAATATTATGTCACCTTCTATTGCGATCGATTGAATCTGGCAAAAGTATTGGAACAATTCGGAGCCGCGGTAGCCAAGGGCCGGGGGTCCGTAAATGGCCGCATTCCCCTGCACTATGTTAACGGCAACATCAGGTTTGACGATGGTTTTCTATTCTCCACCCCGGGAGAAGGCGGTAAAATTTCTCTTAGCAACACCGCGTTGCTAACTGCCGGCATCCCACCGAATACGCCGCAATATGTACAAATGGAACTTGCCAGGGAAGCTTTGAAGGATTATGATTATTCGTGGGCCAAATTGAATATAACTTCCGAAGGAGAAGCGTTGTTGTTGCAGATGCAAATGGACGGAAAGCCGGCACGCACCCTGCCATTTGTCTACAAAAAAGAGATTGGCAGCTTCATGAAAGTCGAAGCGGACGCAAAGGGATCAAAATTTCAAGGCATCCGCCTCGATGTCAACTTCCGGCTGCCGCTCAACAAATTCCTGCAATACAAAGATCTGACAAATATGATTCGTCAGCGCCTGGGCCCTAACTGAGCCTGCATGTGCAAATAGGAGTTATCTGGTGTCGATTATTGCGAAACGGGCTTTGTAAAATTTTGAAAGGAGCAACGATTAGCGAATAACCGATAACCACCAATGGCGAAGGAGCAATAGCATGATCAAGACTATATCGCTATGGCTGGCAGGAATTGCTTTTCTGACGGCAACCGGCTGCACCCAGCACAAAGTGGAGGTGGCACCTGTAGAAGTCAAGCCGATCCATATAACCATTGACGTCAATGTAAAAGTGGATAAGGCGCTGGATGATTTCTTCAGTGACGTCGACAATGCTGAAGAAAAAGTAAAAGCCAAGCCAAGTGCTGCCGAATAACGGACGATCCTGCTATATTTATCAAACAAGGAGCGATAACATGAAGCGAAAGACTGCAATTGCGATTTTATCGGCTTTCATCCTGGGAAGCTTCACCTCCGCTGCTTATTCGTCTTCAAAGGCGATCAAACAGCGCATGATTGAACGCCTGCCGGTCATCAAGGCGCTTAAAGATCAGGGTATCGTCGGTGAAAATAACAGGGGCTTTCTGGAATTCATCGGCACAAAAAAAGAAAGGGCAGATGCCGTTGATGCCGAGAACAGCGACCGCAAATTGGTTTATGACGCCATTGCCAAACAGCAGGGCACGACGGTGGAAGTTGTCGGCAAACACCGCGCGGTTCAAATTGCCAACAAAGCCCGACCCGGACAATGGCTGCAGGATGCAAATGGCAAATGGTATCAGAAATGACGAATGCAGGACTTGCGAATTAAATAAATTTATTTATATGAAAGGAATATACTGAAATGGATCAATTCGGAACATTTTTACCGATCGATACCGGAAGTTTGTGACCGCCGGAGACCATTATAATTCCCGTGTTAGGAATTATCCTCGTGCTGCTGATTGGAAAGTTCGGCCCGAAAATTGCCAATTTTATCCGGCCCCAACCTGCAAAAATCAGTTAGAAGGGTTCAGAGTCAAAGAGGATCTCATCTGAAGCTGCCAGGCTCCGCTGTCAGAAGAGACAACCTCAGATGGATCCTCTTCCGATATTACTTTTCTTCAACGGGATACTGGGCTCTTGACCATTCCCGCCAGCCGCCCTTGAGGGCATAAACGTTGCTGAATCCTAAACCTTTGAGCTTCCGTGCCACACTGGCACTGGTGTACTCACTCGGTCAGGCGCAGTATAGAACCAGTTTTGCATCTTTTGAATACTGCTTATTCCATTCAGCGACTTTTCTGGGATCACCGTAAACGGCTCCTTTGATTTTGAATTCACTGGAAGTCCAGTCCCGCCCCGTTCTTACATCGATTATGGCGACATCGGCGTTGCCCATGATCGGTTTTAGTTCCTCCTTGGTTATCAGCGGAATTTTTTCGCCAAACACCACCGATGAGGGGGCTATAACCAGAAAGGCCGCTAGAACGGCCAGGCCAATTAATTTACTAGGCGTATTTGTCATTGTATTGCTCCTTGATGTTTATGGTTTCGTATTAGCACAGCCTCCGGCCGAAGGTCAGCCGGTCTGATCGGAAGTGAAACAAATGAACATCGAACGTCCAACATCAAACATCGAATGATGCCTTCTGTCTATTTTATAAAAAGATTGAGCGGCTTGTCGGGTCGTAGCCGAAGGCGACGTGTGGGGGCGTAGCTCGAAGAGCGAAGCCTCAAGCCTGAAGCGATTCCATCCTTCGACATTCGTTATTCGACATTCTGCGGTTCTGCGGTTCGCTTTTTATGAAGTTTCATATTAGAATGTTCACGACTGCGCCCTTTGCTGCCGCGGACGCATTGTCTTGCTACGATTTAGAAAGAAATCGACTAAATTTACCATAAGTGCCAGCATCGTCACTGCGGCAATTGCAAACATTAACAACTGAAAAGGTTCCGGCTCCGCCAGGATCATGCCGGTGGCGGCCAGGGACAAAGCAACGATTGAAACTATTTTCAGCAGCAAGCCCGCCGAAGCCTTCGCCTGCGGTTGCGCTAGAGATCTCCGATGCGCGGTCCGGATGGCAGTTATGTTGACCACGGTATAGTAAAGCATCCACAGGATAATACCTGCCCGGATCCAGGTCTCTAGATACGCCTCGCCCGCAAATCCCAGGGCCATCAAAGCTGCGCTGGCTCCCGCTATAAAGACAACGGTGGCCGGACGAACTAACCGGGAGGCGTCGGATTTAGGGTTATTTTTTAAGTAATTTTTGGCGAGTTCGCCGGCCATCATGCCCACTGAATGCATCATCGCGTTTATCGCCCCGCAGACCGCGGCGATCGCCACTGTTCCCATAACGTAACGCCCGGCCTGTCCCAGGGCCCTGCTGGCTAAAGTCATGTGCGGGACCGTGCTTGATTCAAGCTTTTCCGGGGATATGACGGTCATGGCTGCCAGTCCCCAGAGGGCAACGATCACAGCACCGCCAACCACCGCCGCAACCATCGCCCCTGCCCTCCACGAGCTGCGGTGATCGTTTCCGTGAACATAAAGGCCCAAATCGTAGCCGATCAGCACAACGAAGGTCGCCGCCAGGTATCGATAGTCAACGTCGAATTTGAAATCATGGGTGCCTAATTCACCGGGAAGATGAGACAGGCTTGCCCCGCACAGGACAATCAAGCCAATGCAAGCGGTTGAAACGGCTATGATTTGTGCAGCTTGTGCGGCCGTCCGCGATACCAGGTTGACCGCTGCGATTGCCCCCAGCAGCAAAAACGCAAAGGCAAAATTGGGAAACCAGTAGACAAAAACCTCGTTGAATACAAAGCCTGCCGTAACCGCCAGGGCGGCTGAAGCGCATACGGCAAACGGCAGCTTGCCGCTCAACGCGACGACTGCAGCGCCGCGGCGCCCCAGGTTATTCTGCAATCCGGCGAAATGGCCTCCCCCCTGTGAATGCAGTTGCTGAAAGCTTTGCACCGTAGCCAGGTGAACGCCTACCGCAACCGGCATAATTAACACAAAGATCCATCCGACAGTCCCCAGACTGCTGCCATATAATGACAGCATATCCGGTGTAAACATCAATCCGGCCGCCAGGGTCAGTGAACACACATATGCGTAGCTAAAAGATCTGAAATCGAACACTCCTGAATTTGAGATTGCTTCTAATCAATTATTACATCTCCCCCGAACCGGCCTGACTCTTCCCGGCTTGTGGCCGGCATGTCGTTTCCTGTTCGCACCGACAGGCCGGCACGGCATGCGGTAGGTGCGGATACATTACCCGGGTGGCACAAGACAGCTGCTTCGAAATGTCACATTACGTCGCCTGATGAATGAAAAACTTACATCTATTTCCTGAATTTTGCACTTCGATAGCGGATCACAAGGTTCGGGATCAATTTGCCGTAAGGTGCGACGAAAAAGAAAGCAGAGCGGCTTGCCGCTCTGCTTGCAGTCGTAATGCTGAATGTATTTTTATGGTTAGAGTTTGCAGAACTCGGTGCCGTCAGCCTCTTTGGTGCACCGGTTAAACAAGACATAAAGAGCTATCAAGGCAATGGTTAGGCCGATCATTTTAGTACCTCCTGTAGTTACAATTGCAGATAAATTAAAGATACTAACGATGCCGAGGCCGTCAAGGTCAAAGCCGGCTCAAAGTCCTTTTCGGACCGCCTTAGACCGCGCAGCTTTGATACCAAATAATGCTATAATTTCAATTATTTGGATAAACGATGACAGGTTCTCCCCGTTAACTCCCACTTATTTATCTCTCGCCAACCTGGCTTGCAGACGTGCACGTTCAATGATTCTCCTTAAAAAAGAAACGGGGATCCGCGTTTTCATTCTTCACTCGCGCTCAAGAATGAAGACACGATCCCTCTCACCCCGTTGAGTTGTCGCACGCAGTGCGCAAGGTTTGCATCCGGGATCTGGAGCAGCAGACGGCAATTCCAAGCCGGAGCATATCCCCCAGTTTCATTTTAATTCGCCCTGGCAAGTTCGGCCTTGAATTTGATTACGCCGGCTTTTTTCACCGTTACCCAATTCTGATAATAGCGGTATCCGGGTTTGCTTGCCGTCCATTTGTATTTGCCTGGCGGCAAACCGCGTATGTGGGCGACGCCGTCCTTTAGGGCGGGTATTTTGTAGACCCGGCCTTTGATCTCCAGGGCGATAGTGGCGCCGGGCAAAGCCCTCAAGGTTTTTTTATCCCTAACCAGGACCTGCACATCGGCGCTGATTTTCTTCTTGAGCGCACGCGGCTTGAGGGCCACTTCGAGATGACCGGGGACCTTGGCCGATTTAAGGGTAACCGGTTGATAGCCGGCGGCCGACGTTACGATTGAGATAACCGCGCTACCCTGACCGATCGGCAGATTGGCCTCACCATTGGCCGATGTGGTAAAGGAGCGGGAGATTTGTTTTCGGCGCCGATAAACACCGCCTTTTGTCTTCCAATTGGCCGTGATACGAGCTTTGGGGATCGGTTTGCGGGTATTGGCGTCCCGCACCGTCAATTTTAATCCACTGAATTCTTTGGTCAGCTTCACGGTATGTTTAGCGAGGCCGGAGGTTTTCAAATTGAAGGTGCTGGCGTTCTTCTTATAGCCATGCCTTGCCACCGTGCACCCATACTTGCTGTGAGGAATGCTTTTGAATATGGCAATACCGGAGTTGTTCGTTGTGGCCGAGAAATTGCCTTTGGCCCCGGAAAGGGATACCGTCGCCAGCGGAATGGGCCTGCCATTGGCGGCTTCCCGCACCGTGATGTTCAGGTTCCCCTTCGTCGCCCGAACGAGTTTCACGATATGCCTGGCGGTACCCGCAGTGCTCAGCCTCAGGTTGCTGGAGCCTTTTGTATACCCCTCCTTGGAAACGTTGTAGGCGTAATTGCTTTGCGGGATATTGTTAAAGCTGGCGACCCCCGCGTTGTTCGTCCTGCCCGAATAGGTATTTTTGTCACTCAATATAGTAACGAAAGCCTGTCGGACCGGCCGGTTGGTATCGATATCATGAACGATGACACTCAGATTTCCTCGCGCCGCTTTGAGGATCAAATCCAGCCTGTTTTTCCCCGGCAGTCTGATATTGCGCAGGATGTGCGGCTGCAGACCGGAGCGATGGGCCTGTATCGTCCAGTTGCCGGGGCCCAGCTTTAAGTTGGCTACGCCATGGCTGCTGGTGGTCGACTGTACCCGGGTGGTGCCGCTGGCAACCACGGTGGCGCCGGCGGCCGGCTGACCGCCTTCCAAGCGCACCCGAACCGTCACGGGGATTGCCTGGCCGTCCATCTTGACTTTCTGCGTGAGACGGCTGTTTGCGGCCATCGTCACTGAGCCGGCGGCCGTTTTATAGGATCCATGGGAAACGGAATAAGTGTAGCGGCCGGGCTTCAAATCGTAAAAGGTGACCGCCATTTTTTCAACTTTGGCAGCCTTGCGGCCGGAGGGCCCCTTGATGACCACGCTTGCCCCGGTAAAATCGGCCTGGCCCTGCGCCGGCAGGGGCCAGATGGTTAAATGGTTTTTGGGCGCCGCGGTAGCCTGGGAATCGGCCTGTTTGAGCATCGCAATATTATACGAGCGGCTTGATTCTACCCCCAGATGGGAGTTATACGGGATGTAACCGCTTTTTGAAAACGAGACAAAATAGCGCCCGGAGGCCATCGGTCCGAGCTTGAGAGACCCGTTGAGGACGCCGCTTTTCTGGTAGCCGGGCCCTGAAAAGCGATATTTCATGCCATTGATTGGGGCCCCGGTCTTCTCGTCATGCAGTGAAAATGTCACCCAGTGGCCTTTTGCACCGGCAGCCTCAACGTTGGCTGCAAATGCTGCCAACAGCCCCAAGAGGGCAATAAGAACCCCTATTTTCTGATGAAGTTTTGAATTTTTGCACATAGTAAATGTCCTCATTTGCGGTGGCAGGTTAAGGTCGAAATCCCTGACTGGATTTTGCTGAGTGCAATGGCAGCGGTCGGGAAGCGCCATTATCCGGTCCATTTAAAGACAGCATCGGCTAATATCGGCATTCTCAGGGGAAAGCTTGATTTAAAACACGGCCCCGGTTCCATTTTTTGGGGGACCCCGCCAACATTCTGATACTGTTTCAGATCGACATAAACGGGGTACAACCTTAGCTTCTCTCTGTCCTGCAGGCTCGACCATTGATTAACCTGATGCATTTTTATTCAATTGGGATCTATGCCCGGCGGTCTTGTTCTTGTGGCCGTAATGTTCGGAGACCCCGTCGGTACGGGGATCGATGCCTTCGGTTCGGGGTTTCATGGGAATGCAATTTTCGATGGGACAAACCCCGACGCATAGGTTGCAGGCAACAGCATTCTTTGCTACTTTTTCACATATCCCTATCATTTTCTTTCTGTCAGTTCTTCAGAGAAAACGTTGTGCGGTGCCATGGCAAAATTAAGAAATAACAAGGCCTGGTTTTTGGTAATGCCCTCAATCGTGTTGTTGGACGAAGCCGCTACGCGGCAGAAAAAAAATTAAAATAGTGTATACTCCTTTATCTGTCCAATTTCGGGCACACGTAAAAAGGGAGTATACCATGGACCCTACAGAACAAAAACGATTTGGCAAGCTTTATCAACGTCACCTGAGAATGCTCAAACTACAGGGCAAAAGCGACAAGACCATTGATGCCTACGCCCGCGCAGTCCGCCGAATCAGTGAA